>ENA-OQCX01000549-OQCX01000549.1-human-gut-metagenome-genome-assembly--contig:-NODE-549-length-19419-cov-3.090763_pt1 | contig 19419 bp, 17 predicted proteins | sample MGYA00242762_ERZ504587 | MGnify/ENA primary metagenome ERZ504587 (study PRJEB26092, sample SAMD00036337) | human gut metagenome | host: Homo sapiens | study: EMG produced TPA metagenomics assembly of... | reverse complement strand
AAAACAGACGGGTTATATCCCTTGACTTCAGCCCCCGGGGAGTATACTCCGTGGCAGTGAAATATTCGGCTATGACGAGAAAGAGTACCCGGAAGGAATGTTGCAGAGAGCTGCCGGCTGGTGCAAGGCAGTGCAGCGTCCGTGGGAAGATCCTCTCCGAGCTTTCCGGCTGAATGGGCGGTGGATCCGCCCCAGTAAGCGGGAACGGCAGGCCCCCGTTATCACGGGCCGCGCATTGTTGGATGCGCACTGAGGGGCCGGGCTTTGCACCGGCAATAAGAGTGGTACCGCAGAGGAGTTTATACGCCTTTGTCTCTTACGAACCGTAAGGGGCAAAGCGTTTTTGTTTGCGGGAAAGCCATTTTCCGGATGTTTCATTGCCTTTGCATCCGCAAAAATAAGTGTTCAGGAAAAAGGAGAGTTTATCATGAAAACATTGGAAAAAGTAAGCGACTTTGTGGGCAAGTACATGGCCGCCCTCGTCATTGTGGTGGCGGCACTGTCTCTGCTGTTCCCCGGCACCTTCAGCGTGGTAAAGACCGCATGGGTCAACACCCTGCTGGGCATCGTCATGTTCGGCATGGGTCTTACCCTGAAGCCGGAGGACTTCAAGGTGGTGTTCAGCCGCCCGAAGGATGTGATCATCGGCTGCATTGCGCAGTTCACCCTGATGCCCTTCCTTGCATGGGCGCTGACGCAGCTGTTCCACCTGCCCACCGAGCTGGCTATCGGCGTCATCCTTGTGGTACCTGCCCCGGCGGCACCTCCTCTAACGTGATGACCTATCTGTCCAAGGGCGACGTTGCACTGTCCGTTGGTATGACTGCCGTTTCCACCGTGCTGGCACCCATCCTGACTCCCCTGCTCACCCTGCTGTATGCCGGCCAGCGCGTGGATGTGAACCCTGTAAATATGTTCCTGTCCATCGTCAAAGTAGTGCTGGTGCCCATCGCACTGGCTTTGTGGTCAACCACTTCTTCCACGCCTTCACTCAGAACGCCGTCCGCGTGCTGCCGCTGGTCTCCACCACCGCCATCGTGCTCATCATCTGCGCTGTTGTTTCTGCAAACTCCGCCAAGATCATGACCAGCGGCCTGCTGATCCTTGCCGTAGTCATCCTGCACAACCTGCTGGGCTACCTCACCGGCTTCGGTGTGGGCAAGCTGCTGAAGCTGGATTCCACCAAGTGCCGCGCGATCTCCATCGAGGTCGGTATGCAGAACTCCGGTCTGGCCACCTCTCTGGCCGCTGCCCACTTTGCACAGTATCCGCTGGCAACCATCCCCGGCGCTGTGTTCTCGGTGTGGCATAACATTTCCGGCGCCGTCCTCGCCAACTTCTTTGCCCGCACCGCCGAGAAGAAGGACTGATCTTATACCATAATAAAAATGCTGCTACACAGGGTTTCTTCCCGGTGCAGCAGCCATTTCTTTGTTTATTGAACGTGATCTGCGCGGTTTTCCCGTCTTTGCCTGTTTCCCGGGCTGTTGCGCAAACGCAAACATCCCGGGAGCAAAAAGGCACCCGAACCCCAGACCCCCTGCGTGTGATGCATGATGACTTTTTGATTTTTATAACGTTAATTCGTTAAATAGGCTCGATTTGCTACAGATCTGCTACAAACGGCAAATTGAACACGTACATTTTTCTATAGCCTACCGCCCTTCTTTCATAACTGGATAGCATACAGAAAAGTCATGCTGACTAAACGTCACAAAAGTTTTTCGCCCATCATTCTGTTTAACGGCACTCTCGAAAACACTTTAATTTCAAACTCCTCAATTTCTTTTTCATCATCTTCTTCTAATTTTAAGTTTTTATGATAGACAATAGAAAAAGATTTGTAACGTAGTATATTCAAGACGGGATTCACGAAATACATTTCATTTACAATATAAACCCATATAATCAGCACCATCAGAAAAGAAAAAATCAAGACATCTTTAGGAACTGTCGGATCAACACTAAAAAAAGAAATCACGAACAAAGAAAAATACGTAAAGTAATAGTCCGCCGTGATATTTTCAGCCTTTACTAAAACGACCACTTCTTTTGATAGCTTTTTAGCTTTCAGAAATTTTCTATGGAATCGGACAATTCCAACAATCCCAACCATAAGAAGAATTAGCCAAATTGAAAATTGACTGACATTAAAGTAAAACCCTTTTGATTGATTCAGCAATGAGAGTCTCCAAGTTATGTTTTCAATTGGTGAAAACATACTTTTTGCTTCACATAAATTTTCCAAACCAAAAATAATGAATAGTGGCAAAAAGCAACTTATTGCTAACGCCAGTCTGTCAAATTTACTCACTTTCCATCATTCCATTCAGCTCCTTTGTTATCAGTCCAAATTAATCCGACCACACAAAATTCCCATAACCGCTTCAAATGACTTTTGTCTATAACAATCTTATCATTTTCTGTGTACGATATAAAGGACAACCTTGGCTGATGCTCAATTTGTTCTCTGATATACTGTGGAGAAAATGTCCTAATTTTTTCAAGACGTTTTTGCATAATAATTTTTGCCATAGAATTTTTGTGACGCTTCGATTTTACCAAAAAATCCATGAATATGTCGCTGTCATCAATAAATCCCATGCTGCGAATTTCCCGTTCATTTGCGGCCACTTGATTTTTAATAACCTCATCAAACTTAAATATTCTATTAAAGTTCACTTCGTTAATAATATAGCATTTTTTGTCAAAGATAACCGCATCTACCCATGGTGTCAATGCTAGCACATTTCCAGATTGCTGATGAAATTTTCCTGTTTCTTTTTTTGTAAAGCAAATATTGTTTCTATACCATGCTGCGACATTACGATAGACTGTCAGAAAGTACACATGTTCACCATTATCAAATTCGATGTCCATCATTATAGTGTTTCCACTACAATTGTAGTCTTCAACTGTAATTTCAGCCCTATTCACATTCTGCAACCTATCCTTTGCGGTCACCATTGCCGGCCAAAGATCTAGGACTTCCGTATTAATAACTTGCAAAGTATTTTTTTCGACTGTATCTGGAATAAAGTCCACAAACTCGCTTTCATCTGTTGTAACTGATAGTGTTTCAAAGTATTTTTCCAGCAACACACTGCTCACTTCTTCAGGAAAAACTTTTATCTTCTTGGGGTTGCTATTTCTCAAAATGAACAGATTTGCATTTACCACATTGTCCTGTTTAGCAAGAATACACTTAAAGTCTTCTGTATATGTCATAATTTTTTCTCCTCATGTACTCAAATTGATATAAGTTATCTGAAGCTTTCGTTTGCTTTTAGAGCATGTAGCCGCACTTGAAACTTTATCAGCCAGTTTTCATATTCAGGAAAAATGTCAACTGCCACATCAACAAATTGATTTAATCCAATTTTCCTCACAGCCTCCATCGCTGCTTCTTTCTGGCTCAAATGCCGCTTTCCAACAGTCAGGCAGTTTGCACCATCCAGCGTGTCATACTGCTGGAATGCTCGGTTGAAGTCCATCAAGTCATGCAGACGGATAGTCGATTTGTCTCATTGTCCACCAACAGACCCCAGTTTCCCCAATGGCGGTCAGTGTTTCCCACCAGATAGTCCAAAATGTTCATCATATAGTATCCGTGGGCATCCAGTTCCAGAATTTTATCCAGCGTGTTCCAATCATGGTTTGTGCAGTAGACATCATAAGCTGCATACGTCACAAGGCTATATCGCTGCGAGGTCATGATTTTACTGATAGAAAGCGGCTCATTCTCAAACATCCCCTGCTCATACAAAACCTGATGACAGTCAAAGCATCGGCAGATCTTACTTGCCAGCACTTCGCGCTCGACTGCATCTTGTCCGCCAGCTTTATAAAGATAGAAGCCTTCCTCTTTGCGCACCCACGCTTTAGGATAGCATCCGCCAGTGGACAAATCATTTGCCAAAAGATGGGCATTTGTCACAGCCATCTGATGCCCACGCAGTGCAATGTCCACAAGAGCATTGCTTAAAGAGTGTGTGTAGAGATCGATATCCTCAAATCGGACAGTCTCATTTTCTTCTTTTACCCAGAACACATCCAGCAGAGACAGGCAATGGTATGAAAGCGCAATCTGTGCACGCTCCCGATCCGTAACACTTTGGGATGCGCCAATGCTGTTCAGGATTTCCTTTGCATAAGTACGGTCACGTGGTATCAGCCGAGATGCACACCAAGAATAGAAATTGATCACATTATTGATTCGAGTATCAAAGTCATTCGATTTTTCAGCACCAGACCATAGGGCATGAAATCTTCAAAATAAATTTTACACTCACCAGCCGTACTTACCTGTGCCACACATCTTTCCGTGTGCATAATGCAGTAGACTGTTGCCTTGCCCATCGCCTCCACCACCTTATTTGACTGATGCACGTTTTCTTTTCCATTATTGTATCGTCTTTTTCTATTCAAAGCAAGACACAAAAGATAATTGTTTTGTAAAATAAGACATATACAAAACAGAGGCACTAAGTTCAACTCAGTGCCTCTGTTCTACATTTGTTTTTCGGCTTGCTTTGCACCTTATAGTAGCAACGCCATTTTAGTTTTGAGAAAGACTTTTTAGCAATTCTTTTCGTTCTTCAGCATTAAGATCATTGATCAGCGAAACAATATAATCAACTTTCTTCCTAATCAATAGTGCATTAACTGTGGCTGCCGTTGATTCAATCTGTGCAATGGTTTCAGAAGTCAGATATCCCGGCATCCGTACAACTTCTTCTTTCCAGTTTTTCAACTGTTCCACAGTCAACCTTGGAAAATTTTGCTCCAGATACTTTTTCTTCCATTGTTTATACAGTCTTCTAGATATACGATTTTACCAAGAGGAGTTCGCGTAAAATCCGAAGAATTAAGCAACCCCATGTAACTTGCATACTGAATATGTGGACGGACTTTTCCAGAAGATGCGCCTTCTGGAATGCCTGTTTCTTCCGCGACTTCAGCCACAGTGCGAACACGACCATCTGCTATTTTCAGAAGACGACCTATATATGCAGCGTCGGAGGAAACGTCATATGAAAATTAACATTCTCACTCATTTTCGTTCTCCAAAACTGGTCACATTAACGAGCGCGGGCTGAATCGAACCAAATTCTCCATTTGGTTTGATTCTGTCTCCCTGAACTATACATTGACCTTTTGCATATTTTTAAGCCTGTTATACCAATCCTGTATTTCGGTTCGTTCACTTGCAATTTGTCCAGCGATATAATTCATTTCTTCTCCAGACGGTTTGAAGTAAAGGCGCTCAGCAGCTTGTTGCAAGTTTGAAATCTCGCCAGAATCAAGTGCACCCTTTAAAAACTGCGTTGCAAACCAAGCAGACCATCCGTACTTTCGTCCTTCACGCAGGATTTTTTCAGCCGGGGACCCGCTCTTAAACGACAAATTTTGCGCTTCATCCAAAACAACAACAAACGGAGTATCCTTGTTTCCGAACTTTGTCAGACTATACCAGGCATCCCAAAGTGTGATTTCAGTAATGATTGTCTGTAAGGTTCGATCAAGATTCGTCAATTGGATTACTGTAACTTTTCCGTTGTTATTGAGAATATCCTTCCAGTCAAACGAGTTGGATGTGTCAAACAAATCATTGTCAAAGAACTGCATCATCTTAGAAGAGACAGTTTTTGCCTCTTTTATCTTACTTTCTTCGAGCAGCTCTTGCAACCGAGCAAAACTCATTTGCGCACCGTAACGGTCAATGCCTTCCTTACATGCTTTGTAAATAGCGGCTCTCTGTTGGTCGCCAAATCCATAAACATGTGTCAGAATATCTGAAATTCTTCCTGCCACGTCAGAGGCTTTTTCAGAAACACTACCTATGGACGGAATCTCAACGCTCTGAAGGACGAATGGGTTCACTGGAATTCGATTTATAACCGCAACTTTCTGTTCAATTTTTTCGCCGAGCGCTTCCTGAAATTCAGGCTCTAATTTGTTGGGCAAAAAACCATCTGTATAGTCAAAAATCACGCTTGAGATGCCCTGCCTAGCAAGTTCCAACAAAAGTGTCTGAATGCAGTATGTTTTCCTTGACCAGAAGTTCCTGTGATCAAAAGATGCCGGTTGCTTAGCTTCGGGTGTCCAAATTCCCAAAAAACATCTGTGCCTCGTTTCTCCTTACCGATAAGCAAGCGGACGTCTTCTAAAGGCGTTTCTTCAACGGGGGATGTTTTATCCAAATCAGCTGTTTCGGAAGTCAAAGCAATTTCTGCAGCCGGTTCAACCGGGATCTCCGGCTGAATCGTTTCTTCTGCCTTTGGGGACGCCAGCACTGCAACAGATTTTTTGTCTTCTTCCAATATTTCCGGAAGATTTGTTGGAGTATCCATATCTTCCTGCGTATCCGGCATAGTTATAGCGTCGTCTTCATGGACCGTTTCAGAAAAGTCATCATCTAATGCATCGAATTCTTCATTTGCAGGTTCATCCTCCTGCTCTAACGCACCAATTTCTCGGATAAACTCCACTTCCTCCGAGGGAGTCTTTTTCAGCAACACGCGCTGAATTGTTTTTTGACAAATGTTATGTACGATAATATCCTGTGCGCCACTGTAGTCAGTATACAGCGTATCCTGTTCATCATCAGAATCAAACCAGAATCCATAAATTTCTCCAGACCAATCAATATCGAATTCCCCATCGATAATAGCGTCTAACAATTTGCTCGTTCTGGAATCCGTCCTCGTAAATGCTAATGCGCGATAAAGCTGTGCATACCAATAACGACGCTCTATAGATTTTGAATCCGGAGAGAAATGCGCCTTTAAAACACTGATTCCATTTTCAACCTGAGATTTAGCTTTTTGAATGTGCTCGTCTTTATGAATACATTTCGCAATTTTGCATTCAGCAACGGTTGCGTGCAGCACAGTTTTCCCCGCCGCGTCAGAATCAACAGCAACAACGAGGAAGTCAGGAATTTTCTGCTCCTCATCCGGATTTTTCGCATCGAACCAATGCCGGTAAGAATCAAGATGGATCAGGCAGTAGTTTTTCCCGGTATCCTCATAGATTTTATCCAGCATCAAGTATGCCAGAAGTTGTTGATCTCATACGCATTGGGATTTAGAGCGAGCAAAACGCTAACACCATCTAGACGAGGTGCTCGATCAATACAGGTCTGACTTGCCGTATTCAACGAGGCGTCATCCCACGTATAGAAAATCGACTTCAACCTTCTTTTGCACCGCTGCTGAATGTCCGTCTTAACAGTTTGCCGTGTTGTAATTGTCAGGTTAAGCTGTCCGTAAGAGCCATCTCCTGTTGAAAATCCAATAACCGGATACTCCTCAGGGTATTCTTCGCCTTTGCAGATGCCACGAATGCATTCCTTATCGATGGCTTCATCCACGCAAACTACCCATATCGCCTGATTATGAGCCGAGCGAATTTCTGCTCGAAGAGCATCATTCATCTTGTCCCGACGGTAAATTATTGATTTGCGTAATATCCGGATGTGCTGCATACAATAATACCTGTGTATGCGCTGTCGCTGCAGGAAATTGAGGCTGGCTAATGTCAACAGATCTGCTGACGTTTGAAATATAATCAATATTCGGCTTGAAAACCATTGGATATCTGCACTCTAACGGCTTCATTGTAGTCGGCCAGTCCGCTGTTTGATATCCAAGAACCGTTTGTCCGGGTTCCTGCAGAACATCCATAAAAAAATGCGATATCTGTATTGCTTCGTATTTTATTATGGATATCTTTATACTCGTTCCAGTATTCCAGATAGCTTTCAATATGGACGCCAGCATCTGCATCTACTAAATTATCCAACCAATAGGAGAGATAATTTCTTCCACCTTTGTTCTTTTCCGGAAGAATAATGGTTGCAACAATATAAATTGGGATATCAAGTTTCTTTACGGAAGCAACATAGCCGGTGATTGCAGATACAACGACCTGTAAGTCTGACGGATTGATAAAGGCAAGGGTCAGACAGTCTGTGTTTTTTCCATAGGTTTTCCGATAATGACGAATCACATTAATGATCATTTTCGCTTCAGCGTTTGCCTGATTAAAGGAACGAACATTAAAATCGTCATCGTAGATTGCTTCTTTTTCAAGAACAGTTCCCATTCGCACAAAGTGATTTTCCTTTAGATATCTCCCATATAAAGTAAAATATCCAAAAGTCTTTTCAACTCCCTGCAGGTCACGATCATCGTAAATTGCGTCGATACTCGAGTGAATATAACTCAGATTCAGTAATCTATCCAATGCGTTGTCCATTTTTTCAATGTAGATTCCATATTTTTTTCGTACCATTCCCTCATTCCAGTACGAATAAAAACCATCTGGTCAGCAATTTTCTCTAACATGGCCGGATGATAGGGTAAAACCACACACTGCTCTATGGAGAGTTCTGACTGAATGGGAGTATTGTTTTTTACGATTACAAAAGCATTAACAAAGCACCGTAACAATTCCGGATCGCTCAAGACATTCTGATTCCAAGTCAGAACTGAGGCGGCCTTCTTGTATTTGTCAATCAAGTTGACAACACTCCTTGAAATTGCAAAATAGAATCCATTTTGCAAGATTTCTTGGCCAAATGTAAAGAAGGCTGCCCCTAACGCATTGAAAGAATACACCTCCTTTGTATACTGCTTAGGATCAACTTTTCCAACGGCTCGAAGTAGATTTCTAACTTCAAAATCGTCTTTATGAATTTCCTGGCTTAAAATCTGGACAAATTCCTCGGTGCTCTTTGCGCGGAAGATCTCGTTAATATTTTTCCACGTTATAAATGGCAGGCACGCATTATAGTCATCCTCTTGGAACATAATTTCCAATGTGTCAAACGCAGCTAGCCAATCTTCATCCGGGCGGATATTCCACTCATACTCTGTTTCAAAAAGCAAAGCGCTGCCATTAGAGATTTTCACACTAAACGAAATTTTTGTATTATCGGTATTAAGCCATTTGAGGCGACCTTCAGAAACAGCTATTTCCACATTCTGAGGTTCAAATATGTCTTTATCAGTACAGCAGAATTCAATTGCTGTATCGTCAGAAGTTTTCCAGTCTTCTTGTTGAATAAAGTCGAAAACTCCTCCTGCGAAACGACAAATCCGAACCCATTGCTCTTTTCTCGAGGTCTCTTTGTCATCCGCCCCTTTTATACCAACCGCAACATTTTTAATTTCATAAGTGACATTGTCATACTGGAGATTTCCGAACGCAGGATCAGAAACAGTTTTTAGATATGCTGTCAGAAAAGCAACCAACGGATTTCCCGTAAGCTTTATTGCTGTCGAGCGTCTAGGTTTTTTGGGAAGTTTTGTTTGGAGAATCTGGCCAACAATGGAATAATCTGTTTTTAAAAGTTTTTTACAGTTCTGTTCTGTATCGATATTACTGACAAAGTCAATAACACCTGTTTTAAATTCCTCAAACGAAGAAAACCCTTGATCACTCGGAAAATCTTCGCTATACTTTCCGAATTTCTGAACATACTGTTCAAATTGATCTATGATTTTCTTTCGCTCAGATTTTGATATTTTAGAATAACTACGTCTTGAAATGAACGCACAGTCCTCTGCCAAGATGCGGATCTTATCATCTTTTGCATTTGCAACAGATGTCATAGAGCAAACACTGTCTAAAATTGGAGCGACTTTCCAAACATCAGGCAGTGAACTAAACATATCCTGCCAAATTTCATCTGCTGACATAGACTTTTTTCGCCAGATATCGATTTGCTCACACAATTTTAAAATGTCTTTTTCTACACTATCAAAAAGTGTTCCGTAGAATTTATCAAAAGCGTAGTCGAAGACAGCAACGGAATCTAATCTCTGGTGAAAATCATCCGGAATCAGCCGATGATAGTCATTTTTTATTTGCTGCTCAATCTGCTGCGGACTAAGGGTGAAGAAGTCCGAAAGACCACCACGATCCGGAACAGATTCGGTTCCCATCATGAGGATCAATAACTTTTCACCAGCTACAGCCGGTTTGTTACGATAAGAAGTCATTTTGTCTTCTGTATCTACCACTGGTGATTGAACATCAGTTTCGTCGCAGCACAATCAGCATCGTTTGCAAGAAAATCCTGATATTTTCCGTTAGAAAGCTTTGCTACAAAACTGATATCGTTATTGGAAGCATAAAGATTTAGCTGTGTGCAAATATCACAATAGACTTCTGCACTATTGATACCTTTGATGCAAATAATATTCTTGGAATCATTCGCTGCTTGCTGAATTTCGCGTTTAATATTATTTACTAAAAAAACAGCCAAACTTTTCACTCGAACTTCACCTCCGCATACGGATTTTCAACAATCGATGTTGCATCCGAAAGGTCTCTCAAGAGTCCGCAATTCTTCAAGAACATCTGAAATTGTATCTGATTTTCATCAAAATAGCCGCCCATGCCAGGCTCAACGTTTTCTTTCAATTGTGCATACTGAGCTGCACCGATCACGATGCCATAGTGATCGTATAGGACCTGCAGGAACGAATCAAACGTCATCTTTTTCCCCGGGCGCACCAATGAAAGCACCATGTAGCGAACGATATCCTCCGACAGCGAGAATCTTTCATACGCACCCTTTCTAGGAATAACGATTTGAAGTTCTTTTCCCATTTTTTTGAAAATATCGGCAGAATCTGAAAGTTCTTTCGATACAACATCAAAAGCTTCCTTTTCACCGTTGCTGTTAGCATATATTATGTTCAACGCATTTCCAAACTCCGAATACGCTGTTCTATAACTAGCTGCCGCCAATTTTGCTATATTGGATGTTGCAGATCCTGTATGCATATCTATTATCCATGCTGGTGGCTGCTGTGCATCCGGATGCACACAGTAAAATGCTTGAAGATGCATACTGCGTAAAAGAGCTAAAACTATGCCTTTTGACATCAAATCGATTCGTGTGATTGGATGAATCTCATTGCTCAAAAAACATGCTAGTTCCTGCAAGCTCTGTTTTGCCCTACGATCAAATCCTGGCTGCAAGTAGCCCAAAGACATTTTTCGGGTTAGTTTAGTCGCATATATGGACTCATCATTAAGATTTTGGTCCTCTAACCACCAATTTTGAAGATGTGTTGCAATCGTAGAGAATCCAGCGCTTTTCTCTTTTAACATATAGGAAATTCCGCGTTCGATATCTTTTTTATACTGTAGAAATTTTGGATCATCCTGATTTTTATAGATGCCTTCTAACAGCTGCAGATAATACATTTCTCCACCACGCGCCAAAAAATCATGTTGTCCATATTCAAACACGGTCTCCACTTCAATGTTAGGCGTATCAAGTGGTTTATTTTTTCGCGCTTTGATGCCAAGCGTTTCAGGAAATAGAAGTTCTGGTGCGATCGGCATGAGCGATTGTGCATACCAGCCACGCTTTCGGATAATCAAAGCGTACCCATATAGGAGATCTTGCAAAATATATGGCCAGTCTGGGTCTTCACTCTTTTTCTGCAGCATCGATAGCATATTTTTGTATGCTAATGTATCAATTGCAGAACGGCTTTCCTGTTTGCTTCTGTCGTAAAAAATAAATCTTTTTAACCCATTTCGTGGGACAGTGTAATATGAAAGCGCCCCTGCTGTTTGAGCCTGATTTATCTGATCCATAGTGTGAAATTCAAAATTTCCACTACCATCATCCTTTTTAGCAGACGAAAAAACCAGAAGGAACTCAAGGAGATATTCTCCGAGGGTTTGATCTCCCTGAAGGCGATTTCCAAACAAGCGTATAGACAAAGAGTCTTTTTCTTTTGTAGACATCACAGGAAAAACAGTGTCCATAATCCACCTCACAAAAATAGTGGCTCAATTCGATTCAATCGAAGTATCTTCAAAACACATACGCACAATTTTCCAGGAATCTTCTTCTCTGACTAAAAGAGAAACCTCATTGGGATCAGTTGTTATTGGTTTACAGTATGCAATCAATTTAGCTTTCAAGCTTTCAATACCATGCGAAAGCATTGGGTCAATATCTGCCACAATTAAACCGCTTGATATTTTAGAAAAATAATCCAAAAGAGGCATATTGATTGTAATTGCTTCATTTTCAGCACATCGCAGCACGAGCTTATATTTTTGATTTTCATCGCTTACACTAGGAATTTTTTGCAATTCAATATGGATATCGGTCTCCGCAATACGTCCAATGAGCATCTGGACATTTTGAATTTGTTCTCCGCTACGGCGCAGTGTAATTAAAATCGATTCATTCAGATCGATATCTTCTCCAGTGAACATGATACGCAATGCGCGTAAAATCATTTTTTCATCTTACGATTCGGAGATTTACCTTCTGCGCACTCAAGGAAATCCGGATAATACGTTGAAAAAACATCTTTATATATTTCGTATCTTAGATCATCACCTAAGGGGAAAACGATCAACATTCGTTTCAGGACACGTTTTACGTCGAGGCTTTGATTCGGAATCTTTTCCAAGTCATTGCATAACGAAACAAGCGCTGGTTCAAATAAATCCCGATAATTTCGTTGAACAAGCACTTCATAGTCTTTACTGGTATTTTTTACATCAATTCTGGACTGGGATAGCATTTGAACACCCTTATTTGAAAAGCTGCGCTGCCCCCGCTTTGCGTTCCTCCAAATAAAAGGTTTGAGAATAAATATTTTGCTTTCCAGCTGGGCTTAACGCGTTGATGAACGCGTGTACAGTTCAAGCCTCCTGTAAGAGCAAATGCTAGATGCGCTGTAATCTGACGAATAGTTGCGCGATTATCTAAATTCTGCTCCCAAATGTAAAACGACTTCAAAAAATGAAGAGCAGATTTGTTCTGTCGCACCAATTGTGCATTAAATGCGATTGGGCATAAATCCCGTTTGTCACAGGTTGAGCAGTGCTCCCAATTGGATTCGTCTACGATTTTTTGTCCAAACTCACTGACAAAAGTCGTGTTATCAATGCGAGCGATATTCATCGTTATAATGCGATGACCATACAAGTCGGTTTCTTTTGCTTGCGACGAATCCATCTGCTCAATAATTGTACTTTCAGCATCATCTTGATCAGGAAAAACGTCTTTAAATGTATCAATCAAGGGTCCGGTGTTCGCAACAAGAATCGTATAAATTCCAATTTCAGCATCATCTAATGCTTTTTTAAAAGACAAACGCCGTTCATCCTTTGTTAATTCACTAAAGTCTTTTATGTATCGAACTTTTTTGTTTTGGTTCGTTAAAAGTTCTCCGCTGGGTACAACTTTAATATCAGAAATATTCCGAGCAATTTTTTCCAAAACTTGAAACAACAGCGTGGTTTTTCCATCACCCGCATGTCCTGTGAGAATCATCAAACACGCGTTTTCACCGGTTTCAATACGGTTGGCTATGTATTGAGCTTCAGGACGTTCAACTTTAACTTTTTTAAAATATGGATTGTTCTGCTGTGCTTCAGCAAGCGCGTTTTCGTTGTTTGCCTGTTCATTATGCAAGGTGTTAAGATAATCCACGAATCCATTATTTTCCATGTCTCTCACCTCAGTTGCAACATCTGTCCTATTTTTCACGCTACAGCAGCACTATTTGATTATGTACTGCAAATAGTGTTCATAGATTTGCACGATTTTTTGATTTGCGACAAAATCAGAGCTGGTCGTCAATATAGCGCAACGCATCATCTAATAGCCTAAAATCATCATCACTTGTGAAATACCCGATACTAAATCGAATCGTACCTGCCGGATAAGTACCCAAGAACTTATGGGCGAGAGGGGCACATTGCAATCCCGTCCGAACGGATACCCCATGCTCGTTTAAGAGATTGCCCGCAATATCACTGCTGATGCCATCAAAAAGGCAAGAGACAATGCAACATACTGCTGTTCAGGTGCATTTCCGACAATAGTGATGAAATCATACTGCGATAATATTTCGAGTAACTTTCGTCTGTTCTCTTGTTCATGCCGGTAGATGTTCTGAATTCCAATCTCCTGGCTCCATTGCAATGCAGCATTCAAGCCTGCAATGCCCGCAATATTAGAGGTGCCCATCTCGTACTTCTCAGGCAGACTATCCGGCATATCCTGATTTGCAGAATCATAGCCTGTGCCGCCAAAAAGAACAGGAGGAAGCTTTATATCTGGCTTCATTATAAAGCCAGATATTCCGGTCGGACCATATAATGTCTTGTGGCCTGCAAATACTGCAAAGTCGAATGTGCTGCGTCCAACATCGCAATCGACAAGACCTGCAGTTTGCGACATATCCAGCACCGTATAACTGCTATATGCTTCGCCAAATCAAAAATTTCTGCGGCGGGGGCAATCAGCCAATCACATTGCTGGCATGGCTTACGACAACAACATCAGGCTTGCAGTCATCAAACTGATAGCGAATTTTTTCCAGATCGTATTTCAGTTCCGGTGTTACAGAGAGCTGGTGAACTTTGATGCGCCCCAAATTTTCAAGTGATGCAGTGTTCGGGTAACGGCGTTATGTTCAAAAGGGCTGATATAGAAGTTTTTCATGCCCATCTCACATAATCCTTGCAGGATAATGTTCAGCGCAATCGTGGCGGTCGGTGTAAAAATCACCTGCTTTGCAGGGCAGTGTAAAAGCTCTTGCAGCCGCGATCTTGTGTCTGCTACAAGTGCGCCAGCAGATTTGGCAATGCCATAATCGCCACGACCAACATTTCCTCCGCACTGACGATAGAATTCATTCATAAAGGAATAAACATCGTCAGGCTTTGGATATGTGGTAGCTGCATTATCAAAGTATGCCATAACGTTTTCTCCTTTGAGGTTTTAGCACAGCTCTCTTAACACGTCCATCAGGATTTGGCGTTTTTCCTGTTCAGAGACAGCCTGTCCCATGCCGCTAATCGCAGACTCAATCGCATTGTAAAGCAGCTTCCCTCGCTTGCTCGTTTCCACTTTATCAAAGCGTTTTGTTACCGTGCAGCCCGCTTCATCCTCATAAGTCAACTGATAACCATTGATGGATTTTGTTTCTGCTTTGGGTGTTTCCTTACGGAATCCCTCGGCGGTCGTTTTGTACTGCTTGATGCTCTCTAAAGCTGCAGTCTGCGTATTTGCATCCCAATCGCTCAGGTTCAAATCCGTTGCGAGCTTTGCAAGATTTAAGGTTAGGATATGCTCACTTGCCTCGCTATTCGCATAGAATAATTGCAGCATTCTATCGGTTCCGTCAGCAAATAATTGTTCGTGAATGGACGGGTCAAGGCGATTTGCCCATTCAACAACTACGCTCGGCAAAGATTTTCTGCTTAGAATTGCTTCGTCCTGCCCCTCACCGAAAAGTTTCTTGACTTCATCACAAAATGCAAGTTCTAACTGACCAAGCATCTGATCGTAGAAGAATTTAATCTCAGAAACCGCCTTTACAGTTTCCAAACTGCATTCTGTTCCTCCAGTAATAAGAGTGGGAAGCTTCTCAAATAACAAGGTATGGGTGCCAATGTTTTGCTTGAGCATCCGAATAAACTGACGCTTGAGCTTGTCAATCTGCTGTCCTTTGGGATCATATTTGGCTTCCTTGGCGTACTTGGGCAGCTCCATATACCAACGGTGCATGGCAGCTACAACATAATTGTAACCCGAAGCTGCTTTTTCGGCTTCAACAACATAATCCTTGAAAACATCTGCAAGGGCGTCAACATACTCGTCTTTTTCATTGTTCCAATCCAAGCACTGTAATGCAAAGTCTTGTGGTGCTGCTTCGATTTGGAGCAAGGTATCGTTGTTCAGCGGAACTTGAGAGAATTTATCGTAGATGATGATTTCTTTTTTGTATTCGTGGAATACAGCAGCAACATAGATAGGAACAAGTCCTCTCCGCAAGCCGATATAGCATTTATCGGTAGTCAACCGAGCATACAGCTCTGCAAAGCTCATTTTCTGCTCGCGCGCTTCTTGGACAAATTTCTCAATCTCGCCCAGCAGATTTGCCATAAGGTAATCATGCGGGTGCAGGTTGACTTTAGGCACACCGTTTTTGGTATCTAGTATCCCCGTTCGGATCAGCGTACTGCGGAGAATCGAGACTTCTTGTCCGGCACCAGCCAGTCCAAGATTCGGCTCCAGTTCAGAGCGCAGCAGTCCAATAACAATTTTGCTTCGGCTGTTTACCGAATTTGCTGTCAGGTGGTTTTTGTTGACTGCCTCGTTGACAATAACCGGGGTCTTGAAATACGTTTTCTCACAGATGGTAGATAAAAGGTCAGTCAAAGCAGCTTTACGAACGATCTGTTTTTCTTCTCCCTTATAAATATAGGTAGATGCTCTCTTTTCAGGATGGGTATAGTCGCTGATATAGTGGTTGATGATCTCCCGAAGATCTTCATAGATCACCTCATACTCATCAAACAAAACTTTATCGGAAACAGCAAGATCTTTCAGCGTCTCGACAGCCTTATACTCTCGAACCGTAAAATCAATAGGAACAAATTTATGTGGGATAACAAAGACGCAGTTTGAGCAGTAGGTACTGGTTTTCTTCACCACATCCACAATCTGTGCAATCGAATCCTTGCTATGCGGAATGATAGCATATACAGTGCCATCCGCTTCCGTACCCTGCTGCTTTGTTTTCCAGTTGACATCCTCGGTAACTTCCGATTCATCAATAAAGGTAAAATCAAAGTACCGTGTGACTTCCTTCTCATCGTTATAGCGGAAAGGATAGATGCAGCTATCAAAGTTTGATGCATTCAGAATTTTTTTCACAACTGCGCTGCTCTGCTGGGATGCAATCGTGTCACGGATTTTAGCTTCAACATCAACGCCAGAACTTTCTTTCAGCTGAAGGAAATCGTTGCTGCGCTTGAGGTAAATGACATACTCATCGTCAATAAGGTTATTTAATGCCTTTTCAATTTCCGGCACTGAATACTGAATAGAGTAGATTCCAATCAGCTCATCCTTTGTCGGTTTGAGCTTTTCAAACTGCTCCAACATATAAATCAAGGACAATGTCTTTACTAGTTTTTCCTCTAAAGAATCATCGTCAAGCTGATTTAAGATAGTGCTGGTCAAGAAGTAAATGTCATGGAGTGTTCCGTTTGAAATCTCCTTTTTGAACAGCGGCTCGAAATAATCGTAAATCAAATCGGGCGTAACAACCGAGAACTCGCTATCGTGATACTGCTTCAAGAAGGACGGAAGAGTTGCCTGTCCATTAGCTGACAAAAAGGTAAAAAGTGTCCGTTCATTCTGAGCCACACGCTCGGACAGCCGGGGCAGGATAAACGTAGAAACCGGGTGAAGAGGATAGCAAGCCGCTATTGTATGTTCTACACCATCAGCCTGCATATCCGAAAAAATCCGATGTGTCTCGTAGCGTCTTGCCAGCGCATTGAATTCCTTTTTATGCTCAGTGCAGAACAGATTCCAGAGCTTTTGATTTTTCTGGATGACCGTCGCAATAATCTCGTAGGTCTGCGTAAAGTTATTGTTCAGGTGGATATGAGTGAATCGTTCAGAAACACCACGCCAGCCATCGACCTTCTGCTTAGGCAGACGGTCGATATAGTTTGCGATTTCCTTATGGGAAATCAGCATCAAGTGCATCTGATTTTTTCCGCTTCGATTGCATTTTTCTGCAAAGTCCTGAAGCATCTTAGTATCGCTTACAGATGCCTCCGAAATGTTTGCTTCCAGATACTTGCTGAACTCATCGTAGAGACATAAATGCCAGTGTAGCCATGAGGTTTTAATGCCTGAACAACGCTTTCATAGAGCTGCACGACATCAAAGCCTACAAAGGGATTAAACGTACTACCTGCTGTCAGGCTAGGGTAAATACGTTCAAATTCTTCGTAAGCCTTAATGTCATAATCTTCCAAACGAGAAACAAACGAACTGATAGAATCTGTAATTTTATTCTTGAACTGCTGATACGTATCAGGAAAATCGTTTTTCCAACGTTCAATAACTGACACAGCAGCTTTATAGTTCGTGTCCGGCATAATATTCAGCAAATCATCTTCTTTCAATGTTTGCTGAAGAGCCAGAAGGAATGCCTGCGTCAGACTTGTATTGCTGCCGGTAATAATGACTGGCAACAGCTTGTTGTCGCTTGCATAGTAGTTTTGAATCAGACGGTTCAATTTATCGCGCTTCTGAATAGCCGGAAGCAGTTTTTCAAACAAGTCAAGGTCGCGTTTCATCAAGAGCGCAAGAATCGTCAGCACAATGTGTGATTTTCCCTTGCCGTAAGCACCAATCAAAACGCGCGAACGGTCAGTTGCGGTAGGCAGAGTACTCTGCAAAATATCTTCCATCAACTGGAGTGCAGACTGAGTCGGTATATAACTCTTTAACTTATCATCAGCATGAAGGTCATAGGCAATGTTCACAGAATACTGAAAACCTTCTGCAACTGAAATCATTTCACTCATTAAACTTTCCCCTTAATCAATCTTGGAAATGCACTCGTAGTAATTATCCACGCATTCCTCAAAAGAATAATTCTGCTTTAGCTGAATAACATCCAGACCCGCTGTCCGAATAATTTTAACAAGCCCAAGTTTTTCCACCTGATGCAGCACATCCAGCATTGTAATGGCATCCAGATTGAATGTTTTTCCGATGTTGCATTTTGCAGTGAGCAGCTCATTTAATCCAATTTCCATGCGGTCATTCGACTGATCACACATGACCGCCATCAACACCCACGGATGAATGGTTTCTGGTGCGGGAATGGCTTTTCGGTATGTCTTTTTGTTTTTATCCAGAATATCAATAAGACCCAATTCACCAAGCGGGCAATCAATGTTGTTTTCAGGATTTACACGTGTAGGATTTGTTTTGTATCGGGGCAAGTACGTATTGAGAATACAAGCAAAATCATCCGACATCGAGCGAATTGCAACAGTTTCGCCCTCATGGAAACATAGTTCTGCAAGGCTGTGACAAAATCTTCCCGCACAAATTCGGACATATTGAATTCATTGAAGAAGAAATACCATGCTGTCGCATCTTCTTCATTTTTTGATAGCATATAATGCAGGAGGTAGAGTGTTCCGTACTCCTCCATAAAGCGATCATTCTTGAATACTTGATTTCCAAATCCCGTGAACTTCTGAACGCGGTGTTTATTTTGAAGGGCTTCTTCCGTAAGATTCGTAGCAACTAGCCAGTAGCGGAGTGACTTTACCATATTAGAGCCGATGCCTAATACATCCATTGGATTAGGTTTTTATACAAGGGCATAATTATAAAACACAACAAAACCGAGCCAACCTACACTAAAACTCGCTATTTCTTTGTGAAAAGCGACGTTTTTTTTATGGCCCGGACTGAGAAAGGAGTGGTGGCAACCATATAATCTAAAAAAGAAAGGGGGAAGTTTTTTCGTTAGCCAGGCTGAGAAGGTCTGGCTTTTTTTCATTTCAAAACAAGGAGGTTAGCGAATGGCAGAT
>ENA-OQCX01000548-OQCX01000548.1-human-gut-metagenome-genome-assembly--contig:-NODE-548-length-19429-cov-2.912133_pt1 | contig 19429 bp, 23 predicted proteins | sample MGYA00242762_ERZ504587 | MGnify/ENA primary metagenome ERZ504587 (study PRJEB26092, sample SAMD00036337) | human gut metagenome | host: Homo sapiens | study: EMG produced TPA metagenomics assembly of... | reverse complement strand
CCCGGTACATTACATCACGGTAAAAGACCGGCATGGCATGGTTCTCATATACAAGTCTCGGTTTTACCTTCTATCTGGCCTGTCTTTTCCCACAACTCCATTCGGGTTTTGTAAGAGGATACACTTCCCAGGGCATTGCTGGATGGCGGCCCTTTCTCAGATAACGAAGGCATCTTTTGGAAACGGAATATCAAAATCAAAACGAGCCTGATTCTTTTTTTGTTGTATGTATCAGGTGCTCCGCTTCATTAAAACGCTTCTTCGTTTCCGCTATCCTTTCCAGTTCTTCCCATACCTGCGCATAAATCTCTGTCAGATAGCTGACAGCAGACCTGTAAACATCCAGTGTCTGACGGATCGGGATATTCTGTTTTCGTAATTCCACGCCATAGCTGGAGGTAATCTTCATATCTGCTTCCTAACCTTTCTATCTTGTACCGATACAAATAAGTCCTATTTGTTCTTGTATTTTCTATTATACTCCTTATTAAGTCCAATAAAACTCCCTATTTCTATTTTTTTATAAAAAATTTGCGTTTCTAACTCATCACTGGAAGTAACGAGAATGCGACACGCAGTTATTCAAATATATGTTATCGTACATATTTATCTATCATAACATATATACCCTGCATTATAAACAGAAATCGGATTTTGTTACCGTCGCAAAGACAATTGCGGTTCCAACCGCCGCCATGCATATACCTGCCATAAGAATTGCACCTGCCCCCTGACTCAAAAGCTGACCGCCGGCAAAATTACCAGCCGCGCATCCCAGCGCATAGGCTGCTGTTATAAATGCCTGTCCTTTTACCATATCATTGTCTCTGACTTTCTCTTTTGCATAGTACACCTGAGCAGGTGCCAAAAGCGCGTAGGATGAGATCTGAAAGAACTGTAACAGATAGATCGTCTGTATATTTCCCGCAAAATAAAAGCCAACTGCCTTTATGAAAAAAGAAACGGCTGCTATCTTCAAAACAGTTGTGTCTCTGAAAACCTTCCGTATTTTTTCAAAAAAGAAAATCACCGGAGCTGCTACCATAGCCGCAATAAACAGGGCAACTCCTACATGACTACTGTTACCGCCCAGCGCATTCATGATCACGATCATATAATTTTCCGTCATTGCATGATACATACCCAAAAAAGCAATTCCAAGTAACGACAGACAGTACCAGCGATACTGTCCAAAAAATGCACCGATGGAAAGACTTCTGTGATCTGCACTGACTGCTGATCTGCTCTGTTGGATCTCAGGGAATCCAGCAAGGGCGATCATACTCCCCAGGCGTGCTGCCAATAAAAGCACCAGCATCCACGTTGTGCCAAATTTTGCGATCACCCAGCCAATGATCAGACTTGAGACAGCACTCGCTACTGCTCCAATTCCCCGGCTGCGCCATAATCCACGAAATAGCCCGCATTGTTGTATGCGACACTGATGGCATTTAATAAGGAAACCATCGCGTCACTGCTCCAGATACTGACCATGTACAAAACAGCCATCAGCATGATAGAAATTCCCGGCAGTAACTGCAGGAGTATGCATACACTGCACAGAACAGACATGATCAGCAGCATTTTTGTCAGGACAAATTTTTCTGCGCGGTCTGCCAGAGATGCCAGAACTGGCTGTGACAGACAGGAACAAAGCCCTGCCAATGCCAGCAGGAATCCTACCATTCCTGAAGGAACCCCTTTGTTCAACAGATACGTTGTTGCAAAAGCTGCTGCCCCAGAAGATGATGCCCAATGTGTAAACTGGATCGCACTGTATCGATAAGTCAGATTCATACATTTCCTCCTTTATGAAAAAGGAGCTGGTTTCATGACCAGCCCCTTTCCATGGTGTGTAATACGAAAAAAGATCTCTCTTTCTTGTAATAACAGGATAATGCATTTTCCAGTGCAAATCTATATTATTCGTGTCTGTTTCTATTACAATCGTGCCATTTTCCACGATATCTTACAGGACTGCAGTTGAAATGCTCCCGAAATAGCTTTCCAAAATAGCTGCTGCTTCCAAATCCACAGTCACTTGCGATCTCTGTAATAGATTTCTCTGTCTCTATCAGTTCCATACATGCCTTCCGAAGTCTGTATTCTCTCATATATTCCAGTGGACTCATATGAAGATTCTCCTGAAACAGTCGGAAACAGACTCTTTTACTTATATGCGCTTCCCTCGCCAGGCAGTCAACCGCTATCATCTCCGTATAATGATCCTGAATATAAGACATCATTGCTTTCATTTTTTCAGCGGTATCTTTGTTTTTGTGTATATCTTCTGTCTCAGCACATGCCAGTTCCAATAAACCAAGCCATACTTCTGTGAGCAGCTGCCGAAGAGTGATCTCATAGCCCCAGCTGCCTTCCTCCAATTCAAAGCCGGCTTGAATCTTCTGCAAAAGAGCCGCCTGCCCGGGATCCTCGGGTGACAGGCAGATCATTTCAAGCCCGGATCTGTCCGTCAACGGACGAATATACCTTTCTTCTATTCGATTAGATATCCCGCCTGTCAGCAGTTCCGAATCAAACAGATGCAGTAATTGCACGGTTCCATCCTTTGTAGAACTCACTCTTGATGAATGCAGTACATTGGAATTAACAAACCCGCCTGTCCCCGCCGGGAATATCCATTTCCCATTTGGCGTTGTATACTCTACTCTGCCACTTTTATATAGAATAATTCTACTGCATGATGCCAGTGCCAGGGCACGACCGGATCTATATATTTATCAAACTCCACGCAGGAGCAAATATAGGGAAAATCCATAAAAAAATCCGGGAGTAACTCTTCATTGCTTTCCATGATCAACTGAATTCCCTGTATATTTTTCATTTCAGATCTCCCCTCTCCTGTTATTATCTATGCTTTTTCATTCCAGGTTTCTTCCTGTAGTATATCATGTGCCATGTTATTAAGAAACGACTTTATGCCTTTACATCCCTTTTTTTCAGAAACATTCCAGCAACTAGAACCATTGTTACCAGCCAGAAAATACAGCTGAAAAAGAATAAAATATATCCGCCTCCAGACAGCACATCATTACTCTTGTTTGCATTCATGCCTGCCTGCATCAGTGCATAGGGCCAGAACAGAGAAAGACCTTTGCTCCCTGCCAGCAGACCGGTGATGCCGCCCACCAGCCCAAGAAAGATCGGAATGGCAAAGCTTCGGATGACCATAGCCAGCACAAGCTGCGCCGCAATGACCGCAAGTGCTCCCACTGCACCGCGAAGAAGAAAAGCAAGCAGGATCATCGGTGGAAATCCCGGAAAATGTGCAAAAACTTTTCCACAAAATGCATACAGCAAAAATACAAACAGATGCGTCAGAAGGGCCAGTTTTGCCACCACAACAAATTTCGCCAGAAAAAAATCTATCGGCCTGACCGGACTTGCCATAATAAGATTCCAGTTGTGTCCAAGATGTTCCAGTCTCCACAGATAAGCTGCATAAGCAGCCACCATTGCAGGAAAGAAAAACATCGAATAAAACAATGTATGCTGTGTCCAGAGACTGTACCAGCCATCTTTGAGAATTTCCAGATTCTGCAGATAATTAAAAGTTCCATATATTGCTGAAATGAGCGGCAGTGCAAAAAACAGCCCCCAGATCGGAGACGCATGCAGTTTTCGGTTTTCTGCCTGAATACAGCGCTTTAACATCTTTTACACCTCCTGTTTCTGTACTCTTCGCCATGCTGCATAGAACAAGAGCATGACCAGTACCACAGTAAAAACAAGCAGTCCCCAATTGTACGGCCGCGTTCCATAAGTAACCGTATGTGCAGCCTGGTCCCAGTTCGCAACTTCATAAGTTCCCAGCGGAACAAAATAACCCCAAGGAACAAAATAGCTGACAACCTTTGGCATAAAAGCAGAAAACAGCCCGGTTAATGATGCTATGATTCCTGCACAGAGTGCCAGAAGCGGATTTCCAGCCAGTAGCATGAGCAGAAATGCTCCAAAAAAGAGCATCAGTTCCACGCCAGTGTACAGCCTGTCAGATAAAAAAGCTGACTGATTGGAAAAGCCTCCGTGTAACCATATATTTTTCCTGTCAGAAATACGCCTCCCATTTCCAGAAAGGTTACAAGCAGAACTTCCATGATGCCAAACAAAGCTTTTCCAAGGAACAGACTCCTACGGCTCTGCAGAGTATAAAGAAGTTTCCAGGTACTTCCTTTGACTTCCATATCCCATAACCGGCTTGCCAGTACTGCCATCACGATCGGAAAGATCAGCACATTGGCAACCGGGATGCTGTAAAACAATGCGCTGTACGCATTTGCCAGTTCATCCGGACCGGGCGATAACAGACTGCCTGTCCACAGCATTACGATCAACGGAACCAGCAGGCAGAACAGCAGATCATGCCTGCGGTGAGCTTTTTGCAATTCTACACAAAAAGCACCTGCCATATCATGCCACCTCCCTGCCGTTCTGTGTCAGACTCAGGAAAATTTCTTCCAGGCTTTTTGTCTCAGAAGTCAGTCCGACAACTCCGACATTATTTTCAGAAAGGGTTCTGACCAGTTCTGCCAATTTTTCATCAGAAATCGACGGCAGCTGCAGGATATCGAGATGATGTGTCATTGGCTGTGTCAGAATACCCTGACGATTCAGTATATCAATGCCTTTTTTCACATCCAGTACCCGGATCTGGATGCCGCCCCGGCTGTGTTTACGCAGTTCCTGCAGGGAACCTTCGAATATCATTTTTCCATGATCCAGAATTCCAAGCTGCGTGACCATCTGCTCCATTTCACCGAGCAGATGACTGGAGATCAGTACCGTCGCTCCGGTGCTCTCCGGCATAGATGCAATGAGACCGCGCATTTCCTGGATTCCTGCAGGATCGAGACCATTGGTCGGCTCATCCAGGATCAGCAGCCTGGGATTGCCAAGTAATGCCATTGCAATGCCAAGTCTCTGTTTCATGCCAAGAGAGTACTGCCCGACTTTGCGGTTTGCGTCGGCAGTCAGATGTACGATCTCCAGAACACGGTCAATGTCTTTGTGGTCGATATCTTTCAAGTCTGCGATGATCTTAAGATTTTCACGTGCTGTCAGATGCAGATAACCTGACGGGGACTCGATCAGACTTCCCGTCTTTCTCAGCAATGCGATGCGGTTTTCCTCATTCATCGTCTGCCCGAGCAGTTTTACACTGCCGCTGGTCGGATGTACCAGACCAAGCAGGATTTTCATACTTGTTGATTTTCCGGCACCGTTCGGACCAAGAAAACCGTAGACGCAGCCCTGCGGTACTGACAGATTCAGATGCTCCACTACGATACGACCGTTGTAGCTTTTGCAGAGGTCGTGGGTTTCGATAACAGAAATCATAATGTTCTCTCCTTTTCCTGTTTATTTTTCTCTTCGACAATTTAAAGCTTACACCGGCTGCCTTAAGCCTCCTCAAATCCTGCCTTAATTTTCGCTTAAGTTTTTGGGATTTTCAGATAGAGTGTTTGAAAGTATGGTATAGTAAAACTGAATTCAAGACTGACTGATGATTTGAAAGGATTCTGATTATGAACAGTATTTATGAAGTTCGAATTCTAATCGTAGATGATAATAAAGATCTGCTCCGTCTGCTCTGCGAGCAGTTGTCTGGTGCAGGTTACAGGCATATTCAGACCGCAGCGAACTGTGCTGCGGCAAAAAATTGTTTGCAGCTGAGATCCCGGAACTGATGATCCTGGATATCAACCTTCCGGACGGCGATGGTTTTTCCCTGTTCCGTGCCCTGCATGCCAAAGCAGACGTTCCGGCTCTTTTTCTCTCCGCAAGAGATGCCGATGCGGATCGTTTATTTGGACTCGGACTTGGTGCAGATGATTACCTGACAAAGCCTTTTCTGATGCAGGAACTACTTCTTCGTGTTCAGCATATCCTGCTGAGAACTTATCGCGCAGAACTCGCCCGCACAAAGTCAAAAGATTTGAAACTTGCAGATCGAAGCGTGGATCTGAACGATGCTCTTGTCACACTTTCAAACGGAGATACGATTCCTCTGACAGCTACAGAACTGGCACTGCTTCGCAAACTGGCGGATAACCGCGGGCATATCGTGACTTATGATTCCCTCTGCTCTGCTGTCTGGGGTGCGGATTACTATGATATGAAAACAGCCTTGGTGTTCATATCCGACATCTGCGCCAGAAACTGGAGCAGGATCCGAACCAGCCGCGCTGTCTGCTGACTGTAAGGGGCATTGGCTATAAACTGGCAAAGGAGGAACTGCTGTGAAAACTTTTGCCCGACTGATCTGGCGATATGTACTGACCGCAGTTGGTGTTGTCCTTCTGCTGTTGGTCCTGACAATTTCACTTCTGGGATGGATCAGCTGGCGCGAAGGATATCTCCAGCCGCAACGCGAATATTCCTATAGCGAAATTGCAGATTCTATGGTTGAAACAGACAATGGAATGATTTTTGGAGCAGAACATGCTCCGGAAGAATGGATGGACGGTTATGCATGGGCTATGATCCTTGACGAAAAAGGAAACGTGAAATGGAATTATGATCTGCCGGACGAACTGGATAACCATTATTCTTCCAGCGACATCGCCAGTTTTTCCCGCTGGTATCTGGATGATTATCCGGTATTCTGCTGGTCCGAAGATTATGGTCTGTTTGTGGCTGGTCTTACCAAGGGAAGTCTCTGGAAATATAATCTTTACAATTCACCAAATGTTCTCCAGGATATCGTCCACGGTATCCCACTGGTTATTCTTGGCATGCTGCTGTTGGTTCTGATCTTTTATTTATGGATTGGCTGGCGTGGAACCAAACGCTTAAGAATTGTAGCGGAAGGGCTGGATGCACTGGCCGACGGACAGACTGTCCAGTTACCGACAGATGGTTTTACCGGAGAACTGGCTCAGAAACTGAATCAGACCAGTCTCATCTACAGAAACGAAATGAAATGCTTGTGCGGCGGGATGACACGCGAACACAGTGGATTGCAGGTGTCAGTCATGATGTACGCACACCACTGGCTCTGATCCTTGGATGGGGAGAACAGCTGGAACAGGATTCTTCCCTGCCCGATACAGTACGGCACAAGGCCGCAGGGATTCGTACTCAATGTGAAAAACTCCGCTCTCTTATTGACGACCTGAATCTAACCAGCAAACTGGAATATGGTGCACAACCACTCCGAAAAGAAACTTTCACCGCCGGACCGCTGTTCCGTGAACTGGTCGCTCAATTCTACGACAGTCCCCTGGCAGAAAACTGCGAAATTACGCTGAATCAGACAAATGCCGCCGAACACGCGCAGATTTCTGTCGACCGTGCCCTGCTCGCTCGGCTTCTCGAAAACCTGTTGAGCAACAGCGTGCGGCATAATTCTGAATCTGTCAAGATCTGTATCGAAACTGAAATACGAGAAAATTTCCTGTACCTGACAGTAATCGACAACGGCAAAGGCTATCCCCCGGAAATTCTTGCGGCTCTGAATCTGCAGGAAACCACTGAAAATACACCGCATATTCTGGGACTACATGTGGTCGAGCAGATTGCCGCGGCGCATGGTGGGAAAAGTATTTTTGAATCAAATTATCCCAGCGGAGCCAGGACGTGTGTCTGGCTGCCACTGGATGATGTCCCGTATTTTAGAGGTCAGACATAGGTGTCTGGTAGAAGATTATTCCGAATAGAATAACTGTTTCGGGCTTTTCGGCTTATCTGGAATGCTCATTTTAATTAATCCACTGTGAATTAAAAACTCTATCCTCACATGACTGAAGTCACGTGCTTCCGGACGCTTTAAGCGTCAGACTAAATATCGGCGGATACGCCTGTAACTTAGGTGCGCAGTCATGCGCATATTTCCATGCCGGATACGGCAGGTTCCCACATGACAGGTAATCCGCTGTATATCTGCCTGCGTTTATGCTACCTTTAAGGTCTCCATTTGTATATGAAGTTCTTTTAAATCCGCATAAACACATGAGGTTCTACGCTTTACTGCAGGGACTTTTGCCTCCAGCAAAGACCTTTCCGTTACCGGAAGGGGTTTTAAACGTTCTCTGATAAAATATCTTGCCCCAATATTGTACGATGCTGATAAGTCACAATTATATCGTTTTCCAGTCTGAAACACACACAGGCTGTGGTTTCCCGGATCACGGATAACTGTTCCAGTTCCATCATACGCAAGCCTGCTGGTATTCCACGCACAGATCCTCGATATCCGCATCCCATTTCTGTGTGCCTGATGTTCACAGCGTTTCTGGATATCCCGTTTTCTCCACAAATGCAGTTTCTGCTTCTTTCTCCCGGATATCTTTCCTTTTGTCTCCAGATATTCGAAAACAATTATATCTGCATGGTTCTCTTTTGCATATTTTGTGACTGCTCCTGCAATTTTTCTGCTCAGTTCGATATTCAGGCGTTTTACATAACCCCATCTGCTCTTTGCCTGTGCAGACCCATGTTCTCTCTGGAATCTCTTTATCCGTCCCAGCACACGTACATCCGGTCTTTTTCACTGGAAAAATCGATAAACTTTCTTCCCAGGACAGTTCCATCCGACCGCATAATAGTACAGACTGCATCGGTATTGATTCCCAGATCTACACTGCAGATGAGTTGTTCTTTGACTGGTGTTTTCGTGAGTATCACATCTTCTGTATAAGAAAAACGCAGAAAGTATTTCTTGTGTCTTCTCTCCAATGTCGGGGCAGATGCTTTCTTCCCGGACCAGTTCTTTCTCAGATACTCCATGTCAGTATGCTTAACTGTACATGGAACCACTTCCAGTCATGCCCATCATATAGTTTCAGATAAGCAGCATCCTTCCCTCCTTCATCCTCCCGGTACATCACATCACGGTAAAAGACCGGCATGGCATGATTCCCACATATAAGTCGTGGCTTTCCTTCTATCCAGCCTGTTTTTTTCCATAATCCCATTCGAGTTTTGTAAGAAGATACGCCTCCCAGCGCATGCTGAATGGCTGCCCTTCTCAAATAAGAAGGCATCTTTGGGAAACGAAGATCAAAATCAAAACGGGCCTGATTCTTTTTCGTTGTATGTATCAGATGTTCTGCTTCATTGAAACGTTTCTTCGCTTCCAGAATCCCTTCCAGCTCTTCCCATACCTGCGCATAAATTTCTACCAGATAACTAACAGCAGACCTGTAGACATCCAGCGTCTGACGGATTGGGATATTCTGTTTTCGTAATTCTACGCCATAGCTGGATGTTATCTGCATCTTTCCCTCTTTTCACATAAAAGATTTTTTGCTCAGATATCTGTTTTGTCTTTTTTCTTCTGCCCTTCGATATAAGTAAGGACCTGATCTCTGCTCCTGTCACTGACTGTCACTGCACAATAAGATGGATTCCACAGATGTCCTCCCCACAATTCTTTCTTTAATTCCGGATGGAGAAGGAACATCTGCCGTGCAAGGTTCCCCTTCATAATCTTGATCATATCAGAGATATAAAACTGAGGCTTACAGTCTACGAGCAGGTGGATATGATCCGGCATGACCTCCATCGCCAGAATTTGAAATTTATATTCTTCTGCAAGATCCTGCAGCATTTCCTTACATTCTGTATCAATACCATCTTTTAAAACCTTTTTTCGATATTTTGTACACCATACCAGATGATACTGCAGGGAGTATACATATCCCCTACCATATGAAAGACTGTTTTTATTTATATTAAATATATCTTTTTGCATGTAAACATTATACCATATGTCATCGCCATAGTAAACGTTTGTTCTGTATATTTTTATAAAAATTTGCGCGTCTGACTCATCACTAAAAGTAACGAGAATGCGACGTGCAGTTATTCAAGAAACTCAAAAATATTCCAAGCAACTCAAAAAGAAACTCAAATAATTTGAGTTTCTTTTTGAGTTATTAAACATATTTCAAAACAGCATCTCTATCTGCTCGCCAACCTCTATCCGTGCTGTAATCAGTTCATCAGGTTCTTTGCCTCTCTTGTGTTCGGCTTTCAGGTACTGTAAGCCTTTTCGGAGACTTGCAGTAATCAGATTCAGCACATAAATATTATCAAAACGGTTGTAAATAGAGTCACCGCCCAGACCGGTCAGGCAGATAAGCTGCGTGTTGGTCTTTTTTGCCATATCCATCAGCGGAATCAAAAGATGTGAAGCATTTGTCTGTGCAAACGGGTTATCCATGATCAGAACTTTTCCTTCGTTTTTGTCTGCAAAAATATCAGTATCATCCCGTCTCATATAATACAGAAGACTGGAAAGGATAACGAATGCGGACAAAATCCCTCGCCGCCTGAGTTTCTGGAAACTTCTTTCCATGTGATCGGATATTCTCTCTGTGCTTCAATTTTATAGAGATGGATCTGCACATTTCCGATTCCTACTACCTGATCGTACAGATTCCTGGTAGTAACACTGGAACCAAAAAATTCCTGTGCATTCTCATTCTTTTCAAAAAGTTCCACGCCTTCCTTCGTAATCTTGTCGATAAAGTCTTCCAGTCGAAGGTGATACAGTCCCACATTTTCCTCCCAATCCGGAAGCTGGATCTTCAACATTTTAATATTTCTGTCTCTGATAGTGATTGTAGAATTGTGGTCGATCTTGCCCAGGTTATTGTGGATCTCCTGAATATAATCTTCCATGAGCTCTACAATTCTCTCTTTTTCTCTTTCCACAACAGAAATATCCACTTCCAGTTTTTGCATAAGGCTGTCAAATGACTGTACAGTTGTTTTCAGCTGCATCAGAACACGCTGTGCATCATCGACAAGCTCCAGCATCTGTTCCAGTGGTTTCCGGTAAAAGTCATCCTGAAAACTTTCCATTCGAATAACTCTGTTCAAAAGCTGCACAATCTGTTCTTTCTTCTGCCGGGTTTCTCTGATTTTCTGGTTATAATCACGAATAAGAATTCCCTTGAGATTTCGCAGTTCTTCTGAAGTCAGAGTATCCGAAACCGGATCTCGTTCCTCCATTTCTACTGGAATCAGTTCGTTATATTCAGAAAGTGCTGTCAGGTTTTCTTCATAACTTCGAACTTTTTTGGCCAGAAAATCAGCATGTTTTTTCTCTTCTTTCTTCTGGTAAAGAAGCTGGTTCCTTCGTGCTTCAAAGTCCTGTCCCTGGATCTCGTTCCTGGACAGCGGTTTTTCTTCTCCACATACAGAGTGGATTCTTTTCTGCAGATCATTACTCTTGCTCTGAGCAACTGCTGCCTTTTTGTCTGCGTCATTCCACTGCATATCTTTTGTCTGGATTTTTCTTTGAAAGTCTTCTAGAATCACTTCCTGATGTGATTCCTCTTTTCTGTCATAGATTACATCCGCCCACTGCACTGGTTTCAACCGATATTTTTTCTGAAGATGCTCAAGTTCATTCTGTTCTCTCTGGAAACGGCCGGAAGCTTTGGTTTCCCGCTCTTCCAGGTCTTTCAGTTCCTGAGAAAGGACAGAAGTGATAGCCACATAACGTGCCTCCATTTGTTCTACAGATATTTCTTCCGGCAGAGTATACTGCCCGGCCTTTTCGTATGTAGCATATCTGGTATATTTCTCATTGAGTTTTTCGGCTTCCCGTTCCAAAATATTTAACATATTTTGTGCCGTTTTCTGTTCTTCCAGAAGTTTTGCCTGCCGCTCCTTCGCCAGCTTTTGATTTTCCTGAAAACGCTGTTCTTCTTTTTTACATTTTTCCAGAGCTGCTCTGTTGCTTTCGTATATCGCATAATCCTTTTCAAGCTGTCCAAAATCCGCGATACGCTGTTTCTGGTTCTGAATTTCCAGACCTGTTTTTACAATGAAATCCTGCAATTCTTCGTGTTCTTTTTTTAGTCTGTCAAGGTTCTGTGCCGTTTCCAGAATATCTTTCTCAAGATTTTGTTTTTCTTCTTTCAGCTTATCCAGAATCTCCTGGATTTCCTGCCATTTTTCCTTTGTTACAGACTGATTCTTGAGCACTTCCTGTCTCTGAAAATACTCTGCATATTCTGCTTTGCGGACTTTTACTGCCTGTGCAGTTTTTTCCAGTTCCTGTTTTTTCTCCCATATCATTTCCTGAAGTTTTTCTTCATCCAGAAGATTTTCATTAAACAGAATATAGAAGCTGATTCCCGGAAAATGTACAAGTTTATCTGTATATTTCTCCTGGATTTCTTCGATTTTTTCCCTTTCTACAATCGGCACCGGAAAAGACGTACAGATATTTCTGCCGCTCTTTGCCAGCTTTTCCATCTCCTGTCCGGACAGGATCAGTGCATATGGAAGGAATGGATTTCTTCGCACAAGTTCCTGGTTTTTCTTCTGTGAATAGCCGTTTTTTTGGAGCCATTCCATACCATAAACGATATGAATACCCAGATTATCCAGTTCTTTTTTCAAATCTTCCGGCAGTTCCAGAACCTTTCCACTGGTAAGATTCTGATACTCTTTCTCCAGAATATCCTCTTCTTTTTCCAGGCTTCTTCGCAGTTCCTCCAGCTCTTTCAGCTTTCGCTCTGATACATTAAGAATTCTGTCACGATCCAGAAGATATCCTGCTTCCATGTCCAGATACTTAAGAATATTTCTCCTTGTTTCCAGTTCTTTCTCATAAAGCTGATATACTTCTGTCTGTCTCTGGATCTCTGTTTTTTTATGAACCAGTGCTTCTTTTTTATCTTCCAGGCTGCGCTCCTGGCTTCGAATCATCTCTTTTTCGGATTCCAGTTTTTTCTGACTTTCTGTACGTTCTCTTACGATTCTGGTCAACTCCTGCTCATAGATCTGATGTCGGATTTCCAGCGTTCCGGCTTCATAAGCTCCCACAATATTCCGTACAAGTTCTTCCTTATAACGGGTATTAAACTGCTCTTCCTGGCGGCTGTACACCTCAATCTGGCTCTCCAGTTTTCCTTTTTTGCCATAGCAGTCACGTATTTTTTCTTCCAGATCTTCAACTCTGCGACTTTCTTCTTCTGCCTGTGTTCCGGTTTTTTGAATATATTCAGACTGAATATTCTGCTGTTCTTTATTTTCAAAAAGATGTTTTTCAAAAAGATTTCTGAGTGCAAAACCAAGTGCCTTTCGTTCCGGTTCCAGATCAGCTCCCTGTTGTCTGGCTGCTTTGATCTTTTCCCTGAGAAGATCCAGTTCTTCCTTTTCTTCTGCCACGGACTGCTGCTGTCTGGCACATGCCAGAACATGAAGTTTTTCCTCTGTTTCTGCCGCCCGTTCCTGGAGATTTTCCCTCTCCATATCGATCATATCCCGGTTTCCCAGATGAAGATTTTTTTCGTCTTCGCTGGCATAAAATTTACTGGAAAGCTCCTCATATTCCACTCTGGAAATATCCTGATCCAGCTTTTCCATAGCGGATTCTGACTGTCTGTATTCCTCTTCCGTTGTCTGCAAAAGTCCGTTTATATCATGGATAAACCAGGCAATTTTATTCTGCTGTCTATTTTCCTCCTGCTCCGCACTTCGGTATTCTTCTGTCTGCTTCTGAATTGACTCTGTTTCTTCTTTAAACTGACGAATACTGTCTCGTCGCTTGATTTTGGAGCGGTTGTCTTTATATTGTCCGGCATATTTTTCCAGAATAGACTGAAACTCCTTGATACGGTTTTTGTCTCTGTTTAATTTACTTTCAATTGCTTCCAGAAACCATTTTTCTGTCAGACCTTTTTCATCTTTACAGTCAGCAAAAAGATCCGAAAGTCCGGATTCTTTTACATTGATTTTCTTAATAATTGTTTCCCATTCTTTATAATTGATCTGATATTCCAGTAGTTTCTCGAAGTACTGGCGGGACTGTGCATAATTGGTCAGATCATAGTAAAAAAATTTCATATCCCGGTCTTTTTTGTAGCTTTCAAAAAGCTGCCGACAGGAATTGAAATTCTTGAGAATCATCTCTTTTTTTCCTTTTTCTACTACAGGAAGATGGCGGATATCCTGGATGCAGGACTCCTGATACTCACTTATAATTCCAATGATATCCAGATTTTCTTTACTCTCTTCCTGCATATCCTGTGCTTTTCTGACCATCAGACCTGTAAGGACATAACCGGCTCCCTGATCCAGTGCCCACTCCACGAGAATGAAGGATGGCTTCGCTGTAGTAAATAACTTCAAACGGACGGTCTTTTGCATTACGATATCTGCTATGTACAAAAGGGGCTGTCAGCATCTGCACAAGTACAGACTTTCCTCCTCCGTTCTGCAACGAAATCAATGTACTTTCACCGTTAAAATAAAGAATTTCATCACTGATACGATTTGCGTTATTGTTATAATTTACATTGATCAGACGTACTGCATTAATCTTACTCATCTTTTGCCACCCCCAGTACCCTCAAAACTCTCTGATAATTATTCTGATTCAAAAGATTCCAGTCCATAAAATTATCCAGTTTTCTGGTCGTCTTTATCATTTCGTCCTGCACTACATATTCAATCAGCTTGTTTCTGAAGGAACATGAGAATATTGTAGATAAATCCTTCTTTGGTCGTTTTGGCTCTGGAACCTCTGTCATCGGATTTCAGTGCTTCATAGGTCTGATAAAGCACCTGAAAGGAAATTCCTGCTGTATCTTCCTTCGTTTCTTCTTCATCTGCGCCTTCTTTCAGACGAAGCGAAATGCAGTTCATAAACTCTCCCACGCGCATATATTCTCTGGATTTACTGCTGCTTCCCTGCCCGTCAAAAAACTCCACAAGTAATGTAAGAATTGCAAACTGGGACAGATAATAGTCCTTATCTGTTGCTGCTGATTTGCATAATGCAGTCTTTAACTGCTGCTTGGAAAACCCAAGGAAATTATTCTCTTCTTTTGGAATAAGATAGACCACATTTCCATACCGTTCTATATTACTGCCTGCTATCTCTCCCTGAGACTTTACCAGATTTCGTACTGCTTCTTCTTCTGCATATGCCTTGTACAAAAGAAGCTCATCTTCTTCTCTGAGTTCATGATGCTCCAGAAGATAATAAAATATTTCCTGGCTGGTGCGTATTTCTTCTGCTTCGTATGCCATATCTGTTATTCCTCGTTTCTTACAATCCTGATCAGAATATTTGAACAGCGGATGCTCTTCGTTTCTCCCACTTCCGTCTGTACGTTATCAAAAGTAACAGTGTTTCCATCTTCAATCCTGTACACTTCAATCTTGCGTATTTTCTGGTCTGCAAATCTGCTTTCTGAAAGCTGTAAGAGCATTTCACTTAACTGAAAATCTTCTGTCTGTTCCTGAATGAATTCGCTTCGTTCCCTTTTGATTTTTTCTATATCGATCTCTTTGTTTCGTATCAGCTCAACCATGATTTCTTTAAAAATCTCTACACTGGGAATGAGCTGTTTCTGAATTTCTTTGGAAGTAATTTCATCTTTATGGATTTTATTCTGCAGATTCAGAAGTGAAATTTCGCCCTCCGAAACAGCCTGTTCTAGAAGAATTCCCAGGCTGTTTTCGTACTGTTTCATCTTTTCTTTATGCTTCTGTTCCTGCTCTTTTCGATATGCCTCTTCATCAAAATCCAGAATTTCTTCTATATCTTCTTCCTCATTTCTGACGGAAGGTTTCTGATATAGCAGCGCTTTGTTCAGATTGTAAACTTTTTCAGGTTCCTGGTTAAACAGAGGTCTGAGAAAATAATCCAGATTTTCAAGGGCTGCCGGATTTTCCAGCACTTTGTCATAAAACTCATTACGAAAAGAAAACCGCCGAATCAGTGATACCTGAGACAAAAGTTCCAGTTCTCTGGTATAAAGTGCCTTGAGATCAAAATGACTGCTGAGGATTTTCTGATGTTCATCAATGGTACGATTCAGATAACTCTCAATAATGCGAAGGTTCTCCAGATTTTCTTCTTCCTTTTCTCCGAGGCGACGCACGTTAATGTTTTCTTCTTCCAGTTTCTTAACACGACTTCGCACAAGTTCTCGGTATTTCTAAAATTTTTCTTTTGTATCACTGATCGTATCCAGATTTTCCAGCAAAATCTCTTCATAATCTCTGACAGAATAATTCAGTGCATTTCTGCGGATCTTGCCCATTGCTTCCTGAATTTTCTGTAACTGAATGCGCATCAGATTAAATACATTTTTTATCTCATCCACAGCCTTGTCATAGCTCTGTTTCTCCAGATGCATCTGAAAGATCATTTCATGGATGGTAAGTTTCATATTATTTTCTATTTCAAGGGTAGAAAGGATGAGATTGTATCCGTCATCCGTCAGATAATAAGAGGTTCGACGAACCTCCTGATCAAGATATACGATTCGATTGGCAACATAACTGATGTGCATGATATGATAATCATTCTGGTCAAAATCGTATCCATCAAAGTACATGGCACGACCTTCGTTGGACAGGATCACATTAACAATAAAATCTCCAAGTTTCCTGCTGTCCTCATAGGAAATTTCTTTATGCAGATATCTGCTGTTGATGGTATCAATATACGCACCGATGTCATCCATCGTACAATTTTCTTCTTTCAAAGACTGTTCCATAATATAAAGCATTACGGCAAAAATAAGATTCATCTGCTCATCAAACTTAGCGAATCCGAACTGTTTCCACGATGTTTTCTGCATGCTGTTCTGGATAAGTACCGCATACAAACCCACATTTTTCATTCGCTGGGGAAAATTTTTCAGAAATTCGTACTGCACTGTCATCCTCCTTCTGGCCATGATATCAGAAATCTGTGGTATTTAATATTTCCTGCGGAATATATCTGTCTTCTTCCCAGGATTTTTTTCATCTTGCAAACAGTCTGTTCATCGAAATACGCAAAAAATTCTGAACTGATATTTCTGTTCTGGCTTTCTTTTGTCTTTGGTAATATTTTTACGGATTCAGCTTTCCTGAGCATTGCCTTATATGCAGGTATAAACGGGATTATTTTCCATTGATCTTTAAACTTTTCGGCAAGGTTTTCATAAATTCCAATCCTTCATAATCCAGATCCCCGAAATATAATATCGTGTTTCCCGGATGCTTCATATATGGCTCTGCACACAAGTCAAAATCCTGAAAGGAACGAATAATTCCTTTCCCCGCACCATAAATTAATGTTCCTGTTTCTATATTAAAAATTTCAGTATGTCCACTTAATAAGTGATTTCTCATACTGAAAAAAGGATCCTTATTCTCCAGAATCAGAAGATTCTGAGGAACATTTCTTGTATGTGTATAATATGGCAATGGCTCTGTCGTTCGGTATACATTCAGGGATTCTACATTTATCCCACAATGTTTCAGGATTTTCTTTCCCTGTTCTCTGTCAAGAAACTTTTCTCTGTTCCATATTTCAAAACTTCTCTCATTCAGAGATTCCGGGATTTTTATTCGATCCGAATCATTTTTAAGATATTCATCCAACAGGACCACCCATGTACGTTCTTTTTCATAAATATCCGGATGTGCCAGGTAGTAATCTACTGATATCTTTGTTGAAAGAGTATATTTCAGTTCTTCTATTATAAACACTGTAATCTTTTTGCTCTTCCAGAATCCAGTATTCCCGATAAAGTGCCGGCTTCTTGCCATTTGTTCTGGAAGCTTTTACTGGTTTTATCTTTTCTTCCTGTAATAACTTACAGACGTATTCGTATTGCTCCTGATAAGAAAGATTTTGCCTGCTGTGAATAAGGGTTTCCAGTGAGATTCGTTTCATAAAAAGTCTCTCCTCTCAAAAATTCTTTCGACCTCATTCTGCAGGATTTCCCATCCGCATTCAATACATTTTTCCTCAAAATATTCAATATCGAAATTTTCTATGAACTGCTCGATTTGTTGAGTATTTCCTTCATATCCATTGTCTTTTAATAAATACTCTATATCATCTCTGCTCCACTGAATTGTTGATATTACTTTGTCCATTTTATTTTCTCCACCTGCTTTGGCTTCCATGGTAACATTATACATCCGACCTTTACTTTTGTACAACAGGAAATATCATTATATTCCAGTATAACAGAAAAACCCGTAGAACCGAAGTTCTACGGGTATCTTATGATTTTCTCTCCAAAATACAGTGAAAAACGGCTGATTTACACCATGTATTTTTATTCGCCTGATTTCTTGGCACCGGACACCCTGGTCGAAAAAATTCTCTTCCACGACTAACAGATGCTACTCTACTAACTTTATATTGTGCCTGCAGTTTTTAACTGTTATAATCGAAACATGGGTGCTACCATAACGGTAGGCGGTTAGTCCTTCTCCAGAGGGTTGCAGAGTGCCAGTGGCACTCGTTTTGCAACGACCGAAGTGAAACGGAGACCTGTGACCCTCTGATTACATAGAAACCTGTAAAGGAATCCAGTGGAAAGGAGGGCTAAGCCAATGAGTATTATTGACTTCATAGCAGTGTGGAAATGTCAAAAAGTTCTTTTTCCATAGTATGTAATACGAATTTGAAAATACTTATAAGCCGAAAAAATACACCAGTACCAGCTTGATCACAGCAGCTCCACCAAAAGCAACAACTGCAGTTACAACTAATTGCATAGGTTTTGGGAAATTTTCGAACACAAAAACTTTCCTACTCTTGCTCCGCACCTTGCTTAAAGATCCTGTCGTAAATGCTGCCATCATTATGACTGACACAGATACCAAGGTCTCACAATAGCCGGCAAGCTTTCCTAACACATCATTATACATATATGCACCTGTTTCATGCAGAATCCAGTATAGAACCAATGCACAAACTCCCATGACACTTTGGAGCTTCATTTCCTTAAAAATCTTCTCTTTCTCTGTAGTTGCATAATCTGACATTGTTTTAGCAATTTTTCTTTCTTCTTCATTCATCATCTCGCTTTTCCTTTCTCCACTGATAATCTCAGGAATGCTGATATCATAATAATCTGCAATATCCACAAGAATACTGATATCCGGCATATTGTTTCCGGTTTCCCATCTGGATACGGTCCTTCCAGAGACATTTAATATTTCTGCCAACTGCTCCTGTGTAATGCCTTTTTCTTTGCGAAGTTTTTTTAAAAAATTCCCGATTTTTACTTGGTCCACCTCAACTCCTCCTTTCATCATCAAATATAGAATCTGTTATCTGCAAATAACACGACACAAAGCGAGAAATGTCGTATTTTCACTAATAGACACAGTTGTCTACGCGTTTTTAATTTTTCAATTATACAAACTAGAATTTATCACTGAATAAACCACATCCATACTCCAACTATTATAAGCAATATACCTGATATTCTTCCTGCAAATTTCGACTTTTTATATCCTAGAAAATTTATTGTTTCGGGAGTTGTAAATGGCAATAAAACAACATCCATACCCATTACTATAATTCCTATTCCTATTATGAAAGACATTATTGTTAGAAATAATGCCATAAAACATAACTACGAAACCAAATAATGCCTAATATAAAATACTTGATTTTATGGCTGTCTTTATCCATCAT
>ENA-OQCX01000547-OQCX01000547.1-human-gut-metagenome-genome-assembly--contig:-NODE-547-length-19452-cov-3.071255_pt1 | contig 19452 bp, 20 predicted proteins | sample MGYA00242762_ERZ504587 | MGnify/ENA primary metagenome ERZ504587 (study PRJEB26092, sample SAMD00036337) | human gut metagenome | host: Homo sapiens | study: EMG produced TPA metagenomics assembly of... | reverse complement strand
CTTGTTTCAATATGGTTCGTTCTCGCTCGGTTTGTGCAGCCATAACAACTATATTCACAAGCGACATAACAATCCAGTCGGCGGTGTTCCTTGCAGTGTCACTTGTTTCGCTTATTGTGACACGACCGCTTGTAAAACGCTTTAAAAAGCGTAACAAAACAACGGGAACAAACGCAGACCGCCACATCGGTCAAGTCGGTTTTATGCTCACAGATTTAACCGATATTGACGAAACAGCACAGGCAAAGGTCGGTGCGGAAACATGGACTGTAAAGTCCGACAAAGCACCGCTTTTAAAAGGAACAAAAATCAAGTTCTCGCAATTGAGGGCGTAAAGCTCATTGTAGAACCAATATCAGAATGAGAGGTAAATAATGTTAGGTCTTATTATTTTAGGTATCATCCTTTTAATCCTGCTTATAGTAATCGTAAGCAATGTCAAAGTAGTACCGCAGGCACACGCATATGTAATTGAAAGACTCGGAACATATCATGTAACATGGTCAACAGGCTTGCATGTAAAAATTCCGTTTATCGACAAAATTTCAAAGAAAGTTTCACTAAAAGAGCAAGTGATCGACTTTCCTCCACAACCCGTGATCACAAGAGATAATGTCACCATGCAGATTGACACGGTTGTGTATTTTGAAATTACCGATCCAAAGCTTTATACTTACGGTGTAGAAAGACCGCTCAGCGCTATTGAAAATCTTACTGCAACAACATTGCGTAATATCATCGGTGATCTTGAACTTGATAACACACTCACATCCCGTGATACAATCAACGGTAAAATCAGAGTGATTCTTGACGAGGCAACCGACGCATGGGGCATTAAGGTAATTCGTGTCGAGCTTAAAAACATTCTTCCGCCCCGTGAAATTCAGGATGCGATGGAAAAGCAGATGAAGGCAGAGCGTGAGCGCCGTGCAAGAATTCTTGATGCAGAGGGTGAAAAACGCAGTCAGATTCTCGTTGCAGAGGGTATGAAGGAATCTGCAATTCTTAAAGCCGACGCTGTTAAGGAGCAGAAAATCCGTGAGGCACAGGGTGAAGCTGAGGCTATTCTCACAGTCCAGAAAGCTAATGCCGACGCACTTAAAATGCTCAATGAGGCTTCTCCTACCGATAGAATTATTCAGCTTAAATCACTTGAGGCATTCGGTAAAGCCGCTGACGGCAAGGCTACAAAGATTATCATTCCGTCAGATATTCAGGGACTTGCGGGTAATGTTACCGCAATTAAAGAACTCTGGAAAGATGATGTGCCAAAGGCATAAAGAATGTGAAATTTACGACAATTTTTCGGGCACAGAATTCTGTGTCCGATTTGTTGCATAAAATTGTGGGGGATAGGAAATGCAATTTTTACTCGACCTGTTGTGGTACTTTGTAATTTTCTCGTTTTTTGGCTGGGTGGCGAGCAGTTTCCGTTCGCTTCTTCTTGAGAAAAAATTCAGTAACAACGGTTTTTTGACATCACCGTTTTGCCCTATGTACGGATTTTCGGCGGTTATTTGTTATACGGCACTAAAACCGTTTGAAAACAGCAAGCTGATTTTATTCATCGGTTCAACTCTGATATTATCTGCACTTATGGTTGTGGTCGGTGTGCTTGTAGAAAAAACTCTCAAATTCAAGCCATGGGATTTTTCTTCGTCGAAATTCAGCATAGGCAATTATATAACTTTTCCTTATGCACTTTTCCTCGGATTGCTCGGTATGCTGCTTGTCGGATTGATAATTCCGGTGCTTCGCACAGCCGTTGAAGCAATTCCTTTCTGGGTAAGTCTTATTCTTGTTCTTTGCTTCTGCGGAATTATTGTAATTGATTACGTTTTTTCAATGATAACAACAATCCGTCTGCTCAGAAGAATTGCAAAGCTTAAAAATTCTTCTGAGCTTATGGATAAAGGTGCAACAGAGGTTGAAATTCAGGAACTTGAAGAAAACTATAACCGACTTTTTACAGAAAATATTTTAAGAAAAAGACTTGCACACGCTTATCCCGATCTCACTCATATGGCTTATGTAAAGCAAATTAATGCTAAAATTGAGGAGATTAAGCAGGATAATATGAAAGAATATACACAAACCTTTGAAAGCAAAGAGGACAAGCCGTTTGCTTACGGATTCTGTTTTACGAAGCTTTTTTATCTGTTTGTGATCGGTTCTTTCATCGGCACAATTCTTGAAACAATATGGGCGTTCTGCGTTGACGGACATTTTGAAATGCGTGTCGGTATGGTTTACGGTCCGTTTATTCCTGTTTACGGCGGCGGTGCGTGTTTTCTTACTGCCGCTTTGTATAAGCTTTACAAGCTTAATGATACGCTTGTTTTTGTGATAAGTGCTTTTGTCGGAGCAGGTTTTGAGTATTTCTGTTCGTGGTTGCAGGAGCAGATGTTCGGCACGGTTTCATGGGACTACAGTGACACTCCGTTTAACCTTGACGGCAGAACTAATCTTATGTATGCCCTTATCTGGGGATTCCTCGGTCTTGTCTGGGTGCGTTATCTGTATCCGTGGACAGCAAAGCTTATTGAAAAGATTCCTAAAAGAGCAGGTGCAATTATTACAACATTTCTGATTGTATTCATGGCATTCAACGGCTTTATGTCCGTAACAGCTACGGCAAGATGGACTCAGAGAACAGAGGGAGTGCCTGCGTCAAACAGCTTTGAAGAATATCTCGATGAAAAATTCGATAATGAAAAGATGGAATTTCTTTTTCCCGGTATGAAAAAAGCTGCAGAGGCGGGAGTTACAACCGAGGGCATAATTTCCAACGAAAGACCGTATCTTGATGCTACAGATCCCGATAACGGCATGAAAATCGAACAGGGAAAAGATGTTTCCGAGATTAATTAATATCATGAAGTGGCTATGCTTTGCACAGTCACTTTTTGCTTTTTGGCGGTATTTTAAAAATAATTTCGCCTGACTATTGAATTTTAACCGATTTTTTATATAATTAATTAGTAATGCTTTATTTATGTCGATTCAAAGCATAAATTGGCATATTTGTCCTGACTTTGTCTGCCCACGGCACGGTTTTTGCGGCAATTTATCAAGTGGGCGGAAAGGCTATGAGTAATTATGAAAAAGGTTGCAATTATTATGGGCTCCGACAGTGATTTCCCCGTAGTATCAAAGGCTGTCAGTAAACTCAAAGAATTTGGCGTAGAGTATGAGGTTCATGTAATGAGCGCACACCGTACTCCCGATGCGGCAATTAAGTTTTCGGCAGAGGCTAAAAAGAACGGTTTTGGTGTAATCATTGCCGCAGCAGGTATGGCGGCACATCTCGCAGGTGTTCTTGCGGCAAAAACAACCCTTCCTGTGATAGGAATCCCATGCAAGTCGGCTCAGCTTGACGGTATGGATGCTCTTCTCGCAACAGTTATGATGCCTACAGGAATTCCGGTTGCAACAGTAGCAGTTGACGGTGCGGCTAACGCTGCAATTCTTGCCGTTGAAATGCTCGCACTTTCCGACGATTCTCTTGCAGAGAAGCTTGAAAATATGAAAGCTGATATGGAAAAAGGCGTTGCCGAAAAAGACAAGGCAATGCAGGCTAAGGTGGCAGAGCTTTGATTAAAAACTATGTAGATATTGACACAAAACTTGACAAAGTAAATGACGAGTGCGGTGTGTTCGGTATTTACCGTAATGATGACGATATCGATGTTGTTGCCGCCGCAAATGACGCACTCTACAGCCTTCAGCACAGGGGACAACAGAGTGCAGGTATCACCGTGAATAAAGACGGTGAATTTACAACTGTCAAGGAACTCGGCATGGTGTCCGAGATTTTTACACCCAAAGCACTTGAAAAACTTCCAAACGGTAAAATTGCAGTCGGTCATGTCCGTTATACTTCATCGGAATCACTCGACCGTGCATCTAACCAGCCGCTTGTTATGCGATATATTCAGGGTTCAATCGGTATTGCAAGCAACGGCTCAATTACAAACTTCAATGAAATAAGGCAGGAGCTTGAAACAGGCGGTGCTGTTTTTCAGTCCAATTCTAATGCTGAAATTATGGCTTATGTTATTGCAACCGAAAGATGTGTAACAGACACGCTTGAAGATGCTGTTCTTTCTTCAATGAGAAAGCTCAAGGGCGCTTACTCAACTGTAATTTGCGCACCGAGCCGTCTTATCGGCTTTCGTGATATGCACGGATTCCGTCCGCTCTGTATCGGCAAACTCAAAAACAGTTGGATTTTCACTTCCGAAAGCTGTGTTATCGACAGTCTCGGCGGTGAATTTGTCCGTGATGTTGAGCCGGGCGAAATGGTAGTAGTTGACGAAGAAGGCTTTCACAGCTACAAATTAAAGCTTTTGCCCGATAAAACATCTTTCTGCCTTTTTGAATATGTTTATATTGCAAGACCCGACAGCGTAATCAACGGTGTCTGCGTACATAATGCAAGATTCAAAGCCGGTGAACTTCTTTATGACGAGTTCCCGATTGAGGCAGATATGGTGTGCGGTGTTCCCGATTCGGGACTTATTGCCGCACAGGGATATGCAAAGGCTTCGGGTATCCCCTTAAGCACAGGTTTTGTCAAGAATAAATATATCGGCAGAACAGTAGGCTCGGGTAAAGATAAAAAGAAAAGACTTCTCAGAACAAGACTTACAGCTTTGAAGGCTAATGTTAAAGGCAAGAGAGTTGTTATTATTGAGACTCAATCGTCAGAGGTGAAACCTCAAAGCATATTGTTCGTCTTATGCGTGAGGCAGGAGCTGCGAGGTGCATATGCTCATCAGCTCACCGCCGTTTGTATGTCCGTGCTACTTTGGTGTGGATATTCACGATAAAGAAAGTCTTATTGCAAACAAGTTGACAACAAGTGAAATCTGTGAATATATCGGTGCAGATTCACTTGGTTATCTCAGTATAAACAGCCTCAGAAAAATTGCTGAGGGTGCAAATATAGAATTCTGTGACGGTTGTTTCACGGGCAGCTATGACGCTGAAATTCCGAGAACAATCTTTGTAGATAAATACGCTAAAAAAATTAACAGAAAGTGACGGAGTGATTACAATGAACAACAGCTTTTCTGAAAGCTACAAAGCGGCAGGTGTTGATGTAACAGCAGGCTATAAGTCTGTAGAGCTTATGAAAAAGCATGTGGCACGCACAAAAATTGACGGTGTTATTTCAGGCATCGGCGGTTTCGGTGGACTTTTTGCCCCTGATTTCAAAGATATGGAAGAGCCTGTACTTGTCAGCGGTACTGACGGTGTAGGCACTAAAATCAAGCTTGCTTTTCTTCTTGACAAGCATGACACAATCGGTATTGATGCAGTTGCAATGTGCGTAAACGATGTAATTTGCTGTGGAGCAAAACCTCTTTTCTTCCTCGATTATATCGCAATCGGCAAGAACTATCCCGAAAAGGTAGCTGAAATTGTATCAGGTATTGCAGAAGGCTGTGTTCAGTCAGGCTGTGCTCTTATCGGCGGAGAAACAGCAGAGCATCCGGCCTTATGCCTGTTGACGAATATGATGTTGCAGGTTTCAGTGTTGGCATTGCAGACAAGCCAAAGATGATTGACGGTTCAAAGCTTTGCGAGGGTGATGTACTTTTAGGACTCCGTTCTTCGGGCGTTCACTCAAACGGTTTTTCACTTGTCAGAAAAATCTTTGATATTAACGAGGAAACAATCAATGCCGAGTATCCTGAGCTTGACAAAACTCTCGGTGAAACATTGCTCACTCCTACAAAAATTTATGTAAAGCCTCTTCTTGCTCTTATGGATAAGGTTGATGTAAAGGCTGTTTCACACATCACGGGCGGCGGTTTCTATGAAAACATTCCCCGTATGCTTACAGACGGTCTTTCTGCCAAAATCAAAAAAGACAACATTCCTGTTCTTCCTATTTTCAAGCTTATGCAGAGAGTAGGTAATATACCCGAGCACGATATGTTCAACACATTCAATATGGGTGTAGGTATGATAATCGCCGTTGCCAAGGAAGATGCAGACAAGGCTATTGAGGTTCTTGCGGCTAACGGTGAAGACGCTGTTGTACTCGGTGAAGTAATCAGCGGTAATGACGGAGTAGTGTTTGAATAATGAAAAATATTGCAGTTCTTTGTGTCGGGCGGCGGCACAAATCTTCAGGCACTTATTGACGCTCAAAACAGGGGAGAGATTAAAAACGGAAAAATCTCTCTTGTTGTGTCTTCAAATCCAAACGCTTATGCACTTGAAAGAGCAAAAAACAATTCGATTGCAACTGAGGTTATCAGAAGAAAAGACTATGACGAATTTGATGAGTATGATTCTGCTGTAACCGAGCTTTTGAAATCCAAGGATGTTGACCTTGTTGTTCTTGCCGGTTTTATGACTATTCTCGGAAAGCAGTTTATTTCTGCTTTTGAAAACAGAATAATCAATATCCATCCGTCGCTTATTCCGTCATTCTGCGGCGAGGGCTATTACGGACTCAGAGTTCATGAGGAGGCTCTTAACAGAGGCGTCAAGGTAACGGTGCTACCGCACATTTTGTAAACGAAGTGTGCGACGGCGGTCCCATTATCATTCAGAAAGCCGTTGAAATTCAGAACGGTGACACACCCGAAATTCTTCAGAAAAGAGTTATGGAACAGGCTGAATGGAAGATTCTTCCAAGGGCGGTTTCGCTTTTCTGCGAAGATAAAATTATAGTAAAAGACAATAAAACCGAAATTCTTGACTAACGGAGGAAAAATATGAAACCTGTATCACTTTACAATGACATTGCTTCAACTTCATATCCTGGCAGAGGCATTGTAATCGGCAAAAGTGCAGACGGCTCAAAGGCTGTTATTGCATACTTCATTATGGGCAGAAGCGAAAACAGCAGAAACAGAGTGTTTGCAGAAACCGAGGACGGCATCAAAACTCAGGCTTTTGATCCGTCAAAGCTTGTTGATCCGTCACTTATCATCTATTCTCCCGTAAGAGTTCTCGGCAACAAAACTATCGTTACTAACGGTGACCAGACAGATACTGTTTATGACCTTATGAATGAAGGTCAGACATTTGAACAGTCACTCACAACAAGAGAATTTGAGCCTGACGGTCCTAACTACACTCCACGAATTTCTGGTATCGTTGAGTGTGAAAACGGCAAGATGAACTATGCAATGTCAATTCTCAAAAGTGCAGACGGCAATCCCGATTGCTGCGAAAGATACACATTTACATATGACAAGCCGATAAACGGTCTTGGCAGATTCATTCACACATATATGAGTGACGGCAATCCTCTTCCGAGCTTTGAGGGTGAACCTACACTCGTAGAAATCGGTAACGATGATATTGACACATTTGCCGAGAAAATCTGGAATTCTCTCAATGAGGATAACAAGGTTTCACTTTTTGTACGCTATATTGACATTGCTTCAAATAAGGCAGAGTCAAGAATTATCAATAAAAACAACTAATTTATTTTTCGGAAAGGATGAATCCAATGAACGAACTTGCTTTAAAATACGGCTGTAACCCGAATCAGAAGCCTTCTAGAATTTTCATGCAGGACGGCAAAGATCTTCCTGTTGAGGTTCTCAACGGTAAACCCGGTTATATCAACTTTCTTGATGCATTTAACTCATGGCAGCTCGTAAAGGAACTCAAAGCGGCAACAGGTCTTCCTGCGGCTGCGTCATTCAAGCATGTAAGTCCTGCCGGTGCGGCAGTTGCAACTGAGCTTTCTGACACACTCAAGAAAATCTACTTTGTAGATGACCTTGAACTTTCTCCGATTGCAAGCGCATATGCAATGGCAAGAGGTGCAGACAGAATGTCGTCATACGGTGACTGGGTGGCTCTTTCCGATACTTGCGATGTTCAGACTGCAATCCTCCTCAAGAGAGAGGTTTCTGACGGTATTATTGCTCCTGACTATACTCCCGAGGCTCTTGAAGTCCTCAAGTCAAAAAAGAAAGGCAACTATAATGTCGTAAAAATCGACCCGAACTATGTTCCTGCTCCTATTGAGCATAAGGATGTTTTCGGCATTACATTTGAGCAGGGCAGAAATGAACTCAAAATTGACGAAGAAATGCTCCTTCAGAACATTGTAACAGATAATAAGAATTTTACAGAGGAAGCTAAGCGTGACCTTCTTGTTGCTCTTATTACTCTTAAATATACTCAGTCTAATTCTGTTTGCTACGCAAAGGGCGGTCAGGCAATCGGTGTAGGTGCAGGTCAGCAGTCAAGAATTCACTGCACAAGACTTGCAGGCAATAAGGCTGATATTTGGTATCTCAGACAGCATCCGAAGGTTATGAACCTTCCGTTTGTCGACAACATCCGCCGTCCTGACAGAGATAACACTATTGATGTTTACATTTCTGATGATTATGAGGATGTGCTTGCTGACGGTATATGGCAGCAGTTCTTCAAAACTAAGCCCGAACCTCTTACAAAGGAAGAGAAAAAGGCTTGGCTTGCAACATTTGACGGTGTTTCACTCGGTTCTGACGCATTCTTCCCATTCGGTGACAACATTGAAAGAGCAAAGCGTTCAGGTGTTAAATTTGTTGCACAGCCTGGCGGTTCAATTCGTGATGATAATGTTATTGAAACCTGCAATAAGTACAATATGACAATGTCATTTACGGGTATTCGTCTTTTCCATCACTGATAGAGGTGCGGTTATGAAAATTTTAATGATTGGTTCGGGCGGCAGAGAGCACGCTTTAATTAAAAAGCTTCTTGAAAGTCCTAAATGCACAAAGCTTTATTGCGCTCCCGGCAACGGCGGTATTTCAAGAGATGCCGAGCTCGTTAATATCGGAGGTTATGGATAAAGAAAAATATGGTTAAGTTTGCAAAAGGGACAATGCAATTGACCTCGTTTTTGTAGCTCCTGATGATCCGCTTGCTGACGGTATGGTTGACGCTATGCAGGAGGCTGGAATCAGAGCATTCGGTCCTAATGCAAATGCCGCTATTATTGAGGCGTCAAAGGTTTTCTCAAAAAATCTCATGAAGAAATACGGCATACCTACTGCAAAGTATGAAGTATTCAATGACGCTCAGAAAGCAATTGACTATATAAAGAACGAAAATACCGCTCCCGTTGTTGTAAAAGCTGACGGTCTTGCACTTGGCAAGGGTGTAATTATTGCTCAATCTGTTGATGAGGCAATTGAAGCAGTCAAAGAAATTATGGAGGACAAGAAGTTTGGCGACTCAGGTAACAATATCGTTATCGAAGAGTTTCTTACAGGTCCCGAGGTTTCTGTTCTTGCATTTACAGACGGCAAGTGCGTAAAACCTATGGTCAGCTCAAAAGACCACAAGCGTGCTTTTGATAATGACGAAGGTCTTAACACAGGAGGTATGGTACAATCAGCCCTAACCCGTATTATACAGACGAGATTGCCAGGGAATGTATGGATACAATCTTTATCCCTACAATTGAGGCGATGAATAAAGAGGGCAGACCTTTTAAGGGTTGTCTGTACTTTGGACTTATGATTACACCGAACGGTCCAAAGGTTATTGAATACAATGCCCGTTTCGGCGATCCTGAGGCTCAGGTTGTTCTTCCAAGACTTAAAACTGACCTTGTAGATATCTGTGAGGCTGTTATTGACGAAAAGCTTTCCAACCTTGATATTGAATGGGACAACGGCGCTGCGGCTTGTGTTGTTATGGCAAGCGGCGGATATCCTGTTTCATATAAAAAGGGTATAGAGATGTTCGGTCTTAATGATAACGGCGGTGTCGATGGTGCAATCGTTTATCATGCCGGCACTAAGTACGAAAACGGAAAGTTCTATACAAACGGCGGTCGAGTTCTCGGTGTTACTGCGACAGCAGATACACTTGATGAGGCACTCGAAAAGGCATATGCCGCAGTAGGAAAAATTTCCTTTGAAGGTGCTCATTACAGACACGATATCGGCAAAACTAAATAATATATTAAGAGCCACTCTTAACGAGCGGCTCTTTTTTTCAGCCTGCATTTTTAATCTGCAGTCTTAATTTGTCAGAAATCATGGCAATGAATTCGCTGTTTGTGGGCTTACCTCTGTCGTTGTGAATTGTATATCCGAAATATGAGTTCAGAACATCAATGTCACCTCGATCCCATGCAACCTCAATTGCGTGTCTTATAGCTCTTTCAACCCGTGAAGAGGTTGTTTCGTACTTTTTGGCAACCGACGGATAGAGCTGTTTTGTCACGGCATTGATAATTTCAGGATGCTCAACAGACATAATGATTGAATCACGCAGATAGTGATAGCCTTTGATGTGAGCCGGAACTCCTATTTCATGGAGAATATCGGTCACTTTCATTTCAATTCCGAAAGCGTCAATAACTCTGCCTTTGCAAAAATTGTTTTTCTTGCTCAAATCCGATAAATCGCTGATAATGGTGCTTAATTCGGAAATGTTATACGGCTTCAACACAAAATATGATGCGCCCGAATTCATAATTTCACGCTCAAGAACAGTGCTGTGGAATGACGAATATACCATAAACACAGGTACTTTCGTGCTTTCCCGTGTAATGCTTCTCATAACACCGATTGCATCAAGCCTTGTCATAAATGAATCCATCAGTACAACATCAGGGTTTTCTCTTTTAATTTTATCGCACAATTCTTCTCCGTCTTTTGCGCAGAAAATAACGGAAATATTCTTACTCTGTAAGATATTAAGATTTTCCTGCGTAAATTCAGAAGCGTCATCGGTTACGATTAGTTTTATTTTGTTGTTCATTGTGATTTCCCCCAGTAATTTTTGTTGTACTAATATTACCACAAAATGGCAAAGTTGGCAATACCTTCCATAAAACTTTTTTGAAAAATTAAGAAAAAAGTTTTATATTTTGCGTTACTAAATCAAAAATGAACAAACCATCATATATTTAGTGTTGATTATTGTAGCGATTTGCCATATATTGTGCAAACACACCGTAACCCTCTTTTGGATTATTCAGAAAAACATGGGTAACAGCGCCAATAATTTTGCCGTTTTGAACTATCGGACTGCCGCTCATACCCTGTACAATACCGCCGCAATTTTCGAGCAATCTGCTGTCGGTTATTTTTATGACAAAATTTTCATTTGATGTCATATCACGGTTGCATATTCTTTTGATTTCAATATCATATTCCTGCGGCGTATCTCCGACAGGCGTTGTTACCATAACAGCTTTCCTGTTTTTACCTCATCGTCATTTGCAATCAGATATTTCTTGTTTCTTTTATAATTTTCACTCGTTAAATCTCCGAAAATTCCTAAAGGGGAGTTTACGCTCAAATTACCAAACTTTACATCGGTAAAATATCCGCAGAAACTGCCGGCTTTACCGCAGACGCTTTTTTCAATGCCGCTGATTTCAGCCCGAACCGCTTCTCCCGATTTTAGCGGTAACAAAGCAGCCGTGTCACAGTCGCATATTCCATGACCGAGTGCGGCAAAATAATTATTGCTGTCATCATAATAGGTCATAGTTCCGATGCCTGCACAGCTGTCACGAACCCACGCACCGAGGAGAAATACTCCCACGGTATTTTTAATCGGCAAAACGGTTTTATTTTCGGTTTTGCCGTATCTATCAATTTCAACAGTAATTTCATTGCCGTTTGATTTTTCAATTTCAGACTTTAATTCTTCATTTGTGCTGATTTTTGTATTATTTACTTTCTTTATAATATCGTTTACTTTAAGTCCGCCGTCTTTTGCGGGGCAAACATATTTTTCACCGTCATAGTAGCTTTCAAGCTTGATTATCATTGCTCCGTTAGCATAAAATTTAACTCCGAAAGCCTCACCGCCAATGTAAACCTCATTTTTATCATCAGCGGCATAAGGCGAAAAAGTCGAAACAGTAAATAATAATGTGAAAATCAGGGCAACTGATATAATTTCTTTAAATTTTCGCAAAAAATTCACCTTCTTTCCGTTGCCTTTATTATGATTTGCATTTATAATATAGATTAGTGCGTTGATGAAAATATTAAAAATGTTACTGGCAGAGGATTTTCCGAAAAGGCGATAAACAGCCGTGCATTGTAAATTATTTTCTGAAATTATATCATTTTCTTATTATGAGGTATATATGGAAAACATAAATTCTAACCTTGTCGGTCTTACCGATTCCGAAGTTCAAAAGCGTATAGATGAAGGAAAGGTAAATATTTCAACTAATATTAAAACCAAATCAATCAAAAGAATATTTTGTGATAACATTTTTACGCTTTTCAATCTTATAAATGTAATTTTGCTTGCGGCATTGATTTTTGTGGGTTCACACAAGAATATGCTTTTTATCGGTGTTGTTATCGCAAATATAATTATAGGTATAGTTCAGGAAATTCGTTCCAAAATAAGCGTTGACAAGCTGACTATTTTGTCTGAGAAAAAAATCAATGTTCTCAGAAACGGTAAAATTGCAGAAATAAGTAAAGATGAGATTGTTCTTGACGATATTCTTGTGCTTTCAAGAGGAAGCCAGATTCCTGCCGACTGCATTGTATGCGACGGCAACTGCAGAGTCAACGAAAGTTTGCTTACAGGCGAATCAAATCTCATTGAAAAAAATGTCGGAGATGAACTGCTCTCGGGCAGTTTTATTGCGGCAGGAAAATGCTATGCTCAGGCTGTAAAGGTCGGAGCCGATTGCTATGCCGCAAAGATAAATAACGAAGCCAAATATATTAAAAAAGTAAATTCTCAGATTATGGAGTCATTCAATTTCATTATCAAAATCTGTACATTTGTACTTTTCCCAATCGGCATTGCATTTTTTATTCGACAATTCACCCTGCCCGATGCAACATTGCAGTCTGCTGTAATCAGCACTGTTGCGTCGCTTGTCGGTATGATTCCAAAGGGAATGATTCTTCTTACAAGTTCTGTTCTTGCAGTATCAATTATCAGGCTTTCATCCAAAAAGGTGCTTGTACAAGAAATGTATTGCATTGAAACACTTGCAAGAGTTGATGTGCTTTGTCTTGATAAAACGGGAACGCTTACAACAGACGAAATGACGGTAACAGGTGTTATTCCGTTTGGGGCTGATGAAAATAAAATCAAGCAAGCACTTTTTTCAATTGTAAAAGCGTCCGATGAACTGAATGCAACTTTGTATGCACTGCGTGACTATTCGGATTCCGTTTCACCGTATGAGTGCAGTAAATTCTGCGATTTTTCGTCCGAAACAAAATGGTCGGGAGGTGCATTTGAAAACGGCAAGACCTACATAGTCGGTGCGACTGAATGTATTTTAAAAAGCAGAGAAAAGTATTCCGAAGTGTATTCTGAGATTGAAAAGATAAATCAAACCGTCAGAATCCTTGTTCTTGCCGAAAGCGATAGTGAACCGGACAAAGACTCATTGCCTGATGATTTAAAACCGCTTGCACTTATTCTTATCAAGGATAAACTTCGTGATAATGTAAATGAAACGGTAAAATATTTTAAGGAACAAGGTGTCACCTTAAAGGTAATTTCAGGCGACAGCGTTAAAACTGTTAAAAATATTGCACTTGACACAGGGATCGAGGGTGCAGAAAATGCAATCGATATGTCAACCGTGACAACAGATAAAGAGCTTGAAGCTGCGGCAGAGCGTTGTAATGTGTTTGGCAGAGTAACTCCGGCTCAAAAGAAAAAGCTTGTGGTTGCCCTTAAAAAGCACGGACATTCGGTTGCTATGACAGGTGACGGCGTAAATGATGTTCTCGCACTCAAAGAGGCGGATTGCTCCGTAGCTATGGCGTCGGGCAGTGATGCCGCACGAAATGTGTCACAGCTTGTACTTGTCAATAATGACTTTGGCGCAATGCCAAGCGTTGTGGCAGAGGGCAGACGAACAATCAATAACCTTGAACGAAGCTCTGCACTCTATCTTGTAAAGACGATTTATTCGGTTATACTCTCAATTTTCTTCATATTCTTTCGCACAAGTTATCCCTTTGAACCGATACAGCTTACGCTTGTCGGTGCATTAACGGTTGGATTGCCATCATTTGTTCTCGCACTTCAACCGAATAAAGATATAGTAAAAGGTAATTTCACCGTAAATATAATAGCAAGATCACTCCCAACAGCTTTTTGTATTTCGGCAGATACAATATTACTCGCAATTTTAAAGTATATGACGGATATGCCGCAGGCACAGTTTTCAACTCTCTGCGTATATCTTACGGCATTTTCATGTATGCTGCTTGTAATCAGATTATCAATCCCGTTCAATCCGCTCAGAGCCGTTATGGTCATCGGATGTTCCGCAGGAATAATAATCGGTTCAATCTTCTTCGGCGGATTGTTCTCACTTGCACCGCTTACATTTGAAAACATTATATTGCTTGTAATCTTGCTGTAGGCACATTTGTTGTATTTAATATACTCTACAATATAGCACAGCACTATATAGAAAAATTCAAAAAGGAAAGTCATCTTAAACTGACTGCAAAAAGAAATGCAAATAAAAATGCAAATAAACAAAAACGCTGAAAAATTAATCAGACAACTGAATAATCAAGGCTATGAGGCTTTTATAGTAGGCGGTTGTGTTCGTGATTATCTTCTCGGTTTGACTCCGCATGATACAGATATTTGTACAAACGCTTTGCCTGAGCAGACAAAAAATGCTTTGAGGCTTATCATACTTTTGATACAGGTATCAAACACGGCACAATTTCCGTTGTATGCGGTGGTGAAGTTTATGAAATCACAACCTACCGTATTGACGGTGATTATTCCGATAACCGTCATCCGGACAGCGTAAGCTTTACACGAAACATAAACGAAGATTTGCAACGCCGTGACTTTACGGTGAATGCAATGGCATATAACGCTGAATACGGTCTTGTCGATCCATACGGCGGTAAAAATGACCTTAAAAATAAAATTATCCGTTGTGTCGGAAATCCCGATACACGCTTTAACGAGGATGCTCTGCGGATCTTGCGGGCATTACGCTTTGCCTCTGTTTACGGATTTTCAATTGAAGAGAACACATCAAAGTCTATATTTAAAAATGCAGACTTGCTAAAAAACATTGCAACAGAGCGTGTGATTTCGGAATTTCTAAAGCTCATCTGCGGTAAGGATGCCGTAAAAATTCTTGACGCTTACCGAGAAACTATTGCTGTTATTATCCCTGAAATTACCGTTATGTTCAATTTCAATCAGAACAACATTCATCATTCGTATGATTTGTGGCAACATACCCTGACTGCACTCGGCACAATTGAACCGAATTCCATACTTCGTATGACAATGCTTCTGCATGACATCGGCAAGCCTTCTGTTAAAACCACCGACAACAGCGGTCAATCGCATTTTCAGGGACATCAGCTTGAAAGTAAAAAAATTGCAGACAAAATTCTGCACAGACTAAGATTACCGTCTGATTTTATTAACAAAACTCTTTTGCTGATTGAATATCATGATGTCCGTTTTAACGGCAGTAAAAAGCTTATGAAAAAGGTTATGAATGTACTCGGTACAGACCTTACAAAGCAGTTGTTAGAGGTCGAATACGCCGATATATCTGCCCAGTCTGAATATCAGCGAGAAGAAAAGCTCGGATATCTTGAAACGGCTAAAACACATCTTAATGAAATAATCAAAGATAACGAATGTTTTAAGCTTAGTCAGCTTGATATCAACGGTAAAGATGTTTTAAACCTTGGCGTAAAAGAGGGAAGAGATGTCGGAAATATTCTCAATTATCTGCTAATGCTTGTAGTAGATGCAAATGTTCCAAACAAAAAATCAATGCTCATATCAAAAGCCAAAGAATATATTTACGGTAATCAAATAAATAATTAATTAAAAAAGAGGATTTCAGCGAAAACTGAAATCCTCTGATTTTTTGTTTGAAATTAAAGAACCTTTGATAAAAATTCCTTTAAACGGTCGTCCTGCGGATTATTGAAGAACTCCTGCGGGTTGTTCTTTTCTTTGATAACACCGTCGTCAATAAATACAACATCGGTTGCAACTTCCTTTGCAAAGCCGATTTCGTGAGTAACAACAACCATTGTCATACCTGCTTGGCAAGCTCTTTCATAACATCAAGAACTTCGCCGACCATTTCGGGGTCAAGCGCAGATGTCGGCTCGTCAAAAAGGAGAACATCGGGATTCATCGCAAGCGCTCTTACAATTGCAATACGCTGTTTCTGACCGCCTGAAAGCTGATTTGGATATGCGTTTGCCTTTTCGGCAAGTCCTACACGCTCCAAAAGATCCATAGCGTCTTTTTTAGCCTCATCTTTGCTCTTGCCAAGGAGCTTGACAGGAGCCATTGTAAGGTTGTCAATAACAGTCTTGTGGGGGAAAAGGTTAAACTGCTGGAACACCATTCCCATTTTTTGACGGTGAACATTTATATTAACCTTTGGATCCGTAATATCGGTACCCTCAAAGAAAATGTGACCGCCTGTCGGTTCTTCAAGTCTGTTAAGGCAACGGAGAAAAGTTGACTTACCCGAGCCTGACGGACCGAGAACAACAACTACATCGCCTTTAAAAATGTCAATATCAATACCTTTAAGAACTTGAATATCCTTACCGAATGATTTTCAAGTCCTCTTACGGAGATTAATGCGTTATCTTTCACTCTTTTTCAATCTCCTTTCAAATCTTCTGAGGATGTACGAAAGCACAAGTACAATTACAAGGTAAATCAATGCAACCGTAATAAGCGGGAAGAATGCCTCGTATGTTCTTGAACGAATCATATTACCAACATATGTGATATCTGCAAGTGCAACATAACCTGCAACCGAAGTTTCTTTGAGAAGTGTAATAATTTCATTGCCGAGTGCAGGAAGAACATTTTTAATTGCCTGCGGAAGAACGACCATTGTCATTGTCTGTCTGTTGTTAAAACCGAGTGAACGGCTTGCCTCAGTTTGACCAATGTCAACAGCCATAATACCAGAACGAACAATTTCTGCAACATAAGCGGCAGAGTTCATACCAAATGCAATGATTGCGGCAAAGATACCGTTTCTTACAGATGCAAGAATAATGTAATACATAATCATCAACTGAACTACAACAGGTGTGCCTCTGATAACAGTAATGTAGATGTTGCAAATCGCATTAAAGAATTTCAGAACACAATCACCGAAGCTCCTGCATTTTTTCTTGTCAAGCTGAATATCGTGAGTAGCTCTTACAAGAGCAATGACAAAACCGATAATAACACCGATAATAGCTGCAAACAATGTGATTTCAAGGGTTACAAGCAAACCGCTTAAAAGCTGCTGCCATCTGTTATCTGTGATGAATGTGTTTTTAAAGCTTTCACCGAGATTGCCGAACAAACTGCCCGATGCACTGTCGTTTACGATAATAACCTGAGTTGTGTTTGCATATGAAGTTGAAAAGTCGATATTTTTTCTTCTTTCCGGTGTGTCGGTCATACCCGCCATACCGAAATCGTCTTTGCCGGTCTGAACAGCAGTGATAACAGAATCAAATTCCATATCATCAATAACAAGTTTTTTACCGAGCTTGTCACAGATTGCTGTAGCCATCATCGGATCAAGACCGACAATTTTACCGCCTTCAACATATTCATACGGTGGAAAAGCAGCGTTCGTAGCCATATGAAGTTCACCGTCATACTTGATATCCTTAGGTGATTCATAGGGTACGGTATCAGTATTACCCTCTATGTAATAGCTTTTGATTTTGTCCAGAACGCCCTCGTCTTTAAGCTCTGCAAGAGCCTTGTCGATTTTTTCGGTGAGTTCATGATTTTCCTTTGAAATGCAGATTGCATACTGCTCTTCCGCAAAAGGTTCATCAAGAATTTTTAGTCCTGCATTTGCTTTTACAAATTCCTTTGCCGGTTCACTGTCAATTACAACACAGTCGATTTTATTCTGTGTAAGAGCTACAATAGCGTCGGCACCCTTGCTGTAACGCATAACCTTGGTGCCGTCAGCCTCATAGTCAGATACAAAAGTATCGCCTGTTGTACCTGTCTGAACACCTACGGACGCTCCTTTGATATCATCGGCAGTCTTAATTTCCTTAACCGATGAATCACCGCATCCGGTGAACAGAAAAACAGTGGAGAACAGCATTGAAATCAGTACCAATAAAGTAACTGTCTTTTTCATTGTTTTCCTCTTTTTCTTTCTCTTAAAATATTTATTTGCAAATCTTTATCAGATTCTTGCAACGCCTGATTCAATTGCAGCCTTCTTAACAGCCTCAGCAACAGTTTTACCGATTCTCTTGTCAAATGCCTCGGGAAGAATATAATCTGCATTAAGTTCTTCATCGCTCACGAGTGAAGCAATTGCAAAAGATGCGGCAACTTTCATTTCTTCGTTAATATCGCTTGCACGGCAATCGAGAGCACCTCTGAAAATACCCGGAAAAGCAAGTACATTGTTAATCTGGTTAGGGAAGTCACTTCTGCCTGTACCTACAACAGCCGCACCTGCCTTTTTAGCAATGTCAGGCATAATCTCAGGAGTCGGATTAGCCATAGCAAAAAGAATAGGATCTTTAGCCATTGACTTAACCATTTCTTCGCTTACGCAACCTGCGGCAGAAATTCCGAGGAATACATCAGCACCTTTCATTGCATCTGCAAGCGAACCCTCAAGGTGAGAAAGGTTAGTAATTTCAGCCATTTCCTGCTTAACAGCGTTAAGTCTCGGATCACCCTTGCAGATAATACCCTTACTGTCGCAAAGTGTAATGTCCTTTACACCCATATTAAGAAGGTGCTTTGCAATTGCAATACCTGCCGCACCTGCACCGTTCATAACAACCTTGATTTCGTCAAGTTTCTTGTGAACAAGCTTGAGTGAGTTGATAAGACCTGCGGCAACAATAACAGCAGTACCGTGCTGGTCATCGTGGAAAATTGGAATATCGCACTTCTCTTTTAGCTTCTTTTCAATTTCAAAGCATCTCGGAGCGGCAATATCCTCAAGATTGATTCCGCCGAATGAACCGCTGATAAGGTAAATTGCGTTTACAATTTCGTCAACATCCTTACTTCTTACGCAAATAGGAAATGCGTCAACATCGCCGAATTCCTTAAAAAGCGCACATTTGCCCTCCATAACAGGCATACCTGCCTCAGGACCTATGTCACCAAGACCGAGAACAGCTGTACCGTCGGTTACAACGGCAACAAGGTTGTTTCTTCTTGTGAGTTCAAAAGACTTGTCATAGTCCTTCTGAATTTCAAGACACGGTTCTGCAACACCCGGAGTATAGGCAAGAGAGAGGTCTTCAGCCGAGTTAATCGGAACTCTTGAAACAACTTCAATCTTACCGTTCCACTCATAGTGTTTTTTGAGTGATTCTTTTCTGATATCCATATCGGTAACTCCTTATAATTAATTCCCTCTCATTATACCCCTAAAAAGCCGTTATATCAAGTAAAAATCACAAAATTCATTTGACTTTTGTACAAAAAAGGTATAAAATA
>ENA-OQCX01000546-OQCX01000546.1-human-gut-metagenome-genome-assembly--contig:-NODE-546-length-19458-cov-3.010346_pt1 | contig 19458 bp, 24 predicted proteins | sample MGYA00242762_ERZ504587 | MGnify/ENA primary metagenome ERZ504587 (study PRJEB26092, sample SAMD00036337) | human gut metagenome | host: Homo sapiens | study: EMG produced TPA metagenomics assembly of... | reverse complement strand
GTTTCCTGCTGTCGTCGATGTCTTTACATTATCAATGGTTGTTGTATAGCCATCATCTGCATAACTAGCCTCTGTTACCGTATATTCATCTGTCTCTGACAATCCAAAGATTCTTTGCTGTCTCATTATCTTTCAATGTAATTGTCTTAGCCTCTCCCGACACCAGTGTGGTCGGAGCTTTCCATCTGAAAATGTTACATAATACTGCTCTCCTGCTGCTCCGTCTACTTTTATAGTAAATTTAAAGTCTTTATTACGATTTCCCTGATTACCGGTAACCTCTTTCTTTACGGTCAGATCTTTCAAAGTATTGTGCTGACTGCTGTAATCATTCGTGAAAACTCCCTCACCCTTTGACTCCGGATTATTTTTATCTGCAAACAGATAAGAGCTGACTTCCAGATTTCCGTCATCATCGGATGTTACATACACATCAAAATACTTCTGTTCTGTGGTATAAGCAACACCTTCATACGCATTTCCGTCCTTGTCCGCTGCAACCTCACTTACTACATAGCGAAAGATTCCGGGTTTTGCATCCTCTCCTTTTGTGAATACAGATTCATTAACATTAAGCTTTGTCGTTCCTACTGTAATTTTCTCATTTCCAATATCGCTGTCCGCCGGTACCGATGCAATGACATCCTCATCCAAAGTTACCCCCTTTGCCGGTCCTGCATATATTGCCTCCTGATTCTCACCTGCCGGCACTGCCGTTCCTGGAGCAACGGTAAATTTAAATGTAGTCTTCGGTGCATATATATTACTTTCCTTCGTAATCTGTTTTGTGATCATCGGAGTTTTCTTAACTTCAGTTTCGCTATCTGAACTTTCTGCCGCTGACACCTGCATTCCGAGCATTGCTGTCATCATTATTCCGGCAGCCGTAACAGTGGATACTTTTTTTAACATTCTCTTTTCCATCATTTCTTTTCCTTTCTTTTTCCATGTTCTGCAATCATGTTACTGATTTTACAGGTTCGATCTGCGAAGGACGGTAATCACTCTTCCCTTTATATCCTTTGCATTGACCGCACCAAAGTATCTGCTGTCTTTTGCACCTTCACGGAAATCACACAGAATGAAATACTGGTCTTTCTTTACTTTCACCGGATAGGATATGCCATCCACATAGGCCGGTGTCTTATAAAAAATATCCGGCTCATTCACAATGCTTCCGTTGATCTTCAATTCATTTTTGTCTGTAATCTCTACCTTATCTTTCTCTCTCGCCACAATACGCCCTGTATACAATGTCCCCTCTTTTTGAAATACCACAACATCCCGGTCGGAATATTTCCGTTCCAGCCTGTAATATAAGAGCAGATCTCCGGCACATATTTTCGGGGACATATCCTGATTCTTCGCAGAAGTCATTCCAAAAATCACGCCAAACAGGACCGCCAGCATCACTGCCAGCATGAGTAAACGGGTAAAGAACAGTATGATCTCTCTTTTTTCTTTCATATATGCTCCTTGTCAGATGTTATTCTCCTGTCGGATCTCCCCATTTGCGGATTCCGTATACCAGTCCGAAAAATGCCAGCATTCCGAATGCTGCCCCTGTCATGACCATATACGGAGCCGAAGTCTGCCGGATTCCGGTTGCCGGCTGTACTTCTTTCGTATTCGTAAATGTCAGATCTGTATTTTCTGATAGCATATCCGAAAGTTCTTTTTTACCATTGTCCAGTTTCTGTTCCTCTTCTTCCGAAACTTTTTTTGTAATCTGCACATCATAGTCTTCCGGTTCTTCGGAAACGATATATTCTACACCATATGGCATCGTCATCTCGATTTTTTTCCATATGCCTCAGCTGGAATGTATAGACTCCATTTTCTACCGCAACTGCGTTTTTTAATTCTTCCTCACTGACTGGATTGCCCTGTGCGTCATATTTCACATAGCTGATTCCACCTGTATAGGATTTCCCGTTCAGCTTTGTCTGCACCTGGAACCGAAAGGCGTGGGTACGGTCTCCCATGTTGCCGCCGACTCTCTTTGCAATCGTCAGTACGCGGTCACTCCGGATATACCGGTTGACGAATTTTGCTTCCGATGTTGTACTTCCTGCAATCTGCCCGGATATTTCCTTTGTATCCGGTGATACCGTCAGATCATATCCATCAGGTACGGCATCATTTTCATTTACCTTATATGTTGTTCCCGGTGTCAGATTGGTAAATGTATATTCGTATGCGTTGTTTTCTGCATTCCATACCAGTCCGTCTGTATTCAACTTCAGTTCTTTTGTCTCTGTTTTTCCGTCTGGTTTCGTCAGCGCACAGGTAAAGGAGAGATTCTTTAATACCTTCTGCAATGCTTCTGGGTTATCTTCCAATCCTGTAATGGCTTTCGAAATCTTTAAATTGCCCGGATGCACTTTTATGACTGGTTTCTTGTAATATTCTGTATAGTTCTGTTCTCCATACTTGTACATCAGTACTGCATGTTCATTTTGGTTCGAATAGATCCGGTGCCTCCTGCATATGTTCCGGTTCCTGCATCTGCTGATCTGTGTAGCCTGATGTTCTGTATTTTTCATATGCCGTTTCTGTCGGCTGGATCTTGGCAATGACTTCATAGGTATAGCCTTCCTGCAGTTTATAGTCTGCCGGAAATTGCATTTTAACGGATTTTGATGCAGAATCATAAGAAGCCGTGATTCCAAGATCTGCTGCATTAACCGGGTTTCCGGATGCATCAAAGATCTGCACCTGTAGTGCAAGGACATTTCCATCTGCTCCCTTCACCATCTCAACATTCTCACTCAGCGGATCGGAAATCGTGACATTTGTACATGCCAGTTCTGTGATCTGTTTCTGAATGTCATCGAATGCCTTGTTCAGATTCGCCAGCGTTGTTCCGGCATAAGATGCATGTTTTCCGGCTTTGACTGCTGAATTGGCAAAGTCGGTAAGTTTTTTGTAATTCCCTGACGGTCCTACACCGACCGTGAAAAAATAATCGGTCTGCATATCAGCGACTGCATCTTTTCCTGCCTTCAGACTCTTCCCATCTTCGTCGCTGCTTCCATTGCCTTCTGTATAACCGTCTGATCCATATCGGAAGGTTGGATCTCCATCAGATACGAAGATTACTGCTGTCTTGGCATTCTGTCTTTTCCCATTCAGCAGTCCTTTCGCGCTTCTGATCCCGGCCTGATAATTGGTTCCGCCGTCCGATTTCGGAGAAGTCCGATTCATGATCGCAGATGTCTGATTCGTCCAGTTTACAGCAATCTCTGCATCATTCCATGCTTCATCCCTATATCCACCAGGCCGATAGTCTCTCTTATTTCCACTAAACGTCACAAGCGCAAATCTGACATCCAGATTCTCATTAGCCGCCAGTGTATTCGTCATGCTGTTGATTGCCTGACTTGCCGCATTCCTTCTTTCCCCGTTATTTTCCCAGCTATTCTGACTATCACGATCCATCGGATAAGCCATACTTCCGGATCTGTCCAAGACATAGATGACATCCAGCGGCGCTTTCGAAGACTCACTGTTTACTTTTCCTTTTACTGTCAATTTCAGATCGTAGGTTCCATCTGCATTCTCTGTCACCGTCTTTTCATGCTCCAGAGACATGCCCGAATCCAACGACTCTTCTCCCTCGGCATGCACCTCCCTGATACTCCCTCCCACGGGCAGCAGTACCAGGATCGCAGCCGTCAGTATGGTAATGATTTTCTTTATGCTCTTCCGGCTGATAGTATGTCCCATAACGCTCCTCCATTTCTGTTTCATTTGAATGTGGCTGTTTTTCTTTACCCTCATAGTATTCTTATGTAGGAGGATGGGATTTTATTCCAGAATTTCTATTTAATGCATTATAGCGGCTGTCACCGAGGGGAAATTCTAAAGCAAAAAAAAGTTGACCTAAAAACGAGCTCACAAAAAATTCAAACTCGACATTCGTCTCAGACAGTGGATTTTTTGTGAGCAAACGGTCAACTTTTTACTTAATCTTTTTTCTGATATATCTTTCATAAATTCTAAGGGCTTTTTGTCTTTCTACAAATATTTTTTCATATCCTGAATCAGTTTTTCACACGTCTTTTCAAATTTTTTTGCCAGTGAAATGCTTTCTTTTTCTGCCTCCGAATAACGATTTAATTTCTCTGTAATGGATTTTATTCCCATATTGGCACCATCAATCATCATTTCTGCTATTTTCGAAGTGTCGTCATTGAACATCATCTTTACTTCGGCACTGATCCATGCAAATGTCTCTGCTGCCTTTTCTGAAAACTTTTCTTCCTGAAGTTTTCCTTCTGATAATCTTATCGATTCTCTCTCCATCTTTTCATAATCTTCTTTATATTTAGAGAATAACTCCTGCAATTCCTGGTTTTTCAGATATACTACCAGCTGCTCGATGCTGTTCACTGCCATCCTGCAGCCCGAATTACACTCTTTCAGAATCTCATATGTTGATGTGTCCATAATACTTCCTCCTTTTTTAGATAGTCTGCTATCTTTTTATAGTTTTTCTTTCTTCATTACATGATCTTTCTTTTATAGTATTTCTCAAATTTTATTTTTTATGTCTTTAGACTAAAAAAGCCCTTGCAGATATCATTTTTATATCCGCAAAGGCTTTTCTTTCTCTCATATTCTTAATTTACCATAAAATAATTCAGACTGATTTCATTTGACGCAACATCCGCAAGGTTAACACAACTGTTTCCCATACGGTCGATCAGATGCAGGATATTTGTAAATGGTGCTGTCAGGCTTGCTTTACATTTTCCTTTATTGACACGCTGTACATGCGCTTTTCTCATCTTCAGATCCAGATCCATGATCTTATCTTTCCGTTTTATCAGCTTCTCGATCTGCACTGACTCATCTCCCTGTAATGCCTTAAGTGAATCATTGAACATCTTCTCCAGTGTCTTCAGACTCTTATGCAGTTCATCCATCGCTTCCGGCGTATATTTGTACCGATTGTCTACCTTTTCCCGTACACATTTTGCGACTTCTACACTCAGCGTTCCCATACGTTCCACATCGCTCAAGATGTACATGAGACTCGCCGTCTGTGCTGCCTGCTGCTCTGTCATTGTTCCGGCCGAGATAGGGAGGCAGATATTCTGTGATCTGATCCGTCAGTTTCTTTATCTGTACTCCTTTTTCCTGCAATGGTTCCAGTTCATTCAGGTCTTCTGTTTTAACGATTGTGATCGTATCTGCCACAACCACTTTCACCATTTCACTCACACGAAGGATTTCCTTTGCAACCAGCTGAAGTGCTGCTGCCGGCTGGCTGATGATCTTGTCATCCAGAAATACAGGTTTTGCAGGATCCATATCGACTGCTTTTCCATCCGGAATCAACGTCATAACAATCTTTACCATCACATTGATCAGACAGACCCAGATAAGTGTCATTATAATGTTGAATAATGTATGTGCATTTGCAATCTGTCTTGAGATCACTTCAATCTCCGGTCCTTTCGGAGAAATGTGCTGGATCAGTACTGCAAATGGTTTCACAAACCAGATAAATAACAGACATCCGGAAATGTTGAAAATACAGTGTGCAACTGCGGTACGTTTCGCATCTTTTGTCTGACCGATACTTGCCAGAAGTGCTGTAATTGTAGTACCGATATTATCTCCAAGCAGGATCGGGATTGCTCCTGCAAGTCCAAGTATACTTGTCACGCCGTCAGGTCCCGGCTGTGATGCAAAGTTCTGCAATACTGCGATCGTTGCACTACTACTCTGTACCACCAGTGTCATAAGCGTTCCGACAAATACGCCAAGAACCGGAATATGTGCTACTCTTTCGATCAGGTCCGTGAACACCGGGCTGGATGCCAGCGGTTTCATGACATCTCCCATGGTCTCGATTCCAAGGAATAACAGACCAAATGCAAAAATTGTCTGACCGATACTTTTCACTTTTTCAGATTTCGCAATAAACGAAACGATAAATCCAATAAAAATAATGATATAAATGTAATCGCTGATCTTAAATGCAATAATCTGCGCCGTCATTGTCGTACCGATATTCGCACCAAAGATGATTGAGATTGCCTGCGGCAGACTCATAAGTCCCGCACTGACAAATCCGATTGCCATAACGGTTGTCGCACTACTACTCTGTAATACCGCTGTGGTAAGTGCTCCTGCGATAACCCCAAGTACCGGGTTCTTAGTCAGAAGTGCCAGGATGCTTTTCATCTTTTCTCCTGCCGCTTTCTGCAGGCACTCACTCATCATATTCATTCCATAAATAAAGACTGCCAGGCCTCCTAAAAGCCCGAATATTATCTGCAATTTTTCATTCATAATATTTTCCCATTCTCCTTCATTCGTCTTCTGTAGAACCTGCCGCCGGCAGTTTCTTTCGAACACATGATGTTCCCTCGACGTTACGGGCTTATTGTAACGAAGGTGTATGCAGCCTATATCAAATCTATGTTAAATCTATGTTAAATCATGCCTGGAGTTTATATCGCGTTAAATTCTATGAAATTATTTCCGAAAAAATGTAAAGGAATCATCAAATGTATGCAAAATTATCTGAATACATAAGATGATTCCTTTTTATTGTTTATTCCTATTGTTTCTAATATAACGGTTCATTCTCAATCAGATATTGCAAGAATGCCTCGCAGCCTTCTTTCACATCTTCATAAGTCACATCAAAATTCCCCGTGTACCACGGATCTGCAATATCTCTTGCATCTCCTGCATATTCCAGTAACAGATGTACTTTTTGCTCCGGATCTTTCCGGATGATGCGGTTGATGTTGCGAATGTTCCACTGTTCCATGCCGATCAGGTAATCGAACTCTTCATAATCTTTTCGCGTCATCTGACGTGCTCTGTGATTCCCACACGGGATTCCTTCTTCTCTTAATTTGTTCTGTGTCCCATAGTGTACCGGATTGCCATCTTCTTCGTTACTGGTTCCGGCAGAGTCGCTGTAGAAAGATGACTCCAGATTCGCTTTTTTTTACTAAATCTTTCATTACATATTCTGCCATGGTGGAGCGACAGATGTTGCCGTGGCAAACGAAAAGTACTCGAATCATTGTTTTATTTCTCCTTGTTTTGCCCAGAAATTCCCTGTTTTGCAAGGTTTCCGGGGTTATTGTGATATGCTCTGAAATTACAGATTGTGGCAAATCAGAGCAGAATTTAGCAAGTTGTTACTACCTGTTAGTAGTAAAATTGGTAGTAATAGGGAATGGGTTACTACTAAGGGTTTTTAACTACTTTTTAATAGTCGGAATTTTTGTTCCTTTTACATTCACACCGAGTATGGCTGCTCCCAATAGCAAGGCTCCACCGACAATAGGTACACCATACTTAATAATTCCATTCAGAAAATCCTTATTTTCTGTGTCTTTTGCAGAGATTTTATCCGCTACTAATATCATTTTCTCTGTAATTTCATCACGTTCTTCTTTAGAAATGTCCTCTTTTTTCAAAAGTTCACTTAAATCTTGAAGAATCACTTTATATGCTTCTACAGCATCTTTCTGACTTGAATTATTATCCTTAATAACATTGTCACACATGTCATTTAACTGTGTAACCATATTATTGGCCGAATCAGCATATGCCGGTAACTGATTAATAATAGCAATAGCTACCTCTTTATCCATATTCGGTATAAGTGATACAAACTCCATAATCTTATCTTTAGATAATTCACTAAACTTGTTAATTTGTAATGCATCTTTTACTTGTTCTTCTGATACTAAATTCTGTGCCATTTTATTCTCCTTATGCAATCTGCTTTCGTTGTTTATAGTAGTTTTTTGCTAATTTGCGTTGACTACCATATGCATTCCAATATAATGCCTGATTATCTATTGCAATTTCTAATTCTATTTCTTCTCGAATATTTTTTTCCTTACTTGTTGCTCTTTCTTCAACAACTAAATACACTACTATTGCTTCTGAATTTTCTGCTATATTTCTATATTTAGCAGTTGTTCTATTTTTGTCGCACTCTAGAACATCAAATTTTGCATTAAAATCAAATAATCTTCTCGCTGCATACTTTTTTCTTAGGTTCAATTCATTCGAATAGTCTTTCATCAACCATGATAAATCGTACTCTAATTCTTCATAAACATCGGAAGTCTGTGCTACTTCCAGCAATTGATTATGATTGTCATACATTACCCATACTCCACACACGCCTTTATATGACAATATGTTGTTGACAATAACATTGTATTGCCCACGACATTTGCGAAGTTCCAATAGTTTTATTTTATTCATATTTCCTCCACTTATAATATTTGCTGGAGCATCTTTTGAATTTAAAATCGGGTCAAACACTTTTTCGTGTAAAAAACTCATAAGTTCCTGTTCCTTTGTCTCCTATTCCTTCTCGTACCACATTACATTTGAGCTGTCTTTTCCTATGCAGCGCACATTGTTAACAATTCCACTATCTACTCTTCCATAAAAGGTTTTTCCTAAATTTAATTTAATTCCTTTTCCCATCGTCCACTCTACGCCAAAAAGAGCCTTGATATTAAACTTGGTTCCACTCGGTAGCGCATTAACTTTTTCTATTAATTTTTGATAATACTTTCCGAAAACATCATCATCTTTCAGAACCTCACCCTTGATATAAAGAGGAACCGTCAATCCCAACTTGTCAGCCTCCGCTTGTAACTGTTTAAACTCGGCTTTTGTAAATAAAATTTGCACGTTGATTTTATCCATATCCAACCCTCCGTTTCTCATTACACTGTTTCTGATTTATATTATATTTCAGAGAATGTTGATTGTCAATATTTTTATTCTGAAATATAATATAAATCAGAAACAAACGCCCCAGCCTAAGCCGGAGCGTCATCTCTTTTCCATATTAAACTACCTTAAACATCTTCTGCGACATCGGTTTCTCTTTCTTCTGCTCAACCTCTGCCTGTGCCTTTCTAAACTCTTCCATCCGTTTCAATTCTTCCTCGGCATCATAGAATCCGATATGCGTGTACACATTCATTGTAACCGATATATCCGAATGCCCCATAAGGTACTGTAGTGTCTTAGGATTCATTCCCGATTTCGCCATATTCGAGCAATAGGTGTGTCGGCATACATGTGGAGTAATGTTTGGCATCTGCATCCGGTAGATGTCATTGTATCTGCCGACCATATGATTAAAACGGTGTTGCCAATGCATTGCAACAAGTGGCATTCCATTATCATCGTAAAATAGAAATCCGCTATATCCGTCTATGGACTTCTCCACTTTCGGTGCATTTCTATCCTCGATGATTGCCTGAAACATCTGTGCCACATCCTCCGTGATTGGTAATACTCTTGTTCCGGCATCCGTCTTTGTAGTTTCTATGATATACCGCATATCTGATGTTCGCTGCAACTGGTGGTCAATATTTACAGTTCTGTTCTCAAGATCAATGTCCTTCAGCGTCAAACCACAAAATTCTGATATTCTCATTCCCGTATGAAAGAGTATGTACACCACTTCATAATATTTACAGTACACCACATCGTCATGCACAAACTTTAAGAACTTTCTCATCTGATCTTTTGTGATTGCCTCTCTTGTAACTGCATCATTTACCAATACTCCGGCAAGTTGAAATCCAAATGGATTCTTTACCAGAATGTCATCATCCACCGCCATCTGAAAGGCCGGGCGCAACACTCCCCGGATGGTATGAATGGAACTGTAGCTTTTCCCATCCTCTTGCTGCAATTCGATAAGGAACAGCTTTGCATCGGATGTTTTCACACTTCGTATCGTCTTTTTGCCAAATGCTTCCTTTGCAAGTAATCTCTGTACTGTAACATATCCCTGTTTTGTGCTTTGCCTTACTCCTGTCTTTGTTTTCAAATATCGGTCTACCAGTTCACAGACAGTCATCTGTCCGTCTACGATATTTACAAGCAAATCCAAATCTGTGTTTACCTGTTTTTCCAGTTCCCTAAGCGACAGACATGGCTTTTTGCCCTTTGGAAGTTTGTCCGTAGGCTCCAGTTTCCAACTGTATACAAAGTGTGGTTTTCCATCAATGTGATATTTATATTGATATTTTCCGTCTGCTCTTACACTCTCTCCCGGTCTTAATACTCTACGCTTGGAATCCCGCCTTGTCTGTCCTCTTCCTGCCTTTGCCATTATACCCGCCTCCTTAGTTCTGGATGGTTATGCAGATACCTTTCAAAGGCTACACGAAGAATCAGCTTGCGTTCTCCGTAGTATGCCAGAAAATCTTCTCCATCCGTATTATTCAATAAATCATAAAATTTTCTCCGGCTCAAAACAAAATATTCGATTGCCTCAGAAGGATTCAAAATATCCTTTTCTGCTAAACTTGGTCTTGCCATAAAAGTACTTCCTTTCTGCCAAAAGTGGCTGTTTTCAAGGGCTTTCGGGGTCATCCTATGTTCGCTCTTATGCCCTGTAATAGCAACTACTTTCGGCAGATAAAAGGAACTATATTTCTGAAGAATTAAGGATAAATTCTTCAAACTTCGGGCGGATGATCAGGAATCTATTTCCGCAGTACACCGCCACCGTTCCAAGGTTATCCTCTGCAATTCTTCTCAGTTTCTTTATACCAATATTAAAATAAGCTGCTGCCTCCTTGATGGTGAGCATATACTTCTCACTAACAGGAAGCGCTTCATTGCTTTCTGCATTCATAGTATCTCTCCTTCCGACAAGGTGGTCACACAGCTGACTCCTTTGTACTATTTTTCCTTTTTTGTCATTTTTACTCTGATTCTGTGATATTTGCCCCCAGGGGCGGTCTAAATCTCTGTCACCTTTTATGCCGGGCAACGGTGCCGCCCCTTCACGCACAAAAACTGCGAATTTAAACGGGGTATTAACCCCCAATACAGCTAAATACCATACAAGGGGCATATATCCATATATCCCATTCAAGATGATAGAAATAAAATCAAACAATTCTATGATTATTTCCCTGCATCTGCCATCTGAATAACCTTGATTGCTTCATTTCTTACAAGTTTTCCGTCAAGGAACTCAAATGCAAGATATCCAATCTGATCATACAGTACAAATTTTTCCAACAATGTTCTTACCGTCACAGGCTTTCTTCCCACAATCCAGTAATAAGAAAAGTCACCAAATGCAATCGGCTTAGTACCTATTTCGATATCCGGCATATATTCCGAAATAATAACCTGTTTGCCAAGAATTGTATCATTTGCCTGATTCCAAAAATAATTGCCATCGTTATCCTTCAGCTTTCTGAGTGCAAGTGCTGTCTTATCATTCATAAGCCAGATGCCATTTTTTCTGTATTCCTTATCAACACTAAAATATAAAGAAATCACATCATCATAAGTCAGCGTTTCTACTGTCAGTGCTGTTTTGGCTCCATCTGTATGATGAAGTATACCTGTAGGCTCATCTGCTCCGGTTCCATTAATAAATGCGTTATCCTCTGCTTTTCCAAATGACTTCACAAGCTTTTGTGTCAGATACTTTTCAATATCAAATCCTACGTCATTTACAAAATCCTCATCCAAAGTAACGATAGATGCCAGCTTATAGCTTTCAATCGTTTTTTCATCGAAATCTCCGGCACTTTCATATACCGGGATTGCAGCTCCCTCCGCTACAAATTCCGCCTTATCCTTGCAGTCCTTTGCAAAGATTTTGTAGCCATTTTTGTATGCACGAATAACTGTCGCTATCTTTCTGAAATCAGATTCCTTTTCAATTTCATTCATGACCTTTCCGGCTGCAACAGTCGGCATACTGTAAGTTCCTGTTCTAATATCCTGCCCTTTGCAAGAATATCCTCTCTCGCCTCTTTGTTTCTCATCGCATTCCAGAACTGAATATCATATTCCGCTGCGCCGTAATCTGTGTATTACTAATCATATTCTTCTCCTCCTTAATTTCTGTCGCACACAAGGGCATTTATAAAGTCCAAGTGTATTTAATGTCAGCTGTCTCCCAATCTGTTTCAAATGATTGCCACACTTCGGGCAATGAATTTCATACGCAAATGCCATTTCCTCTGTATGATCATTGCTCGCATGAAGTCTGTACGTTTTCTTTATCTTTCCAGTCTCATCCCGGCTCAGTTCATCCGTCAGATATAAACTGCACATTCTCTGTGCATATTCTTCAGAATAATATGCATTTGACGCATTCAACAATGTTCCTTCCTTATTCAGTTTAGTTAATGGAAATACCATAATAAAATCCTCCTTCCTTCTATCGTCTGCACTTATCACAGGTGTACAGACCAAGTCTATTTGCATCATGATTCTGAGCCATCTGCCTTAATACTGCACCACACAAAGGACAGTGAATTTCTATGCTGTCAGTAGCATTCTGGCTCATCGGCTCTTTTGAATAAAGCCTGTAATAATTGGAAATAATCTCCGACAGGTACATTCTACTGTTCTGCCGTACTGTTTCCTTGTCTGTTGATAAAAACATCGGTACCTTTTCCAGTCCATCTGTATCTCCATCAATCAGAGGATGGTATCTTATCATCTACATCCACTACACCGCCTTTCCATCTAATCTTGTAAATCTGTCTCTGCAGAAATCCATTGCATCTTCATAAGTAGGGAACACCAGACACAAAAATCCATACTGCACTTTCCATATTGGAAAATTCTTATCCTGCTTCTGAGATACCACCACAGGCAATCCTGTCCTTCCCTGCAATAAATCCTTGCATTCATAGCCCTTTCTTGAAAACATCTTCTTATCATAATCTGTCAACTTGAAATTAATTCCATAAAATATTCTGTGTGTCATCTTCTTCTCTCCTTCCTTTTGTCTGTGGGTAGCAGTTCTATCTTCCGAGGTAGCAGTACAGGTAGCAGCAATTCTTGTAACTGCTACCCGGCTTATCCCTTGTTTACCAAGGGTTTCCGGCTATTCGGTAGCAGAAGGTAGCAGTTCTCACGGTTTTATAATCACAATTACGCTTTTTATATGCCGTTTTATTTCTGCATTAAACTTTTTATTTTTCAGCTAAGAAGTTAAAAACTCTGCTACCCATTGCTACCAATATACTCAAAGCCTTGTGTTTACTGACTTTTCATAGGTAGCAGTCTTTAAAATCGCTGCTACCCGTACTGCTACCTCTGCTACCCGGCAAGGAACTCTGTTTCCTCATATCCATATTCCTTGGCATAAAGTTCCTTGGTTTCCTCTGTTATCGTGAAATCTTTGTAATAGGTATTACCTTCTGCCTTGTTGTCACATCAGCAAACGTACCACCAAGATATCCTGCAAGCTGTTCTCTGAACTCTTTGCAGTTCTGGCATAACCATGATTGTTCTCCCTGCACCAAGCCTGATATACCTTGTATATTCTTCCTGTGGTACAATGTCTGACAATCTTTCCATTCTCCCAAGGCACATGCATTCTTCATAAAAAGAAAATCACTGTACTGTTTGCACTCTGGTAATCTCTTCTTGCCTCTGCAATGCTGTCCGGCTCTGTAAATCGATATCCATTTGCTATAACAGTCTGCAATGCTTTCACAGCTTTTTTCACAATGCCTCTGCGCTCTGCATACATTTTTTCTAAAAGCTGCTTGTCCTGTTGTTCTTTCGGTATCACATTTGGACAATCCACCACCATAATGCGGTCATATACCCATTTGCCGTCATCTCCTCCGAACTTCGGCAGTCGGTTCATACAAAACCACAGCAATCCATTAAATGTAAATTCAAATGCCTGCTGTCCTTTAAATTCTGCAAAAAGCTGTCCCCGCCTGTCATTTTCTTGAATGTTTTCAGTTCATCCACAGACAAAAAACTCATATCCGAACTTCCTGCAAGCCTTGTTCCATACACTGCCCCTGTTCCAAACCGGGATTCAATTTCTTTCAGATCAATGCCTATAAAGTTGCCCCTGCCAAGCAGACGCTCCACAAGACTTTTAAGCTGGGACTTTCCTGTATCTCCCTGCCCTACAAGAAATAATGCTTTTTTCATTCGCCAGCCTTTCACATTGGAAATACAGACACCAATAAATTCCATCAACAGCTGCTTTACCATCCCATCTCCGTTAGTAAGCGTGTCCATATAAGAATCAAATACAGGTGTATCAATATACTCATCCGACCATTCACAAGGAAGTTGTATGGTGGAAAGTATATCTACTGAATGTGGTATCAGTTCTGTATCAGTTGCAGTACTCTTCAAAATTCCATTCTGGAAATTGATGATATCCTCATCTGCATTCAATGCAGCCTGACTTACATATGTAAGGTCTGTGGTAATATGCAAAAGCACCTCATTGACCTTACTCATCTTTACAAGTTCCTCGTCATAATCAGCAATATACTTTTTTATGATTCCAAGCAGCATATTATCTGCATAAAGCCTGTAACATCCACCTTCGTATACATATTTCAAAAGTCCCTGTTTACCATTGTCACGGACTAAAATATATTGCAGATGTTCTCTTACATATTTTGCAAGAAGCGGTACACTCACATATGGTTTTCCTGTCTGTTCATTAAACTTTATGAAATCAGGATGTTCCATTTTTGACCTGTGAAACACACCATTACAGGCTGAAATTCCTGCATTGATTGTGTTTTCCCTGTAATCGTCCCTTTCCCATTTGCTTCGATATAAAGCAGAACTGCGAAACACTTCATCAATCGCATCCGGGGCTGCTCCTGTTCTAAATGCTATCAAAGCACAAAGGGCAGCATCCGCCTCAGACTGGGAACCATATTCACTGAAATCACCTTTATCATAAAGCCGGATGAACTTATCTCCGTTCTTCTGCTTACGAAGATCACAGACAATATCAAATACTGCCCTATCACCATCACGCTTTGCACTGTACTTCGCTTTCGGCTTTTTCCTCATTTCCTTATCCAATGTGGTAAGAACGCCTGTGTACAGTCAGCTATCGGCAGACTGTTAATTGTGTTTCCTGTAAAAGTGCCATATCGGTTTGTAATATCACCGATATAAAGTTCCAATCCAATATCAGAACGTTTCTGATAATATTCTCTGTCCAGCACAAATTTCTTCTTTCTGTCATCAAAATGTACCGGAAGTTTTGTAATATCACACTGACCAATAATATGAATCCCTTTGCCACTTGGAGATACTTCTGCATAGGAAGAAAACCGAGATAACATAAGCTGTGCAAATGGATCTGAAATATCCTTATGGTCTATATCTAATAAGAAGAAGCCTTTCGGAATCTTCAAGCCAAGCCCCGATGCCCGAAACTGATTTCTGGCTGATTCTGCATCATCAAAAGATACCCATGTACTTATGTGCATCATCTGTTCCTGTAGCTCCTCCATTTATTGCGAATGGAACTTTGGTAACTTTCCCATTCTTGCCGGGTTTTGCTGACCATAAAAACCACAGATTTTTATCCTTTAATTCATCCACTGTCATATCTCCCATCCTGCTCACCTCCTCCTTTTCTGCAATCCTGTTTAATGGTTAATAGATATTCTTACAAGCCATTCTTTATAGGCTTCAATCGGAATTAAAATTCTTGCTCCGATTCGTATTGTTGGAAATCCCGGTGTCTTTACAAGTTCATATGCCTTTGGCAGGCTAATTCCCATCTGTGCAGATAATTCCTGTACACTCATAGTTGTTTTTTCCATAAGATGTTGCTCCTTTCTTTAGGGTAATGAATAGGCGTTTGCGAAACGCCACAAGCCGCATAAATACGGCATTTTTTATTACCTAAAACAAATAACTCCTCACCGGATATGGTATAATAGAGTTGCCAAAAACTAAAATCCACTATCCAAGAAAGGAGTTATTCTGATACCTATGATACCATATAAACAGCTTTCTTTGGCAGATATTTTTTCAGATTGCCAGGAAAAATTTGAAAATGAAAAACCTGCGTTTCTTTCTCTATTGGAAACCCATATCGATATTGATGAGTTTATTCCGATTTCTTTCAGAAATCATTTCTATGCATCGACGGGCAGAACCCGTAAATACCCTTTGCAAGCTTTTCTGTGGGCTTTGATTATACAACGTATTTTCTCTATCCCTACAGATCAGCTTCTCTTGACTTTTCTCGCTTATTCAAAACCGCTTCGTGAGTTCTGCGGCTTTACCAAAGTCCCTGACGCTTCCAAAATCACACGTTTCAAACAGGACTTTTTAGCTGACTTACAGTTCGTATTCGATAAGCTTGTTGATGTTACCGAACCTATCTGCCAGGCAATTGACTCTGCGAAAGCAGATATGACCATCTTTGATTCTTCCGGTATTGAAGCATTTGTTACCGAAAATAATCCGAAGTATGCGAACAGGATCATCAAGCAGCTTAAGGCGTATGCGAAAGCTCATGGCTTTGATAAATCTTATGATCCTACAAGGCTGCTTATGGCTCCATGCCTTCCCATGCCTCTGCTAATCCTGAGATCAAACAGCTATATATCAATGGGCATTTTTGCTATGTCTTCAAATTTGGCATTGTCACCAACGGGCTGGGCATTATCCGACATATCTCTTTTTATAACAAAGAATTTATGCTGTCTCATCCGGATATCGTTGTCGAAAAGAAATCCGATTCCCCTGACGAAGATAAATGTGTTCATGATTCAAAGCTTTTGATTCCAACACTGAAAGACTTCTTTTCCAAACATCCGCTGATTAATCCGAAAACCTTCCTCGGAGATGCGGCTTTTGATACCGTTGAGCTTTATAAGAGCCTCCTTACCGGTAACACCTTCGGTGATGATAACCATTTCTCGAAAGCTTATATCCCTCTGAATGCAAGATCGGGTCTTGAAAATAAGGATTATTCCATTAATAAAAATGGTGTTCCCTGTTGCCCTCACGACCCTTCTCTGCCTATGAAACCCGAGGGCAGTAAATCAAACTTACGAAGCGGTATACCAACTTTCAAGTTTGTCTGTCCAAAAATGAAATGGGTCTATGACAAGACGACTCGAAAAGCACATCGCCAATGTTTTTGTGAAAACCCGTGCACTTCCTCCAAATGCGGTCGCATGGTATACATATATCCTGAAAAGAACCTTCGTGCTTATCCCGGGACAATCCGTGGAACCGAAGAATGGGATGATACCTATAAAATCAGGACTGTAGTGGAAAGAGATATCAATCACATCAAGGATAATCTGTGTCTTGCAGGGCGCGGACTCAAAATGAAAAGACTCTGCATGCAGATCTGATTCTTGCCGGTATCACACAACTCATTACTGTTGTTCTTGCAGACAAACTCAACCATCATGAATACATTCGAAGCGTAAAGCCTCTCATAGCATAGGACTTACCAACTCCATAAAGCCAGGGGCTTATTAGAGTGCGCCTAAAACTGGCAGATATCCACTTTTTTATCTTAGAATTCGTGCTCTGCACGAATTCTTCCCTGTTTAAATTCAAGCGTGCGAACGAGCATCGCGAGTTTCGCAATTACCTAGGGTAATGAAATACCACCAGTTTCCCGGCGGTCTATCTCCATACTATTGATGCTTTTCCATTAGTTACCATTTGCTTAACGGCATTATATGCTGTCAGATCCTTAACACCCAGGCCATTTTTCTTGTCAAGAAGTTCTTCCTTGTGCTTTAATCTGCGATTCAACCGCTGTCTCTTCCTGTCCTTAATCTTAATCACCTTCTCTCGTATAAAAGCCCAATTATCCCATTAGTTGCGGGAAACATTTTGTATGACATCCGCTGTTATTCTTCTCACATATCGTGAGATTTTATATTTCTTTTATATCACATATCGTTACCTATGTCAATCTACAATCTCACATTTTATGATATAAATATCTATAATTATTTAAAACCGCTTGTATTCTCTAACAGTTAGTGATATTATTCTCACATAGGAGGTGTGCTTATGTTTGATGAACGTCTGAAATCACTACGAAAAAAATGTGGATATACGCAGGTTTCCCTTGCAGAAACCCTTGGCGTTTCCAAAGGAACTGTTGCTATGTGGGAGACTGGTAAACGTACCCCGGATTTTGAAACCTTAATCAGACTTTCTGATTTATTTGATGTGCGTACAGATTATATACTTGGGAAATCCAACGATTCATCATCAGCCAAATTGTCAGATGATGATATAGAACAGCTGGGACGCTGGGAACTGGAATCCGTTTATACTGATCTTATGAAATTGTATCTTTCTCTTGATTCCTTCGGGCAGAAAGATGTTGAAAACCTTATTAAATCCGAAGCGCAACGCTGCAAAGAACAAAATACTCTACAGGATGTTTCTAATATGGCAGTGCAGATTACTATAAAAAAATAAAGAATGAGGGTATTGACTGCTGCATGAGTCAATACCCTCATTCTTTATTTTACACTTCTAAATGCTGAATTTCCTGTAAGATTCCTAAGCAGAATCTTTCTCGCTGTCTTATACTCTTTCCCAATAAAGCCAAGTCTGAGCAGAAAACAGCGGAAAGCGTATTTGTCATTGTCCGTTTCAGTCGGCTTTGATGATACCCTTTTTGCATCTCTTGCCATATCACACAGCCTTGAGATAAATTGTGTGTAGGCTGCAACCTCATCGCTATCCGTTGTGTATGGAAACCATGTGAAGTTTATTTTTTCCTCAGTAATCTCTATTTCTGTGCTGTCCATCCGAAATGCACGTTGAAAAAGTGTCTGCTTATTTACTATGATCTTCTGTAAATTTTCCAATGCCATATCCGTAAGGTTCTCTTTCGGAATCGCTATTGTCAGCTTATCCTGTTGCACTGGCACTTCTTCCGTTATTTCCATATCGTCCTGAAACCCATGTTCCCGTAACTGCCGAATCAGGTCTTCCACTATTTCTTTTTCTGTTCCACCCGGGATATGCAATACACCCTCTTTGTCCAGTCGGCATCCTGCAATATCATATGCACAGCTTGGTACCCGTTCATAATGCGGTGCTGTCCCAAGTATGTTTCCAATCTCCTGTGCTAGTTTTGGTCTCTGCTTCGATTCCAATGTAAATCTGATTTCATTCATCATAATGTGTACCCGCCTTTCTTTATTCGGTAGTACATATATCACTCTGATGGCACAAAATAGCAAGACAATTCGGATTATATTTCTGCCAAAATGTATGCAGAAAAACTGTGCTTTTTATGCTGCTTTTTACATGTTTTTTCTTCGTATTTCGGTACTATCCAGCAAAACAAAATCGGCTTTAGCAGCGGTATTCTGCGGATATTTTTACATAAACCGACCTTGGTGGGTATCCCCCCTGTTTAATTCTGCGAAAATTCGCACGAAGGAGGCCATCGGTTTTCAGGAAGAAGGATGTAGAGATTTTGATGCCCCTAGCTATTTGATTAAACATTCACACATTCTGATTCTAAGGATGCTCTTCTGTACTATGTGATACAATTGACGAGCTCTATTTGAAGACAAAAAGAATCATATACTGTCATTATATCCCTAGTAAACTCTATTATTCATGTATGCTAGATGCGATATTAGCATCTTTTATTTTATTTCCATC
>ENA-OQCX01000545-OQCX01000545.1-human-gut-metagenome-genome-assembly--contig:-NODE-545-length-19529-cov-3.125606_pt1 | contig 19529 bp, 29 predicted proteins | sample MGYA00242762_ERZ504587 | MGnify/ENA primary metagenome ERZ504587 (study PRJEB26092, sample SAMD00036337) | human gut metagenome | host: Homo sapiens | study: EMG produced TPA metagenomics assembly of... | reverse complement strand
AGTGGCTCACACCGCTTTCCCGGGTGTAGCGTTCCACATAGGGTGGCAGGTGCTGTCCAGTGCAAAGTGGCAGACGAACCCCAGCGCATAGGCCAACGCAGCATTCTTGTTGCGGGCCGTGTTCACCACGCCCCGGGCCCGGGTAAAGAACACCCGGCCCGGCTGCTCGTGCATGGCGTTGCCCAGCCGGTTCACGGGGTTGGACTGCAATGCCCGGTAGTAGAACATCAGGTCAGGCCCGTGCAGGCCCATATCATACAGCGGCCGGTACGGGGTGATCTTTTCCCGCAGCTCCCTGGGCAGCTGCACCAGAACATCCGCACCAAAGCGGCGGTGTGCATACGTAGATGGCATATCCTCTCTCCTCCTTTTCGTACCAGAATCAGTATAGCAGAATCCCGCCCCTGCCGCCACCCTTCCGGGTCTGATTTGTGTAAAATTTTTGAGATATTTTTCATCACGCTCATCCATAGCGCAAAAACGCCCCGCCGGTCTCCCGGCAGGGCGCTTTCGCAGGGTGGTATTGCAGACCAGTTCGGTCTGTGAAACACCCGGCGGCCAAAAGCCGCCGGGCGTTTTTGACCCTGCGGCTTTCAGCTATTCCAAACGATCAGTCTTTCTTCACCATCATCTTGCTGGCCTTATAGATATCGCCGCAGCCAGAGTGATGACCAGATCGCCCTCCCGGGCGTTCTGTTTGACCCAGTCAGCGGCAGCCTCCAGGCTGTCCACCAGCACAGAGTTGGGGATCTGCGCCGCCAGCTTCGCGCTGGTAATGGTGGGGTCGTTGGGCTCGCGGCTGCCATGATGGGGGTGATCACCGTGATATCAGGGATCTTGAACACATCCACAAAGTCGTTGAACAGCATCTTGGTCCGGCTGTATGTAAACGGCTGATGGACTGCGATGACACGATTGTAGCCCAGCTCCTTAGCGGTGTTCAGGGTCGCGCGGATCTCGGTGGGATGATGGGCGTAGTCGTCCACGACCACCGCGCCGTTGCACTCGCCGTAGACCTCAAAACGGCGGCCTGCCCCCTTGAAGTTCAGGGCAGCGTTGGCGCACTCCTCCACGGTCAGGCCCACAGAGCGGCAGACAGCACACATGGCCAGTGCATTGTAAATGTTGTGGCGGCCCGGCACTGCCAGACGGATGTGGCCCAGCTCATTGGTATCCCACTCCTTCAGATCAAACTCAAAGAAGCCGGGCTTGTACTCCTGCACGTTGACAGCACGGTAATCGGCCGCATTGTCAATGGCAAAGGTGCGCACGCGGCGGTCCAGGGTGTACATGACATCCATGGTGTTCTTATCATCCGCATTGGCAAAGATCATAAACTTGGTCATCAGGCAAAGCGCTTGAAGGCAAACTTCAGCTCGCCCATGCTGCCGTAATAGTCCAGATGGTCGTTATCGATGTTCAGCACCACGGACATATAGGGGGTCAGCTTGAGGAAGGTCTCGGAGAACTCGCAGGCCTCGATGACGATATCATCCCCCTTGCCGGCCTTGCCGTAGCCGCCGATGAGGGGCAGCTTGCCGCCGATGACTGCAGAGGGATCACGACCTGCCAGCTCCAGTGCGGTGGTGATCATGGAAGTTGTGGTGGTCTTGCCGTGGGTGCCGGAAACGCAGATGCTGTCCTTGTACAGGCGGCTCACATAGCCCAGCAGAACGCTGCGCTCCACAGTGGGGATGCCATAGGAAGCGGCAGCGTTCAGCTCCACGTTGTCCTTGGCAATGGCGGCAGAGTAGACCACCAGATCAGCGCCGATCACGTTGTCCGCAGCATGACCCAGGCTGACCTTCACGCCCATCTCCCGCTCCGAGCGGATGATGCTGCCGTCCAGCACATCGCTGCCGGAGATATCATATCCCTTGGCAGAGAGGATCTGGATCAGCGGATACATGCCGCTGCCGCCGCAGCCGATGAAATGGATCTTTTTTACATGATCCAGCAGATGCATGGTATAATCAGTAACGAACATAAGCAGGCAAACCTCCAATAAACAAACGGCCGCAGGGCAGACCGAATCCATCTTAATTCTTGGGTACTACTTATTATATAATTTTTGGCCGACAAAATAAACAGTTCCGAGCGAATTTTCGGAAAGAACCAGAAACTCCGGCACATTTTTGTTACAACTGTACAGATAGCCCATGGATTTTCGCCCCTTTTGCACACTTCATAAAAGATTTACATTTTTTATCGGCTTGATAGCTAACAATTTTGAAGTATTTGTGGTATGATAGTTGTAAATTTTGAGCTATCACGCTGCCGCCGGATGCGCGGCTGGAAAAGAGGAATCTCATTTTGAACATCAAGATCACTGCGGACAGCACCTGCGATCTGTCCGAAGCGCTGCTCCGGCAGTGGAACATCAGCCTGATCCCCATGCACATCCTCATGGGGGAGGAAAGCTATCTGGACGGCGTTACCATCCACCCCGCCGATGTATTCGCCCATGCCCAGAACGGCGGCAAAATGCCCAAATCCGCCGCCCCCAATCTGGTGGAGTACACCGACTTCCTCGCCCCCTTTGCCAGAGACTACGATGCCGTCATCCACATCAATGTCGGCTCCAAATTCTCCTCCTGCTTCCAGAACGCCCGGCTGGCGGCGCAGGAGCTCGGCAACGTATATGTTGTGGACAGCGAGAATATCTGCACTGGGCAGGGCTATCTCGTCCTGCAGGCAGCCAAGTGGGCCGCTGACGGCCTGCCGCCCAAGAACATTTCCATGCGCTTACAGGGCCTTGCCAAGCGGGTCGAGTTGAGCTTTGTGCTCAACCAGCTGGACTACATGGCCAAAAGCGGCCGCTGCTCCGGCGTGCTGGCCTTCGGGGCCAACATTCTGGGCATCAAGCCCAGCCTGGCCGTCATCGATGGTGAACTGAAAGTCGTGCGGAAGTACCGGGGCAGTCTGCCCATCTGCGTGGGCAAGTATATCACCGACCAGCTGGCGAACCGGGAGGACATCGACCGCAGCATGGTGTTCATCTCTTCCACCCAGGCGAAGCCCGGCTGCATGGAGCCATCAAGGCCGGACTGCGGCAGTACGGCAATTTTGAGAATGTTTACGAGACCGACATCGGCACCACCATCGGCGGCTATTCCGGCCCCGGTACCATCGGCATCGTGTTTGCACGCAAGCAGTAAATTTCTCCCTGCACACAAAAAGACGCGCTCATCACAGAGCGCGTCTTTTTTGCATGATATCCGGTTTTCTCAGCTCAGCCGTCCGCTCTCTACCGAGAAACTCAGGTCGGCCACGGCCATGGTGGATCTGCGATGGGAGACCAGCAGGACAGTCTTCTCCCTGCACTCATCCCGCACGGCCTTGAGGATGATTCCTTCGTTCAGGCTGTCCAGATTGGAGGTAGGCTCGTCCAGCAGGAGAAAGGGTGCATCGTGCAGGAAGGCACGGGCCACACCGATGCGCTGGCGCTCACCGCCGGAGAGTGCACCGCCCAGCTCGCCCACAGGGGTATCATATCCCTTGGGCAGGCTGTTGATAAAGCCATCCAGCGCGGCCTTTCTGCAGGCAGCCTCCACCTCGGCACGGGTGGCATCGCGACGGGCGATCCGGATGTTGTTTTCTATGGTATCGTCAAACAGCTCCGTTTCCTGGGTCACAAGACTTTCCTGGGCGCGCAGGGCGGCAGTGTTCACGGTGCGGATGTCTCGTTCACCAAACCGGATGGTGCCGCTGCTCACATCCCAGAAGCGCATGAGCAGCCGCAGGAAGGTGGATTTGCCGCTGCCGGAGCGGCCCGTGATGCCCACGATCTTCTTTTCCGGGATGGTCAGGCTCAGGTCGTGGAGCACCTCTTCCTTGGCGTAGGCAAAGCTGACATGCTCAGCTGTGCACCGGTAAAGGTGGTATCCGCGCCGTCGATCACATCGGCAGTCACGGGGTCCTCGTCCAGCAGGTCAAGGACACGGTCGGCACTGGCGAACACCTGGGTCAGGCTGGCACCGAGGTTGGCCAGCGCCACCACCGGGCCAAAGGAGCTCAGGGCCGACAGGGTGCAGATCAGCACTCCCTCCGCACCCAGCTGGCCGTTCTGATACAGCCGGATGCTCACCCCCAGCACAGCCAGCGCCGTCAGCACGATGAGGGTGTTGGCGGCACCCACAGTCACGCCCTCGCGGTACTTCATGGCCTTCTGCTTCTCCCCCAGCGTCTCGCTGTGGGCCGTGATGCCCTCGGCACGCGCGGCTGTGTTCTGGTACTGCAGGATATCCCGCAGACCGCGCAGGCTTTCCAGCAGATAGCTGTTGGTGTCGGCCAGGGCCTGCCGGTACTCGCGGGCGGCTTTGTCGCCCCGTCTGGCAGACCACACCGGCAGAGCAATGCCCACCAGCAGATAGCCTGCCAGCAGCACCAGTGCGGGCAGAATATGATAACTGGCCGTAAAGCAGGTCATGCCGGTCACACAGAGGATCGCGATGCAGACCGGCGAAATGGTGTGGGCATAGAACACCTCCAGCTGCTCGATGTCGGCGGTGATCAGGGTGATCAGGTCACCCCGGTCACGGCCTCCAGCTTGGCGGGGGTCAGGCGGCGGAGCGCGCCGAACACCTTATCCCGGATGAGGGCCAGCAGCTTGAAGGCGATATAGTGGTTGGAGGCCTGCTCTGCGTAGCGCAGCACGCCGCGCAGCAGGGCAAAGACAAGGATACAGACAAAGGCTGTGTTCACGCCCGCCAGCGGCTGGGCAGGCCTGCCGCCGTGAGCAGGGCAAAGCCGCCGAAGATCGTGATAAAGGTGGCGCAGAAGTGGCCGATGACACCCATGACAATGGCTGCCAGCATGATGGGCAGCATGGGCCGGACCAGCACGATCAGCCGTGCGGCAATGGCAAACGGACTGCGGTGTTTTGTGTTGTTCATGCGCTCACCTCCCCAAGGTCTTCCAGCTGTTTCTGGGCGTTGTACAGGCGGCTGTACACCCCCTGTGCCGCCAGCAGGTCATGGTGCGTTCCCTGCTCGGCAATGCGGCCTGCCTCCAGCACATAGATGCAATCGCTGTCCACCACATTGGCCAGACGGTGGGAGATCAGGATCACTGTTTTCTTTCCCGCCAGGCTGTGGATGGCTTTCATCATATCGTTCTCGCTCTCGGCATCCACATTGGAGGTCGCCTCGTCGAACACATAGATGGGCGAATCATGCAGCAGGGCACGGGCCATGGCAAGGCGCTGGCGCTGCCCGCCGGAAAGGTTGCTGCCGCCTCGTGGAGCGCCGTTGCAAGGCCGCTCTGGCTGCGGCAGAAGTCTGCAAGGTTCACCTGCTCCAGGGCCGCCCAGAGCTCGGCTTCGGCTGCATCGGGCCGGGCCATCCGGAGGTTGGCTTCCACCGTGCCCTTGAAGATGGCCGCATTGTGGGGCACCAGTGTCAGCAGGCGCAGGCGGTCGGCCTGCTTCCATTCGCTGACCGGGATGCCTCCCAGCGTAACCTTTCCCTCGGTCACGGTGCGGGCACCGGACAGGATGGCCGTTATGGTGCTCTTGCCGCAGCCGCTTTCGCCCACCAGCGAGACAAAGCTGCCCTGCGGGATGGTCAGGGACACATCGTGCAGATGGTGCGCTCCTTCTCGTAACCAAAAGTGACATGCTCCAGCGCAAGGGTGCTGTCGGCCGGGTCGGCGGTCTTTTCGCCATCTTCAGGCTCCTGGCAGAGAGCAGCCTGAAGATCTTCTCAGCCGAAGCCGCGCCATTCATGGCAATGTGGAAGTAGCTGCCCAGCAGGCGCAGGGGCAGGAAGAAATCCGCCGCCAGCAGGAGGATGGTCAGGGCGCTGGTCAGGCTGAGCTGGCCTTTGGCAAAGGCCGATGCCGCGCTGATGATGCCAGACCCGCACCGCCGTAGGCATCAGGTCCATCAGGGTCACGCTGTTCAGCTGCATGGTCAGCACCTTCATCGTGATCTTGCGGAACCGCTCGGCCTGGGCATTCATCTCCTCGTGCTTCCAGCCGTCTGCCTGATAGATCTTCAGGGTGGTCAGGCCCTGGATATTCTCCAGAAAGCTGTCGCCCAGGGTGGTGTACTCGCCCCAGTAGTTCGCCAGCAGCTTCTTGGCGAACTTCTGCACCGCCACAATGGACAGGGGGATGAGCGGCACACAGCACAGCAGGAGGATGGCCGAGCGCGCGTGCACGCCCACCAGCAGCACAAACAGGGTCACCGGGGCCAGCAGGCTGTAAAACAGCTGGGGCAGATACTTTGCAAAGTAGGTGTCGATCTGCTCCACACCCTCGCTGGCCAGCATCACGGCTTCACTGGTGGCCACCGTCTCGCTGTAACCGGCCCCCAGCCGGGTGAGCTTTGCATAGATGCTGCTGCGCAGGGTGCGCTTGACATCTTTGGAAGCCCGGTCGCTCATATCGGAGGCGCAGAGGGTAAGGCCATAGCGCACCGGCACAGTCAGCAGGCAGAGCAGCATCCCCTGCCAGAGGGCATTACCGGTCAGGCTGCCCGCAAACACGCTGCCGATGAGGCGGGATACCGTCATCACCAGCACCACATTGCACAGCATCCCCAGCCACTGGAACAGCACGTTCAGCCCCACATAGCGCAGGGCCTTCCGATCGAAGGAAAGCAGTTTCTTGTTGATCACGAAGCGTTCTCCTTTTCAGATTCATCCGGGCCGAACAGGCGGTCATATTCGCCGGTAAAAGCCCGTTCGGGCAGAGCCGAAGTCAGGGCCAAAGCGGCATTATAGCGTTCCTCCTCGGTCATGTCGATGCGCACAGGCGGAAAATGCGTCAGCACCGTTTCCAGTTGAGCCCTGACCGCCTTTGCCACAAAGATGCCACGATCGGTCAGATAGATCTTGCCATAGTGTTCCTTCACGATCATTCCCCGATCCATCAGCAGGTTCATAATGCGCACCACGCTGGGCTTGGTCACGTTCAGCTTTTCGGCAATGCTGCGGGAGCAGATATCCAGATGCGTCTGGGAGACCTCATAGATGGCCAGGAGATACCGCAGATGGGCTGCTGTCAGTTCCATAGTATCACTCTCTTTTATAATAATGTAAGCTGCTTCCAGTGTTATCCAAAGCTAACTTTTTTTCATCTAAAAGGGCGCGGGCCGATTGGATGTTCGACCCGCGCCCAGCGGTTTTTACCGATCAGTGGCAGCCGCTGCAGCCGCCGCAATTGCCATTGCAGCCGCCTTCGCCGCAGCCCCCACAGCCGCCATGCTTGTGGGAGTGCCATGTGGCCCAGCCCACACCGCCAAACACGATAGCACCTACAATGATGGTAGGCAGATTAAAGTTCGTGGCCAGGAATTCCATCATACAGAACACACCCTTTCAAACTGGACAGATGATTTTACTTGATTTTGGAAACGTCGATCTTGACCTCGTTGTCGCCAACATACTTATTGGGGCGGAACATCAGGTACAGGAATGCGGCAAAAATCACGATTGCCACGATGGTGAAGAAGTTGAAGCCAACCTCACCGGTGATCAGACCACCGATCTGGTACACGACCAGAGCTGCGCAGTAGGCCAGAGCGCACATATAACCGATGGCGATGGCAGTCCACTTGCCGTTGTTCATCTCACGCTTGATCGCGCCCATAGCAGCGAAGCAGGGAGCGCACAGCAGGTTGAAGATCATAAAGGCGTAAGCGGACAGAGCGGTGTAATCCTGCGCAACTGCTGCCAGATCTCATCACCGTTCTCAGACAGCTCGCCGCCGAAGTGATACAGAACACCGAAGGTGCCAACCACGTTCTCCTTTGCGATCAGACCAGAGACGGAAGCAACGGTTGCACGCCAGTTGCCAAAGCCCAGAGGAGCAAAGATCCAGGCGATCTTGGTAGCGATAGCGGCCAGGACGGAGTTGTCCTGATCCTCGACCATGCCGAAGGCACCATTCTCGAAGCCGAAGCCCTGCAGGAACCACAGCACAACGGTAGCTGCCAGAATGACGGAACCGGCGCGCTTGATGAAGGACCAGCCGCGCTCCCAGGTGGCACGGAAAACGTTGCCCCATGCAGGCACATGGTAAGCGGGCAGCTCCATAACGAAGGGTGCGGGGTCGCCAGCGAAGAGCTTGGTCTTCTTCAGAATAACACCGGAGCAAATGATGCAGCCATGCCGATGAAGTAAGCGGAAACAGCCACCACAGAGGAACCACCGAACATTGCACCTGCGATCAGCCGATGATGGGCATCTTAGCGCCGCAGGGGATGAAGCAGGTGGTCATAATGGTCATACGGCGGTCACGCTCGTTCTCGATGGTACGGGAAGCCATAACACCGGGCACGCCGCAGCCGGTACCGACCAGCACGGGGATGAAGCTCTTGCCGGACAGGCCGAAACGGCGGAAGATACGGTCCATGATGAAGGCGACACGGGACATATAGCCCACATCCTCCAGGATGGACAGCAGGAAGAACAGAACCAGCATCTGGGGAACGAAGCCCAGGACTGCGCCCACACCGGCCACGATGCCGTCCATGATCAGGCCGTACAGCCAGCCTGCCACACCGATGCTCTCCAGGAAGCCGCCCAGCGCGCCCGGCACGATCTCACCAAACAGGACATCATTGGTCCAGTCGGTGGCAAAGGTACCAATAGCCCAGCCGCCATCTGCAATGGAGGTGCCCATGGACAGGGAGTACATCAGGAACATGACCAGCGCGAAGATGGGCAGAGCCAGCACACGGTTGGTCACGATCTGGTCGATCTTATCGGAAACGGTCAGGTGCTCCACACGGGCCTTTTTCTTGACGGCCTTGTCAACGACACCGTTGATGTAGGAGTAGCGCTGGTTGGTGATGATGCTCTCCGCATCATCGTCCATCTCCTTCTCGCAGTCTTTGATGTGCTCATCAATGTGGTCAGCCAGAGCCTTGTCGAGCTTCAGCTCTTCCACGACCTTCTCATCCCGCTCGAACAGCTTGACCGCATACCAGCGCAGGAAGCGGTCATCGACCTTGCCCTGAATGGACTCCTCGATGTGTGCGATGGCATGCTCCACACTGCCGGTAAAGACGTGGGGCAGCTCACCGGCCTTCTGCTTCTGGGCAGCGGCAACCGCACCTTGGCAGCAGCCTCGGTGCCCTCGCCCTTCAGTGCGCTGATCTCAACTGCCTGGCAGCCCAGCTCGCTGCTCAGCTTCTTCAGGTCGATCTTATCGCCGTTCTTGCGGACCAGATCGATCATGTTGACCGCCATAACAACGGGGATGCCCAGCTCGATCAGCTGGGTGGTCAGGTAGAGGTTGCGCTCAATGTTGGTGCCATCGATGATGTTCAGGATGGCATCAGGCTTCTCCTTGACCAGGTAAGTACGGGAGACGACCTCCTCCAGCGTGTAGGGAGACAGGGAGTAGATACCGGGCAGGTCCTGGATGATGACATCCTTATCGCCCTTCAGCTTGCCTTCCTTCTTTTCCACGGTAACGCCGGGCCAGTTACCAACGTACTGGTTGGAGCCGGTCAGGTTATTGAACAGGGTAGTCTTGCCGCAGTTCGGGTTACCGGCCAGTGCAATTTTAATACTCATTGCGTGTCCTTTCCTCTCTTTGGAATCAAACCACTTCGATCATTTCAGCGTCGGCCTTGCGCACACTCAGTTCGTAGTTGCGCACGGTCAGCTCCATGGGGTCGCCCAGAGGTGCCACCTTACGGACATAGATCTCAACACCCTTGGTGATGCCCATGTCCATGATGCGGCGCTTGACCGGGCCTTCGCCATGCAGGCGTGCCACGGTGCAGGTCTCGCCGACCTTCACGTCCTTCAGAGTTTTCATGCAAATTTCCTCCTCTACTTGTCTTTATTCAGAGACCATTCCAGTGTCGGAGCAGGTCCCAAACAGCGTACTGCGCTGTTCAGCCGATCATAATGCGATTCGCCATCGTCCTGTCGAGTGCCAGGCGGCTTTCCTTGACCTGTACGATCAGGTTACCTGCGATCTCGTTGACCACGGTCACTTCGCTGTCCACCACAAAACCAAGCTCTGCCAGATGCAGGCGGACTTCATCTTTGCCGGTGATCTTCTTAATGGTGACGGTCTCGCCCGCCTTCGCCATTGTCAGAGGCATCATAACATTCCACTCCCTTTTTCATACTGTTTGTGGGCTGCTGATGCACCGGAGGGGTTAGTCAGTCGGAACTATCAGCATAGATAGTTTACGCTTACTAACCTTCGTTGTCAACAGTTTTTTCATCATTGAAAGTTAGTTTATATGAACAAACAGTTTTTCTGCCCAAATATCCCAGTTTTTTTATCACAATCAACAACAACTAACTCAAATTTCTGAGCAAAAGTTAGCCATTGTTTACATTTTACCGTCATTTTTTCTATCCATGAAATGACACAGCCGCCCGATGCAGTGGTCAAGGTGCAACGGACGGCCGCGTGTCAAAAGGAGGATTTCTTCCCGCCGGAGCGTGGTTTGTTCCGGTGGGTGCCAGGATAAAAAGAGAGTATTGGTAGAGAATGACTTGTCAAGCCGCCACAGCAAGGCGGAAAATGGGGGTACCCTCGTGGAACAGGCGCAGATACACTCTGGTGCACTTGTTCAACTGGGCAAAATGACGTGCAGCGGCATCGGGGTCGCCGTAAGCCTTCCAGCAGCCGCAGCAGGTGAAATTGCGGCCCTGATTTTCGATAAACCCCACCACATCGGTGAGCGGATAGCCAAGAAACACGCCGATCTCATGGGGAAAATCGGCCTCGCAACACAGCCGCCGGGACAGCTGCCGCAGCATACCGTCACAATCGGAAGCATCTTCCGGCAGGGCATAGCCCTCGCGTTGCAGGAACTCCCGCACCGCCTCATCGGCCAGCACCTGACGCAGGCGGCTCTCGCGGTAAACATAAATGAGATACCGGTGGGTTTGAGCGCAGCCCTTGAGGACCGGACCTTCAGCCCTTCTCCCCAGCTGGTCATTCCAGCGGCGCACCCGGGCAGCCAAGTCGGCGCAGTCCCGGGTCTCATAGCGGAACAGCCCGGCAGGCTTCAGTCCTGCCAGCACAGGTGCGCACTGTTCGATCATCACGGTCTCAAAATTACGCTCCATGGCTGCTTTCCCTCCGCTCTCATTTTCTTCAGGAACAGCGTTCCCCGCCGCACCGCATTCTATGCAGGCGTTGCAGTTAGATATTTCTAACCTCAAACTCTAAAAGAATGCGGCACAGACCATTTGTCTGCTGACCGCTTTGTGGTTAGTTATTTCTAACGTGGCATTATCTTACCACAGCTCTGGGGTGGTGTCAAGGGGTTTTGACAAGTTTTCTGCATCAAACTTTTGCGCGTGTTGCGGCGTGTCGAAATTCATGGTATAGTATAGTCAGCCGCCCGCAAAGGCGGCGAAGGCGCTGTGTCCAAAACGCAGGCGGCAGCCACTTGCCGGTACCCAGGTGCCGGGAATGGCTGGTTTCTTGAAGAGTTGCCCGCTCCCCGGATGCCCAAGGGCAGAAAGGGGCTTTTCTTTATGGAACCCGGGTTGCGGCTCCCAGCGTTCGCTTCGTGCAAATGCACTCGCGTCCTGCTGGCCGCTGCCCCAACAACTTCTCCCTTGATCCGCCGCTGGCGGCGGTCGTCGTTGTTGCAGATTACATGGAAAATCGCCACAAGCGATAAAAAACGCAAGAAAAAATGACCGCCTCAACGTTCCAAGCCTGAGCGGTCATTTTTCTTGACTAATATGGCAAGGGGCTAGTCGTTTGCGGCCAGCGCCTTTTCTATTTGTAGTATAGTCAATTTCCTTTATTTTGTCAAGGAAAGGCTGGATATAAACCTATGCCATCAATCTTTGATTACAAGCACTTCTTTGATGATTATTGTAAAGAATGCTCCTTGATCTGCACTTATCCTTTGATATGCCCTCTGATTATGAGACCGCTTGCGGAACATTTGACCCTGCAAGCAAAACTGTGTTCATCAATGCAGAGCATCTGAACGCCAAACCTGACTATGAGAAAGCATTTTTTCTGTTTCACGAACTGCGTCACGCATCGCAGTATCTCTGTCCGGAACACTTCGGTTCCGAAATACACCGAAGCCTTCAATATGTCATTGGCTATGATGGTACATGCTATAAGCTGGTAAATGGCCATTACATCTCCTGCAAATTGGATGGCAATGAAGATTATTTTACCAACCTATATCTTGGTCAGCCGCACGAAGTCGATGCCAATACATTTGCTTACGAACAAGTCAAACAGCTCTATGGAGATTCTAAAGAGTTAAAAGCACTGTTTGATTTTTGGATGCCTCGCCATCCTCTCCCTGCCCACGCATACGATCTCATATTTTCGCAAATCGACAAAAGTATTTCTTGTATATCACCTTTGGAGGAAACGCTATGACTTTCACACCTTTTGAAACCGCCCGGCTTCGCCTGCGCCCGCAGGAAGCTCGGGATGCCGGGTTTGCACTCTGCATCTGGGGTGACCCCATCACCGGAAAATATTTGTCCGACCCGGTGCTGGACGATATCGATGACCTGAACGAATATATGGAATTGCTCCGCAACCTGAGCGACAGCACCGACTGCTATTATGTCATTGCAGAGGACAAAGTCACCCACCAGCCCATTGGTACCTGCTGTGCTGTGGTCAAGGATGGCGGCAGCTGCTGGGATATCGGTTACTGCATCCACCCTACCTGCTGGCGCAAGGGTTATGCCAAAGAAATGGTAAACGCTCTGGTGCAGTTCGGTGCACAGAACGGTATAAAAACCGTTCTGGCCGATGTTGCCGCCGAAAATGCCGGTTCCTGCGGCGTGATGTGTGCACTAGGTTTCACGCCCACTGAAAATGGAACCTTCCGCCGAAGCGGCTCTCAGACCGAATACAAAAATCTGACGTTTAAGAAGGAATTATGATTTCAATCACCCTTTCCCCTCTCGTGGAAAAGCTCTCCACTTTGCTCTCTGCCCATCCTGCCGCCCCGGTGCTGGTGGCGCTGGACGGCCGGTGCGGCAGCGGCAAAACCATGCTGGCGGCACAGCTGGCCCGGCTGTTTCCCCAGAGCATCACGGTGCATACCGATGACTTCTATCTTCCCCCAGCCAGCCGTGTGGCAAACTGGGAGCAGATCCCTTGCGCCAACATGGACTTGGAGCGTCTGCGTGCCCAGGTGCTCACCCCCGCCCGGGCCGGGCAGGCCGTCCCCTACCGTGCCTACTCCTGCCGGGCGGGTGCCTACCTGCCGGAACAATGCTTTGCGCCCCAGCCGCTGGTCATCGTGGAGGGCAGTTACAGCTGCCACCCCACCCTTGCGGACTGTTATGATCTGAAGGTTTTCGTCACCTGCTCCAAGGAAGAGCAGGCCCGCCGTCTGCTGGCGCGGGAGGGAGAACGCTATTCCGGCTTCACCGCCCGGTGGATCCCGCTGGAAGAGGGATATTTCGCAAAATTCCAGATTGAGCAGGTCGCTGACTTCATCATTGATACGACCTGTTAACTTTTTGCAAATTCCAGCGCTTTGCCCCTGCAAACCTGCTGCAAAATATGTTATAGTTAAGATGGAACAATCATTTTTTCAAGGCAAGGAGCAGCATATGGAACATTTTGTGCAGTTTGAGGATGTTTCCAAATATTATCAGACCGGCAGTGTCCGCATTGCGGCGGCCGATCACCTGAATTTTTATGTAGACAAGGGCGAGTTTTGCATCATTGTGGGTCCCTCTGGTGCAGGCAAGACCACCCTGCTGAACATTCTGGGCGGCATGGACACCTGCGACGAGGGCCATGTCTGGCTGGACGGGCAGGATGTGAGCCACTTTTCCGAAAAAGAGCTCACCACCTACCGCCGGTATGATGTTGGCTTCGTGTTCCAGTTCTACAATCTGGTGCAGAATCTGACTGCACTGGAAAATGTGGAGCTGGCCAGCGAGATCTGCCGTGATCCGCTGGACCCCGCCGCCACGCTGGAAAGCGTTGGTCTGGGCGAGCGGCTCAACAACTTCCCTGCCCAGCTTTCGGGCGGCGAGCAGCAGCGCGTTTCCATTGCCCGGGCGCTGGCCAAGAACCCCAAGCTCCTGCTCTGCGATGAGCCCACCGGTGCGCTGGACTACAAGACCGGCAAGCAGGTGCTGGCCCTGCTCCAGCGCACCTGCCGCGAAACAGGGCGCACCGTCATCGTCATTACCCACAACACAGCCCTGACGGCCATGGCGGACCGGATCATCCAGGTCAAGAGCGGACAGATCCTGTCCAACAAGGTCAACGAGCACCCGGTGCCGGTGGAACAGATCGAGTGGTGACCGCTATGCAGAAAAGCTATCGTAAAAATATCCGGCGTGACTTCCGGAGCAACCTGAACCGGTTTCTTTCCCTGTTCGGCATCGTGGCGCTGGGCGTGATGATGCTGACAGGTCTGGTCAGCTTTGCCCCCAGTATGCGCACCGCCGGGCAGAAGTACTATGTCCAGCAAAATGTGTTCGACCTGCGGGTGCTCTCCACGCTGGGCCTTTCGGAATCAGATCTCTCCGCCATTGCCGCCACGGAGGGCGTGAGCGCGTGATGCCCGTGAAGTATCTGGACACCGAGGGCCGCTGGTCAAGCTCTACCGACGGAGCCGTGCTGCGGGTGCAGCAGCTTCCCGCCGACCCGGCTGCGGATACCGAGGCCAATATGAACCGCCTGACCCTGCTGGAGGGCCGGATGCCCGAAACCGCCAACGAGTGTGTGGTACAGGTGCTGGGCCACGCGGACCCCATCCCGCTGGGCACCGTGGTCACCCTGCCCAAGGACACCGAAAACATCCGTCGCACCGAATATACCGTGGTGGGCCAGGTGCAGGACCTCAATATTTTTCTGCCAATCAGGAGACCAGCACCGTCGGTGACGGCATCCTAGATGCTCTTGTGTTCGTGCAGGACGGTGAATTGACCGCAGATTATTATACCATCTGTTATCTCAAAGTGGCAGATGCCGCACAGTATGATAATTACAGCGATGAATACCAGACCGCTGTGGATACTGTGGCTGACCGGCTGGATGCCATCAGCAAGGAGCACTGTGTGGCCCGCCGGGCCCAGCTTATTGAGGATGCCACTGCCCAGCTGGACGATGCCAAACAGACCTACAGCGAGCAGAAGGCCGAAGCCGAGCGCCAGTTTGCACAAGCCGAGCAGAAGCTGACCGACGCGCAGCGGGAGCTGGATGCCGCCAAGGCCCAGCTGGACGCAGGCGAAGCCGAGCTTGCCGCCCAGAAGGCGGCCCTGCCCGATACCATGCAGAGCGGTGCCGCCACGCTGGTGAGCAGCGAAGAGCAGGTATTGGAATTTGAGGATCAGCTTCAGCAGATCGAACTTCTGGTCAATCTGAAACAGGTGGCTGACCCCCTGCTGGGCTATGCCGAAACTGCCCTGAACAATGCCCAAAAGGCGCTGGATGAGGCCGAGCCCGAGGACGAGGAATACACCGAGCTGCGGGACGCGCTTGCCAAGCACAGGCCGCCTACGATAACATCAAGGGCCAGCTGGACGGTTATCAGGCCCAGCTGGATGCCGGCAAGCAGCAGATGTACGCCAAAGGCTCATCTCCTCGCCCAACCTCTCCAACACAGACCTTGTCACCGAGGCCAAAGCCGCCCTGCGCAAAATGAAGGTACAGCTGCTGCAGGGCCAGCTCCAGCTGAGCACCGGTACTGCCACAGCCTACACCCAGTTTGAGGCCGCCCGCGCCCAGCTGGACGAGGGCTGGGCACAGTACCAGTCCGGGCAGGAGCAGCTGGACGCTTCCCGCACCGAGTACGAGACCCAGAAGGCCGATGCGGAGCAGAAGCTCGCCGAAGGCCAGCAGCAGATCAACGATGCAGAAGAGAAGATCGCGGACATCCAGAACGGCGAGTGGTATGTGCTGGACCGCGGCAGCACCCTGAGCCTTGTCACACTGGAACAGTACGCGGACCGGATGGCTGCCATTGCCCGGGTGTTCCCGGTGTTCTTCTTCCTGGTGGCGGCGCTGGTGGCTTCCACCACCATGACCCGCATGGTGGACGAGAACCGCCTGCAGATGGGCACCCTCAAGGCGCTGGGCTACTCCAACACCAGCATTGCAGGCAAGTACTTACTCTATGGCATTGCCGCCAGCGTTCTGGGCAGCATCGTGGGCATTGCCGTAGGCTTTGTGGTGTTCCCCACCATCTTCTGGTACGCCTACCGCACCATGATGTTCTCCATCCCCACCTTTACGCTGCACTTCTACCCGGGCCTGGCATTGGGCAGCATGGCCCTCAGCGCGGCGGTCATCGGCCTTGCCACCCTGCAGGCCTGCCGCGCCAGCTCAAGGAAAAATCCGCCGCCCTGCTGCTGCCTCGTGCGCCTGTAGCGGGCAAGCGCATCCTCCTTGAATATCTCACCCCGCTGTGGAAGCGGATGAGCTTCTCCCAGAAAACCACCGCCCGCAACCTGTTCCGCTATAAAAAGCGCTTCTTTATGACCGTTCTGGGCGTGGCGGGCTGCACAGCTCTGCTCCTCATCGGCTTCGGCATTCAGGATTCCCTGCTGCCCATGCTGACCAAGCAGACCACCGAGCTGACCCACGCCGACCTGACCATCTCCCTGAGCGACGAAAAGGCGCTGACCATGGAGAACGGTCTGGCCGACCTGCTGGATTCCAGCAGCGGGATCACCAGCTGGGGCCGCTATTACACCAAGAGCGTCACCCTTTACAACGCCGAGGGTGAAAAAGAGACCGTCAGCCTGGTTGCCGCCGCAGACGAAAGCCAGATGACCGAATACTTCACCTTCCGCACCCGGCAGGGCCACAAGGCCATTGCCTTTGACGATTCCAGCGTCATCCTGACCGAAAAGACCGCTGAAAAGCTGGGGCTTTCCGTGGGCGACAGCTTTGAGGTGGAGACTGCTGACGGCGGGCGCAGGTCCCTGACCCTGACCGGCATCACCGAAAACTATGTCTTTACCCGGCTGTACCTCTCGCAGGCGCAGCTCAAAACGCTGAACGGCGGTGCTCTGCCCGCCTGGAACGCCGTTTACGGTCAGACCGACTGCCCCACCGATGCAGCCCGCGCCTCCCTCTCCTCCGCCATTCTGGCCTGCAACTATGTCAGCTCCGTCTCCTTCATCGAGGACACCACCCAGATGTTCGATGGCCTGATCGGCTGCCTGAACTATGTGGTTATCCTGGTCATCGTCTGCGCTGCCGCATTGGCCGCCGTGGTGCTCTACAACCTCATCAGCGTCAACCTGGGCGAGCGCAAAAAGGAGCTTGCCACCATCAAGGTGCTGGGCTTCTATGACAAGGAGGTCTACCGCTACATCTTCCGGGAGATCGACCTGCTCTCTCTCATCGGCTCCCTGGTGGGTCTGGTGGTGGGCATTCCCCTGCACCAGTTCATCATCCGCACTGTGGAAATGGACCAGATGATGTTCATCCGTTCCATCGCCCCCCGCAGCTTTGTGTTCAGCGTGGCGCTCACCATGCTCTTCAACTTTGCCGTCTGCCTGCTCATGCGCCGCCATGTCCGCCAGATCAGCATGGTGGAAAGCATGAAAGCGCCGGAATAATTCCCTTACAGACAGAACAACGCCCGCCGGGTGTGGTACTTCTCGTACCGCCCGGCGGGCGTATTGTTTTGCATTCTATCCAGCTGCAGTCTCAGCCGCCCAGATAAGCGTTGCGGACGCGCTCATTGGTCAGCAGCTCTGCACCTGTGCCATCCATGACCACATGGCCTGTCTCAAGAACATAGGCGCGGTCGGCCACGGAAAGGGCCATCTGTGCGTTCTGCTCCACCAGCAGGATGGTCATGCCTGCCTTGTGGATATCGCGGATGATCTCAAAGATCTCCTGCACCAGCAGCGGGGAAAGGCCCATGGAAGCTCGTCCAGCATCAGCATGGAGCGTTGCTCATCAGCACGGCCCATAGCCAGCATCTGCTGCTCGCCGCCGGACATGGTGCCCGCCAGCTGCCTGCGGCGCTCCTTCAGGCGGGGAAAGAGAGTGAACACCTTTTCCTTGTTGGCTGCAATGGTGGAAGCGGACTGGGTGTATGCACCCATATCCAGGTTTTCTTCCACGGTCATGTGCAGGAACACATGGCGGCCCTCCGGCACCTGCGCCAGACCGGCCTCCACGATCTTATGGGCGCGCACGCCTTGATGCTCTTGCCCTTGTACAGGATATCGCCCGTTTTGGGGTGGAGCAGGCCGGAGATGGTTTTCAGGGTGGTGGACTTACCGGCACCGTTGGCACCGATCAGGGTCACAATCTCGCCCTCGTGCACCTCAAACGAAACATCCTTGACAGCGTGGATGTTGCCGTAATAAACGTTGATGTTATCAACTTTCAGCATCGTTTCTGCCATCGGTTCAGCCTCCTTCTTGCCCAGGTAGGCCTCGATGACCTGGGGATTGTTGCGGATCTCATCCGGGGTGCCCTTGGCGATGATGCGGCCAAAGTTCAGCACCGCAATACCCTCGCAGATGCCCATGACCAGGCTCATGTCATGCTCGATCAGCAGCACGGCGATGTCGAACTCATGCGGATGCGGCGGATGGTCTCGGTCAGCTCAGCGGTCTCCGAGGGGTTCATACCGGCGGCAGGCTCATCCAGCAGCAAAAGCTTGGGGCTGGTGGCCAGCGCACGCATGATCTCCAAACGGCGCTGTGCGCCATAGGGCAGGCTGCCGGCCTGCGTATAGGCCATATCTGCCATGTGGAAGATGTCCAGCAGCTCAAAAGCACGCTCGGTGCAGTGCTTTTCCTCTTTCCAGTAGTTGGGCAGGCGGATCAGCGACGAGGCAAGATCGTACTTCATGGACTCATGCAGGCCGACCTTGATGTTGTCGATGACGCTCATCTCCTTGAACAGACGGATGTTCTGGAAGGTGCGGGCCACGCCCATCCGGTTGACCTGATAGGTCTTTTTGCCCGCCGTGGGCATTCCATCGATCAGGATGGAGCCGCGGGTGGCTGGTAAACATTGGTCAGCAGGTTGAACACCGTGGTCTTACCGGCACCGTTGGGGCCGATCAGGCCGGTGATCTCGTTGCGGCCGATCATCAGGTTGAAGCCATCCACGGCAGTCAGGCCGCCGAAATCGATGCCCAGCTCACGGACATCCAGAATGGGCTTTTTGTCCTTATCGCGGTCCGTCAGGAAGCCGCCGGAGGGGACACTGTTCAGTCTGGTCTGGAACTCACTCATGGTCTGCACCCTCCTTCTTTTTCTTGCCAAACAGGACACGCTCCACAAGGCGGCTCATGGAGAAATCGTAGCTGCCCAGCAGTCCGCCCGGCGGAAGATCATCATCAGGATCAGCACCAGCGAGTAGATGACCATGCGGTAACTGTCGAAGCTGCGGGTCGCCTCAGGCAGGATGGTCAGGACCGTTGCAGAGAGGATGGAGCCCAGCATGGAGCCCATGCCGCCCAGAACCACCATGACCAGGATCTCGATGGACTTCATAAAGCCGAAGGTGGAGGGGTTCAGCACGCCGATGTAGCAGGCATCAGGCCGCCTGCCAGACCCGCAAAGGCAGCGGAGAAGGCAAAGGCCAATGACCTTGTAGTAGGTCTCTGGATG
>ENA-OQCX01000544-OQCX01000544.1-human-gut-metagenome-genome-assembly--contig:-NODE-544-length-19548-cov-1.625405_pt1 | contig 19548 bp, 22 predicted proteins | sample MGYA00242762_ERZ504587 | MGnify/ENA primary metagenome ERZ504587 (study PRJEB26092, sample SAMD00036337) | human gut metagenome | host: Homo sapiens | study: EMG produced TPA metagenomics assembly of... | reverse complement strand
CTCTGAAATATGCACAGGTTGCCAAAAACCATGGTGCAAAGATACTCGCCGTCACAGACAGCATTTCATCACCGGCATGGGCGCTGGCAGACCACGCTATCATTACAGAGATCAATCTCAATGAAATGGGATTTAACTCCTTCTCATGCCTCTATTGTCTGTTTGACAGTATTGTTGCAAAAATCCGAAAAACCAGGTGCAAATCCATCAGTACACGACTTCATGACCTGGAAGAACTTTATTCAGACTTTGATCTTTTTTACGAATAATAATTTCAGGGGGGATTATCATGCATGAAATTTTAGATATTTTCCTGGAAAAATCGAAACAGCATCATTCCAATATTATCTATGCCCAGATATACAAAAATGACGTTTTAAAAGAAGAATTCAGACTTTTTCCGGTAAAAACCCGATTAAATATATGGTCTGTCAGCAAGCCCTTTGTTGCAATGGCTGCAGGTATCGCAGAACGTGAAGGACTGATCACACTTGATTGTAATATATTTATCCTTGGTTTGAAAAATATTTTCCGTCAAATCCTTCCGAAAATCTTTACAAAATAAAGATCCGTGATCTTCTTACCATGTCATCCGGTCAGAACGATCCTCTCTTTTTCTGCGATGGACCGGAACGATACAGAGAAAAGGACTGGGTAAGATATTTCTTTCAGAATGATTCTTTTCCCTATACACCCGGTACTCATTTTGTGTACAGCAATTTCTGTTCCTATATTTTGTCTGTTCTTCTGGAAGAGAAATCCGGAACGGGTCTGCTGAATTATCTGCGATATCGTTTCTTTGAACCGGTTGGTATTCCGAATCCTGACTGGACCCTTTGCCCTCAAGGACATTGCATGGCAGCTAACGGACTGTATCTAACAATTGATGAACTGGCTCGTTTTGGACATCTGCTTCTGCATGAGGGTTCCCTGAACGGAAAACAGATCGTCCCAAAAAATTCGTTATTGATGCCTGTCAGAAACACATTGATTCTTACAATCCACTGACGGAACATCCAGATTACCAGAGCTATGGTTATGGATATTTCATATATATGGGACCTATGGAAGATACTCTGATCCTGTCCGGCAATTACGGCCAATACTGCATCATTGACAAAAAACATCAGATGGTATCCTGTGTCATGTCCTGGATGGCAATGACCACAAAAAAATCCGTGATGACCTGGTGGATTCTCTTGCAGAATATTACGGTGTGAAAATTTCACATATATAAAAAAATGCCGCTCCCGAACAATTAATGATATTCGCAATCCGCTTCGCTACTTGCTCATAAAATGCCGCTCCCGCGGCATTTTTTTATATCACAAGCCAATCCTCAACCATAGCTGTATTATGTATCAGCACTGCCTCATTTCCCTTCGTTACAAAAATCCTCTGCACAAACACATCCACAACTTCGCCCTCCAGGACAGGTTCTTCGTCAAGGCTTCTTCTGGCGCTGAGTATGGTGTTTCCTACACGGACTTTCAGTTCCAGCTGCTGCCGCGGAATGATACTCGTTCTACGACGCCCTCTGTTGCGGAGCTTTTATATTTCTGTTCCTCGTTCTTCTTTGTCACTTTTACAAACTCCGGACGGACGATGGCTTTTTCGCCTCCCGGAACTTCCTCGAAATGATTGAACACCTGGTAATCATCGATCACGGAAGTCTGCCCAAAAAATCCCGCCGTAAACGCAGTATCCGGATTCTGGTAAACCTCCAGTGGAGTTCCCTTCTGTTCAATGCGACCACGATTGGTGATGATGATCTCATCTGCACCTCAATAGCCTCATCCTGATCATGGGTAACAAAAATGCTGGTGATCCCCAGCTTCTCGATCATATCCTTCAGCCAGCTTCGAAGCTCCGTACGGATCTTCGCATCAATAGCCGCAAAAGGCTCATCCAAAAGAAGCAGCTGTGGATTGGGAGCCAGCGCCCGGGCAAAAGCAACTCGCTGTCTCTGGCCGCCGGACAGCTGACTTGGATATCTTTTTTCCAGACCTTTCAGCCCGATCAGCTCTACCAGTTCCATAACTCTCTGTCTGATATACTTCTTATCCGCCTTCTGTACCTTCAGGCCAAATGCAATATTATCATACACCGTCATATACCGGAAAAGAGCGTAATTCTGGAAAACAAATCCAATGCCTCGCTCGCTGGCAGGCTCATCATTGACCACTCTTCCATCGATTATGATCTCTCCGCTGTCCGGCTGCTCCAGACCGGCGATCATACGGAGAATCGTAGTCTTTCCGCTTCCACTGGGACCCAGAAGACCGATCAGCTTTCCCTTTTCGATACCAAAGCTACATTATCAGATTGCCTTGTAATCCCCATATGTTTTATTAATATTTTTTAACTCAACGTACATCGCCTTTTTCCCCCTTTCCTTTATGCTCCAGAACATTTCTTGCGATCAGAAGGATCACCGACAGGATCACCAGGATCGAAGAAACCGCAAATGCCGGAACATACTGAAATTCGTTATAAAGAATTTCCACATGAAGCGGAAGTGTATTTGTTTTTCCACGGAGATGTCCTGACAGTACGGACACGGCTCCAAACTCTCCCATGGCCCTGGCTGTACACAGCACAACACCATAGAGGAATGCCCACTTGATATGCGGAAATGTCACTCTGGTAAAAATCGTCCAGCCTTTTGCTCCCATCAGTGCTGCCGCCTCTTCCTCATCGGACCCTATGGATTCCAGAACCGGTATGATCTCTCTGGACACAAATGGAAACGTGACAAAAATCGTTGCCAGGATAATTCCCGGAACTGCAAATACAATCTGGATTCCTGCACTTTCAAGAACAGAATAAAGAGGACTCTGCTTTCCAAAAACCAGGATATAGATAAGACCTGCGATAACCGGTGATACCGTAACCGGAACATCGATCAAAGTGGTAAGGAGTTTTTTTCCCCGAAAATGAAATCTGGTCATTGCCCATGCCGCACACAAACCAAAGATCGTGTTGCATACAACAGCCGCAGCCGTCGCCTCAATGGTCAGCTTCAGCGCTTTCAGCGTGTACTCATCTGTCACCGCCTGCACATAGCTCTGCCATCCCTTGCTCAGCGCCTGGGTTACAACAACCACCAGGGGCAGTACCAGCATCACAAAAAGAAAGATTGCGGAAATCCCGATAAGGATCCATTTCACCGGCCCGGAAGCCTGCTTCTTTTTTCATCCATTATGCATCCCTCCCTCTGATACGTTTCGTATTTCTTGCCTGCACCAGATTCACACCAAACAGGATCAGGAATGATACCGCCAGTGTAACCAGTGCGATAGCTGTTGCGCTTTCATAGTCAAACTCCTGAAGCTTTGACATAATGATCAGCGGCGTGATCTCTGTATAATAAGGCTTGTTTCCTGCGATAAAAACAACGCTTCCGTATTCTCCCAGGCAGCGTCCGAAGGCAAGTCCCGCCCCGGAAAGCATTGCCGGCAGAAGCTCCGGAAGAATAACTCTGCGGAAAATGGTGAAGGGTTTTGCACCCATAACACGGGCCGCCTCCTCATAGGAACCGTCCAGCTTCTCCAGAACCGGCTGAATAGCCCTGACTACAAAAGGAAGTCCCACAAAAATCAGCGCTACCGTGATACCGATCCTGGTATATGCGATCTTAATACCGAAATTTGCAAAAAAGCTTCCCACCAGACCTTTATCGGATGTCAGGGATGTCAGTGAGATACCGGCAACCGCAGTCGGCAGTGCGAAAGGCAGCTCGATCATTCCATCCATGATCCTTTTTCCCGGAAAATCATATCTTACCAGCACCCACGCAAGGACCAGTCCCATAATGGCATTGATCACTGTGGCCGCAAATGCGGTGATAAAGCTTACATAGAATCCCGACAGGACCCTCGGCCGTGTGATCACCTCAAAATTCCCGAAAACCCAGCCGCGCCGAGTATACTGCCAAAGACGCAAGAGGATCAGAACTACGATACTCAGCATCGCCAAAGTCACTCCCATTGTCAGTCCAAAGCCTGGTATCACGCGTTTACTCTGTTGTTTCTTCATTTCTGTCTCCCCTCTTTTCTAAGTCTCTGATCTGCTGCAAATCTCTGACTCTTCTACAAATCCCGGATCTGCTGTAAATCTCTGACTCTTCTACTCTTCATAGATCTCATCAAACACTCCGCCGTCTGCGAAATGCTTTTTCTGAACTGCATCCCAGCCGCCGAAATCTTTGATCGTTGTCAGCTTCACCTCCAGGTTAAAAGTATCTGCATGCTTTTTCAGGATCGTCTGATCAACCGGTCTGTAGTAATTCTCAGCGATCAGCTCCTGAGCTTCATCGGAATACAGATATTTCAGATATGCTTTCGCAGCTTCTGCATTATCATGCTTTTTCACATTTTCATCTACAACAGCAACGGATGGCTGTGCCAGGATACTGATGCCCGGCGTACGATCTCGTAATCATCCGGATTATCCCTTACAGAAAGAAATGCTTCATTTTCCCAGGCGATCAGCACATCACCCTGCCCGTTTTCCACAAAAGAGGTTGTGGCACCTCTTGCACCGGAATCCAGAACCAGGACATTTTTGTAAAGCTTCTTGATAAAGGCTTTCATCTCTGTCTCATTGCCGTTATATTTCTCATTGGCATAAGCATGCTGCCATGTAATTCCAGCGGGCGCACCGGATGTTTTCGGATTGGAGTGATCACCCCACACCATCCTTTGTCAGATCATCCCAGTCTTGGATATTCTTCGGATTTCCCTTCCGAACAAGAAATACAATGGTGGAAGTATAAGGAGCACTGTCATCCGGATATTCATCGATCCATCCCTTGTCGATCAGACCGCATTCCGGATCGCATCGATATCATATTCCAGCGCAAGTGTCGCCACATCCGCAGGAAGTCCATTGGAAATCTCTAGAGCCTGCTTTCCGGAACCGCCATGAGACTGGATCACATCCACACTCTGACCTGTTTTCTCTTTCCAATATTTTGAAAAAATCTTATTATATGCTTCATAAAATTCTCTGGTCGGATCATAGGATACATTGATGATCTCCACATGATTTTTATCCTTTGTATTGTTTCCTGATACTGCAAAAGTTCCTGCCAGTACCACTGCTGCCAGTGTGATACAGACACCTGCGATGCGTTTTCTTTTCATGATCTGTGTACTCCTTTACAACCACATTTTTATTTAGAAATCTTTTTCCCAACAATGTAAATGCTTCATTTCGCTGTCAAATCATACCTGTTCTTTCCGTTTACTGTGGTTCTGTAATTTTTTTATTTGAATTGAATACATTAAACCATATTATTCCCATTAATTAAATAGGAATATTTGAAAACGTTTTCACAGAAAATATTCTGGCCATAGCGCAACCGCATCCTGTCTGTCATTATATCTGCGTATCCGCAATCCTCAGATACAATAATCACTCCACATACTGTCCTCCACACTGCTGCAGCTGTTCCGTATCATCAATCTGCCTTCCAGCTCCATTCGCACAATACCGGAATGCCCGCCCTTCAGCCGGTCCAGCAGCAGGTATAATGCAAATTTTCCCATATCTTTCTTAGGCAGGCTCACCGTCGTCAGCATCGGCCTGGTAAACTGTGCCTCCTGGATATCATCACTGGATATGATCGAAGGCATATAATACCGGTTCCGAAATTTATTCAGACACTTCAGCATTCCGATCGCCGAAATATCATTGGCACAGTAAATTCCGGTCGCATGTCGTCCGACTGAAAAAACTTTTCCATAGCTTCATAACCTCGGCCTCAGTCTGCTTTGTTTCGATAACATATTCAGGTATCACATCCAGATCATGCTTTTTCAGTGTTTCCAGATATCCGTTATACCGGTCTTCGCTGTGGCACTGGCCAACATATCCGATATTTTTGTGACCCAGGGAGATCAGATATTCCACTGCCGCTGCTGCGATCTTTTTCCCATCACAAAGGACCTCATCCACTTCATAATTGGTAGAATTCCGGTTCACCGATACTACACTCTTATACTTCTTATTCAGCTTCTTCAAAGCCTCTTTATTACATCTGCCGATAATGATCAGACCATCCCTTTTCCCGTCCACCTCGTCATACATTCCGTCGATCAGCCGGTCCAGATTCTCTCTTCGGCACTTACGGTCATCGGAAAACACAGACATATACCATACTTTGGAAAGAATACAGTTTTTATCATGGATCTCACTTTCGATCACCCGAAGGAGCTCCGCAAAGAACGGATCCGTTATGGAAGAATCGGTTCTTGTCATCAGGATATTGATGTACCAGGTTTTCTCCTGCTTTGCGGAAACGCCTTTTTTTCAGATTCCGGGCCGCCTCGTTGGGCACATAATTCATCTCGATAGCTGTTTTCCATATCTTGTCCCGGAGGCCGGAAACAGAACATTTATAATTGGGATTATTCAAAACTCTAGAAACCGTCGCCGGTGAAACCCCTGCCTTTTCTGCAATCTTCTTGATGGACATGTACCCGTCCCCTCCCTCTGAAAAAAAGTCTGCCCGCTGCCAGTCCTGTAAGCTGCTCAACGTCATCTGTGTAACAGAACTTTTTATTATTTCTCATTTCATAGTAATTAAATATGTTTTATATGATAATAAGAGTTTTTAAAAAAGTCAATCTTATTTTGTGAAAACGTGTTCTTTTTTTGCCTGCAATATATAAAAACAGACTGAGAACCTGATATATATTCTTATCAAGTTCCAGTCTGTTTTGCGTGCTCAAACATATAAGATGTAACTATGAGTAAATAACAAATGCTGATTACTAATATCCTTTGAATTATTTAACCGTTACCTTACAGGTCAGTTTTTTGGAACCACTCTGAACGGTAATGGTTGCAGTTCCTTTTTTGATGCCTTTTACAACACCTTTGGATGTGACCGTTGCGATCTTTTTGTTAGATGATCTGTAAGTGACCTTCTCATCGGTATTTCTTGGTGTTGCAACGGCTTTGATGGTGAAGGTTTTCCTCTTGTTCACGGTCTTTGTTTTTGGTACACCGGTGAGTTTTGTTGTTTTGACTTTTGGCATTTACCTTGATGGTAACAACTGATTTTTTGCTTCCGGCTTTTACTGTGATCTTGGCAGTGCTACCTGTTTTCCTGTGACAACACCTTTGGAATTTACAGTTGCGATGTTCTTGTTGGAAGTGCTGTATGTAACCTTATCCTGACTTGTGATCGGGTCAAGAACTGGTTTCAGAGTTACTGTTTTTCCTTTGTAGATGCGGGTGGATTTCAGGTTGGTGATGTAGCGGGTAGATACCTTGCCTTTCTGAACGGTTATCATTACAGCAACTGATACTCCACTTTTTAAATTAATATCCACATACGTTTTTCCGGATTTGTTTTTTGCAGTAAGTTTGAATGTACCATTTTTGCTGACATTGGACACTGTTACAAGATTCTTATTTCTTGCTGTTACACTCTTTACATAATCTCCTTTTGTAAAACCGGAAGCACGGACTGCAGTTGTGGACTGGCATATTTCAGGGTAATCTGATCTACATTAACATGGACCGTATAAGTCAGAATTTCTCCAAATTCTATCTGTCCGCACCGCTTACAAGTTCTCTCATTCTGATAAGCCTCTGATGCATCTATCGGGTAGCTTTTTCCAATCTGGTATCCATGAGCACCTGTTGCAATCTCCCGCAATTTCCATTCTGACCATTCATGCCCCAGTATAGGAGTAATCAACTCATCATTCGGATCAAAAATCTCCTTTTTTGCCTCTTTGTCCAGAAAACACTTTCCGCATTTCATGCACTGATAGTATTCACGTCTGCCTGAGTTCCAGCAATTGGCAGCTAATCCCGGAACTAATTCCAGTTCATGGCCTGTTGCAGGATATACTACAGATTCTAATTCATTTCCATTGTATGTATCATCATAATTTTTTCCGCAGGATTCACAATGCCAGTAACCTCTGTTTCCATCTTCCGTACAGGTTGCTTCTTTCCAGTCAACCCAGGTAAATTTATGTTCAAGCTTCTCGATTTTTGTCTCACCGGAAACTACAGTTCCTGCCTCATTGCTGAAATCTTTTCCGCATACATTGCAATGCCAGTATTCGATGTTTCCCTCGTTTATACAAGTCGGCTCAACACTTGCATAATGAGTTAACGGATCTGCGACATTATGGAATGCAAAGCTTTCTCCTGCTGCATAGGTTTCGGCTGTGGAACCTTTATGGCCTATGATCACAAGTGTACTGTTCTTCTCAGTATCTGAATTGTAGCCGATCGCACGTTTCTCGATTTTTACAGAATTTCCTGGAATGTAAACACTTCTGAGCGCCTGACAACCTTTAAATGCATCGGTATCAATCTTGGTTACATTTTCTGGAATGGTGATGTCTTTAAGTTTACTGCAGTCTACAAATGTACCATATACAACATTTGTCAGTCCTTTTGGCAAATGAATTGTTTCGAGACCATAACAGGCTGAAAATGCATATTCCCCAATTTCTGTTACACTATCTGGAAGTTCTAGACTCTTAATGCTACGACACCAGGTAAATGCATGCTCTCCAATTGTTTTCAGATTCTTCGGGAATTTTATGCTTTCAAGATTGTCATCATCATCAAATGTACCGTCTTTGATTTCGGTGATACTGTCCGGAAGTTCAACTGTTTTTAAATTGTCATTACTTGCAAATGCATATTTTCCTATATCTGTTACGGATCCCGGAACTATCATCGTACTGTATTGACCACTTGAAAATGCACTGTCTCCGATTGTTTTCAAGACCATTTGGTAATTTGAACTCTGTTACCCCAGTGTTCCTAAATGCGCCAGCTTCAAATTCGTTGTCATTCCAGCTGGCAGATTAATTTCCGTCAGTCTTCCACAGCCTGAAAAAGCCGCTTCTCCAATTTCTGTGACACCGTCTGGAATTACAATACTGTTCAATCTTCCGCACCCTGAAAACATAGAATTATTTATACGTTTAAGTCCGTATGGAAGTTTAACACTTCTCAAATCTGAACAACCGGAAAATACTCCTGTTCCTATATCTGTCAGATTATCCGGAATTTCAATAGCTGTTAGGCTACTGCAATTATAAAAAGTATTCGCTTCTATACTTTTCAGATTTTTGGAAAGTGTTACATTGCTGAGCTTCTCACAATTTCCAAATGCGTTCTCTCCTAAAGTTGTCAGGCTGTCCGGTAATACAATACTGCTTAAGCTGCTGCAATTCTCAAACGCAGCCTTTCCAATTGATGTCACACTGTTGGGAATATTAATACTGCTCAGACTATTGCAATTATAGAACGTACTTTCTTCAATAGTTGTAAGTCCCTCCGGTAATACAATATTATTCAGCTTTCCACATTGGCTAAATGCTCTCTGTTTTATTGATGTTACACTTTTAGGAATATTAATATTGCTCAGACTGCTGCAATACTGAAATGCACCTTCACCTATAGTCGTTACTCCATCCTTTAATACAACATCTTTCAGATTGCTGCATCCATAAAATGTCTCTCTTTCTATTGTTGACACACTCTTAGGAATATTAATACTGCTTAAACTATCGCAATTGCTGAATGCGCATTCTCCAATACTTGTCAGGTTTTCCGACAATATAATTGTACTTAAATTACTACAACCTGAAAATGTATAATTTCCCAAACTTGTTAAACTTTTTGGTAATGTAACACTGGTTAAATTCTTACAATCCTGAAATATACCATCCCATGACCCACAATTAAGAGAAGTAATTCCTTCTCCAATTTCTATGCTTTTAATCCTTTCATCATTTCTAAACTGCCAGGAAAATGCCACACCACTACCTTCAATCACAAGCCGTCCATCCCCATACAGCTTATAAGTAGCATTACTTCCACAGCTTCCACTGTCAACAACTTCCGAACTGTCGCCCGCACCAGCTATCACAGCTTCTCCATCTGAAAAACCATTTTCCACTTCTGCTTCCAGTTCTACATTCTCAGAGCTGTCTGCTTCTGTCTCTACATTCAGTTCCTCTGCACTGTCGTCAAACATCTCCAGATTACTGGTATCGTCAGCCTGCGCATTCTCATCGGATACTTCACTTTCAATTTCTTCCTCGCCTTCTGCGTCTGACGCTGCAGCGACAGTTTCCTCACTTTCATCCGCTCCTGCAGTTTCATTTTCCGCTGCATCTACTGCAATTTCCGCTGTTGTCTCTGTCGCTGTATCTCCGTTTTCTGTTCCTGCTACTTCTGTTTCATCTGCCTGAAATTCCTCAGCCGCATACACAGACACTGTCTCCACCGGAGCCGCCGCTGTTGTCAGATCATAGCCGCAGACAGCAGCCATGCAATATTCTTTTTCTTCATAGATTTCCCCCATTTTCAAATTCACATTTATAATAAAATTATAAATTTCCCATCACATTTAATCAAGCTTTGTTTAGAATATTTTTGTCATATTTTGTCTGTTTACAGACATTTTTTAACATTTTTTCTACTATAAAAACCCGGCAGCTGCACATGTGAAAAATCTCCATGTTTCATCTGCCGGGCTTCTGTTTTTATTTTCTTTTGTATTCTTTCACTGTTATGGCGATTTTACGTACGCCTGCTTCATCGTTACTTCACCGTTACCTTACAGTTCAGTTTTTTCGCTCCGCTCTGCACGGTGATCACGGCTGTCCCTTTTCGGATTCCCTTTACAACACCTTTGGAATTTACCGTAGCGATCCTGCGATCCGAGGAACGGAAAAGAATCTTCTCGTCGCTGTAATACGGCACAGTCACTGCCTGGATCGTGTATGTTTTTCCACGAAGTATGGTTTTTGTTTTGGGCACGCCGGTCATCTTTACGGTCCTTACTGCGGCAGTATTGTTCAAAAAACGGAACCCATTTTTCTTTGCGTAAGTCTGAGCAGTAGAACTCTTTTTTCCGGCAATGACAAAAGTTTTATTTTTTCCACTATTGAAATTATAGCCGATCGCTTCTTTTTCTATCACTGTTTTACTGTTGAGGATCGTAATCTTTTTCATAGCCAGGCAATCATAAAAAGCATGGCTTCTGATCTTTTTCACACTGGCAGGTACTGTAATATTCCCCAGTTTTCGACAACTATTAAATGCACCGTTCCCGATCTCTGTAAGCTTCTTCGGCAACGACACCTTTCTGAGATCTGCACAAAAAGAAAACGCACCTTCACCAATAACCGTGACACTGTCCGGAAAACTTACTCCTGTCAAACCGCAATGCCGAAAGGCCGCTCTTTCTATCCTGGAAACGCCCTGTCCAAGCGTAACCTTTTTCAGCTTCATATCCGCCTCAAATAACGATTCCGGTAATATTTTCACACTTCCCGGAATGCTGACAGATTCCAGACTGTTACAGTAACTGAAAGCATATTCATCAATTTTTGTTACAGTTTTCGGTACATCCAGACTCGTAAGCTTACTCTGGTAAAAAGCATATGCACCAATGCTTTTCAGTCCATCAGGAAGCTTGATCCTGGTGATCGCAGTATCTCCAAATGCTCTTACCCCAATACTCCGCAGAGTTCCCGGCAACGAAATCCTCTTCATATTTCTGCAGCCTGAAAAGGTTCTGTCACCGATTCCCGTGATCCCAGATGCAACGGTTACTGTTTTATCATTGCTGATCTGTATGAAAAATTATCGGTAACCTTAACCTCCCCTTTTCCTTGTATCTGCAGGTTTCCATTGGAGTACAACCGGTAAACAGCTTTACTTCCGCAGGAGCCCTTCGCAACAAGCTTTGCAGTGCTCTGCACGCCTGCTGCCGATGCTTCCTGTGCATATTCAGCCGCATAACCGGTCTGTGCATGTACAGCCACAGAAGATACACAGGACCCTGTCAGGATCATTGCCGTTGATAACAGTATTGCGATTTTTTTCCCAAACATAAAAGCTCCCTCCCTGAGAATCGATCGGATATCCACGATCTTCTCCCATGCAGCAACAAAAGGACCGGCATACATCCGGTCCTCATGTTCATCATTTAGAATCTGTTGGTTAATCCAACCACATACATATCTTCTTTATATTCCGGGATTTTCACAAGAAGTCCCTCTGCAGTATCTTCAGTTTCTACCTTCACTGCCGGATCAAATGGTCTCAGCGCTCCGTGGTAGCCTTTGATCAGGAATTCATTTGCGCCTTCCTTAAGATGATCTGCAAACACATTCAGATTTCCGTCTTTCTGTGTATAATGAAGCTCGATTCCATTCTCAAGCAGCTCAGATTCGCGGTCACTGCAGCGTGTTCCGTAAATACCGTCATGGTTTACCTTCAGCCATGCACCCAGGATCTTCAGTCTTCTTACCTGCTCCTCCGGGATAGTTCCGTCTGCCTTTGGGCCGATGTTCAGGAGAAGATTTCCGTTATTTGCCACTGTTCCGACGAGAAGTGAGATCAGATCCGGAACAGAGATCAGCTTGTCATCTCCTTCGTTGGCATTATAACCGAAGGATAAGCCCATTCCACGGCACATCTCCCATTTTTCATTTCTGTTTACAGAACCGGATTTATATTCCTTAGTAAGGAAATCGTGATAACGTCCGTTGAAACGGTCATTTACCACACCCTCCGGAACCTTATTGTAATAATGTGCTAAGAAATACGGCATCATCTCTTCACTCTGTGTCGGCCATCCGATATCATTCCAGAACACACTCGGTGCATAATCATCTACAAGCTCTTTCATCTGATTATAGGAATAATCTGCATATGCAAATGTCGGGCTGGCTGTTCCAAACAGATCATCATCCTCAAAAATAGGATCGTTTGCATACTGCCAGTCGATCAGTCCGGAATAATACAGGCCCATGCGGATTCCTGCGTCACGGACAGCTTCTGTCAGCTCACCGGTGATATTTCTCTTCGGTCCCATTTCTACGGAATTGAAATGTGTATATTTACTTGGGAACAGGCAGAATCCGTCATGATGCTTGGTTGTCAGAACAACATACTCCGCACCTGCTTCTTTGAAGATCTCTGCCCACTGCTTTGGATCCCAGTTTTCAGCTTTCCACATAGGAATAAAATCTTCATATTTGAAATCTTTTCCGTATTTTTCTATATGATGCTTATATGTAGGGCCTTTTCCAATGTTCAGAGAATTGTAATACCATTCTGCATACGGATTATCCGCAAACCATTCCTTGGAATCAACCTCTCCCAGTTCCCATGTATGCGGTGCAAAAGCCGGCACGGAATAAATTCCCCAGTGGATAAAAATTCCAAATTTACAATCATCATACCATTTTGGAACTGTGTGTGCATTTACAGAGTTCCAGTTCCTGTGTATCTTTTGTTTCCATAGTGTAATCCCCAAACCCTTTCTGTTATATATAAGTTTATGCTGATTTCCTGAATTTTTCTTCTGACGGAACAAATCCAATTTCAACAATATTTCCCATTTATACTTGATATATGGCTTTTGTCCAATCAGCTGTGTTTATCCGGTTTATTCGAAACAGAGCCGTCTTTCCCGGTCGCTTATTCTATCGTAATCTTTAACACAACCGGCATATCCCCTGCATCAACCGTACCTCTTCCGCAGGAAATATCCAGTTCTTTATTTCTCGCAAATGCCGGATGCAGATCTGTTCCGAGGATCTCAATATCCCGATCGTGGATTTCAAAAGCTTCATATCATTGCCAAGAGCTTTGATATGGATCTCTCCATCCTCCGGCCAGTGCAGAACAGTCGCATAAATATGATTGCTCTTACTTGTAAAACGGATATCCTCAGAAGTAAAGTTCTTATCATAGGTATCCGTGAAATGTCCCTCCGGAACTACCGTCGGTCCCTCTCCGAATATCTTCCAGTGTCTGGTTCCGTATATTGCCTCTCCGTTTACCTTCAGCCATTTTCCCATTTCTCTCAGGATATGTGCATCCTCTTCCGGAATTGTTCCATCCGGCTTCGGTCCGATATTAAGAAGAAGTGCACCATTTTTGCTGACTACATCGATCAGATCCAGCACTACATCGGAAGGCTTCTTATAATCATTTCCAATGGTATAGCCCCAGGAATTCTTAGCTACAGAAGTATCATTCTGCCACAGATCCGGTGTGATATGGTCTAACTGCCCTCTTTCCAGATCATTGACTGCGCTGCCGTAAACATATGCGTCAAATTTGGCATCAATGGCTGTTTCTTTTCCCCACTGTGCAGAACGGTTGTAATAATATGCTGCAAATTTACGAAGATACGGTTTCCATGCATACTGCTGTATCCACCAGTCAAAATATACGATGGATGGCTGATATTTATCTACGATCTCGCAGGTGCGGACAAGCCAGTCCTGCATATGCTCCTCCGTCGGAGGATTGTCATAAATATCAGTCATATCTCTGGTGATTCCTGCTGCCGGCCCATAAAGATCCGCATATTCCGGATCATTGACATCAGCCTCCGGAATCTGACGACCTCCGTTAAAGAACCAGTAATGCTCTGCTCTGTGAGAAGAAGCACCGAGAACCAGTCCCTCTTTCTCAACCTCTGTCTTCAGTTCTCCGAGAATATCTCTCTTCGGTCCCATCTCAGCGGCGTTCCAGCGACAAAGGTCACTGGCATACATCTGAAATCCATCGTGATGCTCCGCTACCGGAACTACGAACTTCGCCCCCGCCTCTTTAAATAATGCCGCCCATTCCTTCGGATCAAACTTCTCAGCCTTGAACTGAGGAATAAAATCCTTGTAGCCGAATTTATCCAGAGTTCCATATTTTTCTGTATGATGCAGGTTCTCCTTAGAGCCTTTCATATACATATTTCTGGGATACCATTCGTTTCCGAATGCCGGAACACTGTAAACACCCCAGTGGATAAAAATTCCGAATTTATCTCTTGCATACCACTTCGGTACAGGATGCTCACAGAGAGAATCCCAGGTATCCGTGTACGGTCCCTGTGCGATCACCTCATCAATTCAGAGAAAGGTATTCTTCTTTTTTCATACTATCATTATTCTCCTTTCATATCAACCTTTGATAGCCTCAAAAATTGGTTCTTTTTCTACAAGTTCCAGACATACGCAGTAGTTCTTCGCATTGTGAAGTTCTTCAGGAATCTCTACCTCAATTTTTCCATCTCCTTCACAGGTTCTCATAACTCCGTAATCAAGCTTCTGTCCATTTCTTACAAGATATGCACCTGTAAGCTGGTTTCCTATATTGAGAAGTTCGATGCGGATTCTTGGAGAAAGAACATGTACATATAATTTATTCTCTCTTCTTGTAAACTCGATACCGGGAATATCATACGGATAAATGCCAACCGTCTTGGTTCCGTAAATTGCTTCGCTGTTTTCTGTTACATATCTTCCAACTTCATTCAGTATTTCCACACATTTCTCCGGAACAACACCGTCTGCTGTTGGTCCCACATTCAGAAGATAGTTTCCTCCTCTGCTGATAATTTTCAGAAGAAGATTGATGATGTGGTCTGCGCTTTTCCAATTTGTATCATACTTATTATATCCCCAGGTATCATTTACCGTTGCAGGAATTTCCCATGTATCTTCGTATGGCAGTCTCGGAATAAAATTATCACCGGTTGTCATATAATCGCCCATTTGATTTCCGGTACGTCCACTCAGCAGACAGTCCGGCTGAATAGATCTTACAAGATCGATCAGTTCCTGTGTCTGAGCTACCGTAATTCCCATTGGAGTATCAAACCAAATCAGGCCGATTTTTCCATAATTCTCAAGAAGTTCTTTTACCTGTGGTTTACATTTCTCATCTAAATATTTCTGAAAATCTTTTCCGGAGTTATCTTTATGAGCTATATATCCATTTGGGTCATCCCAGTCCTGAGACTGTGAATAATAGAATCCCATACGAATACCATATTTCTCGCATGCAAGCTGAAGATCCTTCAGGATATCCTTCCATACGGAGTCGCTTTCACAACATTGAAATCGCTGACTTTGGAATCATACATTGCAAAACCTTCGTGATGTTTTGCAGTAAGAACGATATATTTTACTCCCCACTGTTCTTTTGCTCTCTTTACAAAAGCATCTGCGTCAAACTGTGTAGGATTAAACTGTGCTGCAAGTTTCTCATATTCCTCTACCGGAATATCGAAATCGTTCTCAATCCACTCTGCGATACGATCTGTTTTTCTTCCTTTGTATTCTCCTGCAAGAATGGAATACAATCCCCAGTGAATAAACAGACCATACTTTGCATCCTCAAACCACTGCTGTCTTGTTTTTGCCATTCCTTAACCCTCCGTGTTATATTTACATACAAATTTTTATCAACCTTTAACTGCTCCGGCAAGCATACCGGCTTCTACCTTCTCATGAAGGATCAGATAAATAACTAACATCGGAATCATAGACATGATCACAAATGCAAACTGCGGACCATAATCCGTAGTAAAGTTTGATGTAAAATTCAGCATTGCTCTTGAAATTGTATATTTTGTACTATCTGTAATCAGAATCAGTGAGAAAATCAATTCGCTATATCCATAAATAAATACCAGAATTGCTTCTGTCGCAATAATCGGTTTACAAATCGGCAGCAGAATCTGAACAAGAATCCTCAGATCACTGCAGCATCAATCTTAGCAGCTTCATCTAATCCTTTATCAAGACTGGAAATATATCCTGTAAACAAAAAAACTGCCTGCGAAAGATTAAACGCTGTATAAATTAAAAATCAGGAATATATAGCTGTTTTTTTGTTCCCAGTGCACTGGAGATTTTTTGTTACAGAAACCAGTGTACAATGTACCGGAACCATAACACCTGCCATAAACAGGATATATACTGCTTTCAGATAGGAATAATTCTTACGTGCAATTGCATAAGCTCCAGGCATTGCAATAATAACAGTAACCACCAGTGTGGCAATGGCCACAAACAGGGAATTACCAATTGCCTTAAATGCATTTGCCGCTCGAACAGCCTCCGGATAATTACCAAAGTTCCATACTTTAGGCCAGGAAAACATTCCAAGCAAAATCTCCTCATTTGTTTTCAGTGAAGAGACAAATGTTACAATCAGCGGAAAAAATGTCACCATTGCCGCAAATATTGCAATGAAATACATAAGACCTTTTTTCAGGCCTCTCCAGAATCTATTTTTATTCATTGACATCATCATCCTTTCTTCTGTTACACATCAATCTCTTTCTTTGAAGATCACGTTATTAAGCAATAATGATAGAATCAGTCCTAATACCAGAAGAATGATACTGATTGATCCGCTTCGTCCCATAAGCTTGTACTGGAATCCCTGTGTATACAGAAGAACTGCAGGTGTTGCACTGGAATCCATAGGTCCTCCATTGGTCATGGCCCATACAATATCGAAAGCCTTCAGACATCCTGTGATACACAGTACCGAGAATACCATGAACATATTTTTACAAAGAGGTGCTGTGATATAAATGACCTTCTTAATTCCTGTACATCCATCAAGGAGTGCTGCCTCATGAACATCATCCGGAATTGCTACAATGCCTGCTGCAAAGATCAGCATGTTATAGCCTGCGTACATCCACTCATTTACCAGTACGACACACCAGATATTTACTGTAGGTGTTGCCAGCCAGTTTATGATCCATTCAGAATGTCCGATTGCTTTCAAAAACTGCGCAAGCACACCGAAGTTTGCATTCAGCATAAAGGACCACATGAGACCTACAGCTGTTGTTCCAAGCATAACTGGCATCAGATATGCTGCTTTAAAAAATTTAGTTCCTTTAAGCTACTTGTTACAAGAAGTGCCAGTCCAAAACGCAATTGGCATCAGAATGACAAAACCACCAATTACAAAATACAATGCATTCAGCATACTGTTCCAGAACTTGACACTTGTCAATGTTTTTATGTAATTCTGAAGTCCCACCCATTTTATCGGAGATCCACCGATTCCATTCCAGCTGTTCAGAGAAAGCCAGGCTGTATTGATAACCGGATAGATAACGAACACCAGTGTAATAATTACTCCCGGAAGTACAAAAAGCAGGGACTTAAGAAAAGATTTTCTATATTTGGCTGATTTAAAAAACACGAACATCCCTCCTAAAATTTGAAGCGGCAGGCATGCCGAACACATTATATTCCGCACTGCCCGCCGCTGTTTACATTCTCACTCTGTTATTCTGTTATCTTATTCATATTCAGCAATCAGATCTGTAATTGTTTTTCCTACTTCTTCGGAAGAATGTCCCATTGCAATACCCTGTAATGCCTGACGAACCGTATTGATCATATGTGTTGCACTGTCATAGTTCTCAATATCTCCACGAACCTCTTTTGTTTCAGCAATAATCTGATTTGCCTCTGCTGTCAGATAATCACCGGCCTCTGTTGTTACGTTAACACTCATTGGTGCCGGATATCCTTCATAAAACGTATTAACAACATCTTCACTTGTCATATATTTCATGAAGAGAACAGATGCTGCAACCTCATCTGCATCGCCAGTATCAACAATGTAATAAGCTTCGTTTCCACCGCCCATATCGTGGAACTCATATTTTTCATCTACATATGGGAAACGAATTGCATGAACTTTCTGACTGTCAAAAGCTCAAGTGCATCATGATCTTCTGCACAGAACCATGTTCCCATGGTAATAAATGCACAGCCGCCAGTATTAAAGATAGATCTCTCCTGACCATCATCATTTCCAAGGAGATTTGTTCCAAGATAGCCTTTATCTACTGCATCTTTGATCATATCATATATCTTTTTCTGTTCTTCTCCATCGTAAGAAACCTCACGACTTCCCAGCTTTTCAGCCATTTCGCAGCCATATGTCTTGTAATTCAGTACGGAATGAAGATGTCCGAAACGGTAGTCATCTTTCTCACCCATATCAAATGGCTGTACACCGTTTTCTTTCAGTTTCGCACATGCATCCATCAAATCATCCCAACTTTTAAGTGATGCGGGATCAATGCCATTTTCATTGAGGATATCTTCATTATAGAACAACATTACTTCATATGCAGACCAAGGCACACCATATGTTCCCTCAACTCCATACGCTGTATAATCTGTCATTCCATCACCAATTGAGTTAAATCTTTCTTTCCACTCCGGATACTGCTCATAATACGGATCCATATCTACGATCAGATTTTCCTGTACATAACCTGCAACACGGGATCCGCCGTACTCTACAATAATATTTGGCATTGAGCTCTTATCTGCCATAAGAACAGATTCGGAATTCAACCACTCAGACTCTGTCGGAATATTAATGCTCTCTACCTTAATCCCCGGATATTTTTTCATAAAATCATCTACGATGTTCTGATAGAGTGTTCCCGTTACGTCTGCTGCATCCCATCTGGTATGGAGAGTAATTGTCACGTCCTTATATTCTCTGTTTTCCACATCATAATCTGTATCGCCGTCTGCGGCCATAACTACACACCCTGTTGATGCTACCATTGCTGCTGCCAATACAGCTGCCAATAGTTTTTCTTCATTTGTATCCCCTTCTCTTTCACATTTTTTGTTTCTTGCCCAATACCTTACGAAAATTTTCTGTTTTTTACGTAACGTCACTTTTTTAACAGAT
>ENA-OQCX01000543-OQCX01000543.1-human-gut-metagenome-genome-assembly--contig:-NODE-543-length-19552-cov-2.404479_pt1 | contig 19552 bp, 23 predicted proteins | sample MGYA00242762_ERZ504587 | MGnify/ENA primary metagenome ERZ504587 (study PRJEB26092, sample SAMD00036337) | human gut metagenome | host: Homo sapiens | study: EMG produced TPA metagenomics assembly of... | reverse complement strand
AGTGACGCGATGTCAGGTAAACGAAGTGAACTGAAGCTGACGGGTACGAAGGTACTCAGATGGAAATCATCTGATAAAGGATTGCGACAGTATCATCAGCAGGAGTTGTTAAGGGGAAAAGGTGGAACTGTCAGGATAACAGCGACAGGGAAGAATAAGAAGAAATATACCTGTATTGTTAAGGTAAAGGCTGTGCAAAAGAAAACAGTACCAGTGCCAACAGTGACACCGGTACCGACTGCAACTCCGACACCGATTCCGGCTCCAAATGCATATCTGATCGGACATCGCGGGTACAAAACAACTGCACCGGAGAATACATTTGCCTCGTTCAGAACTGCAGTTGCAAAAGGCTATAAAGCAATCGAGACAGATGTTCGATTTACTTCGGACAAAGTTCCGGTGCTTTTGCATAATGCCACAATAAACAGAACATCGAATGGACAGGGATATATTTCTGCAATGACCTATGAGGAAGCCAGGACATATGATTTTGGCTCCTGGATGGGAGAAGCGTATGCGGGTGAACAGATTCCAAATTTTAAAGAATTTATTGAATTCTGTAAAGCAAACTTTGTACATCCTTATATTGAACTGAAAAAGGATGCTTCGACGAACTATGAAGACATACAGGGACTATATGAGATTGTCTGCGCAGAGGGCATGCAGCAGAATGTATCCTGGTTTTCCTTTGATTATGATTATATGCTCTGGATGAAAGAAATCGCACCGACAGCAGACATAGGAATTGTACTTCCAGGCAAAGCATCTTTGGTATTACGGAAGATGTCTTTGGAAAACTTGAAAATCTGAAGACAGGAATAAATACTGTTTTCGTAAGTGATTATGCAAGAAAGATATCTCCTGCAGTACTCTTAAGATGCAAAGAAGAAGAAATTGATCTTGTGGCTCGTGATATTACCAGCATGGAGGAATGGTATGCCCTGGATCCTTATTATCGGGCAGCATTTGCCGATGCAGTGTGAGGAACATTTTTCTTTACCATTCTTACTCCGTCTGTTATACTTAGAACCAAACGCAATATCATATAAGAACAGAAAGAGGAATAATCATGGCAAAATATACATTAATGAAAACGGAGGGGCGTGCGAAGAGGCTCAGTTTGAGACTGTGCATGGTACGATCCAGACTCCGGTGTTTATGAATGTGGGTACGATCGGGGCGATCAAGGGAGCTGTTTCTACGCAGGATCTTTATGAGATCGGAACACAGGTGGAGCTTTCCAATACTTATCATCTCCATGTACGTCCTGGTGACAAGATCGTGAAGCAGCTTGGCGGACTCCATAAATTTATGAACTGGGAGCGTCCGATCCTGACGGATTCCGGCGGATTCCAGGTCTTTTCCCTTGCAAAACTCCGCAAGATCAAAGAAGAAGGCGTACATTTCCAGTCACATATTGACGGACACAAAATCTTCATGGGACCGGAAGAGAGTATGCAGATTCAGTCCAACCTTGCTTCTACGATCGCAATGGCATTCGACGAATGTCCGAGCAGCGTGGCAGACAGAGACTATGTACAGCAGTCTGTAGAGCGAACCACCCGCTGGCTTGCACGATGCAAGAAAGAAATGGACCGTCTCAACAGCCTGCCGGATACTATCAATAAAGAACAGTTACTGTTTGGAATCAACCAGGGAGCCGTATATGAAGATATCCGTATCGAACACGCCAAAGAAATTTCCAAAATGAATCTGGACGGCTATGCAGTTGGCGGACTTGCCGTAGGCGAGACCCATGAAGAGATGTACCGCATCCTTGATGCTGTTGTACCATATCTTCCACAGGATAAGCCGACTTACCTTATGGGTGTCGGAACACCGGCGAATATTCTTGAGGGCGTAGAGAGAGGAATTGATTTCTTTGACTGCGTATATCCGAGCCGTAACGGTCGTCATGGTCATGTATACACCAACCACGGCAAGATGAATATGTTCAATGCAAAGTATGAACTGGATACCCGTCCGATCGAGGAGGGCTGCGGCTGTCCGGCATGCCGCCATTACAGCAGAGCCTATATCCGCCATCTTCTCAAGGCAAAAGAAATGCTTGGAATGCGTCTCTGCGTTCTGCACAACCTGTACTTCTATAATCATATGATGGAAGAAATCCGCGATGCACTGGATGAAGGCAGATTTGCTGATTACAAAAAAATGCGTCTGGAAGGATTTGCAGCAGGAGAACAGAAATAACACACAAAATGCAGAAAAATACTTGAAGTAAAAGGCTTTTTTGTGTATGATAGTGTGTAGTGTTCCTGAATAGCAGGAATGTAAGTTAGAACAGGAGGAATCATAAATGAGCAGCACAGCAAGCAGTACCGCAAGCATGGGTATGATGATTTTATGGATGGTTGTTATCTTTGGAGTAATGTATTTCCTGATGATCCGTCCTCAGAAGAAAGAGCAGAAGAGACTTCAGGCAATGCTCAACAGCATGGAAGTCGGTGACAGTATCGTTACCACAAGCGGCTTCTATGGAGTGATCATCGACATGACAGAAGAAGATGTGATTGTAGAATTCGGCAATAACAAGAAACTGCCGTATCCCAATGAGAAAACAGGCTATTGCAGAGGTGGAGAAGGCAGAACAGGCATCCGCATAACTGCAAATAAGAAAGTAAGTGCTGCGTCAGATGCGGCACTTCTTTTTTTATAAAAATCGTTTACTTTTATAACACGTTCTAACTTTTACGTAGTAAAGGGTTGAAAAGTGCCAGAAAGTGCGTTATTATAATAACAATATCCATGAGGAAAGGACTCTGCGCAAGATTCGTGTGATGCAGAGAGAGGAAATGAAAAGATGGAATACAAGATTGCATTGATTCCAGGAGATGGAATCGGACCGGAAATTGTCAGTGAAGCCAAAAAAGTTCTCGATAAAGTATGTGAGAAATACAACCACACCTTTACTTATTCAGAGGTACTGCTTGGAGGCGCATCTATTGATGTCCACGGCGTACCGCTTACAGATGAGGCAATTGCTACAGCCAAAGCCTCTGACGCAGTTCTGATGGGCTCTATCGGCGGTGATGCAAAGACATCCCCATGGTACAAACTGGAGCCGTCCAAACGTCCGGAAGCAGGACTCCTTGCTATCCGTAAAGCACTGAACCTTTTTGCAAACCTTCGTCCGGCATACCTTTACAAAGAACTCGAAGAAGCCTGCCCGATCAAAAAAGAAGTGATCGGAGACAACGGATTTGACATGATCATCGTCCGTGAGCTGACCGGCGGTCTTTACTTCGGCGAAAGAAAGACCATTGAAGAAGACGGTGTAAAGAAAGCAATCGATACACTTTCCTACAATGAAAATGAGATCCGCCGTATCGCGATCAAAGCCTTTGACATCGCAATGAAGAGAAGAAAGAAGTCACAAGCGTAGACAAGGCAAAACGTTCTGGATTCTTCCAGACTCTGGAGAAAAGTCGTAGAAGAAGTTGCAAAGGATTACCCGGAAGTAACTCTGGAGCATATGCTGGTTGACAACTGTGCAATGCAGCTTGTACATGATCCGGCACAGTTCGACGTTATCCTGACAGAGAACATGTTTGGCGATATTTTATCTGATGAGGCAAGTATGGTGACAGGTTCCATCGGAATGCTTTCTTCTGCAAGCCTCAATGAGACCAAATTTGGTCTGTATGAGCCAAGCCACGGATCCGCACCGGATATCGCAGGACAGAATAAAGCAAACCCGATCGCAACGATCCTTTCCGCAGCAATGCTGCTCCGTTACTCACTCAACCTTGACGAAGAGGCAGACGCAGTAGAGGCAGCTGTACAGAAAGTCCTGACAGACGGATACCGTACAGGTGACATCATGTCCGAAGGATGCAAAGCTGTCGGAACAAAAGAAATGGGAGATCTGATCGCAGCAGCGGTGTAAGATACCAGGAGTGCTATGCACAGAACAATCCGTAGGTATCGTATAGATTGAATAAAGAGGAGATAATAAAATGAGAAGTGATTCAGTAAAAACAGGCTCACAGCAGGCACCTCACCGTTCCCTGTTTAATGCCCTTGGATTAACAAAAGAAGAGATGGAACGTCCGTTAGTCGGAATCGTAAGTTCCTACAATGAGATCGTACCTGGCCATATGAACCTTGACAAGATCGTAGCAGCCGTAAAACAGGGGGTTGCAATGGCTGGCGGTACACCGATCGTATTCCCGGCGATCGCTGTCTGTGACGGTATTGCAATGGGACACATCGGAATGAAATACTCTCTGGTAACAAGAGATCTGATTGCAGACTCTACAGAGGCAATGGCAATGGCTCATCAGTTTGATGCCCTTGTTATGGTTCCGAACTGTGACAAAAACGTACCTGGACTTCTGATGGCAGCAGCCAGGATCAACGTTCCGACTGTATTCGTAAGCGGCGGTCCGATGATGGCAGGTCATATCCACGGACACAAGACAAGCCTTTCCAGTATGTTCGAAGCTGTTGGATCTTATGCAGCAGGCAAGATCACAGAAGACGAACTGACAGAATTCGAGAACAAAACATGTCCTACATGTGGATCCTGTTCCGGTATGTACACTGCAAACTCCATGAACTGTCTGACTGAGGTTCTTGGTATGGGACTTCGTGGAAACGGAACCATTCCGGCAGTATATTCCGAACGTATCCGTCTTGCAAAACATGCAGGTATGCAGGTTATGGAAATGTACCGCAGAAACATCCGTCCGAGAGACATCATGACAAAGGAAGCAATCCTGAATGCCCTGACGGTAGATATGGCACTTGGATGTTCTTACCAACAGTATGCTTCATCTTCCGGCGATCGCTCATGAAGTGGGAATGGACTTTGATATCAGTTTCGCAAACGAGATCAGTGCAAAGACACCGAACCTCTGCCACCTTGCACCGGCAGGCCCGACTTACATGGAAGATCTCAAATGAAGCCGGCGGTGTTTACGCAGTCATGAACGAGCTGAACAAAAAAGGACTTCTCCATACAGAATGCATGACAGTAACAGGCAAAACAGTAGGCGAAAATATCAAAGACTGTGTAAACCTCAATCCTGAAGTTATCCGCCCGATCGACAATCCATACAGCCAGACCGGTGGACTTGCAGTCCTCAAAGGAAATATCGCTCCTGACGGCGGTGTCGTAAAACGTTCCGCAGTCGTAGAAGAAATGATGGTACACGAAGGACCGGCAAGAGTCTTTGACTGCGAAGAAGATGCGATCGCAGCGATCAAAGGCGGCAAGATCGTAGCCGGAGACGTTGTAGTCATCCGTTATGAAGGACCAAAAGGCGGTCCTGGAATGAGAGAGATGCTGAATCCGACATCTGCGATCGCAGGTATGGGACTTGGATCTTCTGTAGCTCTTATCACAGACGGACGTTTCAGTGGTGCATCCCGTGGAGCTTCCATCGGACATGTTTCACCGGAGGCAGCCGTAGGTGGACCAATCGCCTTGATCGAAGAAGGCGACATCATCAGCATCAACATTCCGGAACTCAAACTGGAAGTCAAAGTATCTGATGAAGAGATGGCAGCAAGAAAAGCAAAATGGCAGCCACGTGAACCAAGAGTCACAACCGGATATCTTGCAAGATATGCTGCAATGGTTACCTCAGGCAACAGAGGAGCGATCCTTGAAGTGCCGAAAGCAAAATAACTGAAATCATTCATTTTATATACACAGGAGGAAACACAATGCAGCTTACAGGTGCAGAGATCATCATTGAGTGCCTTAAGGAACAGAAGTAGATACTGTTTTCGGTTATCCGGGAGGCGCGATCCTCAATGTCTATGATGCTCTTTATAAACACAGTGATGAGATCCACCACGTTCTGACTTCTCATGAACAGGGTGCATCTCATGCGGCAGACGGTTATGCCCGTGCTACAGGCAAAGTCGGAGTGTGCCTGGCAACCTCCGGGCCTGGAGCTACAAACCTGGTTACCGGTATCGCGACCGCATACATGGATTCTGTTCCAGTCGTAGCGATCACCGCTAACGTAGCAAACCACTTCTCGGAAGAGATTCTTTCCAGGAAGTTGATATTGCCGGTATTGTAATGCCGGTCACAAAACACAGTTTTATCGTAAAAGACATCTCCATGCTGGCAGACACACTCCGCAAGGCATTTTATATTGCCAAGAGCGGACGTCCGGGACCGGTACTGGTGGATGTGACCAAAGATGTAACAGCAGCAACTTATGAATATTCCCTGCGCCGTCCGGCTACGATCAACCGTGAGACTGAGACGATCCGCAGAGAAGATCTGGAAACTGCTGCACAGATGATCGAGGAAGCAAAGAAGCCGTATATTTTTGTCGGCGGCGGATGTGTGATCTCCGGAGCTTCCAAGGAGATCAGCGAACTGGCACATAAGATCCAGGCTCCGGTCTGCGATAGCCTTATGGGCAAGGGCGCTTTTTCCGGAGAAGATCCTCTGTATACAGGAATGCTTGGCATGCATGGAACCAAGACTTCCGACCTTGGCGTGACACAGTGCGACCTTCTGATCGTTCTGGGTGCACGTTTCAGTGACCGTGTCACAGGAAATGCCAAGACCTTTGCAAAACAGGCAAAGATCCTGCAGATCGATGTCGATGCGGCAGAAATTAACAAGAATGTTGTGGTAGATGCGTCTGTAATCGGAGATGTAAGAGAAGTTCTCCGCAGACTTCTGGAAATGATTCCGGAAAAACAGCATCCGGAGTGGATCGAGCATATTCAGGAGATGAAAGCCAAATATCCTCTGAGTTATGATCATTCCCAGCTCACAGGACCATACATTATAGAGAAACTCTACGAAATCACAGGTGGAGATGCAATTATCTCAACAGATGTCGGTCAGCACCAGATGTGGGCCGCACAGTACTTCAAGTACAAAGAACCTCGTACCTTCCTGACTTCCGGTGGTCTCGGAACGATGGGATACGGACTTGGAGCTGCAATCGGTGCCAAGATGGGAAGACCGGACAAAACAGTTGTCAACATCGCTGGAGACGGCTGTTTCCGAATGAACATGAATGAGATCGCGACAGCAGTACGCTGCCATAAACAGCTTTTACAGATTGTCATGAACAATCATGTACTGGGTATGGTACGTCAGTGGCAGACCTTATTCTATGAACACAGATATTCACACACCGTCCTTGACGATGCCGTGGATTTTGTGAAAATATCTGAGGGCATGGGAGCGAAAGCAATCCGTGTTACGAAGATGGAAGAAGTAGAGCCGGCGATCCGCGAGGCTCTCGCAACAGACGGACCTGTAGTACTGGACTGCTGGATCGATCAGGATCTCAGCGTGTTCCCGATGGTACCGGCAGGCGCAAGTCTGAATGAAGTTTTTGACGAGGAGGATATGAAGAACAATGAGCAGAGTGTATAATTTTTCTGCAGGACCGGCCGTACTGCCGGAACCTGTGCTGAAAGAAGTAGCAGATGAGATGATGGATTATCAGGGAACAGGCATGTCCGTAATGGAGATGAGCCACAGAAGTCCTGAATTCCAGAAGATCATCGATGATGCAGAGCAGGATCTCAGAGACCTGATGAACATCCCGGATAACTACAAGGTATTATTCCTTCAGGGTGGTGCTTCTCAGCAGTTTGCCATGATTCCGATGAACCTTATGAAAAACGGAGTAGCTGACTATATTGTTACCGGTCAGTGGGCAAAAAAAGCATATCAGGAAGCACAGAAATACGGAAAGGTAAACAAGATCGCCTCTTCCGAAGACAAAACCTTCTCTTATATCCCGGACTGCAGCGATCTTCCGATCAGCCCGGATGCAGATTATGTATACATTTGTGAAAATAATACAATTTACGGAACAAAATTCAAAACTCTTCCGAATACAAAGGGAAAAACTCTGGTAGCAGACGTTTCTTCCTGCTTCTTATCTGAGCCTGTAGATGTAACCAAATACGGCATCATCTACGGTGGTGTCCAGAAAAATATCGGACCTGCAGGTATGGTAATCGTCATCATCCGCGAAGACCTCATCACAGAGGATGTCCTTCCGGGAACACCAACCATGCTTACATATAAGACACATGCAGATGCAGGTTCCCTGTACAACACACCGAACGCTTACTGCATCTATGTATGCGGCAAAGTCTTCAAATGGCTCAAAGCTATGGGCGGACTGGAGGAAATGCAGAGAAGAAACATCGAGAAAGCCAAGATCCTCTATGATTTCCTGGATCAGAGCAAACTCTTCAAAGGCACAGTAGAGCCGGCTTCCCGTTCTCTGATGAATGTTCCTTTCGTTACAGGTGACAAAGACATGGATGCTAAATTCGTCAAAGAAGCAAAGGCAGCAGGTCTTGTAAACCTCAAAGGACACAGAACTGTAGGCGGTATGCGTGCAAGTATCTACAATGCAATGCCAAAAGAAGGCGTAGAAGCCCTTGTTGCATTCATGAAAAAATTCGAGGAGGAAAATGCATAATGTTCCAGTATAAATGCCTCAATCCAATCTCCCAGACAGGTCTCGGCCTGTTTGGAGATGATTACAAACAGACAGAAGAAATGAACGATGCCGATGCAGTCCTGGTAAGAAGTGCCAAGATGCATGACATGGAACTTCCGGAAAATGTCAAAGTCATTGCCCGTGCAGGTGCAGGTGTCAACAACATCCCGGTTGATGTATGCGCAGAAAAAGGTATCGTAGTATTCAACACACCAGGTGCAAACGCAAACGGTGTTAAGGAGCTTGTTCTTGCAGGAATGCTCCTTGCTTCCCGTGATATCGTTGGTGGTATCGAGTGGGTAGCACACGAAGAAGACAAAGAACATATCGACAAACTGGCTGAGAAACAGAAAAAACAGTTTGCAGGATGTGAGATCAGCGGTAAGAAGCTTGGTATTATCGGTCTTGGTGCGATCGGAGCCATGGTTGCGAACTCTGCAACACATCTGGGAATGGAAGTTTACGGATATGACCCATTCATCTCCATCGATGCAGCATGGAACCTTTCCAGAACCATCAAACACAGCAAATCCCTGGATGAGATCTACAGCCAGTGCGACTACATCACCATCCATGTACCGCTTACAGACAACACACGCAAGATGATCGACAAAGAAGCTTTCACAAAGATGAAAGACGGTGTCGTTCTTCTGAACTTCGCAAGAGACCTTCTCGTTGACGAGGAAGCCCTTGTAGAAGCTCTTGACAGCGGAAAGGTAAAGAAATATGTTACTGACTTTGCAAATGCAACTGTAGCAGGCAGACCGGGAATCCTTGTAACACCACATCTTGGTGCATCCACAGAGGAATCTGAAGAAAACTGTGCAGTTATGGCAGTCAAAGAAGTCAGAGATTTCCTCGAAAACGGAAATATCAAAAACTCCGTAAACTTCCCGAACTGCGACATGGGAACCTGCGTGGCAGTTGGACGTATCACCATCGCTCACAAGAACATCCCGAACATGATCAGCCAGTTCACCAAGATCCTTGGTAGTGAGGGACTGAACATCGCGGATATGACCAACAAGAGCCGTGGTGGATATGCATACACCATCATCGACCTGGAAAGCGCAGCATCCAAAGAAGCTCTGGATGAACTCAGAGCAATCGAAGGCGTGTCTAAGGTGCGCGTGATCAAATAGACCAGTGGGGACGGAGAAAAGTGGCCTTTTTTCTATCCCTGTGGCTTTTACAAATCCCCATGGCGAAAACTGTGGGGATTTTTGTCGATGAAAACAGCTTGTATTATCTGGATGACAGTGTTACAATTCTTTTAAATTATTTATCTCATCATATCTAATGGCAGTTCAGCAGCAAAATCCACAATCATGCAAAGTTACGATTATATATAGAAAAAGTCCGTGAAGTCTTGAAAAATTCAGCGGTAGTTTGTATAATAGAGCCACAGAACAAAACGGCGTAATTTTCCTGAGCTTTTTCTATTAAGATCATTAAGAAAAACAAGGAGGACGCATGCCGGGAAAGAAAAACACAAGCAGGAAATCACGCACAAACTCACAGAAAAATCCCATAACCTATCAGAACAAAGACGTTGTCTCCAAGATATGTGGAAAACAGATGAAAGAGAAAACTCTTTCCGTTTATGGAGTAAATCGAAGAAAATATCTCCAGCAGAATTCAGGCAGGAGAGCCGCTTTCAGAAGAAGAACAGATGCAGTTCGTGATATTACCGCTTGTCCATGCTTGAAAGGCAGCTAAGCAGCAGTGTATCCGAAGATATTTTGAACTGGCAAAAAGAATAGAATCTTCCCATATGCAGATTTTCCTTCTGTCAGGACTTCTGGTCTTTACAGATAAAGTAATCGCAAAAGAAGATTCAGAAAGGATCAAAAGGCGGATCAATATGACACAGGTAGGAAGACTTACGAAAGAAGAGAAACAGGAAGCGTTGAGGGAGCTTGAGAGGAAACTTAATAATGAAAACCGAAAAAAGAATACAGAAATCTGAAGAAAGAGCATCGTCATACACTGCAGAAATCGAAACAAGAACAGCGTGAGATACTTCAGAAGAAAGAAGCCCGGAAATTCTTAGAATTGTCCGAGCTTTTTTGTATACATAAACGATGTTAAAAATTATTTACGGCTTGCGATAAATTCCTCTACTTCCTCACGTGTCGGCATAACTCTCAGGGCACCTTTGCGTGTGGTGATGAGGGATGCGGCTGCGTTTGCGAAGGTGAGGAGCTCTTTGAGATTTTCCTCTGTGAGATTCTCAAGACCGTGATCGAGAACATAGTTTAATGTGCTTGCACAGAAGGTATCTCCGGCACCGGTTGTCTCGATGGTGTTTTCCTGGAGGAAAGGAGCTGCCTCTACGATCATGTCCTTGTAGTATGCGCGGCTTCCGTCCTTGCCCATGGTGATGAGGATGAGCGGGATGTTGTATTTTTCCTGGATCATGGCAGCACCCTTGTCATAATCTGTGGTTCCGCACATGAACTCTACCTCATTGTCAGAAATCTTTAATACATCACATTTGGACATGCCATATTCGATCTCCGCACGGGCATCCTCGAGAGATTTCCAGAGAGGCGGACGCAGGTTCGGGTCAAAGGTGATGATGCATCCGGCTTCTTTCGCAAGATCGATCGCGTGGCGTGTAGCTTCACGTACACCCTCATGAGTAGAAGAAAGTGTTCCAAAGTGGAAGATACGGGAAGCTTCGATCAGATCCTTCTGAACTTCTTCTTTGGTGAGCATCATATCTGCGCCCGGATCACGATAGAAAGAAAAGTCACGGTCACCATCCGGATAAGTATGTACGAAAGCGAGTGTGGTGTGGCAGTTTTCATCCATGATAAGGTTACGGGTGTCAATGCCGACTTCCTCAACAGCAGTCTTTAACTGTGTACCAAACATGTCTTTGCCGACTTTGCCGATGAAAGCAGTCTTTTTGCCAAGACGTTCCAGCATGGCGAGCACGTTACATGGAGCACCGCCAGGGTTTGCTTCCATCAGGGATTGCCCTGAGAACTGTTTCCGTTTTCTGTAAAGTCGATCAGTAATTCGCCGAGAGCGGTTACGTCAAATTTTCTGTTTTCCATAATGAAAAACCTCCTTGGATTTCTGAATTCTGTTTCCTGTGTATCAGAAAAACTCTAGTTTCAATTTATCGTACCAGAGCAGTTTTGTCAAACAAATTTCGTTCTATTCTTTATTTTTATTGGAAAAAATGATAAACTATTATCAAAGAGATGACATTTGCAGAAACGTTTGACAGCAGCATCTCAGAATGGAGGCAGTAGTTATGGAAAGCAAAGCATACGAATATATGGACTGGCCGAGAATTGAAGCAGTGGTTTACGGAGAGGAAGCATCCCCGAAGGATGTCATGGCTCCGCGTCTTACGACAGACGGCGTTCTGATCCAGGGATTTTTCCCGGAGGCAGATAAAACAGAAGTTCTGGTCGGCTCCCGCAAATATGAAATGGAGCAGGAAGACGAAGCAGGCTATTTCGCAGCAATGATCCCGGGAAGAAAGATCCCGGATTATAAATATCGCGTCACCAAAGGAGAAGAAACAAAGGAATTTGCAGATCCTTATGCATTCTCCGGCCAGATCACAGAAGCAGAGGAAAAAGCTTTCTGCGCTGGTGTTTATTATCACGCGTATGAGAAACTGGGTGCACATCCGATGAAAATTAATGGTGTCAAGGGAACCAGCTTTGCAGTATGGGCACCGAACGCGATGCGTGTCAGTGTTGTAGGTGATTTCAATGCGTGGGACGGAAGATGCCATGCGATGCACAGAATGCCGATGTCCGGTATCTTTGAGCTTTTTATCCCGGATGTAAAGGCAGGAGATATCTACAAATATGAACTGAAACTCAAGGGAAACAGGATCGAGCTGAAATCCGATCCATACGCGGCATGCACCGAAGTTCCACCGGCAAATGCATCTGTTGTGACAGATACCAGCACTTTCCAGTGGGAAGATGAGATCTGGATGAAAGAGCGTAAGAAATTCAGCGACCGCAAACAGCCAATCTCCATTTATGAAACTTCTCTTACAGAATGGAAAGATGCCACAGAGCTCGCAGATTTTGTAAAGAAACTGAACTATACCCATGTAGAACTGCATCCGGTCATGGAATACCTTGATGACGAAGCAGGAGAATACAGCACATTTGCTTATTATGCACCGACCAGAAGATTTGGCACACCAGAGGATTTTCAGAAGGTTGTCAATGAACTTCACAAGGCAGGGATCGGTCTGATCCTTGACTGGACACCGTCTCATTTCCCGAGAGTGGAGGGAGGTCTTGAGCTTTTTGACGGAACACCGTTGTATGAGAATCCAGATCCGTCCATGGCGATCCATCCGATCTGGGGAACTCTTCTTTACAATTTCGACAGCCCGATGGTTAAGGATTTCCTTCTGGCAAACGCTTTTTACTGGCTGGAAGTTTATCATGCAGACGGACTCCGCCTGGACGATGTAGATTCCATGCTGTATCTTGATTTCGGCAGGGAATACGGACAATGGAAGCCGAACATCTACGGAACAAATGAAAACCTGGAAGCAGTAGAATTCCTGAAACATCTGAATTCCATCCTTGATAAGAAACTTCCGGGAACCCTCACGATCGCACAGGAGGACGGCCTCTGGTCCGAACTCACCGGAAGCGTGGAGGATGACAACATCGGATTCGACTACAAATGGAACAACAACTGGGCAGGAGATTTTCTTGCTTACCTTTCCAAAGATCCGATCGAGAGAAAATATGTCCACGATCAGCTCACTCTGTCCATGATCTATGCTTACTGTGAGCATTATGTACTGCCGCTCGGAAACCGTGAGGCAGGAAATCTCGCTGAATTTATGGAGAAACTTCCGGGAGATGAGGCACAGAAATTAAGCCAGGTTCGTGCGGCATATGCCTATATGATGATGCATCCGGGCTGTACCATGATGGCTCCGGGCAAAGAACTTCCAGAGGAGATGGAGAAATTTATCCATGACCTCAATGAGCTGTACCGCACCCATCCGGCACTGATCCAGAAGGATGATGAGTACGATGGATTTGAATGGATCCAGCTTATGAAATATGAGGAAAACGTCCTGACTTTCATGAGAAAGACAGACAAGCCGGAAGAAACGCTTCTCGTTGTATGCAACTTCGCGGCTGTTCCATATACAGACTATAAAGTAGGCGTTCCGTTCTTCGGCAAATACAAAGAAATCTTCAACACCGACGCCAAAGAATATGGCGGACAGGGAACGGTAAATCCGAGAGGAAAGACTTGCAAGCAGGATGAGTGCGATGAGAGAGAGTATTCCATCAAACTCAAAGTTCCTGCACTTGGCGTGACAGTATTTTCCTGCACACCGACCAAGAAAAGAGAAGCAGTCTCTGCCCCGGTGAAGAAAACTGAGAAAAAACCTGTGGCAAAGAAACCTCGCGTTTCCAGAAAATCTTCCAGGGCCGCTGTCAAGGAACCGGCGGCTACAGTGAAAGAGGAGAAGAAAGTTCTTGTAAAAGAAGCAGTTACTGCACCAAAGAAAACCAGAAAAACTGTAGCGAAAGAAACAGCATAAAAAATAATTCGCTGTAAATGAAGTTACAGCATAAAAATTAAAATTTGTTCTTGATTTTTCTGAGAAATCAGGTATAATAATGGTTGTGTTTCAGACACAGGCTGGAATAGCTCAGTCGGTAGAGCACTTCACTCGTAATGAAGGGGTCGTGAGTTCGAGTCTCATTTCCAGCTTGCCATTAACAGGATCCGGATACTTTGAACAAGGTATCCGGATTTTTGTGTTATGCGGAGAATTTTTTTTGTACTTTTTCAGTGCTTTGCATTGCTGAAAATTTATGTTATCATTATGAGATAAAGATTTGTTGCTTTTATAACGTATTAACTTGTAAAAGTCAGTTGCTGTGAACGAAGTGAACAGTAACGAAAGGAATGATGAAACAAATGCTAGATAAAATAGAAGAAAAAATCCTTCAGAGGATAGACGCAGACAGAGAGCAGATCATAAGCTTTGCAGAGGATATCGCGGCACATCCGGAACCGGGTTTTGAGGAAATACGGACGTCGCAGAAGGCGGCACAGTTTCTTAAGAACCTTGGATATGAAGTGACAGAACATCTTGTCCGCACCGGTGTAAGAGGTGACAAAAAGATCACAGACGGTCCGAACCTCACAGTCATCGGGGAACTGGATGCGATCGGATGCAAGTCACATCCAATGGCAGATTCTGTTACCGGCGTGGCACATGCCTGCGGACATCACGCACAGATGGCAGCAATGATCGGCTGTGCGATCGCGCTGGCAGATTCGGAGATCCAGAAGGAACTCGGCGGCAGTCTTTCTTTCCTTGCGGTTCCCGCTGAGGAATATATTGACGCAGACAAGAGAGCATGTCTTCGCCAGGAAGGGATCGAATTCTGCTGCGGCAAGAGCGAGATGATCCGCACAGGAGTTTTTGATGATACGGATATTGCGCTGACGACCCATGTGCATATGGTTCCGGTCGAGGAGGATTTTTACCTGGGAAATCCGGCGTGCAACGGTTACAGTGCAGAACGAGTCACTGTCAGAGGCAAGGCCGCACACGGGGCGATCGATCCGTGGAACGGTGTCAACGCCCTCAGCATCACGACCAGCGCTATCCAGATGATGGGACTGATGCGAGAGACTTTCCGCGAGGAAGACCATGTACGCCTCCACAATGTGATCCGTAAGGCCGGTGATGTCATCAACAGTGTGCCGGATGAGGCGGTGATAGAAACGAAGGTGAGGGCAGCTTCGCTTGAGAAACTGGAGGAGATCATGGATATGGTCAACCGCGCTTATGACGGAGCAGCCTATGCATTCGGCGGCAGGATCGAGCGGGAAATACTCCAGGGCTATATGCCGATCCTTCCGAGAGAGGCAGATACGGCACTTCTGGAGGCGGCAGAGGATCTGGAACTTGAGTATCGCACTGTACAGAAGGGCGATTTCAACAATGCCTGCACGGATGTAGCGATCTGAGCCACCTGATGCCGGTCGTGAATTTACATTCAAGGGCTTTGAAGGCAAACTCCAATGGGGCAGACTTCCGTATCACAGATCCGGAAAAGGCATAACATCCTTCCGGCAAAACTGCTTGCCCTGACCGTGTACAAACTCTTAAGAAACGGCGGAGAGCAGGCCGGAAAGATCTGCACAGAGTTTACCCCGGTTTTTGACAGAGAAAGTTATACTGCTTATATCAGAAAGCAGACAGAGCAAAAATAAAACAGCAGGAGGACAGGCAGAAAAATGGCAGAAACATGTTTGGAATTAAAAAAGATCAAGAAATCTTTTTCAAAGGATGAAACCGTTCTCAAAGAGATCAGTCTTTCCATCGGAAAAGGCGAATTTATTACACTTCTGGGATCTTCCGGATGTGGCAAGACGACAACTTTGCGTATCATCGCGGGCCTGAGACACCGGATTCCGGTCAGGTATTTCTGGACGGTAAAGATGTGACAGATCTTGCACCGGAAGCGAGAGACGTAAACACAGTATTTCAGAATTACGCCCTGTTTCCGCATATGACCGTTGCAGACAACATCGGCTACGGACTGAAACTTAAGAAAGTTCCGAAAGCCGAGATCAGAAAACGTGTCGCCGAAATGCTGGAACTGGTACAGCTTCCGGGATATGAGAAGCGTAAACCGTCAGAACTCTCCGGTGGACAGAGACAGCGAGTTGCGATCGCACGTTCTCTGGTAAATAATCCGAAGGTCCTTCTTCTTGATGAGCCTCTGGGAGCATTGGATCTCCAGCTCCGCCGCGCGATGCAGCTGGAACTTAAGAAATTACAGAAAAAACTTGGCATCACGTTTGTCTACATCACACATGACCAGGAAGAAGCGATCAATATGTCAGACCGTATCGCAGTCATGAACCAGGGAAGATTTGAGCAGATCGGTTCCCCGGATGAGATCTACAATCATCCAAAGACCAGCTATGTGGCAACTTTTGTCGGAAATGCAAACATCCTTAAGGGAACTGTAGAAGCAATGGAAAGCGATCAGGTGCGCGTAAGCCTTGTAGGAGGAACTGTTCTGGCAGCGGCAGACGGCAATGTTTTACAGGCAGGAACACCGGTGACACTGGCAGTCCGGAGCGAAAATATCGTTCTTGACGAAACCTGTCAGAAAGGTCTTGACGCAGAAGTAGTCGAGAAGAGTTTTGCCGGAGGTCTTCTCCGCGTTGTACTGAAACTTACCGACGGAACAGAAGTGATCGCAAGCAGATACGGCATCGATGCGAGCGTGCAGCCAGGACAGAAAGTAACCTGTTTCTTTGAACCGGAGAATGCCGTTCTGGTAGATCTTGACACAGAAAGCGGGGCAGAATCATGAAAAAAAAGAAATCCGGCTCTGTCTGGATGATCCTGCCGTTATACATCTTTACGATCATTTTTGTGGCAGGACCGCTGCTTTATATGCTGGCACTGAGCTTTGCACAGCCAAAAGCAGGACACGGCGTGGAGTGGACATTTACACTTGCAAATTATAAAAAGATCCTTGACCCTGTCTACATGCAGACCTTTACAGGATCTTTCCAGCTTGCCCTGACCAGTACCTGATTATCTGCCTGGTCGGATATCCGTTTGGATATTTTATGGCAAAACTTTCCGACAAATGGAAAAAACGCGCGATGATCTTTCTGATGCTGCCGTTTTGGGTAAACTCCCTGATCCGACTTTACGGATGGATGATCATCCTTCAGACCAAAGGGCTTCTGAACATGTGCTCAAAAGCCTTGGGCTGATCGAGAAGCCGCTTCGTATCCTTTACAGCTATCCGGCGATCGTGATCGGTATGACCTATGTGCTGCTTCCGTTTATGATCCTTTCTGTCTATTCCAGCGCGGAGAAACTGGACTGGTCGCTCGTCGAGGCGGCAAGAGATCTCGGAGCGAGCCCGTTTAAGGCTTTTTGGACAGTATCTTTCAAACTGACTCTGCCAGGTCTTCTTTCCGGTGTGATCTTGACATTTATCCCGTCCATGGGACTGTTTTTCATCGCAGATATCCTGGGTGGAAACAAGATCGTGCTTGTTGGAAGTCTGATCCAGGAACAGATGACAAGAGGAAATAACTGGCCGTTCGCGGCGGCACTGGCTGTGGTATTGATGATCCTTACGACACTGATGATCATGCTGTACCGCAAAGTCACAAATGCAAAAGAATTGGAGGGTGTGGGATGAAAAAGAATTCAAAACTCTCCAGGTTTTACCTTGGATTGATTTTTGTACTGATGTATCTGCCGATCGCAGTCGTCATCGTATTTTCTTTTAATGAATCAAAACTTCCGGTGCGTTTTACCGGATTTTCCCTGAAATGGTATCAGGAGCTTTTTTCTGACAGCGCAATGATCGAGGCACTTGGAAATAGTTTGTTCCTTGGAGTGTTAAGCTGCTTTGTATCGGCGGTGATCGGAACTCTTGGGGCAGTCGGGCTTTCCAGGATCCACTGGAAGACAAAGGGAATCTTGGAATATATTTCCATCCTGCCGCTGATGATCCCGGAAATCATCCTTGGTATGGTCCTGATGGCTTTTTTCTATATGATGAATCTGCCGTTTGGTATGCTGACGCTCCTGATCGGACACACCGTTTTCTGCGTGCCGTATATTCTTATGGAAGTAAAAGCACGCCTTGCGGGAATGGACCGTCGCTTGAGGAAGCGGCGAGGGACCTTGGTGCAGGACCGTTTCGGGCATTTTGGGATATTATCCTTCCGCTCATAATGCCGGCGGTAATGTCAGGTTCCCTTCTGGCATTTGCAATGTCCATGGATGATGTGGTCATCAGTATTTTTATTAACGGACCGCGTCTTTCTACTCTGCCGATCAAGGTCTACACACAGATCAAGACAGGCGTGACCCCGGAGGTCAATGCACTCTGTACGATCATGCTGGCGGTGACCCTTCTGATCCTGCTCGTTTATACCGCAATAGGAAAGTTTACAGGCAGAAATCAGAAAAAGAATTAAGAAAGTCTTTTCAATGAAACAAAAGTAAGATATACTAAACATGTCTGGGGTTTGTTAAAATCGAAACAAGACAAGAAGAGGAGAAAAAGTTATGAAAAAATTAGTGGTATGTGCATTATGTGCGGCACTCGTAGTTCCAACACTCGCAGTTTCTGTTCAGGCAGATGACTCCAAAGAACTGGTGCTCTACACATGGGAGAACATGTTCCCGCAGGAAGTTCTTGACGGATTCGAAGAAGAAACAGGAATCAAGGTCGTTTATTCTAATTTTGATACAGATGAAAACATGCTGGAGAAACTTTCCATGGCAAAAGGCGGAGATTATGATGTTGTCGTAGCAGATGACTATATCATCCAGACTGCCATCGAGGAAGGCCTGGTGGAGAAACTTGACACATCCAAGCTGTCAGGATGGGAAAACATCAACCCGCTTTATCAGGGACAGTTCTATGATCCGAACGATGAATATACAGCACCATACGGTGCAGGCATTCCGCTGATCGTTTACGATCCGGAGCTGGTGGACATCGATATCAAAGGCTATAATGACCTCTGGGATGCCTCTTTAGAGGACAGCATTGCCCTGACTGCCAATTACCGTGTGCTCAACGGTATCACAAATCTTGCTCTTGGCCAGGACTTTAATGACCAGAATACAGATGATATCGCCAAAACAGGGGAGAAGCTTCTGGAGTTAGCACCAAACGTGCGTCTGATTCAGGATGACAATACACAGGATGCGCTTCTTAATGGGGAAGCAAGTGTTGCCTTCCTTTATACATCTCAGGTAACAGCAGCCCTTCAGGAAAATCCGGATCTCAAAGTGGTATATCCGGAAGAGGGACTTGGCTTTGGCGTTATGGGAATGTTCATCCGAGCCAGGCACCGGACAAGGATGAGGCTTATCAGTCATGGACTACATCCTTCAGCCGGAAAACGCAGCAAAATGTTTCGATTATATCGGATATACTGCACAAACAAAGCAGCAGATTCCCTGCTTGAGAATCAGGACCTTGTTGTTCCGGATCTGTAACAGAAGGATCAGCAGTAGAAAACATCAGCGCGGAGGCAGATGAGCC
>ENA-OQCX01000542-OQCX01000542.1-human-gut-metagenome-genome-assembly--contig:-NODE-542-length-19559-cov-2.104467_pt1 | contig 19559 bp, 27 predicted proteins | sample MGYA00242762_ERZ504587 | MGnify/ENA primary metagenome ERZ504587 (study PRJEB26092, sample SAMD00036337) | human gut metagenome | host: Homo sapiens | study: EMG produced TPA metagenomics assembly of... | reverse complement strand
GCGACAATAGGCACTTCTTTTGAATAAGAACGAATCAGGCGCGTAGCCTCCAGCCATCCATATGGGGCATCTTGATATCCATCAAAATCAAGTCGGGCTGATGTTCTTTAAATTGATTCACCGCATCCTCTCCATTCTTAGCCCATAGCAGATTACATCTTTTCCCTAACAATGTCTTTAACAGCAAAAAGTTGCTGTCTACATCTTCCGCCACCAGTACTGTTCTTCTTTGCAACACTTTTCTCGGTCCCGTACTCCCTGATTCCGGACACTTCATAGCCTTTCCGGATTCCGGAATTTTTTTACCCGCCTTATAAGGAATCGTAAAACGAAAAGTAGAACCTTCATTCAGTTTGGATTACGCAGTAATCTCTCCACCTAGTTTTTCTACAATCACCCTACAAATCGCAAGCCCCAAACCTGTTCCCTGAACAAAAGTATTCAGTTTCACGAAACGCTCAAAAATCATTTTAATCTTCTCCTCGGAGATACCCATTCCCGTATCTTTTACATAAAAATCAATATACTCCTCCCTCACTTCAAAACCAAAACGGATTTCCCCTTTGAAAGTAAATTTTATAGCATTGGTTATCAAATTTGTAACAACTTGCATAATTCGGTTCTGATCTTCATTGATTATCAAGCTGGTGTCTTTATTGTCTAATATCAAAACAACCCCAGTTCTGCACCCGATCCTTATGCATCTCATACACATTACGGCACAATTCTCCCAAATCCATTGGATATCTGATGTATTCCAATGTACCCGCCTCTATTTTTGCCAAATCAAGTATGTCATTGATTAATTGCAACAATATTTCCGAATTCTGGTTGATGATGTCCGAATAAAGTTTTTCATCCTCTGCGTTATCCGCTATAGTCATCAAATGCGAAAATCCCACAATTGCATTCAGCGGAGTACGGATTTCATGGCTCATATTGGCAAGGAAAGCGGTTTTCAACCTGTCGGACTGTTCGGCTTTGATACGGGCGAATATCAATTCCTGCTCTATATTCTGTATATTGGTAATATCCCATGAAATACCGATAATGAGCGGTGTCCTCCCTTCCAGAGGAACCAACGTTTTCAAGGTCTGCACAATACGGGGCTCTCCTGTAGCCGTCACATACGTTTCCTGCATTCCATACGTTCGCGGGTACGAATCAATTCCAAATCATCCCGATGAAACTTCTCCGCATTCTCATATTCGGGAAATACTTCAAAATCAGTACGCCCCAACGCTTTGGAAGCAGGAATTTTAGAGTGACTGGCAAACGCCTTATTCCAATAAAGATATCGGAAATCATCTTCAGGGTCCTTCACAAACAAATAAACAGGAATATTATTCAGTATAGCATCCATCAGATAATTCAATTCACGCAATTCATCACGATTCTTGATAACATCTGTTATATCCTGTGTAAAGAACCAAATCATTTCCTCGCCCTGATTTTGAATCATAAAGGCCGAAACCTGATGAACACGAAGTTTTGTTTCTCCCACACGGTATATTTGGCACGATAAGCAAAATTACCTCCGTTATCGCGAATCTCCTGAACACGTTTATCAAACTGTTCTTTAGTATTCAAGGAAACAGGCAAATCATAGATTTTCTGTGTTCCTAATTCCCCTTTCACTCCATATTCCTCAATAAACTGCCGGTTGGCATAGACTAAGGTTCCGTCAGCCGATACAGCCAGAATACTATCACTGACCCTATCCAATATCCGTTTAAATATTTCCAAATTCTGCTGTGTGGCAACTCTTTCACTAATATCACGGCACATTATCAACACATATTCTTCATCTAAGGGGAAAATACGATTTTCATAATAATGAAGCGTCCCGTCCACATCCAATTCATGATGGGCTGTAGAACCCCTACCTGTCGAAATAACCTTCTGAAGATTATTATGTATATTGTGATAAGCCTCTTTAGGAACCATATCCTGCATACGCATCCCCTTAAAATCGTTGTTGGATACACCCACATGATTTGTTTCCTCATTAGACACCACCTCTATCCCCATTTCCTCATGATTGAAAACGGTCAACATATCCGGCAAGGAATCTAATATTCTTACCGCATATTTCTCCTTGAAACTAACGCCATCAAAGTTTTTTTCAGAAGAAGATAATTTTTCTTTCAGCAGCCTGTTCTCCTCTTTCAACGATTCAATTTCCTGCTCTAATACTTTAAGCTTGTGTTCACAATCCATTTGTTTTGAATATCTTTAGGATTCCTAATTGGACAAAAGTAGAAAACTTTTTGTAAACACAGAAAGAATAGTGATTTATTTTCCGATAAAAGAGAAGTCACTGATTAATAGTTAATGGAGTGCACTGTTGCCACACCCCATTAACCACATATCATCAGCCATTAAAATCATTTATATTCCGCCCAGCTCTTGATAGCGATATCGTTTATCGTCATGGTACAGAAAGCATTGATAAACGCACTTGCCAGACGAGCATTGGTTATCAAGGGCACATTCAGGTCGATAGCGGCACGACGTATCTTATATCCATTGTCCAACTCCCCGGCTGTCAGATTCTTCGGGATATTGACTACCATGTCTATCTCTTTCCGATGCAACATATCCAGTGCCTGAGGTTTCCCTTCCTCACTGGGCCAATACACGCGGGTATTTTCCACCCCGTTCTCGGTCAGGAAGTGGGATGAGCCTCCGGTGGCATAAAGTTTATAACCTTTCTTCTGCAACATACGGGCCGCTTCCAAGGTATCCGCTTTCTGCTTGGCATTACCTGTAGAAAGCAACACGCTCTTTTCCGGAATACGATACCCCACAGACAGCATCGCCTTCAATACGGCACACGAAGTATCCGTACCGATGCAGCCTACTTCACCGGTAGAGGCCATATCTACCCCCAATACCGGATCGGCTTTCTGCAAACGGTTGAAAGAGAACTGGCTGGCCTTAATACCCACATAATCCAACTCGAAAAGATTCTTGTTCGGTTTCTCAACCGGCAGTCCGAGCATCACTTTGGTAGCCAGTTCAATAAAATTAATTTTCAGCACCTTGCTGACAAAGGGGAAGCTGCGTGAAGCACGAAGGTTACATTCAATTACCTTGATATCATTGTCCTTTGCCAGATATTGGATATTGAACGGACCGGAGATATTCAATTCCTTGGCTATCTGACGGGAGATGCGCTTGATGCGGCGCACCGTTTCCACATACAGCTTTTGCGGCGGGAACTGGATAGTGGCATCGCCCGAATGCACTCCGGCATACTCAATGTGCTCACTGATAGCATATGCCACAATCTCACCATTCTGAGCCACAGCGTCCATTTCCACTTCCTTGGCGTGCTCGATGAACTGGCTCACCACTACCGGATGCTTTTTCGATACATTGGCAGCCAGTTTCAGGAAGCGTTCCAACTCTTCTTGATTGGAGCAGACATTCATGGCCGCACCACTCAGCACATACGAGGGACGTACCAAAACAGGGAAGCCTACCTTGTCAATAAAGGCATGGATGTCTTCCATAGAAGTCAATGCGCTCCATTCGGGCTGGTCCACTCCGATGCGGTCCAGCATGGCCGAGAATTTATCCCGGTCTTCGGCATTGTCAATGCTCTTGGCACTGGTACCGAGGATATTTACATTTTGCGCATCCAGACGGAGAGCCAGATTGTTAGGAATCTGGCCACCGGTAGATACAATGACTCCGTGAGGATTCTCCAGTTCGAGAATATCCATCACACGCTCGAAAGTCAGCTCATCAAAGTACAGACGGTCGCACATATCATAGTCGGTAGAAACCGTTTCGGGATTATAATTAATCATGACACTGCGGTAACCCTCCTTACGGATAGTCTGCAAAGCCTGCACGCCACACCAGTCAAATTCCACCGACGAACCGATGCGGTAAGCACCCGAACCCAGTACCACGATGGATTTATGGTCGCCTAAGTACTTCACATCATTGGCCACACCACTATACGTCAAGTACAGATAGTTGGTCTGTGCAGGGTACTCGGCCGCCAAAGTATCGATTTGTTTCACCACCGGAAGGATTCCCACCTGCTTACGATGATTACGCACATACAGAATACCGTCTTCCATATCTCCTTCGTACCCAATGGCACGGGCTATCTGGAAATCGGAGAATCCCTGCACTTTCGCCTTACGGAGCAACTCGTCCGGCATATCGGTAATCTGCTTGTGGTTATTGCCCCATTCGTGCATCTCTTTAGAAGTGTCCATGATGTGCTGCAATTTCTGCAAAACCATTGTCAATCTTGGTCAGCTCATGAATCTGGTCTACCGTGTAACCTGCACGCATGGCTTTGCTGATCACGAAGATACGTTTGTCCGTCGGCTCACGAAGGGCTTTGTCCACGTCTTCTATAACCAATTCCTTATTCTCTACAAAACCATGCATTCCCTGACCAATCATGCGCAAACCTTTCTGAATGGCTTCTTCGAAAGTACGTCCGATAGCCATCACCTCGCCCACCGATTTCATGGACGAGCCCAGTTCACGGTCCACACCGTGGAACTTGCCCAAGTCCCAACGGGGAATCTTGCACACCACATAGTCCAGTGCAGGCTCGAAGAAGGCACTGGTGGTCTTTGTCACCGAGTTTTTCAAGTCGAACAACCCATATCCCAAGCCTAATTTGGCGGCAACGAAAGCCAACGGATAGCCGGTAGCCTTGGAAGCCAATGCAGACGAACGCGAAAGACGGGCGTTGACCTCAATGACACGGTAATCTTCCGATTCGGGATCGAAGGCATACTGTACATTGCATTCGCCCACAATGCCGATATGGCGGATGATACGGATAGCCAGTTCACGAAGTTTATGATACTCGGCATTGGTCAGTGTCTGCGAAGGGGCGATCACGATAGACTCGCCGGTATGGATACCCAGCGGGTCGAAGTTCTCCATGTTACATACAGTGATGCAGTTATCATAACGGTCACGGACCACTTCATACTCCACCTCCTTCCAGCCTTTCAAACTCTTTTCCACCAATACCTGCGGCGAGAAAGAGAAGGCCTTTTCAGCCAGAACATTCAGTTCCTCTTCATTGTCACAGAAACCTGAGCCCAAACCACCCAATGCATAGGCGGCACGGATAATGACCGGATAACCTAATTCTTTAGCGGCGCGACGGGCATCTTCCAGATTTTCCACCGCTTCGCTCTTGATGGTCTTGACATTGATTTCATTCAGTTTTTCTACAAACAATTCACGGTCTTCAGTATCCATGATGGCCTGCACAGGAGTACCCAACACACGGACATTGTATTTTTCGAAGATACCTGCTTTGTACAGTGCCACCCCACAGTTCAAGGCAGTCTGTCCGCCGAAAGACAGGAGCACGCCGTCCGGACGTTCCTTTTCTATCACCTTCTCTACAAAATAAGGAGTAACGGGCAGGAAATAAATCTGGTCTGCCACCCCTTCGCTGGTCTGCACGGTAGCGATGTTCGGTTGATCAGAACCGTTTCAATCCCTTCCTCCTTCAAGGCTTTCAATGCTTGCGAACCCGAATAGTCAAATTCTCCGGCCTCGCCAATCTTCAAGGCACCGGAACCTAATAACAATACTTTCTTTATTTCGTCTTTCATACTTGTTCTTTTTAATACACGGTTTATAACAACTTCACAAACTCATCAAACAGGAACTCGGTATCCGTAGGTCCCGATGCAGCTTCCGGATGGAACTGTGCCGAGAACCAAGGTTGGTTTTATGCCTGATACCCTCGTTGGAACCGTCATTCATATTGATGAACAGCGGTTCCCAATCGGTTCCCAATGTATTATTATCTACCGCATAACCGTGGTTCTGACTGGTAATGAAACAACGTTCCGTTCCTATCATGCGCACCGGTTGGTTATGGCTGCGATGACCGTATTTCAATTTATAGATGGTGGCACCTCCTGCTTTGGAAAGCAACTGATTCCCCATACAAATGCCGAAGATAGGCTTGTCGCTCAGGCTCATCGCCTTGCGGATATGCTGTACCGCCTCATCGCAAGTATCCGGATCACCCGGACCGTTCGAAATAAACAATCCGTCATACTCCATCCCTGTAAAGTCATGGTTCCAAGGGACACGGATCACTTCCACATCCCGTTTCAGTAAGCAACGGATAATATTTGTCTTTACACCACAATCCACCAACACCACTTTTTTCTTACCTGCACCTTCATTGTAACGAATCACTTCCTTACACGATACTTTATCTACATAATTGATACCTGCATACATTGCTTCGGGCACATTGCCGGGTTCATCATCAAATACAATTTTCCCCATCATTACCCCATGTTCGCGAAGAACTTTGGTCAGTTCACGGGTATCGATGCCTGTAATGCCCGCACTTGCTCACGCTTCAGCCAGTCGGCCAGACTTTCTTTCGCATTCCAGTGACTGTATTCTTCACTGTAATCACTTACAATAATCGCTTCGGCATGGATACGTTCACTTTCCATAAAAGTAGCCAAGCCATTGGGTTCGATAGTAAAGGGAGGTACCCCGTAGTTACCGACCAACGGATAAGTTAAGGTCATCAGCTGCCCCGCATATGAAGGGTCTGTCAAACTCTCAGGATAACCGGTCATAGCGGTATTAAACACCACTTCGCCGGCTACCGGTTTCTCATAACCGAACGACTTGCCCGGGAAACGGCTCCCGTCGTCGAGGATCAATGTTACATTTCTCATCTAATCTATCTTGAATGGTTGTTCTTTAGAATTGATAAACTTTTTCTATTATAGTCTATAAACGCCTGGTTCACCAGCTTCACTCCACCCGGAGTAGGATAATCCCCACTGAAATACCAGTCGCCCGTATGGTTGGGACACGCTTCATGCAATCCTTCCAGTGTCTGATAAACGATTTCCACTTTCGCCTGCGTACCCTTCGGAGTGAGAAGTTCCACCATTTTTGCCGCAATCTCCTCATTAGTGAAAGGGGCATAAATTTCTTTCACATAATTCACCATCTGCTCTTTGGGTAACCCCACCTGGTCTTTCGATTTGTTGTAAGCACGGGCTATCACATCTTTCATATCCCGTTCTTTCAATATGATAGCAGCCTTGAAAGCGATAAACTGATCCATACTGGCCATATCAATACCATAATAATCAGGATAACGCACCTGTGGCGAAGAAGAAACAATGACGATTTTCTTCGGATGCAGGCGGTCGAGGATGCCGATAATGCTCTGTCTTAACGTAGTTCCCCGGACGATGCTGTCATCAATAATCACCAGATTATCCACATGAGGCACAAGGCTTCCATAAGTGATATCATACACATGGGCAGCCAAATCATTCCGACTGTTGCCTTCGGCGATAAAGGTACGCAGCTTGATATCCTTGATGGCTACTTTCTCGCTACGGATACGCCAGGACAGGATTTTTTCCAGTTCCTCGTGATTGGATGATGCCCCAAAGCCTCTATCTTCTTTACTTTCAGTTCATTCAGATAATTGTCGAATCCTTCCAGCAGTCCATAGAAAGCCACTTCCGCCGTATTGGGTATAAAAGAGAATACGGTATGCTCCACATCATAGTCTACCGCTTTCAAATAGGATTCACCAGTTTTTCGCCCAGCTGTTTTCTTTCTTTATAAATATCCATGTCACTTCCCCGGCTGAAATAGATACGTTCGAAGGAACAGGCTTTCTTCTCTTTCGCCCGGTTGATCTGTGCCAGACGCATCTTTCCAGTCTTGCTTATAAGGATAGCCTGTCCCGGTTGCAATTCATTGATGCTTCCGGCAGATACATTCAAGCAGTCTGAATGACAGGGCGCTCGGATGCCAATACCATGATTTCATCGTCCATGTACCAGAAAGCCGGACGAATGCCCCACGGATCGCGCACCGCAAAAGACTCACGCTACCGGTCATACCGCAGATCACATAGCCTCCATCCCACTCCTTGCTCGAATCTTGAGGACATTGCCCAGATCAATGCGGTCTTCTATAGCGTGAGTGATATCCATGCCTTTCAGACCTTCCTTCTCACATTCCACATAGAGGCGCTCCACCTCGCGATCCAAACGGTGCCCCACTTGTTCCAGCATAATATATGTGTCGGCATATTTACGCGGATGCTGGCCGTCGGCAGTGATACGTGCGAAAATCTCATCCACATTGGTCATGTTGAAATTGCCGCACAACGCCAAATTCTTGGCACGCCAGTTGTTACGGCGCAAGAACGGATGCACGTAGGAGATACCGCTTTTTCCGGTAGTGGAATAACGCAAATGCCCCATATATACCTCTCCGGCAAAGGGAAGGCATTTCTTGGCGTATCCGGCATCATGCAATTGTTCAGGCGCCAAATCCTTGAAATGATTTTGCACCGTACCGAATATCTCTGTTATCGCCCTGAACCTAAAGCTCTTTCACGGAACATATATTCTTCACCGGGATTGGCCTCCAGTTTGACACAGGCCAACCCGGCGCCTTCCTGTCCGCGGTTGTGTTGTTTTTCCATCAGCAGATACAGCTTGTTCAAGCCATACATCCAGGTTCCATACTTTTCCTGATAATATTCCAGCGGTTTCAGCAGTCGTATCATAGCGACTCCACATTCATGCTTTAACGGTTCCATGCTCTCTCTTTACTACTTAAATTAATAGTTCATTTTCAGATTCTTATAAAAACATCCCAAAGGTATGACAAGACCTTCTGTCATTTTTCCAAACTTACGGTACATCTTTCAAGAATTATGCCGGAAACTTCCTGCATAATCTCCGGCAGCATTGCCTTCTATTCTACTGTTACCGACTTCGCCAGATTTCGTGGCTGATCCACATTCTTCCCTTTGCAAATGGCTACATGGTAGGCCAATAACTGTAAGGGGACCGTAGCTATCAACGGTTCGAGGCACTCTAATGTTTCGGGCAACTCAATGCAATCATCGGCCAACTTACTGATTACCGTATCTCCTTCTGTGACCAAAGCGATTACTTTTCCCTTGCGCGCCTTGATTTCCTGTATGTTACTCATTATCTTTCATACATCGCATTATGCGTAGCTACCACCACAACAGGCATTTCGGCATCAATCAATGCGATAGGTCCATGTTCATCTCAGCGGCGGATAGCCTTCAGCGTGAATATAAGATATCTCCTTCAACTTTAACGCGCCTTCCAAAGCTACCGGGAAACTGTACCCCCGCCCCAAATAGAGGAAATTATGTGCATAGGTGAAAATACGCGACAGTTCCGCTATTTTAGGATTACTGATCAATATCTTTTTTATTTTAGCCGGAATCACAGTCAATTCCCGGATCACTTCCAGGTATTTCTCATCTGCCATACTCCCTTTCTCTTTTGCCAGTGTCAGCGCCAGCATGGTAAGCACGGTTACCTGTCCGGTAAATGCCTTGGTGGACGCCACTCCTATTTCCGGTCCTACATGAATATAAGAACCGGTATCTGTAATGCGCGGAATGGATGAACCTACCGCATTGCATATACCATAGATAAAAGCTCCTTTCTCTTTCGCCAGTTCTATGGCAGCCAATGTATCGGCCGTTTCACCCGATTGCGAGATAGCTATTACCACATCGTCTTCATGAATCACCGGATCACGATAGCGGAACTCGGAGGCATATTCCACTTCTACCGGAATACGGCAGAAACTTTCTATCAGTTGTTTCCCTATCAATCCGGCATGCCACGAAGTTCCGCAAGCCACAATTACAAAGCGACGAGCCTTGAGCAAACGTTCCTTATGATCAATAACCGCCGACAGTACTACTTTATCACCGTCCGCATTGATGCGTCCACGCATACAGTCGTTAATACAATCGGGTTGTTCGAATATCTCCTTCAACATGAAATGCGGGTATCCCCCTTTCTCCAGTTGTCCCAGATTCATTTCCACCGTACGTACTTCGGGATTTTGAAGCACGTTGTCCAGATTGACGACTTCCAATGCCTTGTCTCTGCGAATCACCGCTATCTCCCCATCTTGCAGATACACCACTTTATCCGTATACTCTACAATCGGAGTAGCATCCGAAGCCAGAAAGAATTCATCCTTCCCTATCCCTACCACCAGCGGACTGCTTTTGCGTGCTGCAATAATCTCATCGGGATTATTCTTGTCGAGCACCGCTATAGCGTATGCGCCAATCACCTCATGCAGAGCCAACTGAACGGCAGTAAGTAAATCTAAATGGTTGGAAAGTTGGAAAAATTCAATTAACTGTACGAGAACTTCGGTATCTGTACTACTTTTAAAGATGAACCCTTTTTTTTTGTAGCTTTTCTTTCAGGGTAGCGTAGTTTTCAATAATACCATTGTGGATAAGAGCTAGATTCTTTGAAGAAGAAAAATGAGGATGAGCGTTAGCCTGACAAGGCTCTCCGTGGTGGCCCATCGGGTGTGGGCAATACCAATTGTACCGGAAACGTCTTTTTGGGAAACAAAAGCCTCTAGGTCTGAAACCTTTCCTTTCGTTTTATAAACGTTCAACCTCCTTTTTTTGTCTATCAATGCGACTCCTGCGCTATCATAGCCCCGGTATTCCAACCGCTTCAGGCCTTTTATGAGAACAGGGTAAGCATCTCGTTTTCCAATATAGCCTACTATTCCACACATAATCTACTAAGTATATGTTCTGATTCGACTGCAAAGATACAAATATCAATTAACATAAATGCAATAAAAAACCATAAATAATTGACGAAAGCGATAAAAAAGTAAGAATAAAAATCGAAAAGAAATATTTTATTCGTTTTTTTAATAAATATGAAAACTTACAGTATGATATTGTCTGTTGTGGTTTTAGTTACGATTTGAAAGACAGTAAGCAAGCAAGAAGGGTAATGTGTAAAGAGGACCGTCATCCCGACGCCCCTCTCCGCAAACTTAAAACAACCAACAAAAGAAATAGATAACCTTTATGCAGTGATTATCTAATAAAAAGCAATTCACGATATTTAGGTAATGTCCACATCTGGTTGTCTACGATCAGCTCCAGCTTGTCAATATGATAACGTATCTCTTCCAGCATCGGGGCGATGGTATCGTGATAGGCAATGGCCTTTTCGCGCTCGCTCTCTATTTTGTTCGCCACTTTTCGCGCCTCCACCATGGCATTTACATGCTCGGTGATGAAAATGGTTCGCCGGGCAATCTCTTCGATAAGTTTCATGTTCTCGGCCGACAGTTGGGATGCTTTTTCCGCCGGGAAGAGCTCTTTCATTTTATACACATTGTTTATCAGCTTGCTTTGGTATTCGGTGGCTACGGGGATGATGTGGTTCATCGCCAGGTCGCCCAGCACGCGCGCCTCGATCTGGATTTTCTTTGTGTAAGTTTCCCATTTCACTTCATTGCGCGCCTCCAGCTCCTTGCGGGTCATCACGCCGGTGGATTCGAACATGGCGATGCTCGCGGGCTTCAAGTAGTTGTCGAAAATGAGCGGGCAGCTCGTTTCGCAGTCCAGACCCCGGCGGGCGGCCTCCGCCTTCCATTCGTCCGAGTAGCCGTTGCCGTCAAAACGGACAGGCTTGCACTCCTTGATGTAGCGGCGGATAATTTCGATGATGGCGGAGATTTTCGGTTCACCCTTTTCGATGAGCGCGTCCACGTCCTGCTTGAACCGGGCAAGTTGTTCGGCAACGGCCGCGTTGAGCGCAATCATGGCACTGGCACAGTTTGCTCCGAGCCTACGGCGCGGAATTCGAAGCGATTGCCGGTGAAGGCGAACGGCGAAGTGCGGTTGCGGTCGGTATTGTCAATCAGCAGTTCGGGAATTTGCGGGATGTCCAGCTTCATTCCCTGTTTGCCTGCCAGTGAGACAAGGTCATCGTTGCCGCTTTCTTCTATATGGTCCAGACTTGCGTGAGCTGTTTGCCCAGGAAAGAAGAAATGATGGCGGGCGGCGCTTCGTTGGCTCCCAGGCGATGGGCGTTGGTGGCACTCATGATGGAGGCTTTCAGCAAACCGTTGTGGTGGTATACCGCCATCAGGGTGTTGACTATGAAGGTGATGAAGCGCAGATTGTCTTCGGCGGTCTTGCCCGGAGCCATCAGCAGGACGCCGGTGTCTGTACCCAGTGACCAGTTGTTATGCTTCCCCGAGCCGTTGACGCCTTTGAAGGGTTTTTCGTGCAGCAACAGGCGGAAGCCGTGGCTCCGCGCCACCTTGCGCATGAGCGACATGAGAAGCATGTTATGGTCTACCGCCAGGTGCATTCTTCGAAAATGGGAGCCAGCTCAAATTGGTTGGGAGCCACTTCGTTATGGCGGGTCTTGACGGGTATGCCCAGTTCCAGCGCCTGTATTTCAAGGTCTTTCATAAAGGCAGCCACACGGGTGGGGATGGCTCCGAAGTAATGGTCTTCCAATTGCTGGTTCTTGCTGGCTTCGTGTCCCATCAGGGTGCGCCCGGTCAGCAGCAGGTCGGGACGGGCGGCATACAGTCCTTCGTCTACCAGGAAGTATTCCTGTTCCCAGCCCAAGTAGGCCACCACTTTCTTCACTTCCGGGTTGAAGTAACGGCACACGTCCACGGCGGCTTTGCCCACAGCACTCAAGGCTTTCAGCAGTGGCGTTTTGTAGTCCAGCGACTCGCCGGTGTAAGCAATGAAAACGGTAGGGATGCACAGGGTGTCGTCCACCACGAAGACAGGCGATGAGGGGTCCCATGCACTGTAGCCGCGTGCCTCGAAGGTGTTTCGGATGCCGCCGTTGGGGAAGCTGGAAGCATCGGGCTCCTGCTGTACGAGGAGCTTGCCGGAGAATTCTTCCATCATTCCACCTTGCCGTCGTGTTCCACAAAGGCGTCGTGCTTTTCGGCTGTGCCTTCCGTCAGGGGTTGGAACCAGTGGGTGTAGTGGGTTACACCTAGCTCGGTTGCCCAGCGTTTCATGCCTGCCGCCACTTCGTCGGCTATGGCACGCTCCAGGGGGGCGCCGTTGTCCATGGCGTCCGTCAGTTTGGCATAGACGCGCCGGGCAGATACTTGAACATTTTCTCGCGGTTGAAAACGTATTTGGCGAAATATTCACTGGGCCTTTCGGCTGGTGTCTCCACCGTTGCTGCTTTCTTCTTGAAAGCCGTTTCGACTACTCTGAATCTTAATTTTGACATAATACCTAAATTTGTTTAGTTGTTGATTAGTAGAATGAATGGAAAAAACTTTTGTGATTAATTGTATGCCGACTCGCCATGCTCGTAGATATCGAGTCCTTCCTCTTCAATGCGTTTCGGAACACGCAAGCCATGTATCTTGTCCAGCACTTTAAAGACAATGAAGCCCATGCCTGCCGCCCACGCTCCTACCACGCCGCGCCGAAGAGCTGTGCCAGCAGGAAGCTGCTGCCGCCGCCATAGAACAGCCCCTCTTCTGTGGCGAAGAGTCCTGTAAGGATCGTTCCCAGGCAACCGCAAACACCGTGTACGGACGATGCGCCTACGGGGTCGTCAATTTTCAGCACATGGTCGATAAAGTCGACTGCAAATATCATTACCACGCCGCAAATGGCACCGATAAGTACAGACCCGAAAGGCGATACCAGGTCACATCCCGCCGTGATGCCACCAGTCCTGCCAGCACACCGTTCAGCGTGAGCGACAAGGAAGGTTTGCCATACTTCATCCAACTCGCCACCAGTGCGAAGAAACCTCCTGCACAAGCTGCCAGGTTGGTGGTGAGGAACACATGCGAAATGGCTGTCTGGTCTCCACTTGTTGCCGCTGCCAACTGCGAACCAGGTTGAACCCGAACCAGCCGAACCAAAGGATAAACACGCCCAGGCAGGCAAGCGTCAAACTATGACCGGGGATGGCCCTTGATTTACCGTCTTTCCCGTACTTTGCCAATACGCGGTCCCAGAATGGCGGCGCCCACCAGGGCAATCCATCCGCCTACGGAGTGAACCACCGTAGAGCCGGCAAAGTCATGGAAAGTAGTGCCGAACGTCCTCATCATAAAGGAGTTTTCGTCTCCGTTCATCAGCCATCCGCCGCCCCAGGTCCAGTGGCCGGAAACCGGATAAATGAGTACGCTGATAAAGACAGTATAGACCAGATACATGGAGAACTTGGTACGTTCTGCCATGGCACCGGACACGATGGTGGCCGCCGTGGCGCAGAATACAGTCTGGAAAATCAGGAAGCCTTCGATGGGCAATCCGTTGTCGATGATTTTGTCCATCGCCTCCAAGTTGAAAAATGGGGGCGCCCACAAAACCGCCTATGCCGAACATCAGCCGAAGCCGATGAACCAGAACAGGATGGAGCCGAACATGAAGTCTACCAGATTTTTCATCAGCACGTTGGCCGTGTTCTTGGTACGGATGAACCCGGCTTCTACCAAGCAAATCCCGGTTGCATGAAGAATACCAGCATGGCGGCAAGTAGCATCCATACGGTGTTGAGTCCGGTAGCAAGTTCGCCCAAGGCCCCGGCGGTTGCATCGGGCGCCGCGGTGGTGGCTGCCACGCCTGCATCTTGCGCCCAAAGGCCGGCGGGGAGCATAAATAAGAGTATAGTATCCATAATTTTTCTCGTTTACGTTGTAGTATTGTTTTATTCCCGACTTTACCTTTGCCGGTAAAGGGAAGTAGCTTGCGCTTATTTTTCCTGTTCTGCATTATACAGGGCTATGTCGCCCCGCTCGCCCGTGCGTATGCGGACGGCATCTTCAATGGGGATGACGAAAATACGTCCGTCGCCTATCTCGCCGGTATGCGCCGCCTTGATGATGGCTTGCACTGTTTTCTCCACATTCTTTTCGCGCACCACGATGGAAACCAGGATTCTTTCAATCGAACTGGTATCATACACCACGCCACGGTAGATACGTCCCTGGCGTGCTTTGCCAATGCCTCTTACATCGTAGTAGGAAAACCATTCGATGTCGGCTTCGAGCAACGCGTCCTTTACGTCCTCGAACTTGGTCTTACGGATAATAGCCTCAATTTTCTTCATTGTTGTACTTGTAATTTATATGTTCCAATCTTTTTACCTTTTTAAAAACTGATACCTCTCTCTAATTGTGTCGTTATGTCTGAATTTGTTATTGTATCTGCATTTTCTGCACTTCCTGTCAGAAACTCAGTCCGAATACGAAATAGGCCCCTTCGGTGCGCGGATTCACCGTCACCTTGGCGAAGGCGGGGACTGAGAATGAGTCTGTAATCTTGATTTCCTTGGATGCCCCAAGGCTGATGTCGCATACGGCGAATCCGTCCGAACCGCTGCATTCCGGATCTGCGGAGACGTTATAGAAGTCATTGGCCCATGGCGTGGCTCCTATTTCTGCCGTCCAGTCCAGCCTGCCAGTTTGAAGGGGGCGGCGAGTGATATGTAAGAGGAGTAAGCCCGGTCGCCGTCCTTGTTCACCCCGTCGGCACCTGCAAAGTTGGTGTACCAGTTCACTGCCAGCGAACCGAAATCGTAGCCTATCTGCGCTTCGAATACATGGCTGGTATGGTGCGTGCCATAGTGGAAATAACCGGGACCGCCATTGAACCAGTAGTCTGTCACCGAAATGCTGAAACCGCCGGTGCAGTAGCCCAGCGTCAGGTCCAGTTCTTTCGTATCAGCGGACTCAATGCCTGCGGATCCCCATGCGCCGAGCGAAAATCCTTTGTAGGCAACGGACAATGACGGCTGTATGCTTACGCCTCCCAAATCCTGTCCGCGCCAAATATAGCCGCTTACCAAGTCAGCTCCTACGCTGGCTTCCACCTTGTCTTGAGCGATGCTCGTTGCCGGCACTGTCATGGACAGGCCTAATAGCAATGCCGTTTCCTTAAAATTCATCTTCATAGCTTTTTACCTTTTAATTAATAATAGTGAGTATGTCATATTTTATATACCTATTGGCTTGATTGATGTAAGTCCGATGCAAGCACAAAGTGCTTCAAGGTGTTGCCATGTATTGCTCAGAGCAACCATTTTCTGATCCGTTTCATGGCTTCTTCGCAATCCGCCCGCTCTCCGAAAGCGGTCAAGCGGATATATCCTTCACCACTGGGGCCGAAGCTACTCCCGGCGTGCCCACTACATTGGCTTCATACAGCATCTGTTCAAAGAATTTCCACGAGTTTACCTCACCCGGTGTCTTCACCCACAGGTAGGGGGCGTTCTCTCCGCCGAAAACTTTGAGTCCTGTACTTTCCAACGCTTCTTTCATGATGCGGGCGTTAGCATATAATACTGTATGATGGCTTTCACTTGCTTTTTGCCCTCGGGGGTATAGATCGCTTCGGCACCACGCTGGGTGATATAGGATGTGCCGTTGAACTTGGTGCACTGGCGGCGGTTCCACATCCGGTTCAGCGGAATGCGCTCTCCTTCCAGCGTGGCGGCAGTGAGTTCTTTCGGTACGACGGTGTATCCGCAACGCACCCCGGTGAATCCGGCTGTCTTCGAGAAACTGCGAAATTCTATCGCTACTTTTTTCGCTCCTTTTATCTCATAAATGGAGTGAGGAATGTCCGGGTCTTGTATGTAGGCCTCGTAGGCAGCATCGTAAAGGATGAGGGTATCATTTTCCAATGCATAGTTCACCCACTTTTTCAGTTCGGCCTTGCTAATGACCGTCCCCGTAGGGTTATTGGGATAGCAGAGGTATAAGATATCTATCCTGCGATCGGGGATTTCGGGCACGAAATTATTCTCGCTCAGGCAAGGCAAGTATACCACATTGCTCCATCGCCCGTCTTCCAGTATCCCGGCGCGGCCGCACATTACGTTCGAGTCGATGTATACTGGGTAGATGGGGTCTGTCACGCCGATGCTGTTGTCGTGGCGAAGGATGTCTCCGATATTTCCCGTATCGCTCTTGGCGCCGTCACTGATAAAGACTTCACCGGGTTCCAGATGGATGCCGCGCGGAGCATAATCATTCTTGATGACGGCATCTATCAGGAAATCATAGCCTTGTTCGGGACCGTAACCGTGGAATGTCTCTTTGTTTGCCAACTCGTCTACTGCCTTATGCATGGCTTCGATGGAAGCTTGAGGCAGCGGGCGGGTTACATCTCCGATGCCCAAGCGGATGAGGTCCGTTTTAGGATGAGAGACTTTGAATGCATTTACCTTTTTGGCAATGTCTGAAAACAAGTAATTGTTTGGTAGTTTTAAAAAATGTTCGTTTACTAATGCCATCGTTGTTATTGTTTTTATCGTTGTTTTAAGTTTTTCAAAATCAGTATCACATCTCTATTTCGCCTTCGAAAACCTTTCCGGCCGACCGGTCATGTATACATGTCCGTCTTTTTCGTCCCAGTGGATGTGAAGATCGCCTCCGTCCATCCTTACCCACGATTTTCGTCCGGCTTTATGGTTCAGTACGGCCGCCACGGCGGTGGCGCAGGCCCCTGTCCCGCAAGCCATTGTGATGCCCGAACCTCTTTCCCACACTCTCATCCGTAAGGATTGGTCCGGCAATATTTCTACAAATTCCACATTGGTCCGCTCAGGAAAAAGCGGATGATTTTCCAGTTTCGGACCAACCGCCGGCAAATCCACCTCTTTTATATCATCTACGAAAATGACAACATGCGGATTTCCCATGCAGACGAATGTTCCTTTGTATTCTTTTCCATCGGCCGGGATGGTTTCTGCCAGCATTCCACCGGTTTTCGTAGCTATCTGTCCGGGGTTTGATAGCAGGGGCGTACCCATATCTACGGTTACATCCTTCACCACCCCGTTGCCTGTATGAAGTTTCAGGATTTTGATTCCCGAAAGGGTTTCCAGCGTGATCACCTCCTTATCCGTCAATCCTTTCTCGTATACATATTTGCCTATGCAGCGCGAGGCGTTTCCACACATCATGGCTTCGGAGCGTCTGCATTGAATATACGCATACTGAAATCCGCTTTCTCGGATGCTCCAATCAGTACCAGACCGTCTGCACCGATACCGGTATGATAAGCGCTCCATTTTCTGGCGGCTTTTATCGGATCTTGCAGCGGAGAAGACAAGGTATTTACATAGATATAATCATTGCCGGTTCCTTGCATCTTGGTAAACTTGATAGTTGTTGCCATTTTGATTAATACTTATTTATTGTAGTTTCCTTTTGCTTTTAATTCTGTGCAAATATATATCTTTTTGATATTTTATAAGATATAATCGTTTCTATTTTCTTATTTATTTTCATTCTAATAACAAATAGAAACCGAAATATTTGTTTTATCTTTCAAATTACATCAAAACAAGGGAAGATAGTTTTGAATTGTAAGTAAATAGGTCGTTATATGATTGGGGAATGTAATATTCCCATTATTATATCCGGTCGGCGGACAAACACGGACTTAAAATTTAAATTTGTACTTGCAAACCCAATGACAGGTAAAGTAAAAAAGTCCGTGTTCTATCCGTCATCCCGTTCTATAAATAAACATTTTGTGATATGATTGAGGATTATCATTTCATATATTCCCAATGGAATGGACTTTTACATATTTGTCTGCCCGAACCACCGTCCACGCCCCCGGAAGTAATGCACCGTAAGTTCGGGCTGAAAAATCCTTCAGATGTTGCAGCCACTCCGCAAACCCCTTGTTGACGGGCGTTCCGGCTGAAGGATTCGGTCTTTTAATTGTTTCAGCCGCTTGCGGATGTTTCAGCCTGAAAAACAGGCGTCCGTTCCTGCAATTTGAACGTACACTTCCAAAAAACAAAAGTACGGTTTCAAAAAGCCGCGTTTTTTCCTATCGGAGGGTCCGGAATCCTGATACAAGTTCTGCCGGATCTTGCAACAAGTTCCGCAAATTCCTGCAACAAGTTCCGACTCACGCCCTCACTATTCCGGTAGAAGTGGTTCCTGCCAGAACACCAGCCCACGCGCTGAAAGAACTTGTTCTTTTCGAAAAACATAAGTTCCATTAAAAAAAAGATAAGGATGTCTTTAGCAAAAGAAAAGGACCTTTTTTAAAAACGAACTTATCTTTTTACCTGCCTGCAAGACCGGCAACTTCCCCACTTGCTATCGACTGTTCTCGGAAAACGACCAGGCATTTTCTCCAAGCTCTTATTTCTTTTTGTGCCGGGAAAGCTGTCTTTTTCCGTGTCCGACCCGGACAATGATAGGTCTTGAAACTGTCTTGAGAGTCTTCGGCAACTGTCTTGACAGCTTTCAAAAACTCTCAAGACAGTTTTCGAGATCTCATAACACCTTACTTTTTACTGGCTGAAACATCTGCAAGCGGGCTGAAACAATTAAAAGGCCGAATCCTTCAGCCGGAACGCCCGTCAACAAGGGGTTTGCGGAGTGGCTGCAACATCTGAAGGATTTTTCAGCCCAATCCCAAGGAGGATATAGCGGATAGTTTAGTTTTGACACACCTCGGTTTTAACAGGTCTGTTTGTAAAAGATATATAAGGTGCGGCGACACATTATATACTAAGTTTCCCACATTATTTAACGGAATTATCCATTTTAGGCTTGTTTGCTCTATATCATAAAGATACGAAAAGATGTGGGAAGTAGGGAGAAATGCCCTACTTTTTGCTACAAATTCGCCGAATAAGGCAAGCTCTTTATATAGTCCTCCATAAACTGCCAGTCAGGAGCACCAT
>ENA-OQCX01000541-OQCX01000541.1-human-gut-metagenome-genome-assembly--contig:-NODE-541-length-19565-cov-1.737370_pt1 | contig 19565 bp, 25 predicted proteins | sample MGYA00242762_ERZ504587 | MGnify/ENA primary metagenome ERZ504587 (study PRJEB26092, sample SAMD00036337) | human gut metagenome | host: Homo sapiens | study: EMG produced TPA metagenomics assembly of... | reverse complement strand
CCTGCGCCCCCGTCTGCTGTTGCAGCGCCCTGCCGAGTTCCACGATCTCTTGCTCTGTCTGCGCTGAGAGCACATCCGCAAAATCATTCACAAAAAACTGCGCGGTGGGTTGATAAGCAACCTCCGCCGCAGCCGCCAGGCAGAGCGTCACAGCCAAAACAATCGCGGCGGTGCAGGCTAGGACTCTTTTCAAAATCCGCTGAACGTTGTTCACCCGTACCTCCTTTATACATCGCCCACATAGCCCCACAATCAATCGAAATTGACGGACGGAACCTCCTGCGCGCCTTCGTTTGCCTGGAAATAATCAAATGCTTCGAAATTGAAAATTCCTGCAATCAAAGAGGTGGGGAAACGTTGAATCTTTGTATTATAGGTTTTTACCGCATCATTATAGGCGCGCCGCGCTTGGGTAATGCGGTTTTCCGTCCCTGAAAGCTCGTCTTGAAGCTGGATGAAGTTTGTATTTGCCTTCAGGTCCGGATAGTTTTCTGCGATTGCCAGCAGGCGATTCAGCGCAGAGGTCATCTGCTCGTTCGCAGCGAGCTGGTCGCCCGTGTTGTTTGCGCCTACGAGCGCTGCGCGTGCATCGCTGACTTCTTTCATGATGGATTCCTCATGCGACGCATAGCCCTTGACGGTGTTGACCAAATTGGGGATCAGGTCGGCACGGCGTTGCAAAGTGGTCTGGATATCCGATTCCTTCTGCGTGACCTCCTGCTTCAAAGTGACGAGGCCGTTGTAGCTTTTGACCGTGTAGCCAACGAGCGCCACTGCGAGCACCGCCACGACAATGAGGATGATATGCCAGGGTTTCAACCGTTTGTTCATAGCTCTGTCTTCCTTTCACAGCGGGCAAAGGCCGCTGCTTTCCACATATATTCTAGCTCTGCGAAGCCCGGCAGCCGGATGTTGCCGGTTTGCAGGCTATGAGATCATTATAATATAAGTATCCCCCGAATACAAGGAAAACCACGCGGCGTCATGCGATGCGCCTTGACAAGGTTTTCCTGGTTGGGTATGATGAAGAGGAAGAAAGGGGAGACGAAACGGATGCCGCTGAGAAAATACCTGAGCCTGGGGAAAAGATGGGTGCTGGAGCGCTGCAATTTGCTGCTGAAGGCGGTGTTCTCCCGGCTGCCCATTCAAATCGTGTCTTTTTTATTCCATCCGCGCTGATGGGAAGCTGTTGGAAAACAGCCAATGTGTTTATGATGCGCTGGGGAATGTGCAAAAGGTGGTGGTGGCCCGGATGCTTCCCCACCCGGTGCTGCTCAAGCCGAAAATTTATTATTATCTTTTGACCAGCCGTGTGATCGTCACAGATGATTATCTGCGCTATCTCCGCCATACCAAGCTGCGCGCGGGGCAGAAGGTGGTGCAGATCTGGCATGCCTGCGGCGCGTTCAAGCGCTTTGGGCTGGATGCGCCCTCTCTTTTACGCCGCAGGAGGAGAGCTGACTCACTGCAATATACGGCCGTGTGCGTCAGCTCTGAGCAGGTGCGCCCTTTTATGCGCAGGCGTTCGGGATTGATATTGCCCGGGTCCTGCCGCTCGGCACGCCTCGCACAGATGCACTGCTGCGGGATCAGACGCGCAGCGCCCTGCGTGAGGAGCTGCTTACTCGCCGCCCGGAGATGCGGGGAAAACGCATTTATCTTTACACCCCCACATTCCGGGGAGCAGAATGGAAAGCCCTGTGCATATGATCCGCAGATCAACTGGGAGGCGTTAGATGATGCTCTGGCAGACGATGAGCTGTTCGTCATTCGCCGGCATCCGATTATGAAGGAGTCCTTCCTCGGCGGCCGGTCGTTCCGGCATATAGTGGATGCAACGCGCGAGCCGACGCAGGCCCTTTTAACAGTGGCCTCACTGGTTGTAACGGATTATTCCTCTGTGATTTATGACGCGCTTCTGTGCGGGCTGCCGCTGGTGTTTTACTGCCCGGACCTCAATGCCTATGAACGCGATTTTTACCTTTCCTATCCGCAGGATCTGCCCGGCCCAACCGTGCTCTGTGCAGAGAAACTGCTGGGTGTGCTGCGGGAGGCCTGCGCACATCCGCCGTTCGAACAGCTTGCCGTCTTTCGCGCCGCCCAGCTCGGCGCGTGTGACGGGCGCGCCTCTGAGCGTGTTGCACAATTGATATGCGGTTATCTGCAATGAGCAGAAGAGGGCTTGCAGTGGGAATGCGGATTTTGGGATATTGATATGGATGAGGCGGAAGCGCCTTGTAGGAAACGGGCGATTTAGCCAATTGCGTTTCCCGTGTTAAGTAGCCGTCCCCTGGCGGGGACGGTATTTTTATTTGCAGCATTGCTCGCAGCCGCTGTGGCGGTTCATCGTCTGGCTGCATGGGCAAACTCCATAATAGGCCTGCCAGGCGGCAGAAATGGACCTACAGTCGTCGCGTGTGCAAGAACAGCCTGAGCGGGCAGCGCCTTGCCTGCCACAATTATTACAGTTGCACATTGCTCTCTCTCCCAATATTTAGTTGCGCCCTGATAAAGGGCGTTTGGTTGGGTAAAATTACACCCCAATTCAGAATATGCGGTGGATAAAGCTTGCGTGCGCATTATCTGCGTATTGGGATGGGAATGGCCCTGCCCATTTTTTTGTTTTTCATTTTTGCAAGCCATGCTGAGCAGCCTCCTCGTCACTCGAAAGCGGAATGTCATAGATCGCGCTGTAAGAGTCAATCTCCGGCTCTGACACCGGGGCCGCAGGGATTAGCCCCGTGCATTCTGTCATGGAGGAAACGCTCATCGAATCATTGAACAATTCTTCGCCATCCTGCGCATCGTAGGGGAGCGGTCGTTTTTTGGGTTCATCCATATAAAATCCTCTTTTCTCGTTGGAAGATTGAAATGGTGCACGCGCCGTGGCACGGCCCGTTTTCTGTTTTAGTGTGTCGTAAAACGGGCCGGCTATGCAGGTGGCACTTGGCCGAATTGTTTGATTTTGCGGTGGGCTGTGCTATAATAATACGGTATGAAAACGGCTTAAAACCGTTTGCTGAATTTACAAAAGTTGAACCATGTCGTTCTGGAACTATCCTGAAGAGAAAGGATCATTATTAGTATGGAAAAAACAGTGGATCTAATTGTGCCGTGCTTCAATGAGGGCGAGGTGCTCGAGCTCTTTCACAGCGAGGTGAGCGCTGTGCTGGACGGGTGTGAAGGATATGCGTTTCATTTCATTTTTGTAAACGACGGCAGCAAGGATCAAACGCTTAATCTCCTGCGTCGTTTTGCAGCGGAGGATAAGCGGGTGCGCTACCTTTCGCTTTCACGCAATTTTGGCAAGGAATCCGCCATGCTCGCGGGCATGAAGTATTCTACGGGCGACTATGTTGGAATTCTGGATGCGGATTTGCAGCATTCGCCGGAGCTGATACCGGAGATGCTCAGCGCGCTGGAGGAGGGCTATGAGATCGCCGCGGCGCGCAGGGTAGACCGCTCCGGGGAGGGCAAGGTAAAAAGCGTGTTTTCTCGTGCGTTTTATAAGGTCATTAATCGCATGTCCGATGTGGATATTCAAGATGGCGCGCAGGATTTTCGCATCATGAAGCGGCAGGTCGTGGAGGCAATTCTCTCCATGCCGGAATACAATCGTTTTTCCAAGGGGATTTTTAGCTGGGTTGGCTTCCGCACTAAGTGGTTTGAGCATGAAACCGCGAGCGGCAGCGGGCTCAAGCAAGTGGTCGTTTGCAAAGCTTTTTCGCTATGCGCTGGATGGGATTATCGGCTTTTCCACTGCGCCTTTGAAGGTTTCCCTCTATATCGGCGTTGCATCGAGCGGGATTGGCGTGATCTATGCGCTGTATATTCTCATTCGCACGCTTATTCGTGGCTCCGATGTGCCGGGCTACCCCTCCATTATCTGCGCGATCTTCTTTTTTGGGGGGTTGATACTGTGCTCGCTTGGCGTGATTGGGGAGTATTTGGCGCGGATTTATCTAGAGGTCAAAAGGCGCCCCATTTTCCTGGTGGCGGAAACCAATATTATCCCGGGGCCCGCTGAAACAAGCGGCCCGTTGGAAGGGTGACCCGATTTGAATGAACAACTCAGACCACTGCGTGAAAAGGCAATGCGCCTGCCTCTTACGCCGGGCGTCTATATCATGAAGGATAAAAAGGGAAAAATTATTTATATCGGCAAGGCAAAGGCGTTGAAAAACCGTGTCAGCCAGTATTTCGGCTCACAGGAGCGCCACGCGGTTAAGGTGCGCCGGATGGTGGAGCACGTGGCGAATTTTGACTATATTCTGACGGATAGTGAATTTGAAGCGCTGGTGCTTGAATGCAGCCTCATTAAGCAGCACCAGCCAAAATATAATATTTTATTGAAGGATGACAAGGGGTATCATTACATCCGGGTCACCGCTGGGAACTGGCCCGTGATCAGCGCGGCGATGCAAAAGCTGGATGACGGTGCGCAGTATATCGGCCCGTTTACAAGCTCCTTTACCGTGAAGCAGTCGGTGGACGAGGCGTTGCGGATTTTTCGTCTGCCTCAGTGCGGCAAAGTGTTTCCACGTGATATCGGCCGGGGGAGGCCATGCCTAAATTATTTTATCAAGCAGTGTTCTGCGCCCTGTGCGGGCAAGCTCACGCAGCAAGAATATCAGGAGACGGTGGATGAGGCGCTCTCCTTTCTACGCGGCGGCAGCACAGAGGCGCTCAAAGAGATTCAGCGCCGGATGGAGGAGGCGGCCGAAAACCTAGAGTTTGAAAAAGCGGCCCGCCTGCGCGACCGGATGAACGCTATCCGCCGCATGCAGGATAAGCAGAAGGTGGTGTCGCTCTCTGTGAAAGAGCAGGATGTGTTTGCCGTTTCCAACAGCGCGCAGGCTGCCTGCCTAATGGTGCTACGGTTTGCACAGGGAAGGCTGTACGACAGCGAGTATTTTTTTATTGACAGCGTGGAGGATTTTCCCGCGGCGCGCGGGGAGCTGATCCAGGGCTATTATTCGATGCGCGATCATGTGCCGCCGCGCGTTACGGTTGATGGAGAGGTGGCGGACGAATCACTTTTATCCAGCTGGCTGAGCGAAAAGGCGGGCAGGCGTGTCCAGATCGCCGTGCCGCAGCGCGGGGAGCAGGCACAGCTGATGGAGATGTGTCGCTCCAATGCGGCGGAAAAGCTTGCGGAGCACCTCGGCCGAGCGGGAAAGCAGACGGCCGCGCTCGACGAGCTGGCCCGGCTGCTGGGCTTGGAGGCCCCGCCGGAATATATTGAAGCATATGATATTTCCCACACGGCCGGCAGCGATAATGTAGCGGGCATGGTCGTGTTTCGCGGCGGCGTACCCTATAAGCAAGCATATAAGCGGTTTTCGATTAAATCCTTTGAGGGGCAGGATGATTACGGCTCTATGAACGAGGTGCTCACGCGCCGCTTTACGCATTATGTGGAGGAAAAAGAGACTGGCGAGGGCTTTGGAAAGCTGCCGGATCTGATCCTGCTCGACGGCGGTCAGGGGCAGGTGAACGCGGTGCGCCCGGTGCTTCAGCAGTTCGGCCTGAAGGTGCCTTATTTGGCATGGTGAAGGATGACCGCCATCGCACCCGCGCAATCGCGGCGGATGGCGGGGAGATTGCTATCAACTCTAAACGGCAGGCGTTTACGCTTGTCTCCTCCATTCAGGAAGAGGTGCACCGCTTTGCCATCGGCTATCATAAGCAAAAGCACAAAAAAACACGCTGGTCAGCTCGCTGACCCAAATTGAAGGCATCGGCGAAACGCGCGCACGGGCGCTGCTGCGCTCCTTCCAGACGATCCGCGCCATTCGGGAGGCGACGGTTGAACAGCTGCTTACCGTGAAGGGAATGACGGAGCCCGCTGCCAAAGCAGTGTTTTTCCATTTCATCCAGAGGAAAGTTAAAAGATTTTTTTCAACTTGTTTGTGCGGACAAGGCGGCCCATGCGCATGAAATTTATGCCAATTCATAAAAATTGGAATTATTTCTCTGCGAATGTTGACAAACACCGGCGCAAAATAGATAATAATTTAGATAAGATTTTAGGAAGAGAGTCCGTTTTCATTGATTGAGAGCGGCACGGGAGTTGTGCGTATGAGAGTCATCACCGGCTTTGCGAAAGGCCGTAAGCTGAGAACCCTATCCGGAGAGGATGTGCGGCCCACCACTGACCGCGTTAAGGAAGCGTTATTCAGCATTATTCAATTTGAAATTGAGGGCAGGCGTGTGCTTGATCTGTTTGCCGGTTCCGGCCAGTTGGGGATCGAGGCGCTCAGCCGCGGCGCGGCAAGCGCTGTTTTTGTGGATTCCTCCGTGATTCCATTGAAGTGGTGCGGGAAAATTTGAATACAACGCAGCTCGCTCAGAGCGCGCAGGTGATACAGATGGATAGCCTCGCCTTTCTAGCCGGCCAGTGCGGGCCGTTTGACATTGCTTTGCTTGACCCGCCCTATGGCGCGGGGCTCGTGCAAAGGGCTCTACCCATGGCGGCGCGCCGCATGCGCCTGGCGGCGTAATGATCTGCGAAGCCCCGGCAAAGGAGGATTTGCCCGAGCAGGCGGAGGATTTTTGCCTGCTGCGGCGGTATTCCTATGGGCGGATTTCGCTTGCGCTTTATCGCAGAGAGGGGGAGGGAGCATGAGAATCGCAGTCTGCCCGGGCAGCTTTGACCCGGTTACGCTGGGCCATCTCGATATCATCCGCCGCTCCTCTAAGCTGTTTGATAAGGTAATTGTTGTTGTTATGGTGAATTATCATAAGAAAGACAGCAGCTTTACGGCAGAGGAACGGGTGCAGCTGCTACACCGCTGCACCGGCGATATTGAGAATATTGAAATTGATACATATAATGGCCTGCTTGCCGATTATATGCGCGAAAAGGGCGCTGTTGCAATTGTAAAAGGCCTGCGTGCGGTATCAGATTATGAATATGAATTCCAGCAGGCGCTGACGAACAAGCGCCTCAATCCAGAAGTAGAAACGATTTTTATCACCACCAGCGCTGAAAATATGTTTTTAAGCTCCAGCGTCGTTAAGCAGGTCTGTATGTTCGGCGGAGATATTTCAACGTTTGTCCCCTCGGAAATTCGGGAAGATATCATTGACCGTTTAAAACAGGGTTGAACCTGTCTATGATTTGGAAGGGAAGGATGTGTCAGTATGAGCAGTGTCAACATTGCCGAATTGTTGGATCAGATGGATGAAGTAATTGAAAACGCAACTGCCTCCATGTTATCAAGCAAGCGGTATATCGACATTCCCGCGATGCAGGAGTTGATCGCACAGGCGCGGGAAAATTTGCCCACGGAGATTGAACAGGCCACGCAGATTGTGCGTGACCGGAGCGCGATTCTCAAGGATGCAAAGCAGGAGGCGCATGAAACGCAGGAGGCTGCCATCCGCAATGCGGATAATCTGCGCGAAAACGCTCGCCGCGAGGCGGAAGCGCTCACGAGCAAGGCCCGTTTGGAAGCGGATACGATGATGGAAAAAGCCCGCCGCGATTCCAAGGCGATGATGCAAAAGGCGCAGGATGCGTCGGATGACATGGTTGCCAAGGCGGAGGAGAAGGCCAAAGCACTTGTTTCTGAGGATCAGATTACCAAAACTGCAACCGCGAAGGCTAACGAAATGCTCACCAGCGCCCGCCATCAGTCACAGGAGATGCTGGAGAACGCACAGGCCAAGGCACGCGAGGCGACGGAAACCGCTCAGGCTCGAGCGACCGCCTTGCTGGAGGATGCGCAAACCAAATCAAAGGATATGGTGGAAACCGCACAGGCCAAGGCTGCTCTCTTAACTAAGACGGCAAACGAACAGGCGGAGGAGGCGATCTCTCAGGCACAAAAGTGGTCGCACGATATGCGCACGGGTGCGAGTGAATTCGTCGAGCGGATTATGCGCACGTCAGATGAGCAGCTCACCCAGTATGTCAATGAAATCCGCAGGGCGCGCCAAAGCCTACGCGCTTCTGGCAAAGTGGAGGAGGAGCCTCAACCCGAGCCAAAGCAGGACGCTCAAAAATAATCTGCTCTTTCAAACATATAATAAGACGGGCCGCAGCCGGGGGGAAGAAGCAATCACGGCTTGCGGCCCATTTTTTAAATGGGAGGAGTTCGTATCCGTCGTGTTACATTGCACATTTGGGGAAAAGCAAGCGGGCGCTTCCTATAGGACCAGGCCAGGCGCCTATTTGATTGCAGTGAGCGGCGCTCAAATCGCTTCAATCCGCACACCCAAAGGTTTCTTTCTGCCCGGCGGCGGTGTGGAGCCAGGTGAAACGCATGAGGCCTATATTCTGCGTGAATGTTTGGAGGAAACAGGCTTTCTGGTTCAGGTAGGGGAATTGTTAGGCTCTGCGGAAAGCTATCTCATGCATGAAAAAATTGGAGCTTTTCATCCAGTGCAGCATTATTATGCGGGCGCCTTTTTGGAATTCGTTTGCGCTCCGGTGGAATTAGACCATACGCTGGTATGCTGCCCTGCGAAAAAGCCGCCGAGCAGATGAACGTAGAGCAGCAGGCCTGGGCTGTCCGTAAAGCGTTGGAGAAGCTAGCATGGATGAAGGAGCATATTGAATGAAAATATTGGTTTTATTCACCGGCGGCACGATCGGCAGCACAGTTGACGGCGCAACCGTCCATACGGATCCGGCTGCGGCCAGCCGTTTGCTATCGCTGTATCGGGCGCGGTTTGGGGAGGATGTTTTGTTTGAAGTGCGCAGGCCGTGCAACTTGCTCAGCGAAAATGCCACGCCCGAGCTGTGGTCTCTTTTGGAGCGATCGGTGCGGGAGGAGGAGCTGGCCGTTTACGATGGAGTCATCATCACACATGGCTCGGATACGCTGCCCTATACCTGTGCCGCACTCGCTTTCCTGCTGCGGGATGTGCCGATTCCATTGGTGCTGGTCGCAAGCAATTATTCCCTTGGGGATAGCCGCAGCAACGGCCTTGCAAATTTCCGCAGCGCAGTCGAGCTGATCGCTTCCCGTCAAGTTCGGGGTGTGTTCACCGTGTTCCAGGATGAAAAAGGCGCCAATCGTGTGTATCTTGCCGCCCGCATTCAGGAGGCGGACACGGCCCGCGATCAGTTTACAAGCTATGGCGGCGTAGATTTTGGGGAAATCCGGGGCGGAAAATTTGTGTGGAACGAACATCCTGACAATCCTTCGCCAAGTGAGATCAATCAAATCCCTGCACGCCTGCTGCCCGCAAATTGGGTGTTTCAGGAGCCGGTGCCCGCGTTGCGGCCCTATCCGGGGCTTTCTTACCAATGGATTCGCTATGATCCTCAGCCGCGCGCTCTGCTGCACTATCTCTATCACGCTGCTACTGCCTGCACACAGGGGAAAGCTTATGATTTAACGCATTTTCTACAGGAATGCCAAAGCAAGGGGACGGATTGTTACCTCGCGCCTTTTAAAGCAGAAGGAGATGCGTTGTATGAAACGAGCCGGGCATTGCTGGCCACGGGGGCAATCCCGCTCTACCGGATTTCCTTTGAGGCGGCGTATGCCAAACTAACGATTGCGTATAATCAGGGGGAACACTCCTCAAAAAGGTTGATAGAGCAGTGCATCGCGTTTGAACGGCTTCCAGAGAGAGCGGTTTAAGATGCGAGATGTATAAAACAGCTTTATTGGCCGAAAGTGTCATTATACTTTCTCTGACCCTGATGCCCTGAAAAAGCACCATCAAAAGCCCCCAATTGCCTTACAGAGGCAAACTGGGGCTTTACGTGCCCGGCGCTACGGATTTTCTCATAACCAGTTTTCGCAATGAGCGTTTTTCAATGCATCCATTTTGGGCTTCGCCGTTTCTTATTTTTTCTGCCGTTGGAGTTGATCATTCCAATCCAATTCATAGCTCGGGTTGCCATATTGAAACAGAATCTGGCTATTGATCCTGCGGATCAGATTTTTGGCAAGGGCAACGCGGTTTTCTGCATAGTTTACACCAAAAGCATCCAAGATGGGCTTGAACTGTTCCCACCGCGCCAGGAAGCTCTTGAAATCCCGTTTTTCCTTCGGTGACCAGGCTACCTCGCTGAGCGCTTGCATGCGCGGGAAGAGGAAAAGCTCGAGACGACGGACCGAAGGAATGAACTCCGTCCACATCTCCGCCTCCACACCCAGCACATTTTTTACGCTTTCCGGGTGGATGCCGCCCTGTACGGGTTCGAATTTGTATGTATTCTGTAAAGGCCGCTGCGCATAGGTCATGTCAAAGTAAAAGGCTTGGTGGCGGCTCATAATCATTTCGCCGCCCTCATTGATGTATTTTTCCGCAAATTTGTCGCGCTGCGGCGTCCAATACTGGCCGATGACGGATTTGTCGAGATTTTCGGCCTGGAGCGCTTCGTTCCATACGATTAGCCGTTTGTCCTTCTCCTTGAGATGAGCTGCAATACGGTTGTTGAATAACCCCTGTAACTCCTCCACATCCTTGAGGCCATGCGCTTTGATGGCCTTTTGGCAGTGCGGGCAGGTTTTCCACTCGTCCTTCGGCGCTTCATCGCCGCCAATGTGGAAATAGGGGGCGGGAAAGAGGGCAGAATTTCATCCAAAACATCGAAGATGAATTCGTAGGTGCTCTCCTTGCCTGCGCAGGCGGGGCGGTTCCAATCCTTCCAGCCCAGCGTTTTTTCCGGGATGGTGCTCCCGTAGAACCAATGCACCTCGCTTGGGATTTCACGGCAGGCGAGATAGGGGTAAGCGGCGATTGCGGCGGCAAAGTGTGCGGGCATATCGACTTCCGGCACAACCATGATAAATCGCTCGGCAGCATAGGCCACGATTTCACGGATCTGCTCCTGCGTGTAAAAGCCGGGTGCGTAGGGCTTTCCCTCCAGCCGTTTGCTTTTCCAGCCGTACAGCTGTGTATCCTTGCGTTTAGAGCCGATCTCCGTGAGCAGCGGATATTTTTTGATTTCAATGCGCCAACCCGCATCGTCCGTCAAATGCCAGTGAAAAACGTTGAGCTTGTGCATAGCCATAAAATCGAGATAGCGCTTCACATAGTCCACGCTCCAAAAGTAGCGGCTGGAATCCAGCATCATGCCGCGCCAACGGAAGCGAGGCGCATCTTCGATTTTGACACAGGCCATGGAGAGTGTTTCCGCGTTTTTGGAGACGTCTAGCTTCAAAAGTTGGCGTAGGGTTTGGACGGCGTAAAATGCGCCGGCGGGTGTGGAGGAGAAAACCGCGATGCCGCTTTGCGTGCAGTCGAGCTGATAGCCTTCTTCCGGGATACGAGTGTCATATAAGAAGCGGATGTCGGCCATTTCATTGCCCTTTTGGAGGGGAAAGCGGGCGGCTTTTTCAACGAGATCCTTAAAAAAATGGAATGTTTCTTGTAACTCCGGCGCAAAATAGCAGGAGGTATCCTGTGTGAGCCTGAATGTGCCGGTCAACTGGGATACTTTTTTGGGCAGGGGAATCAACTGGATCATAAGTCCTCCTCAAAACTACTGGATTGAATTTTATACTCAAAATTAGCGTTGTTGCTTTGCCACTGATTTTTTAACCTTAGCGTCGTCAATCAAATTATGCAGGCCTGCCCAGTGTAGGTGCCGGCGGTTAAACCAGGAGGGAATAGCCCTTTGCGCGCAGGCGCCCGGCATTGCCTGCTTGAGCGTTGCGGGGTGTTCCACGCCGTATACGGACAGCAGGCGGTAATAATCCTCAAGCTTTTGCTGAAAGTGCGCCCAGCTTCTGTTCTCCGGCGCTGTCCAGGCAATTTCTGCAATGGCGCCTAAACGTGGATATGTGCAGTAATCAGCCTTTTTCATATTAGGCACATATTCCGTCCAGAGCGGCGCTTCCAAGCCAAGCAAATTTTTGGCCGATGCTGCATCGATGTGGGGAATTTCCGGCGTGTTTTCATAGGTTGCTCGCAGGTTGAACCAGCCGTAAGGCAAATCAAGATAGTAGGGGAAAGATACGGAGTTTACCATGCGGCGGCCCGCTGTGATTTCTGCCTGGGTGTTTTTCGGCATGCCACACATCTGCCATATGATATCGCGGTCGAGCCACTGCGTGGCCTCCACAGAATCCCAGTTCCACATCATGGAAGCAACGCCTTTTTCTTTTAAATACCGGCTGACGCGGCTCATGAAGAATTGCTGAAGCTCCTCCTCATCCTTCAATCCGGTCTTTTTCATGAAGGCTTGGCAGTGGGGGCAGAGCTGCCATCGCATTTTGACAACTTCGTCGCCTCCGAGATGGAAATACCCATCCGGGAACAGCGGAATTAACTCATCAAGCACGTCAAAAATAAATTGATAGGTGCTTTCCTTTCCAGCGCATAGAATATCATGCTTCACGCCCCAATGTGTTGCCACGGGCAGTGAGCGGTTAAAGCAACTCAGCTCCGGATAACAGGCGATGGCGGACTGCATGTGGCCGGGCATGTCAATCTCCGGGATCACCTTGATGTATTTGGAGTGCGCGTAGGCGACTACTTCGCGGATGTCCTCCTGTGTATAAAAACCGGAATGGGGCGAAAGCCAAAATTCGTGTGGGAGCGTTTGGAGCCAAACTCCGTCAGGCGCGGATATTTTTTAATTTCCACGCGCCATCCTTGATCCTCTGTTAGATGCCAGTGAAAAATGTTGAGCTTATGTACCGCCATGAGATCTAGGAAGTGCTTTACCTCCTCAACCGGATAGAAATACCGGCCGACGTCGAGCATAAAGCCGCGGTAATGATAGAGGGGAGCGTCATTGATGCTGAGGCTTGGAATTTTGCAGCCATTGGTCAGCAAGATTTGCTTCAACGTTTGCAGCGCGTAAAAGAGACCGGCCTCCCCGGCGGAAGAGATGCAGATCTCCTGCTCGGAAACCTCTATCCGGTATGCCTCAGGATCCCCTTCTTCCATTCGGGCGAGCACAAGCCGTGTTGCTCCCTCGGACTGAGTCAATCCGAAATGAAAATTTTTCTTTAAAAAAGATTGGAAGTCTTCCAGCGCAGCTTGCGCAAGCACAGAATTGACCAGTGCGGTTTCGGCGGAAAATGGAAAGCAGCCTGCGCCTTGGTGGATCGTTATATCCTTTGGTTCAGGGATGATATGCATCATTCGTTAAGCCACCCTCAAAAACTTTATTTTATACCATTATAGCAATGATTTGTGGCAGGTGCAAGCGGCGGAGCGCGGAAAGCATTCGCCAGAAGAGATTTTTCAATTGCTTCCATTCATAAATTCCTCTGTTTTGCTCAAACTAGGAGTGGACATCAATCGGTGCATAGGCCGCAATTGCCAGCCTGCCCGTTGTCCATGAAGGGAGGTGAACGGAATGTCCCAGCAGAACCAGAACAACCAGAACAATCAGTTCAACAACCAGCAGAACCAGAACAATCAGTTTAACAACCAGAATAACCAGCAAAATCTGAAGAACAACAAGGCGAAGCAGCAGGCGAGCAACAGCCGCAACCAACAGAACCAGCAGAATCGCCAGAATCAGAACTTCCAGAACCAGCGGCAGGAAAATGAAAATCAGTTTTAACCATTGATTTTAACAGCCTCTGTTTCAAACGCAACCATACGCTAATCCGGGAAGAACCGGCCGGTGCACATGCAGCGGCGGGTTCTTCCAATTTTTATCCTGTTTTTTATTGCAACGTTAAAATCTGCATATTAGAACATTGACTTCTTTCAATTTGTTTGGTATTATAAAAATACAGCATATTGCATATGAATTATTAAGAATAATATATTTTATTGTGCTTAAATTTGGCGTTATCAAATAATAGAAATGGGGTTGAGAAAATGAAAAAACATGGGTTTCGATGGCTTTCCTTCTGCATGGCTATTTTCATGGTGCTCTCAATGGCAGCCTGTGGTGGCGGCGGGGAAACAGACACGTCATCCGGGGAGAGCGGTCAGCCTGTGGCCTCAGCGGCGGGCCAAGGCGAAACACTGGGCGAGGTGGAAAGCGGGTCGGCAGAGGAGAGCGCCTCTGTGTCCGATCCATCCACAGCTACTGTGCCTTCGGAGGAGGGCTCCGCAAAGCAGGAAGAGCGACCCGGCGCCTCTCAGGCGGAACCGACCGGGGCGCCGCAGGCTGAAAGGCTGCCGTCCACAAAAGCGGAAATTCTTGCGCTGTATACGACTGTGATGAACAAGGCTAAGGCGGGAAAACCCGGCTTTAAAAAGGTGGAGTATCAGGAAATCACCAAAAAAGAATTTGACAGTAATGCTGTTAACTGGGTTTTAGATCAAGCGGGGAATTATATGACAAGCCCCGAAAAGGCCAATGCCAATCCGGCAATCAATCAAAAGGGCGGGGATATGACATGGTTCCCGGTATATAATGGAAGTGCTGGTTGTTTGATCGCGCAGGGTGATGCAGATAAAGCGATTCAAAGCGCGAGTTGCACAAAGCTTGATAACGGCAACTATAAACTCGTTATTAAGCTGAGGCCGGAAACAAACCCTGAGCCTTTGGCAAGTTACCATGGGAAGATGTTCTCGCCGCTGTCGAAAAAAGATATTGATAATGAATTGGATAAATTATCAATTTTAATCCGGGTGGATCATTACGCCGTGAAGTACCGCGATTGTACGGCAACCCTGATTTGCAACCCCAAGACAAATCAAATCGTATCGCTGGAGCAGATCATGTATTGTGACATTACGGCAAAAGGGCGTATCAAGGTTTTGTTTATGGATATTGACGGAGGAGCAACGCTGCGCAATACCCTGAAGATAACAAACTTCCGGTATTAGCCCATATTCATTGGAAAGCGCCCCGCCTGCGCGGGGCGCTTTTATACTATCTATCAATAGCGGATATTCCATTTCTTTATCCACGAAGGCGGCGTTTGTTTTGCCAATCATTTTCTGTTGACATCCAGAACATTTGCGCGTATACTAGCTGTGAACAAATGTTCTAATACGCTTTCAGGGATGTAATGACGATGGATCTTTTTGATAAACTGCGTATCCTTGCCGACTCCGCGAAATATGACGTCGCCTGCACGAGCAGCGGGGTAGATCGCTCCTCCTCCGAGGGGGGCGGCTTCCGTATCGGCAACGCGGCCTCCTGCGGGCTTTGCCACAGTTTCGCGGCGGATGGTCGGTGCATCTCTCTTTTGAAAGTGCTTATGAGCAATGCCTGCGTTTATGACTGCCAGTATTGCGTTAACCGTTGCTCCAATGATGTGCCTCGTGCAACCTTCACGCCCAAAGAACTTGCGGAGCTGACGATCCATTTTTATAAACGCAACTATATTGAGGGGCTGTTTTTGAGCTCCGGTGTGATCAAAATCCGGATTACACCTGTGAGCGCATGATCGAAACGCTGCGCATCCTGCGGGAGGAATATGGCTTTGGCGGCTATATCCACGCCAAGGCGATCCCCGGTGCGGATGACGCGCTGCTCTCCCGCCTTGGCCAATTGGCGGACCGCATGAGCGTCAACATCGAGCTGCCCCTCACAAAAAGTTTAAAGCTGCTCGCACCCAACAAATCAAAAACAGATATTCTCCGCCCGATGGGCCTCATCAGCACGCGCATTGCGGAAAACACGACGGACCTCGTGCGCTACCGTCACGCGCCAAAATTTGCGCCCGCAGGCAGAGCACGCAGATGATCGTGGGCGCGACGCCGGAAACGGATTATACAATCCTGAACCTTTCCGCCGCGCTCTACAAAAAATATGGCCTCAAGCGTGTGTTCTATTCCGCTTATATGCCGGTTTCCAGCAACCCGCTTTTGCCCGCGGTGGATACCAAGCCGCCGCTTCTGCGTGAGCACCGGCTTTATCAGGCAGATTGGTTGCTGCGGTTTTATGGCTTTTCGGCCGGGGAGCTGCTCGACGAAGCACATCCAAATTTTAACCCTTATATTGATCCCAAATGCAATTGGGCGCTCAACCACATGGCGCTTTTCCCGGTAGAGATTAACACCGCGCCGCAGGAAATGCTGCTGCGCGTGCCCGGCATCGGCGTCAAAAGCGCCAAGCGGATTGTTGCCGCCCGCCGCGTTGGCAGGCTCGATTTTGCGGGGCTGAAAAAGATCGGCGTTGTGTTAAAGCGCGCGCAGTTTTTTGTGACCTGCAATGGGCGCATGGCGGAGGGACTCAAAGTAACACCCGATCGGGTGCTGCAATCGATGCTGTCGGAGCGCTCCCGGCAAATGCTACCGACGCTTTCGGATGAGCCGGAGCAGTTGAGCCTGTTTCAACACGAGGTCACAAGGGAGGATGTGATGAAATGCCTGACCGGGCAAATGTAGCCTACTGCTATGATGGTTCCTTTGAAGGACTGCTGTGCTGCATTTTTGAGAGTTTCGAGAAAAAGGAACGCCCTGTTTCCATTCAACCGGAAGGTATGGGGCAATTAACACTCTACCGCCGCGCGCGGTGCAGACAGAGCTTTCGAAGGCGCGTCGCGTGGAAGCGGGCTTCGCCGGAAAGCCTCCGATGAATCCTACCGATTGGTGGAGCTCGGTTATTACTCCTGCCACGAGCAAAAGGAGCTTTTACTGCTTGATTTTACGCGCCTTGCGATGCGCTATGGAAGAAGAGCGCTCTCCATGCTCGCGGATGATACGGTAAACGAGCTGACCCGCGCTGTGCAGAAGCTGACGAACGAGGCGCACCAGTTCAAACAGTTTGTGCGCTTCTCGATTGGGGACAATGGCGCGATGTCCGCTGTGATTGAGCCGAAGAATTTCATCTTGCCGCTGATCGCGCCGCATTTTGCGACCGGTATCCATGTGAATCCTTTTTGATTTTTGACGAAACGCACGGTGCTGCGTTGGTTTCTACGCAGGGGCGGTACGCAATTGTTCCGGTAGACGGTTATGAACAGCCGAAAGCGGGAGAGGAGGAACGCAGGTTCCGTGCGCTGTGGAAGCTATTTTACGATACGATTGCCATCGAAGGGCGATATAACCCGAAATGCCGGATGACCCATATGCAGAAGCGGTTCTGGAAGCATATGACGGAGCTCAATGGGGAGGGGGAGATTCCTATCATAAAACGCTGCCGATGAAATAGGGATCTATTTATCTGGCGGTTAATCTGCGATAGGGGCACAAAAAATAGCCGGCAGCCAGTAGCGCTGCATGGTTTGACATCCTCTTTAACCTGCATTATACTATATTCTTCAGAATGATGGGGATGTGTAAACGCGTGAAACGAGAAGAAACCACACAGGAAAGATTTAACCGTATGACGCAGACACCGGTGAAAAAGCTCGTCTGCACGCTTGCGGTGCCTACGATCATCAGCATGTTGGTGACCTCTTTTTATAATATGGCGGATACCTTTTTCGTCGGCCGCATCGGCACGAGCGCCACGGGTGCGGTGGGCGTGGTGTTTTCCCTAATGGCGGTGATTCAGGCGATTGGCTTTACCTTCGGCCATGGGTCGGGCAACTATGTTTCACGCGCGTTGGGGCGGCAGGATATGGAAAACGCCTCGCGCATGGTATCCACCGGCTTTTTCTCAGCGCTGTTTTTTGGTGCGGGCGTGAGCGTGCTGGGGCTGATCTTCCTTGACCCGCTGGTGCGGATCTTGGGCGCCACTCCGACGATCTTGCCCTATGCACGTGGTTACGCGGCTTATATCCTTCTTGCGCGCCTTATATGACAGCCACCTTTGTGCTCAATAACCAACTGCGTTTCCAAGGCAGTGCCATGTATGCGATGGTAGGGGTCATCAGCGGAGCGGTGCTTAATATTGCGCTGGATCCGTTATTCATCTTCACCTTCCGCCTCGGTGTGAGCGGCGCTGCAATTGCTACAATCATCAGCCAGTTTATCAGCTTTTGCATTCTGCTTTATGCTTCCTCAAGGCGCGGGAATATCCGCATCCGCTGGAGGGATTTTACACCGAAATGGGCCTTTTACCGGGAGATCCTGCGCGGCGGCCTGCCTTCTTTCTGGCGGCAGGGATTGGCGAGCGTGGCAACGATGTGCCTGAATTTGGCGGCGGGCCCGTTTGGCGATGCGGCGATTGCAGCGATGTCGATTGTGTCGCGCGTCGGGATGTTCGCAGGCTCCGCGTTGATTGGATTCGGGCAGGGCTTCCAGCCGGTGTGCGGCTTTAACTATGGCGCGCAGCTTTATGGGCGCGTTCGCAGAGCCTTTTGGTTTTGCATCCGTGTGGCGACTGCTGTGCTCCTTTTGATCGCCGGAATAGGCCTTGTTTATGCGCCGCAGATTATTGCGCTTTTTCGCGATGATCCTGCGGTGATCGAAATTGGCGCTGCGGCGCTTCGCTTTCAATGCTTGACCTTCCCGCTTAACGTTGGATCATCCTTAATAATATGATGCTGCAAACGATTGGCAAGGCCGCGAAGGCTACAGTGCTCGCAATGGCGCGTCAAGGCCTTTTCATGCTGCCTGCTCTGCTGATTCTCACGCCGGTTTTCGGCCTGCGAGGAATTGAGTGCAGCCAGCCGGTCGCCGATATTGCCACTTTTCTGCTGGCCATACCGATGGGCCTGAGCGTCCTGCGGGAAATGCGTGTGCAGGAAAGCGCGATGAAGCTGGGAGAATAGAAAGGTTTGGCAGAGCGCTTTATAGGGGCTGCGCCACATAGTCATACCAAAAAACGCACCTTGAAGGGGCCTTTAAGGCTCCATTCGCAGGTGCGTTTTTCTATGTTTTGGGATAGTTCAGCAAGCCCTAAGCCGCATCTATTCCTTGCTGTGTTGGAACGCCGTTTCCCACTCGGCCGCCGGAAGCCGGCGAGCACAAAATCTTTTCCTATTAGAATGGGGCGCTTGACGAGCATGCCATCCGCTGCAAGCAACTCCAGCTGCTCATCCTGCGCCATGTCCGGCAGCTTATCTTTCAAGGCGAGCGCCTGTAGGCAAGTCCGCTCGTGTTGAAAAAGCGCTTGAGGGGAAGATTGCTTGTTTGCAACCATTCCCGTAGCTCGGCTTCCGTGGGATTTTGTAGCTTAATATCCCGCGTTTCATAGGGGATTTCGTGTTCGTCTAGCCACTGTTTTGCTTTTTGGCAGGTGGTGCATTTAGGGTACCAGAGAAAGAGCATAGAAGCAGCCTCCTTGTTGCAATCGTATGATTTTGTTAGAGAAGAGAAGGTTGCAGTCAGCTAATCTTCTCCAGCATAATATTCAAAATTTCCTCGTCCGTTTCGCGCATTCCATCGCGCCCAATCCGCCAACGCCCCGGATGGTATCCTCACATCTCCGCGGACAATTCCGTCTCCGGCCGGAAGCTGCGGTTTTGCAGCGCCATGCAGTGGCCTAGGATCGCCGCATCCACTGCGGAGGCAATTTTGGCCGCGCAGGAGGGTTTCGCGCCGTCGCACACAATGCCGGAAACATTGGCGATCGTGTTGGTGATCGTATCGCAAACGGCCTCGTAGGAGCCGCCGTAGAGGTAGGTGATTGCTGCCCCGCTGCCCACTGCCGCGCTGACCGCCCCGCAGTAGGCGGAGAGGCGGCCGAGGCCCGTTTTTGGTGAATGGCAATCAAGTTGCTTAGCACAAGCGCGCGGTAAAGCTGCTCCCGCGTTGCGCCGATGTGCTGGGCATATTTAATCACGGGCAGCGAGGCGTCATGCCTGATTGCCGCTGCCGGAATTGATCACCACCGGCAGCAC
>ENA-OQCX01000540-OQCX01000540.1-human-gut-metagenome-genome-assembly--contig:-NODE-540-length-19567-cov-3.417490_pt1 | contig 19567 bp, 23 predicted proteins | sample MGYA00242762_ERZ504587 | MGnify/ENA primary metagenome ERZ504587 (study PRJEB26092, sample SAMD00036337) | human gut metagenome | host: Homo sapiens | study: EMG produced TPA metagenomics assembly of... | reverse complement strand
AAAAAAATTTAAAACCAGGTAAAAAAATTCTGGAAATATCTTGATATTTTTTACCCATATGACCTGATTCCTCCCCGGAATATATGAAATCTGTCCTGATGCAAAAAAGTTTTACCCTGAAAAAACTTTTCTGCAAACCCTTGGACCTTGTTTGTTGGCGAATGTTATACTTATAGCGAACAATAAAACAGAGCAGATTTCAAATGTTTGGGGAGGATTTTTTTATGAGAGAAGAATATTTAGCAGAAGAAATGAACGAGCGTGATGACTTATTTGAGGACATCCCGGACGACGAACTGGAAGAAGTGGAAAGAGAGGCAAGAGAGCTGCGTAGCTGGTTCGAAAATCCCGATATGTGGGCGGGAAAATCTGTCCATGATTACCTGGAAGACAGATGGAACGAAGAACCTGTCGCTATTGATGCCGAAGAAGACTACTGGAACGAAGAACCTGTCGAGGATGACGATATGGAAGACAGTTGGGATGAATCTTCCATCGCAGCTGATGACGAGGAAGACTACTGGGATGAAGAAGTTATTGAGGATAACGATATGGAAGACAATTGGGACGAATCCTCTGTCGCTGCTGAAGATGAGGACATTGATGATTCAGACGAGGATATCTTCACAGATGAGTTCGATTATGATGATGATTCCCTTTTGAATCTTATAAGCGAAGAACCTGACGAATCCAATGAAGAGATGTTCGAAGATGAGGATGATGAAACATTATGGAAGTCTGATGAAGAGGGCGTAATCGAGATGGATCTGGATGATCCGGATGTGTTTGCATTTCTCTACATGTTTTATATGGAACATGCAGATTGCACCGGATGTAAAATGCAGGAGGGTGATGAAATATGATATATATAACGGGCGACTGCCACCAGGATTTTGAAAGATTCAATATAGATGTTTTTCCAGAACAAAAAGAAATGACCAAGGATGATTGTGTGATCATTTGTGGAGACTTTGGCGGTGTCTGGAACAGAAACGAAGAAAGCAGCAGAGAAGCAAAGCTCATGGACTGGCTGGAGAACAGACCATTTACAACATTATTTGTGGATGGGAATCACGAGAATTTTGATCGGCTTTATGCTTATCCGGTCGAAAAATGGCACGGGGGCAAGGTTCATAAGATACGGCCGTCCGTCATTCATCTGATGCGTGGACAGGTGTTTGAAATTGATGGGAAAAGCATATTTGCATTTGGCGGAGCCAGCAGCCATGATATTGCCGGAGGCATCCTTGAACCAGATGATCCCGATTTTAAGAAAAAGAAGAAGAAATTGGATCAGGCTGGTATCCATACCGGGTAAATCATGTGAGCTGGTGGAAGCAGGAACTTCCATCCGAAGAAGAGATGCAGGAAGGAATCGAGAACCTGGCAGCACATGATAACAAAGTGGATTTTATTGTAACACATTGCTGTGCATCGAGTACGCAAACCTTACTTGGAGGCGGGTTGTACAAGACGGATATTCTTACAGAATATCACGAAAAAATCCGCCAGAATACAAGTTTTAAGAAATGGTTCTTCGGACACTATCACGATAATCGAAATGTGAATATGGAAGAAATTCTGATCTATGAGCAGATGATCAGAATCTGGTAAGATCATGAAACAGGTTTACCAGTTACAGAGATTGTAGCGGCACAGGCAGGTGCCGCCATAGCAGGGAGGAAAAATGTCTTTAAGAATACCTTTAAGATCAGAAAAACCAGGAAACGTACAAATATCCGAAAAAGAATTCTGGAGAGAGTCATGCGGGAAATCCTCTATGTCAATGAACGAAGACAGAGAATGGTCGGAAGACGATATGGACTGGTCATTTAAAATTCAAGATGAAAAGCAACTGGAACAATGCCTGCAAATGAAAACAGACGATATACACTGGGATATCTTTAAAGACGCATATGAGTGTCCAGGAGCAATAAAAGTAGAGGTCTGGTCATGGGAGACTTTAATGGGAGAAAGATCCTTCTTTTATGTGGAAAGACCACTGACGGCTGCGATTCTGTTAAACAATCAGGCTGAAACTGAAAAATTTGTGGAAGAACAGCCAGTCATAATGAGTCCGGGACTGGAAAGTGCGATTGCTTTTCTGAACGAAGAACGTACTGAGAAATTTATAAAAGAATACGGAGAACTGGCATCACAGGTGCGGTTATCTGCCATTTATGAGGCTCAGAATACCACCCTGCTGAAATATTACATAAAAACACACCGTAGCCGGGATCTGCAGGAACTGAGAACTTATCTGGAATGGCTGAATAACAGGAGAAAAGACAAAAAAAGCATAGAACGAAAGCTGTACGAATGGAACGCATATAACGAGAACGAAAATTTCTGGTTTTTTAAATTATTTGTTCGAACCTTTGAAATAGAAAGAGAGCCAGACATAATAATCATAAGGGATATTCAGCGACGACTTCTGGACTATCTGAGCAGAACGATAATGGCAGAAGGTGAGATGCGTGAAATCTTTTGGACAAACCTGAACTGGGATGATCTGGATGATATGACAGAATCTAAATTTATAAATTGTGTCCGATATTTCATGTTGTTGACAAAGAAATATGGACCGCTTGATATCACAGATGAAGTACAGGATATCATATCAGGTGAGATCGCTGCACTGGATATGATAAGATTAAAATCTGGCATAAGAAAAAACTTCGTGAAGCTGAACCAGTATGAAGTAAAGGTGCCAAAGGATAATGCAAAGGCTGGAATCATGCGTGGGAAATGGCTGAAACGCCTGATGCGATATGCAGTTTCGGAAACACTGTGGGAGAAAACCGATCCGGTCACAGAGTGGATCATACAGAGAGATGACTGGAAACTTGTAAAACGCGCAATCAGACAAAAATATATTGGGAAGGAAAATGCAGACAAACTTCTGGAGTATGCAGCCACTGTGGAAAATACAGAAACAGATCCACGAATTGTTCAGTTGCTGCTGGCAGAAAGATAAGATACAAACAGCTTTTGCACAGGGAACCCGAAAATTAATAAATACTATTCAAAAAGAAAGGAACAGGTTACTGAGAAGTAATATCAGCTACAGACCATATGCAAACGTAGATTATGAAAAAATTTATAAAAAAGTAGTAGAAATGGATCCGTCCATGGAAGAATTCATAGACGAAGTAAGAGAAATCGAACTTCCGGAAGATGAGGAAATACAGCAGTTGGAAGCCGGGCTGAGAAAAAAGGACAAAAAAGCAACGGAAAGGCTTATAGAACTGTATACGAGATATGCGGTAAGACTGGGTTTACAAAGAGCGGAAGAGAACGAAATGAATATCATAGATGCAATTTCGGAAGCGCATATAGGGCTTGTTGTGGCAGCAAATAACTACAATATTGACAGATGCGGTATATTTGAGGAATATGCACACACTTATATCATAAGCAGATTTGACAGAAATCAGGAAACAACAAGGAAGACAATGCATTATCCACCTGATCACAAAAGAAATTACTTTAAAGTATACCGTAAACTGAGAGATAATGGATATAAACCTGGAAATCTTAAAGAATCAGAGAAGAAGGAAGCATTTGAACTTCTTCGGAAGGAAACGAATCTGTCAGCGGAAGCGATAGAAATTGCTATGGATGCAATGATTCCGGAAGAATCCATGGAGCAGTATTTTGCAGAAAACTATATAGAAGAAAGCAATTGCTATACAAATGACGTGCCAGAAGAATTCATTACAGAAATGGAAGAAGTAGAGAAAGAAATAGACATTCATAAAGCTGCTGAGGCACTGGATCAGGTGATGGATACACTGGCTCCGAGAGAAAAAAGAAATCCTCAGGCTGAGATATGGCTGACAGATGGAAAAGAATATACACTGGAGGAAGTTAGCCAGAAATTTGGCGTAACCAGAGAACGTATAAGGCAGATTGAAGCGAAAGCATTACGCAAACTGCGTCATCCAGTCAGAGGCAGAATTTTACATAAGTATATAGAATAAAAGGAAAATGACAAGAGTTGACTGACAGACAGGAGTAAAAATGGGCTTGAAATTCTCTGGAACAAACTATGAAGATCAGAATGGGATAGAAAAGTATATAAAAGACGGAACCATTATCATGAGTTCGGAACTGGAGAGCACCATTGCTTTTATGGATGAAAAACACAGTGAGGAATTTATAAAAAAGTGCAGAGATCTGGCAGATCAGGTACGGCTGTCTGCTATTTACGAGGCACAGAATATTCCACTGTTAAGACAATATATCAGAAATCATTATGAGGATGAGGTACACGAAGAACTTCGGGCATATCTGGAATGGCTGAATGGAAAGAAAAAGCGGAAAGAAAAAATAAAAAGAAGACTGTATGTACGGAAAAAGGATAGTTATACAGAAGATTTTCGGTTTTTCAAAATATTTCTGCGTACCTACTGGATGAGAGAATCCGGATATGCTGATCAGATCATCAGAGATATACAGAGAAGACTTCTTGAGTATCTGGAATCAGAAATAACAGATGAACTGGCTGGTTACAGTTTTTCCGGGATAAACCTGAACTGGGATGATCTGAATGATATGGATAAACCAGATGCCATAAATTGTGTTCAGTATTTTATGCTGCTGACACAGAAATATGGTCCGGTTGATGTTTCGGATAAAGTTTATGATTTCGTGGATGACGGTGTGTACGTGCTGGACATGATAAAATTAAAGTCCGGTGTAAGAAAGAACTTTGTGGCATTGCATCAGTATGAGGTGGAGATGCCGGAGAGCAGACAAAAGGAAAGTATCATACAGAAAAAATGGACAAAGAGGCTGATGCACTACGCAGTTCCGGATAAGCTTCGGGAAGAAACAGATCCGATTACAGAATGGATCATAAAGAAAAATGACAGAAAACTCATAAAGTATGCGATCAAACAGAAATATATCGGAAAAGAAAATGCAGGGAAACTTCTGGAATATGCTTTTTCTCTGAAAAATGTGGAAACAGATGATTGGATCATTGAACTGCTGACAGAAGAAATGACCGGGCATAAGCAGCAGTCTGTGGAGAAATCCGTAAAAACTCAATGAGAAGGAGCTGGAAATGGAAGAGGACCGCTTTGAAGTAATTGATCAGGATGCTTACGAGGCTGTGAATGCAAAAGAAAGAACAAGAATAACTTCTTTTGATGATGCCAGTTTTTATTATGTAGATGGCAGTCTGACGGAAGCAGTTATAGCTGGAAAGAAAAGACAGATTCGGAAACTGGCACAGAAACAGCCCGTCAGAAGAAGTCCTGCACTGGAATGTGCAATTGCACTTTCCACAAAGGGACTGACAGAATTTATGATAAGAACAATACCGGAAGTAACAGATCTGGTAAGAATGTCAGCAATCTATGAAGGCCGAAATCAACCATTACTGCAGCGATATATGGAAAACCATCCTGATCCAAAAGAAGGCGCGCGCGAACTCCGGACGTATCTCAGATGGCTGGCTAAAAGGAAAAAACAGGGCGGACAGATCAAAAGAAGTTTTTATGTTTTGCAGAAATATATGCATACAGAAAATTTTGCTTTTTTTAAGATGTTTGAACGATATATGGGACCGGAAACCGCCAGTATAATAGTACAGGATATTCAGGGAAAACTTATCGGTTATCTGGATAGGATCATAGATTATAAGAGGAATCGGAAACTGAAAATTCCAAGATCAAAACTGGGCTGGGGACATGTAGAAGAATGGAATCTGGAAGATGTAGAGAATCATGTATCGTATTTTATGAATCTGGTGTGCAGATATGGTCCGTATGATGTGACAGACAGAGTGGAAGAGTTTATGGAACAGGGAGTCTTTACCCTTGATCTAATCCGGCAGAGATCCGGCATGAAGAAAAATTTTGCAGCGATACATCAGTACATGGCGCAGGTATCAAAAGAGGATCCGAGAAAAAGGATCATGCCGGGAAAGTGGATGAAGCGTCTGATGCGCTATGCGGTTCCGGATAAGCTTCGGGAAGAAACAGATCCGATAACGGAATGGCTTATACAGCGAAATGACTGGAAACTTATAAAGTATGCGATCAAACAGAAATATATCGGCAAAAAGAATGCAGATGCGTTATTGAAATATACAGTTTTTTCTGGCAGGGAGGACACAGATCCGAGAATTATCGATTTACTGGTGGCACAAAAGAATGCGCAGTGATAAAATAAAGCTGATTTTATTGTAAAGTGAGGAATCAGAGATGTTATATTTTGTAAATGATTATTCAGAAGGTGCGCATGAAAAAATTCTTCAGCACCTGATTGACACCAATATGGAGCAGCTTGCCGGTTATGGCATGGATCACTACTGCGAGTCAGCCAAGGAGAAGATTAAGAAGCCTGCGGCTGTGAGGACGCAGAAGTCTTTCTGCTGACAGGAGGAACGCAGACCAATCAGATTGTCATTGACACACTTTTACAGCCATATGAGGGCGTTGTAGCGGCTCAGACGGGGCATGTCAGTACACACGAGGCCGGTGCAATCGAATTTACCGGACATAAAGTTCTGGAACTTCCACAGAAGGATGGCAAGATCTGTGCAGCAGATCTTCAGAAACTGGCAGAGAGATTTTATGGAGATGAGAACCACGAGCATATGGTTTTCCCGGGGATGGTCTATATTTCTCATCCGACAGAGTATGGAACCCTGTATTCCAGAAAAGAACTGGAAGAGTTGTCAGCCGTATGCAGAGAATACAAAATGCCCCTGTACCTTGACGGTGCAAGACTGATCTATGGAATTGCCGCGGCAGAAACAGATGTGACATTACAGGATATTGCAGAACTCTGCGATGTATTTTATATTGGTGGGACCAAGGCAGGCGCACTCTGCGGTGAGGCAGTTGTATTCACGGGAGACAGCATGCCGAAGCATTTTCTTACAAGAGTAAAGCAGCATGGAGCACTGCTTGCCAAAGGAAGGCTTGTGGGAGTGCAGTTTGATGCACTTTTTACCGATGAGCTTTATAAAGAAATCGGCAGAAACGCGATCGAAACGGCAGCAGTTCTGAAAAAAGGTCTACAGGAAAAAGGATATAGATTTCTTTTGGAGTCTCCAACAAATCAGCAGTTTATTATCCTTGAGGATACACGGTTGGAGGAACTTCGAAAGGATGTGCAGTTCAGCTTCTGGGAAAAAACAGATGCTTCTCATACAGCAGTCAGATTTGCCACAAGCTGGGCAACCAGAATGGAAGATGTGCAGAAACTTCTTTATTTGTTATAGATTGTAAAACCTTTTTGTTTGTCGTATAATAAGGCTACTCAGACATGAAAAGGGAGGTAAAACATGAATAAACACGGTAAACGACTGATAACTCTCGCAGCACTGGCAACAACGACAACAGCTATCATCCACATTGCGAACAAAGTGGTTGCGGCATCAGCAGGTCTGAAGGAAATGCTTGATACAAATGGCAAAAATTATTACCATTGGCGTTTTGGTGATATCTATTATACAAGAAAAGGCAAAGGAAGCCCGATCCTTCTGATCCATGATATGCTTCCAGGCGGTTCCGGATATGAATGGAGCAGGATAGAGGATGATCTTGCACTGGAGCATACCGTGTATAACATAGACCTTCCAGGTTGTGGACGTTCCGAGAAACCAGGTATGACTTATACAAATTATGTATATGTTCAGAGCATCTGCGATTTCATCAAAAATGTGATCGGAGAGAAAACCGATGTGATCGTCAGCGGTTATTCAGGATCCTTTGTTATTATGGCATGCCGCAATGAAGAAAAACTGTTCAACAAGATCATGATGGTCAATCCGGTCAGTCCGGGAGTCCTGAAACAGATGCCGACAAAGAAAGATAAAATTTTCCGCAAGTGTCTGGAAGTTCCGGTATTTGGTACTCTGGTTTACCATATGGTTGTGTCCAGAGCCGCGATCAATAACGAGTTTATTGAGAACTTTGCCTTTGATCCATTCCACCCGCTTCGCGATCTTCAGGACGCTTATTATGAGGCTGCCCACAAAGGCGGATGTTATGCAAAGAATGTATATGCAAACAAAATATCAAAATACATGAATATCGATATCACCCGTGCACTGAAAGAGATTGATAACAGTCTTTATATTGTAGAGGGTGAAGCTGAGAACAATGGAGAAGCGACAGTAGAAGCTTATCAGAACATTAACCCATCTGTGGAAACAGTTACTCTTAACGAAACAAAACATTTTCCACAGGTAGAGGATCCGGAACATTTTCTGGAACAGGTTGGAATTTTCTTTTAATGCACAAGCTGTAGCTGACTGAACAGTTGATAAACAAATTCAGCCAGCCACGGGGCTTTTTTTAAATTGAGGAGAAAATATCAGCCCTGCTGTTTATACTTCGAAATCGCCAGAATCATAAATACAAAGGCAGCAATAAACATAGCTTCGATTCCCATGGATTTCCAGATTTCTTCTGCAACAGGTACGGGCAGGGTTTTGTATTGTGCAAGTGTTTCATTTATAGATTCATACCAGTAGACCGGCAGAAACTGAGCAATCTTAAGGACGCTTTTGTTCATAATACTCATTGGGACAAATGCTCCGCACAGAAAGCACATTCCCAGTGAAAGCAGGTTGGAGATTCCATTCAGCATATTGCTGTTTTTGACAAAAATCCCCACAAGATAGGAGAGCGAAAGTGCAATACCAAGCATCAGTGCCGTATTCAGAATATAGTATCCGATCAGAGGAGAAGTAAGGAACTCCTTACCAAAAAGGACACAGACACCTGCGACTGAGATCAGCCAGAGTACAGCTCCGAGCATAAACATTGCGAGCAGTCCTTCCATATTCTGACGACGCAGCGAGACTGCTGAGGCGCGCATTCGTTTCAGGATATCTTCTTTCTGAAAAGCCAGGAGAACATACCCCATGGAATAACTGAGCACAGCAAGAAACAGATAAGGAACATAGCGGAAATAGTAAATATAAGGTGGTGTTTCAAGATTATTTTCCGTACCTTTGTACATAGTTACTTCCGAGGCAGGCAATTCCATGGATGCATCCATGGCTTCCTTAAGGGAAAAACCTGCGGCTGTATAAGTACGTATGGAATTGATCCATGTACTGATCTGCTGATCTACGTAAAAAGAGGTATAAGAACCAGGGACTTTGGTGACGGAGAGAGGTTCTTCCTCTTCAATACATGTCTGGTAAAAATTTTCCGGGATCTGCACGATATAAGATGTATTTCTGTAAAAAAGTTCCTCCTGCATAACGGATGGTTCACTGGAGATTTCAGATACATTGTGGATAGTACTGAGGTATCTGATAAGACCCCGGGAAAGTTCGCTCTGATCTCTGTCTGCGACGGCAACATTGATCCGTGTCTTTTCAAAAGTACCGAGATGCTCTTTGCGGGCAGAAGCCTGAAGTGCGATGGCAATTGCAAAAAAGATCACCAGATATATCAGAAGCATTCCGAGATTTTTCTTTAAAATTTTTAAGTATCCTTTAAATACTGTCATAACGTTCCCTCCGGATAAGCAAGAATGAAGCAAGAACAAGCGCGGCACTCATGACGATCAGTGTGATCAGATTTCTGTAATAGCGTGAGGCATCGTCATATACATTAATACAGTAAAGAGCATCGGAGATCAGTGCAGCAGGATTGAACCTGTTGATGATCGGAGCGTGTTTTTCTACGGTGTCTTTCATAGAGCCGTTCATAAGTCCTGACAAAAAACAGCAGGACATGGAGATTGCGAGCATGATTCCGATCTTGATGCCTTCATTCAGTCTGCTAAGACTTCCGATAAACAATCCCATAGATACACCGATCAGGCTTCCGAACAGAGAAATAATCAACATTTTGCCGAACTGTCCCTGAAAATCTAGGTTCAGGATATTTCGCAGATACAGAAGCAGAACGATCACATCTGCGTACCCCAGCAGAAAAGAGGCAATCTGTTCTGAAAGGATCAGTTTCAGCTTGTGGGTAGCGTGATGCAGCGACGTGCCGCCAGAGCCGTTAAATTGGCCTGTAAAGTGATCACAGAGCCAAAGCCGATAAAACATCCATAAAGACATCCCATTGCGACCAGAGCGTAAAAAAACTGCGAATTCCCATCTATTGTTTTGCCGCCGAGAGAGACTTCCCGGACCAGTTCTTTTGTATCTGACATCTGCCGGAGAGCGGAGAGAAGTCCGGAAGGATGTTTTTTCAGGATGGTCTGCAGCGTATGCAGATTGTTTTCATAACTTTCCAGGACGGACTGTAGAATGCTCTCAGGAATTCCCTGTCCATTGAGTGTAAGGTCTGGGATAGCCTGTTCATAGTAGATGCCGGAGATCTTTTTCTGACTTAATGCGTCAAGCGCATCCTTTTCACTCATTTCATGAAGAGCGATCAGTTCAGAATCTCCGCTTTGAACCTGATCAAGGAAAAAAACAAATACAGGATTGGCAGACTCTTTTACAAGTGCGACCTGCACGGTTTCAAAGTCCGCGTCATTCAGATTTCCAAATGCAAAAAAGAAAAAAGTGGCCATGATCAGCGGAAAAACAAGCGGCCAGAAGACCATATTAAAATTTCGCAGCTTGACCAGAAGGTTATATTTTATTAAATGCAGCATAGAAAAGATCCTTTCTTAAAAATATACATAATAATGCATAATTATACATCAATCACGAAGCTGTTTTCCCGTTATTTCAAGAAATACATCATTCAGTGTAGGAAGTTCAGAGAAAACCCTGCCAAATGTGAGATTCTGGCTCTGGAGGTAATTCAGAATCCGGATCAGGTTATGCTGTGCACCGGTGCAGCGAAGAGTGAGGATCTGATCTTCATAATGTACATCAAATACATGGGGAAGATTTCGGATATCCTGAAGCTGCTTTTCGGTCAGAAGAAGAGCTTCGACGGTGATCGTTTCGCCGGTTTTGATCATTTTCTTTAATTCTTCAGTGGTTCCGGATGCGATGACGCGTCCGTGATCCATGATCGCGATTCGTGTACAGATCTGTTCGACCTCTTCCATGTAGTGTGAAGTGTAGATGATCGTAGAACCCTGGCGGTTTAATTCCTGAATGCCTCCAGGATTTTATTGCGGCTTTGCGGATCTACGGCGACAGTTGGCTCATCGAGGATGATAAGTCGTGGTTTGTGAGCAATCCCGCAGGCAATATTGAGCCTTCTGAGAAGACCGCCGGAAAGCTTTTGAGGTCGTGTTTTGCGGTAGTCTTCCAGTCCGACAAACCGGATGGCTTCTTCGACAAGTTCCCTTCGCCGATTTTTGTCATGTATGTACAGACCGCAGAAATAATCAATATTTTCGTATACGGTCAGTTCATCAAAAACAGCGACATTCTGCAATACGATACCAATCTGCTGCTTGACTTCGTAGTTGTCAGGCGTCATTTTCTGCCCGAAGATCTCGATGTCACCCTTATCATATTTCAGCAGAGAAAGGAGACAGTTGATAGCAGTTGTTTTGCCGGAACCGTTCGGACCGAGAAGACCGAAGATCTCTCCTTCTTTGATATCCAGATTCAGATGATTCAGAGCGACCAGATCTCCATATCGTTTTACAAGATTTTCTATATGAATCATAATAGTTCCTCCGGTTTCATATAATTTGAGGTTATAAAATAATTATAAAAGAAATCAGAAAGAATACCAAGTGCGTGATGTCACCAAAGAGACGTGACATTTGTCACTTTGTATGTAGCAGGGGAATATATTATAATGATTCTGAACAGAGATGTTTTTACGTAATTGTTTGCAGTAGTATCAATAAATAGTGAGGAATTGAGTGATGAGGTATTTTCGAGATACAGGAATACTTTTTCTGGGAGGAATCCTGCCATTATGTACACTCAGCCTGAATAGAGGGCTGGTACTGGCAATGCTAGAGACAGTGATATTAATATGTGGCAGTTACTTCTTTGACAGGAAATACACCAAAATCTTATTATGGAGTATATTTGCGGTATCATTTTTTGTAATGCCGGAAATAAGATTGTTCTGTCCCGTATTGATCTATATTCTCGTAAGAGAACAGGAGACGGTGACGACACTTTCAGGAGGGTTTCTGGGAACAATAATACTGATAAAAAATGACGCTTCTTTGCCAATAATGACAACTATATTACTGATTATAGAGGCTTTAGCGTGGATATTAGCGACTGATGCAATAAAGTACGACAAAATGTACTTTGAAATAAGAAGAATAAAAGATGACAGCGAAGAACGTACCCTGCTTCTTGCAGAAAAAAACAAAGCATTGCAGGAAAAACAAAATTATGAAATTTATGCGGCAACACTTCGTGAGAGAAACCGAATTGCCCGCGAAATCCATGATAATGTAGGACATTTGCTTTCAAGGACTATCTTATTAACCGGCGCGGCAAAGACCTTAAATCGGGACAAGAATATGGAAAGTCTGTTGGAAGGACTGGACACATCACTGAATTCTGCTATGAACAGTATACGTTCAAGCGTACATAATCTTCATGATGAATCTGAAACTCTCAGAGAGATAACAGAGGGAATTATAAAGGACTTTGAAAATTGCACGATGGAATACGATATGTCCGAAATAATACCCAATAAAATTAAATACTGCTTTGCGGCAATTATAAAAGAAGCACTGTCGAATGTTATAAAACACAGTAATGCGACAGCTGTAAAAATAGTACTCAGAGAACATCCGGCATTGTATCAGCTTTGTATCGAAGATAATGGAAAAGGATATTCAGAAAAGGAAGCAGACAGCAAAGGAATAGGATTAAAAAATATGCAGGAACGGGTGACATCACTTGGAGGAACCTTGCAGATCAATGGAAAAAATGGATTTCGGATATTTGCCGTAATTCCAAAACAACAGGATTAGAACAGTAAAAATGAGGATAAAATTAAGATGAAGATAGTAATTGTAGATGATGATTGTCTGGTTACAGAAGCGTTGAAGACGATCTTACAGACCAATGGGGACGTTGAAGTGGCTGCAACTGGAATCGATGGAGAGGATGCGTGCAGACTGTACAGACAGTATTGCCCGGATGTACTGCTGATGGACATTCGGATGAAAGGAATGAACGGATTGGAGGCTTCTGAACATATTCTGCAGGAGTATCCGGAGGCAAAAATCCTGCTTTTGACGACATTTCTGGATGATGAATATATAGTAAAAGCACTTCGGTTAGGGGCAAAAGGATACCTCTTAAAACAGGATTATGCCAGTATTCTTCCTGCGCTGCAGGCGGTAAATTTAGGGCAGACGGTTTTTGGAAAAGAAATCGTATCTAAAATACCAGATCTGATCAGGAAGGAAGAAAAGTTCGATTACAGTAGTTATGGGATCAACGAACGGGAACAGGAGATTATCCGTCTGATCGCTGATGGATACAGCAACAGAGAAATTGCGGCAGAGCTGTTTTTGAGCGAAGGAACTATCCGAAATTATCTGAGTGCCATATTAGATAAACTGCAATTAAGGGACAGGACTCAGGTGGCGGTGTTTTATTATCAACACAGGTGAATAATTATTAAAAAAAATATACAATTATGTGGAAAAAGGTGCCAGAGAGGAGGCATATACAGGGAAAAAAGCGTGTGATGAAGCAGATAGAAGGGAAAAATGGGAAGATGAAAGAAGATATCAGGCATTAGGGAAAAGGAAAGAAAAAAGACAAATGTATTTAATAGAAAGACATGTGAGGCGACGCTTCTTAATGAACCAATATTATGTAAACTAAAAGATGCCGACAAAGCTCATTCGTGATGCACTTTACCAGGACTGTTCAAAATAGATGAAACAGAAATGATTAATATTGTATGTTTCACGCTTATAAAATGTTCACGTGAAACATTGACGGACGCGCTGTAAGATAGATGATATAGAAAGATATATTTGTAACTTGTAAATTATAAACAATTCGTTGATGAAAATTTCCCTAAATTTTAATGTTTCACGTGAAACATTATGTGGAACATTAAAGGCAAAAGTGCTATAATTGATAGGTCGTAAATGATTTTGAAAGGAGGGTGAACTTTGGGAAGAATTATAGCAGTAGCCAACCAGAAAGGCGGTGTTGGTAAGTCTACAACGGCAATTAACCTTTCTGCATGCCTTGCTGAAAAAGGGAAAAAAGTTCTGGCAATTGACATAGATCCGCAGGGAAACACAACCAGTGGGTTAGGCGTTGATAAAAATGGCGTAGAAAATACGCTTTATGAATTGCTTCTTGGAGAAGCTGACATTAAAAAAACAGTTATAAAAGATGTAGTGGAAAATCTTGATTTAATTCCATCCAATATAAATTTATCCGGAGCAGAAATCGAATTGATTGGTGTGGATGATAAAGAGTATATTTTAAAGGGAATTACGGATAAACTTCGAAGAAATATGATTATATTATCTTGGATTGTCCGCCGTCTTTGAATATGCTGACAATCAATGCATTAACAGCTGCAACTTCTGTCCTTGTTCCAATACAGTGTGAGTATTATGCTTTGGAAGGCCTTTCTCAGCTGATACATACGATTGATCTTGTAAAAGACAGATTAAATAAGAAACTTGCAATGGAAGGCGTTGTATTTACCATGTATGATGCCAGAACAAATCTTTCTTTACAGGTAGTCGAGAATGTAAAGGATAATCTTCAACAGAATATTTATAAGACCATTATTCCGAGAAATGTAAGACTTGCAGAAGCACCAAGTTACGGACAGCCTATCAATATATATGATTCAAGATCTGCCGGTGCAGAAGCTTATCGCCTTTTAGCTGAAGAAGTTATTAACAGGGAGGATAAATAATGGCAGGAAAAAAATCAGGACTTGGAAGAGGTCTGGATGCACTTTTCCGGAAAAGGTTTCACAGGAAAAACCTAAAACTGTAAGAAGTTCTAAGCCAAAGACAAATACAGCAAGTACGAAATCAACAACAGAACAGTCCGTTGTAAAGGGCGAAACGATTGTAAAAATTTCAAAAGTAGAGCCGAATCGTGAACAGCCACGCAAGAAATTTGATGAAGATGCACTCCTTGAGCTGTCTGAATCTATCAAGATGTATGGCGTTCTGCAGCCGCTTCTCGTATCTGACAAGAAGGACTATTATGAAATTGTCGCAGGAGAACGGAGATGGCGTGCAGCAAAGATGGCTGGACTGAAAGAAATTCCGGTTGTCATCAAAGAATTTTCCGACCAGGAAATTGTGGAGATATCCCTGATAGAGAACATTCAGAGAGAAGACCTGAATCCTGTCGAGGAAGCAATGGCATATAAACGTCTGATTGATGAATTTAATCTGAAACAGGATGAAATCGCAGAGAGAGTATCCAAGAGCAGGACAGCTGTAACAAACTCTCTTCGTCTGTTGAAACTGGATCCGAGAGTACAGCAGATGATGGTGGATGAAATGATTTCAGCAGGACATGCGCGTGCATTGCTTGCTATCTCAGATGTAGAGAAACAGTATTCTGTAGCAATGCGGATTTTTGATGAGAAGCTCAGCGTAAGAGAGACAGAAAAGCTGGTAAAGACAATCTTAAACCCATCAAAGAAAAAAGAAACTTCGTCATCTGATTCGGCGGAAGATGCAATTTATGAAAGTCTTGAAGAAAAGATGAAGAATATTACCGGAACACGTGTATTTATTCACAGAAAGAAGAACAATAAGGGAAAGATAGAAATAGAATACTATTCAAGAGATGACCTTGAGAGAATTATAGATTTATTTGAATCTATCAGATAAAATAAAAGGGGTATGATATGAGTACAATTTTTTGATAGTATTGGTATTGATCCTGGAATTGTTATCATTATTTTGCTTATTGTAGTTCTGGTATTGATTGCGTCTACAGTAAGCAGTAATATGAGATTGACTCGACTGGAGCGAAAATATAAAATGTTTATGAAAGGAAGCGATGCTCAGTCACTTGAGAAAACTTTCGTTCGTAAATTTGCACAGATCGATCATCTTTTTGAGGCAAAAGAGGATCATGAAAAGGCAATACGCACTCTGGCAAAACATTTCAAATTACTTTACAGCAAGTATGGTGTTGAAAAATACGATGCATTTGACGATGTTGGAGGAAAACTGAGTTTTGCACTGGCACTTCTTGACAGAGAAAACACAGGTCTGATTCTGAATGCAGTACACAGTCGTGATAACTGCTTCCTTTATTTAAAAGAGATCGTCAAGGGTGAATCTTATGTAATGCTTAGTCAGGAAGAGGTAGAAGCACTTCGCAAGGCAGTCAATTTTGGACTTGGTGAAGTAAATGAAGGCGAAACAACGAAAAAATAAAATGGATATAACCACTTATTTTCAGGAGGAGAAAAAATGTTAGACATTAAATTTGTGAGAGAAAATCCGGAAGTTGTAAAACAGAATATCAGAAACAAATTCCAGGACAGCAAACTGGAACTGGTAGACAAGGTTATCGAACTGGACAAAGAAAACCGTGAGATCAAGCAGGAAGTAGAAGCTCTCAGAGCAGAGAGAAACAAGATTTCCAAACAGATCGGCGCACTGATGGTCAGGGCAAACGTGAAGAGGCAGAAGAGGTTAAGAAACAGGTGGCTGCATCTGGTGCAAGAATTGATGAGCTTTCTGCAAGAGAAAAAGAAGTAGAAGAAGAACTTCTCAAAAACATGATGGTTATCCCGAACATCATTGATCCATCTGTACCGATTGGTAAAGATGACAGTGAAAACGTAGAAATCGAGAAATTTGGTGAGCCGGTTGTTCCGGATTATGAAATTCCATATCACACAGATATTATGGAAAGCTTTGACGGAATCGATCTGGATAGTGCAAGACGTGTTGCAGGTAACGGATTCTATTATCTGATGGGAGATATCGCAAGACTTCATTCCGCAGTTATCGCATATGCGCGTGACTTCATGATCAACCGTGGATTTACTTACTGTGTACCGCCTTTCATGATCAGAAGCAACGTTGTAACAGGCGTTATGAGCTTTGCAGAGATGGATGCCATGATGTACAAGATCGAAGGTGAGGATCTGTATCTGATCGGAACAAGTGAGCATTCTATGATCGGTAAATTCATCGATCAGATCGTTCCGGAAGAAGAACTTCCAAAAACACTGACAAGTTATTCCCCATGCTTCCGTAAAGAAAAAGGAGCACACGGACTGGAAGAGAGAGGCGTTTACCGTATCCATCAGTTTGAAAAACAGGAAATGATCGTTGTCTGCAAACCAGAAGAAAGCCCGATGTGGTTTGACAAACTGTGGCAGAACACTGTTGATCTGTTCCGTTCTCTGGATATTCCGGTTCGTACACTGGAATGCTGCTCCGGTGATCTGGCAGACCTCAAGGTGAAATCTCTTGACGTAGAAGCATGGTCTCCAAGACAGAAGAAATATTTCGAAGTAGGAAGCTGCTCTAACTTAGGTGATGCACAGGCTCGTCGTCTGAGAATCCGTGTAAATGGAAAAGATGGCAAGAAATATCTTGCGCACACACTGAACAACACTGTAGTAGCTCCTCCGAGAATGCTGATCGCATTCCTGGAAAATAACCTGAATGCTGACGGATCCGTAAATATTCCGGAAGCACTGCAGCCATACATGGGCGGCATGAAGAAAATTGAGAAAAAGACCCGCGCATAAGGATATGGAGGTGTACTTTTGCACAGCTATTTAAAAGCAGTCGGTTTTTCAGAAATAAAGAAACGTGCGGAGATGAAAGAAATCCTGCTGGATGTGATTCGAAACTACGATGAAAAAAACGTGGTTTCAGACCATCCGGACGGCACTTTTGCTGAATTCTCCAAAAGTTATGGATACGACTGCGGAATTACTGTTTGCGGTCAGTACGATGAAGATAACAGGTTTCACGTGGAATATTATTATCCTTTCTTTAAGGGAACCGGCATTACAACGAATGAACCGGTGACAGTAGAACGGCATGCAGACAAAGAATCTTTTGCAGGTGCCTGCGACGATCTGAGAATAGGAATTACACTGATCTTTTATCTGCAGAATGGTGCGAGATATATGCTCGAAAAAAGCAAAGGAAATGTTTTGAACAAACCATTGACTTTATCCGGCCTTGCAGATGAGGGACGTATTCTTCTTCCGGTCCTGAAAGATAAAGAAGCAGTAAAGGTCGAGAAGGAAACCAGTAAGAATCGTAGTTCGCTGATTGCGGCAGCCAGAAATGGTGACGAGGAAGCGATGGAAAGCCTTACGATGGAAGACATGGATACATATTCCATGATCTCCCACAGGATCGTAAATGAAGATATTTTTACGATCGTGGATTCTTATTTCATGCCTCATGGAATCCAGTGTGACCAGTATGGAATTCTGGGAGAAATCCAGGAAATCCATCATACCCGCAATGAGGTGACAAATGAAGAACTCATTCAGATGACAGTAGAGAGCAATAACATGCAGTTCGATATCTGCATCAACAAAAAAGACCTCCTGGGTGAACCGGAGATTGGAAGACGCTTTCGAGGTAATATCTGGCTTCAGGGACAGATCCATTTCTGACAGATAAATAATATTAAAATACAGGCGGCAGATAAAGATAAAATTCTGCTGGAAGAACAGAAAGTCCCCACCCACTACTTTAATTGCGAAAGGCAATAAGCAGTGGGTGGGGACTTTCTTATTTATACTACTTAAGGAGGAAGAGATATATATAAGTAGCGAAGCGGATTATGAATAGCCGCTTTGCTACAAAAAATGGGGTAGCCAACTGGTAGGCGGATTTATCTGTTAATGCTGTTGAATGGGAGAGCTTTCTGCATGATTTCGTTGAATTCCTTACGCGCTTTCTCGTGGTCACAGATTTCGATAACGTCAGTTTCAGGATCGTATTTTACATATAAAACTGCGTTCTCCAGGTCGGGAGCTTCTTCCAGATCATTTTCACGGTTATTGGTCTGTTTGATCAAGACGCTGAAGCTCTTATCAATAGGTTCTTTAAAAACTTTTTTGCTACAAAGGTGTTCTCTACTACGGATGTATCTGGATGCCAGATAGCCTTATCCAGAATATCTGCGAAAGCGTCTTCACTTAAATCGGCAAAAGAATAAAATGTCTGATACTTCCATTCGCTGTTTGTTAACATTAGATTACAAATTCTGTACTCGCGGAATATTCTTCTGCTATAAAGGTTTTTCCATTTGCATATACCATTGTCTTTTCAAATTTCTGGAGAAAATTATAACTGTTTGCGAAGTTCGCGAATTTCGTCCGTCTTTTTTGACCAGCTTTCTGAAGATTTTAATTTTGGGTCAGTAAGTGCCAAAATTTTATCCGCTTCCTCCAAAACATCTTTTAACCAGAATTGCGTATCTCTTAAAGGGAACAGTGCATTGCTTCTTCTGGAAGCAGATCTCCTGAAATCCTTTTGAGAATTCCATTTCCCTTATATACTATCCCCAGTTTATCAATATATTCTTTTGCCTGTGGAAACTCAAAAGCTGCTTCCATTTCCAGCAGATTTTTCATAGCTGTTTTCTTTATCGTTATTTTTTGAGATTAGGATCTGTACCTACAACAGTGTTGTTTCCCTCTGCTGCTCTGGTGTCAAGCAATGGTAAAACATCATTTACTACGAT
>ENA-OQCX01000539-OQCX01000539.1-human-gut-metagenome-genome-assembly--contig:-NODE-539-length-19575-cov-1.569827_pt1 | contig 19575 bp, 29 predicted proteins | sample MGYA00242762_ERZ504587 | MGnify/ENA primary metagenome ERZ504587 (study PRJEB26092, sample SAMD00036337) | human gut metagenome | host: Homo sapiens | study: EMG produced TPA metagenomics assembly of... | reverse complement strand
TGCGCCTCCAGTGATTCCACTGTTCGCTCAGGGAACCGCCGATACCGGACCCCGAACCGAGGGCGTTGCAGAATATGCAGCCGCCTCGCCCCAGCGTACCATCACGGTTGGGGCAGTCGGAACCTGCGTCAAGCGGGATTTTCTGAACTTTTTCACCGTGGCGGGCGCGCAGCCACATGTCGAACCCGTGATAGCGCACGGGACGCATTTCACGTCGTTTCATTTTTATTTCCGAAAAGGTGAACATGCCCGGGCGAGCATACGCGGAGAGGCCGTGCCGGACAAGCAAAAAGGCGCTCGCGCGGGGCCGCGAAGCATGGGAGTACGAACTGTTGCGGCCTGAAAGAAGTTGACACCCCGGCGGGCTTGCGTCTAGAAATAACAGTTTACAACCATTCAACAACAAGGCAGCGAGACTTTCTCATGGCCAAATTTGTAGATTTTGTTCTGGGCATTTTTCCAATGATCTTGCCATTGACCTGGGGACGGCCAATACATGCGTCTACGTCAAGGGGCACGGCATTGTGCTGCGCGAGCCGTCGGTAGTGGCGGTCAAAAAGGATTCCCGCGGCATATACACCTCGCCGCGCACCTCTAAATATGGCAGTATCTCTTTGAGGCGCAACGGAATCGCGCGGATCGTGCGCAGGTTGACCGTGATATCCTCGCCAACCTGTCCATCGCCCCGCGTGGAGCCGCGCACAAACAGGCCGTTTTCATATTCCAACGAAACAAGATAACCCATCAAATTTTTGGCTCCACCACATATTGAGGATGCTCCACCAATTCCCGCACACGGCGATCAAAATCTCGCACCTCGTCCTCACTGAAGCCATCCTGCAAGCTCTCCATCACCACGGTGTGCGTCACAGGCGTAAACTGGCTATCTGCGACCGCCAACGCGCCGGGTCGGCGAATCCGGCGTGATGAGCTCCGGGTGCTCCTGCTCCAGCTCCTCCAGCTCACGCAGCATCTGATCGTATTCATAATCCTCAATCTCGGGGGCATCCTCTTCATAATAGCGTTTGCTATGATAATTGAGCAGACTGCGCAGCTCTTGCACCCGCTTCTGCACCGTTTCAAATCCGGCCATATAAACACCTTCCTGCCAATTGTCATGAGCGCTCCCGTAACGTAACATGCACGGTGTCGCCCGGCGCCTTACCGAGCTTCGCCCGAATCTCCTTGCGCATACCGAGGATATGGCCCGGCGTGTCCATGCGAACTAGGCTGCCGTCGTATGCCACGCCGTCGAAGGTGGCATGCACCTTCACACGGCCTTTACCGAATTCCGCTTTTACATCAAAGGGAATTTGCACATACGCGCCGTCAATATCCGTCACTTTTTGAATGACTGCATCAAATGCATATTCCTTTTCGTTCATGCCTATCCATCCTTTTGGCCAATTCCTTTTCTATTCTTATCTAGTTCAAAAGGAAAAGCGTTCAAACTTTTTTCTATTATGTGTGCGAAAAGGCAGGAATGTGCACCGGCTCCGTTTAAAAAATATTTTCCTGCAAACCTGTAAATTTGCGAAGCAGGGATCAAAAGTATTTTATCTAGTCCCCCGCCTCTGGTTGAGGAACGGCGGCTTGATGAAAAATAGCGTCCTTCCGGCGAAAGATCAGGAAAAAGAGTGCCGCTGCAACCGCACCTGCCGCCTCCGCAATGGGGAAGGCCACCCAGATGCCGTTTAGCCCCATTGTCCGCGAGAGCAGAAAGGCCAGCGGCACAACGACGATCAATTGCCGCATTAAAAACACAGTCAAGCTGTAGGCGCCTTTGCCGACTGCCTGAAAGAGGTTGGAAAGGATCAGCCAATTGCAGCGAAAACATAGCTGCAACTGATGATGCGCAGCGCAGGCACGCCAATGCCGAGCATGTCCGGCGAAGCGTCGAAGAGCAGGAGCAGCCTATCCGGCATCAGCAAGAAGCAGTCCGTGCCGCCATAATCCCCACCGCCACCAGCACGGCGCAGCGCAGGGTTGCAAGCAGGCGCTTTTGGTTCTGTGCGCCATAATTGTAGCCCATGATAGGCAAAGCGCCTTGCGTCAGGCCGCTGACCGGCATAAACACAAAGGTCTGCAATTTGAAATACACGCCAAACACAGACACCGCCAACTCTGAAAAACGGATCAAGATCGAGTTGAGCAGCGTTACCAGCACAGAGCCAAGCGCATTCATCAGCATAGTAGCACGCCCACTGCATAAATCTGGGCGACGGCATGTAGATCTGGTTTGAATTTTTTTAGATCCATACGCACATCCTGATCCCGCAAGAAAAACACCAACAGCGAAAGCGTCATCGAAAGCACCTGCCCCAACACCGTGGCGACGGCTGCTCCGCGCACGCCCATCCGCGGCGCGCCAAACAAACCAAAGATCAGGATCGGGTCTAAAATGATATTGGCAATCGCGCCGATTGCCTGAAGCAACATGGGGGCCAGCATCCGCCCCGTCGCCTGAAGCAGCTTTCCACCATGATGTGAAACAACTGTGCGAAAGCACCAAGCACAACGATATAGCTATAATCGCACGCGAGGCTGAATATCTCGGCAGAATCCGTAAACAACCGAAAAAACGGCCTGATGGCAACCAGGCCGAATATTACAAAGAAAACCGCATGGGCAAAGGATAGCAAAAAGCCGTGGGTCACCGCTGCGTTTGCCGCATCCTGATCCTGCGCGCCAAGCTTGCGCGAAATATAAGAATTCACGCCCACCCCCGTGCCAACCGCCACTGCCAACACAAGGTTTTGCAGCGGAAAGGCTAGGGATACGGCCGTCAGGGCATCTTGCTGAACCGTGCTACAAACATGCTATCCACAATATTGTACATCGACTGCACCAGCATGGAAAGCATCGGTGGAAAGGCCATAGACATCAGCAGGGGAAATACAGGCTTCGCAGCCATTTTATTGCGCTGTTCGATCTGCTCCAAAGGGAATAAACTTCCTTTCTCGTCATCAGATGGGAGGCAAAACCTCAAAGACATCCAAAGGGGCGGATCTGCCCCGCCCCTTTGGATTCTCATCTGATTGTTCTCAAATGCAGCCCTATCCGAGCTGCTGCTGGAACAGCCAGAAGAGAACCGCTTCTGTTGGGTTATTTTAGCATATCTACACCTGTTTTGCAAGATTCCGCTGGCTCTTCCCTGATCAAATTAAGGGGTATCGGGCTTCATAGCCCAATGTGGCGTGAGGCCTTCTCAGCGGTGTACAGGCCGCTGACGAACAAGCATAAAAGATAGAAAACGGGTGTGCGGCTGCACACCCGTTTTTTGTTAAAAAATCTGCTCATGCCACACGCTTCGCCCATCAGCCTGTCCGGCCGATCGAGCTGCGTCCGCTGCCGGAGCCTTACCGGTTGGACCCATTGCCGCGCCGGGAAAATCCGCCGCCATGCTTGCTCTCGGACGAGCGCTTGAGATCGGTGATCTTTTCATCGCTCACCTGCTTAAAACGCGCCATCATATCCTCAAAGAGAGGTTTTCCGTCTGCACAGGCTTAGAGCCCTGCCACACCGGCGGGGAAGAACGGCGCTGATGCCCGCCACCCGGCCGCTGCTGCCGCTGAGGGGGACGCTGCTGCTCCGCTCCATGGCGCGCTTGATCGAAAGGCTGACGCGCCCATCGTCGCCCACGCTTAAAACCTTGACCTTGACCTCTTGATTTTCCGTCAGATAATCACGAATTTCCTTCACATAGGTCGGCGCGACCTCTGAAATATGCACCATGCCCGTTTTGCCATCCGGCAGGCTGACAAAGGCGCCGAAATTCGTCAAACCTGTCACTTTTCCCTCAACTATTGCTCCAACCTCTACTTGCATAAAAAAAACACAAGCCTCCTTCATCTCTTTCACAACCTAAGGAACGGATCAGTCGCCCGGAGACGCATCCACATAGACCTTCTCGCCAGGCTTAATCAGGCCCAAGCTGTCGCGCGCGACCCGCTCAATATACTGCGCTTCATCCGCGTTGTCCAGCTTCTTGCGCAAAACGTTGTTATCCTCCTGCTGCTGCTCATAGGCAACCTGCAAGTTATCCAACGCCTGCCGCTGCTCCCGAATCCCAATCTGCAATTGAACCAACCGCACAGCAAACGTTCCTGCAACCGCAAAAAGCAGCAGGACGAGAATCACACTGTTTCTGCGCTTCTTTTTTTTCTTCATGATGAACCCTCGCCCTCCTCTCGCTTCTGCTTCTTTTTTTGTTTCCGGTTTGCTCCAGCGTTCTTTCTAAGATTATACAATAAAGTTTTATGGTGTTTCAAGTTAAATTTTGATTTCTTTGCAATTTTTTTGAGGTTTTCTTTGCAGATATCCCAATTTTTACAAAAAGCTTTTCAAGAGGCGAAAAAGAGCGCGAAAAGGCACGGAAATAACGAAAACAACCGATGAATCGCATGCACCAAAAAACTGCTCACACGCACGGCCAAAAGGCCGAAGGAAAAATAATAGATCAGAAACCCCAGGCCCTCCCCAGCGATGATAAACCCACGGATCTCCCCCTGATTGACGGCAAGCAAAAAAAGAAAGGTGGCGGCGGCACAGGTGAGGAAAAAAAAGCACAATCTTGTATAAAGACCCCCACGCGCCGCATGGTAAACGCCATGCGGACAACGCGAAACAGATCATAAACGATACCCAGCAGAAAACCGAGCCCAAGCGCCAGGAGAAACAGGCGCGTTTGGTCGGCAATTGTCAGCATATACATATCAGCGGAACACCTTACTGAAGAACCCGCCGCCCTTCTGTGGCTCATCCGTATAGGTCAGGGAGCTGATATGCCCTCCATCAGCAATTCGCCTACCTCCACGCTCAGGCGGTTGATGTGCAAATCCGTGCCGCGCACAGTAAGCTCCCCCATATCCGTGAAAACCACTACTGTCTGTTCGTCAAAACTATCCACATCCGACACGCCGGAAACAGTCAGCGTCCGCCGATCCTCCAAAATCAGGTTGTGCGGCATGGCCGGCGCTTTTTTTTCTTCTGCCATGATGAATACCTCCTTTTTCCATTGCAGGGCATTCTCAGCCCCTCGCACCATAGATATGCATGTACAAACGGGTCATAGAACAAAATCTGCACACCCCCGCATGAAAATCAAAGCCGCTGGTAATAATTTTAAGGAAGCGCCGGCAGGCATCCGCAAAGCCGCCATCCACACGGCATGCCAAACGGGGCCAGGGCGCCGGTTTTTTGCTGCACATTCTTTGCAGAAGCAAACCAGATCCGGCGAGGGGGAAAACAACATGCAATTCAACAAGGTTGAAATCTGCGGGGTGAACACCGCAAAGCTGAAGGTTTTGAAGGAATCCGAGAAAATGGAGCTTTTGCACCGCATCAAACAGGGCGATATGAAAGCGCGCGACGAGCTTATCAGCGGCAACCTACGGCTGGTGCTCAGCGTAATACAGCGCTTTGTCAACCGAGGGGAAAACCTGGACGACCTGTTTCAAGTGGGATGCATTGGGCTGATTAAATCCATTGATAATTTTGATGTGGATCAGGGAGTACGGTTCAGCACCTATGCCGTCCCCATGATTATTGGTGAAATTCGCCGTTATCTGAGGGATAATAATTCCGTGCGCGTGAGCCGCTCCATGCGCGACACGGCCTACCACGCCATGCAGGCAAAAGAGCGCCTTATCAATGAATTACAGCGCGATCCTACCATTGAGGAGATCGCCAAGGAGCTAGATCTCCCCAAGGAGACCGTTGTGCTTGCAATGGAGTCAATTGTGGAGCCGGTTTCTCTCTATGAACCGGTCTATTCGGATGGCGGCGACACCATTTACGTCATGGATCAAATCGGCGATCAGAACAGCGACGACAGCTGGGTAGATGAAATTCTCCTGCGTCAATCCATCAGCAATTTGAACCCCAGGGAGAAAAAAATCCTCCACCTGCGCTTCATGGAGGGCAAAACGCAGATGGAGGTTGCAAAGGAAATCGGCATTTCGCAGGCGCAGGTTTCCCGGCTGGAAAAAGGAGCTCTCAGCCAAATCAAAAACCAGGAGGGTTGACACCGCGCGCGGAGCATGCTAGACTGAAGCCAAACCTTTCAAAAGGAGCTTAGAACACCTGATGGCAATTTGCATTCGGATTCGCTGAAACGGGTACAGTAAATCTCCTCTGCCCAAGGCAGGGTTTGCGTTGCTGTGCCCTTTTCGCTGATCTGGAATGCAAATTGAAAGAGGTGTTATGGGCGTCGCAAAACTTCTGACAAGCAGGGCGGATCATCCACCGCCTGATTCAACGAACAAACCTGACGAAAACGACCATGTGATTGAAATCGGCCCTGGCAGGGCATATCAACACGCGCCCTTCTGGAACGCTGCTGCCATGTGACCGCAGTGGAGCTGGACCGGGCGCTTTATCTCCGCCTGACGGAGCAATTCAAAGGCGCAGCAAACTTGACCTTGCGAAACGCTGATTTTTGCAGTTTTTCTCTACCGGCAAAGGGGCCCTACAAGGTGTTTGCCAATATCCCCTTCAGCCGGACAACGGATATCATCCGCCGCCTCACAGAATGCCGTACCCCTCCCACGGACGCATATCTGATCCTGGAAAAGGGGCGGCCAAGCGCTTTATGGGACAGCCGCGGGAAACGCTGCGTTCATTGAGCCTGAAGCCCTTTTTTAAAATGGAGATTCTCTACCATTTCCACCGCGAAGATTTCATCCCAAGCCGTCCGTGGATATCGTAATGTTACATATTGCCAAACGGGCCCACCCCGATTTGCCGGCCGCCTCAGCGCGAGCCTATCGGGCGTTTCTTGCAAAAGCATATGACGGGAAGACCGGCCTCGTCGGCCTATTTACCCGCCGCCAGCTCTCCCGCGCACTCGGAGAAGCCGGCCTGACGCATGATACGACGCTCGCATCGATCCGATATATTCAATGGCTCTGCCTGTTCCGATGCTATGCGCAGCAGGTTTTGCGCCATAAATTCTGACCATCCGCTGCCGCCTCCGCCTGCCTGGCGGATAAAAAGCTGGACATCCCGGCCAAAAAAAGGTATGATAGAGGCGTATATTTTTAATAAAGAGAGAGCAGGGTTTTGGCGCTTCCGGGCGGAAAGGGTCTCCGGGGGCCGGATTCTCAGAATCTATTCAAACCTATCAGTCTCCAAGGAAAGGATGGTCAGCAATATGATCAATTCCAACAACATCGACTTTTCGGAGATCACGCCGCAGATTCACGAACTTGCCCAGCGGTGTGTCAGCAAAAACGCAATCGACCCTACGCTTTATACAAAATATCAGGTCAATCGCGGCCTGCGCGATTTAAACGGCAAAGGCGTTTTGACAGGCTTACGGAAATTTCTGAAATTCAATCCTCCATGGAGGTGGACGGGCAGACCGTTTCCTGCGAAGGAAAGCTGTTTTACCGCGGCGTGAATGTTGAGGATATTGTTGCCGGATTTTTGAAAGAAAAGCGCTTTGGCTTTGAAGAGACCGTTTACCTCTTGCTGTTCGGCGACCTGCGACGAAGGAGCAGCTGGATGAATTCACCCAACTGCTCGCCCGCTACCGCTCTCTGCCCCCAAGCTTTGTGCGTGATGTGATTTTGAAAGCGCCGAGCTCTGATATGATGAATACGCTGGCGCGCAGCGTGCTGACACTTTATTCTTACGACAACAATGCAAACGATATCAGCATTGATAACGTGCTGCGTCAATGCCTGCAATTGATCGCATCCTTCCCTCTTCTGTCCGTTTACGGCTATCACGCCTACAATTATTACCACAACGGCGAGAGCTCTTTATCCATAACCCGTTGCCGGAGCTGTCCACAGCGGAAAATATTCTGCGCATCCTGCGCCCGGACAGTAGCTATACGGAGCTGGAAGCCAAAATTCTCGACCTTGCCCTTGTGCTCCATGCGGAGCACGGCGGCGGCAACAACTCCACCTTTACGACGCACGTCGTCTCTTCCTCCGGGACGGACACCTATTCCACCGTTGCCGCTTCTCTCGGCTCGCTCAAGGGGCCGAAGCACGGCGGCGCAAACATCAAGGTTGTGCAGATGTTTGAGGATATGAAGCGCAACATTGCAAACTGGAAGAATGAAGATGAGGTTGCCGTTTACCTCAAAAAGCTCCTGCACAAAGAGGCATTTGACTGCGCCGGCTTGATTTACGGAATGGGGCACGCTGTTTATTCTCTCTCCGACCCGCGCGCCAATATCTTTAAAGGCTTTGTAGAGCGGCTGTCTGAGGAAAAGGGCCGCACGGATGAATATGAGCTCTATTCCACCGTTGCAAAGCTTGCCCCGCAAATCATTGCTGAAGAACGCAAAATCTATAAAGGCGTCAGCGCGAATATTGATTTTTACAGCGGCTTTGTCTACAGCATGCTCGACCTGCCAATGGAACTTTATACGCCGATTTTTGCCATCTCCCGCATTGCGGGCTGGAGCGCGCACCGTATTGAGGAGCTCATCAACGCCGGCAAAATTATTCGCCCAGCTTACCGCAACGTGGCAGCGCGCAGGCCTTATATCGCGCTTTCCGATCGTTAATCGAATGCCCATTGCCTGAAAATCAGATCGGATGCCTGCCATCCGGATGGTTTTCAGGCTTTTTTTCTACCTATCATGAAATGGAGGCCGCCCCTGATGAAAAACAGCACCCGTTACCTGCTCTCCCACCTTGCAACAAGGCTTGGTATCGCCGCCTTCTACTCCTCCATGCACCTACACCCGGCGGGATGCGAAATGCCGCCAGAGCAAAAACGCACCCCCGCCGCCTGCGTTTCCAGCTTCATCTGGAGGCCGCGCAAGGTTTTCTTGCCACAAAGGGTATGGGAGGATGGCGATGCGCTGGGAAAGGCGTTTCTGAAATGACGTTTGCCTTCCCGAAAAAACGCGCGTCAATACCTTGTGCTGCGGGAGGCAGGCAGCCACATCCGTCATTTCGCCTTGGAATGCTGGAAAGACGGCGCATGGCTCCGCTTTTATGAGAGCGATAAGGTAGAGCGCTACCGCTACTGCTCCTTCCCGGCGCAGCAATCCACAAAATACCGCCTGCTCATTTTAAAAACCTGGGGCGCCGCTAAGGTGACAGAGTGTTCTTTTTACGATTTATCCAAACAGCATCGGCAGCAACCCTTCCGCGTGAGTGCCTACATGCGCTTTGATACAGAAGAATTCCTCGCTTTTACACAGAAGGAGCGCGACGCATTCTCCCGGCATTTTGAAACGGTCAACGAGGTAATTCTTTTTGATACGCTAAAATGGTCGAAGAGCGGCGCCGTATGGTTTAACTACCGCGACGCCTCGCAGACAAACGAGGAGGCCAAACAGACCTGGTTTCAACATGCCGCCGAAGCCCGCAAAGTGATTGAAAAGAGCGGCCGACCGGTGAAAGTGCTCGCCTCCTTCTTCCAGCCCGGGAAGGACACTGTAGAATCCCTAGAAAACCATATGGAACCGCTTATCGAAGCGCTTACCGCTTTCCTGCGGGAGGCGAAGCTCGACGGCATTGAATTCGACTGGGAATTCCCCAAGGGCAAAAGGGAATGGGCGCTGTTCAGCAAATTTCTTGTGAACTTAAAGCAGCGGCTCATGCAGGACGGTAGGATCCTGGCGGTCGCATTGGCAGATTGGGGGGTTCATCTCTCGCCCGAGGCAGTGCGGGCGATCGACCAGCTCTCTTACATGGCATACGACATCAACGATATAAACGGCTATCACGCCTCCTTCGGCCGCGCCGCAGTGCGCGCGGTGGAATATGCGGAGAAATGTGGATTCCGCCGAGAGCAGATCAACCTGGGCCTCCCCTACTATGGCCGCCCGACCTACAAGGGGGAGTATTGGCCCCTCTGGAAAGACGCCCAGGTGGGCTATTGGCAGAATTATGCCCCGCAAATCACTTTTGACGGCATTGAAATGGACGCCTACTATAACTGCCCCGGCATGGTGCGGATAAAACGGCCTTTGCCTTGCAGATGGGGCTGGGCGGCGTGATGATCTTTCCGCTGAATGCAGACCGTCCGCATGGGAATCCCCTCTGCCTGACGGATGCGATCCGCCGCACGATCGAGGAGCGAGTAGAATAAAAGAATCGGGAACGGAGAAAACAATGCACTTTGAAATACGACAAAATATCCCCGCCTATTTGGCGGACTTAAACCACTGGCTTGCGGAAACCCGGGATGATCCGCTAGAAGAGATGAGCAATTTTTTTACGGAACGGGTATCCACCTATGAGGAACATATGGCGCGCTGGAACGAGGCCTATCGATCCATGGCGGAGCGCATCCCAGACAATTGCGGCTCCCTGCTTGATCTTGGATGTGGTACAGGGCTGGAGCTAAATGCCATTTTGAAGCGTTTTCCCGGCCTGCACGTAACCGGCATCGACCTTTGCGAACCGATGCTCGCGGTGCTCCGGAAAAAACACCCGAGCGCGTTGCTCACTTTGCGCTGTGAGGATTATTTCGAGGCGGAGCTTGGCATGGAGGCCTTCGACACTGCGATATCGTTTGAAAGCCTGCATCACTTTCAGCCCGCTAAGAAGGAAGGGCTGTTCCGAAAGCTGTATCAGGCCTTGAAGCCTGGCGGCCTATATCTAGAATGCGACTATATTGCCTGCTGTGCGCAGGAAGAAAGGCTGCTCATGGATGTTTGTGCGCAGAACGCGCGCGGGAAGGCATCCCTGAGGGGCTGTTCGTGCACTTTGATACGCCGTTGACATTGGAGCATGAAACAGAGCTGCTCGAACGGGCCGGGTTTCAGGCGGTGGAGGCATTGGCCTGCTTTGACGGTGCAACGCTGATCCAAGCAAGAAAAGCGGAATAAAAACGATGCCGCCTGAATGGATAAAACGGCAACCACGCCGCAAAATGCTTTTTTGCATTTGCGGCGTGGTTTTTTATTACGAAGCGAAGCGAGTAACAAAGCAATACCAGCCATCACCACATAAATCACAGAGATACGCATCTCTTACGTAAGCAGTTAACTACCGGCTATTTTTTTATAAGCTAGGAATCTTCTTTCCCATCCATTAAAAATTCATAGGTCACTTGAAATACTTCAGCAATGGCGCGCAACCTAATATCTGTTACGAAACGTTTATTGGTTTCAATACGAGTAATGACGTTTTTATCAATATCAAACCCTTTTAATTGTACAATCTGTGCCAAATCCCGTTGAGATAGATGCTCCCTCTTTCTCAGCTCCTTTAGCCGGGAACCAATTAAGTTTTTCTCTCCCAATTGTCCACGCGGCTTTGGCATAATTGTTCTCTCCATTCTAGCGTTTGTATCATTTTTTGCACTTTTTATTGATTCTACGCGATTGAAGTGGTAAGATCGGTTATAAAAATGATACAAAAAGAATAGAAAAGAGTATTTTCATGAAAACCACATGATTAGGGGACAAAATATCATTATACCGAAAAAAGTAAAATCTATCTCAAAAGCAAGTTGCCCAACTAACAGGTATCGGTTTAGATACCTACATGAAGCATGAGAGCGGCATTTTTAGGCCTTCGATCAAAAATCCGGTTCTATTATCAAAAATATTTCGGATAACGCCTGATGAATTGCTCTCCTAATTTTTGATATGGCTGCGATATTTGCACGATGGTTTTTAGACGCTCCCCCTGTTCAAACGTATCACACAGCCAGCTCAGATCATCAATCTACATATTCCCTCTTTTAAAAATAAATACCAACGGCCCGGCAGTCTATGACCGCCGGGCCGTTTCTCTATTTAATCCATCCGTACTGGCACACCGCGCCCGCCCAAATATTCCTTCAGCTCCCTAATCGGAATTTCGTTGAAGTGAAACAGCGACGCGGCCAGCAACCGCATCAGCTTCCCCTGTGTAAACGCATCATAGAAATGCGCCTTTGCACCCGCGCCGCCGGATGCGATCACCGGGATGCCGACCCGCTCTGAGACCGCACGCGTCAGCGCAAGATCATAGCCCTGCTTTTGGCCGTCACAATCCATGCTGGTCAGGAGAATTTCACCCGCACCGCGCTGCTCGGCCTCCATAGCCCATGCGACTGCGTCGATCCCCGTCGGAATCCGGCCTCCATTGAGATAAACCTCCCAGCCGCCCGTACCGCGCCGTTTTGCATCAATCGCACACACAACGCACTGGCTGCCAAATTTATAGGCCGCATCACTGATGAGCTGCGGGTTGCGAACCGCCGCGGAATTGACGCTGATTTTATCCGCACCCGCACGCAGAAGCTGCGTGAAATCCTCCACACTCGAAATGCCGCCGCCAACCGTGAATGGGATGAAAATGGAATTTGCCACGCGTGTGACGATCTCCACCATGGTGCCTCTCCCCTCATGGTTGCCGTGATATCGAGCAACACCAGCTCGTCCGCGCCCTTTTGATCGTAGGCAATCGCGCATTCAACCGGATCACCTGCGTCTCGAAGATTGACGAAGCTCACGCCTTTGACAACGCGCCCGTTTTTTACATCTAAACAGGGAATAATCCGCTTCGCATACATTAGCCTCTCTCCTTTCCCGCCATAGCGGCAAAGTTGCGCAGGATTTGCAGGCCAACCCGACCACTCTTTTCCGGATGGAACTGGGTGGCGCAAAGGCCGCCCTTTTGAACCGCCGCGTCAATCAATGCGCCATATTCTGTGCGCGCCGCTACCTCGGAAGCATCCGCTGCCTGCAAATAATAGGAATGGACAAAATAAACGTAAGCGTCCTGCGAGATCCCTTGGAAAATCCCTTCCGGCTGGGTGATGGAAAGAGAATTCCAGCGATATGCGGCACCTTCAGCCCATCCTTTTGTGGAATGCGTAAAATTTTGCCCTGTAATACGCCAAGCCCTGCCACTCCGGGGGACTCTTCAGAAGCCTCAAACAGAAGCTGAAGCCCCAGACAAATGCCCAAAAAAGGCTTGCCGCTCTGCGCCGCTTCTATCACCGTGTCCGTCAGGCCGCTGGCCCGCATGGAATCCATCGCATCTGCAAATGAACCAACGCCCGGCAGGATCACCGCATCCGCTGAGCGGATCGCCTCGCGTCCTTGGTGATCACCGACGGTGCGCCGATGAAATCCAGCGCCTTTTTCACGCTTTGCAGGTTGCCAGCTCCATAATCCACAATGGCAATTGTTTCTTTCAATCCTCCCACCCCTTTGTTGGTATGCGTCATATTTTAACATGATATCAGAGAAAAGTGAAGGGGAAGGCGCACTCTTTCTAATGAAAAATCGAACAAAAACGACTGTTATCGGGCCTTCTATCTCATCCAATCAGGCCGGTTGATTTTTAAACTGATCCGGGAGCTCAAGCAACAGCAGGTTTTCACTATCCCAGCGCAATATCCAACACCATCATCACTGCAAAGCCTAGCATCGCGCCCGCCGTACCGGCATGGCTGTGTTCTCCCATATGCATTTCCGGCACCAGCTCCTCTACCACCACATAGATCATCGCGCCGGCGGCAAACGACAGGGTGAACGGCATAATCGGGGCGATCAAGATAGCAAGCAGCGCGCCGAACACACCTGCCACGGGCTCCACCACGCCGGATAACCCACCGTATAAGAACGCTTTGCCCTTTGACACACCCTCTTTTTGCAGCGGAAGAGAAATGGCCGCCCCCTTCCGGCACATTTTGCAGCGCCATGCCAAGGCTCAGCGCCATCGCGCCCGCCAGCGTAGCATACCCGCCCTCTGCCGCAGCGGCAAAGGAAAGGCCGACTGCTAGACCCTCCGGGATATTATGAAGCGTAACGGCCAGCACAAGCATTGTCGTGCGCTTAAGCGAGCTTTTCATACCCTCGGGCTTTTCCGCCCCCAAGTGCAGATGGGGCAGCAACCGGTCAAGCAAAAACAGGAACACGCCGCCGGCCAAAAATCCGGCTACAGCGGGCAGCCATTCGTTTTTTCCCTGCTCACGCGCCATATCGATTGCTGGTATTAAAAGCGACCAGACAGACGCAGCAATCATCACGCCGGCCGCAAAACCGAGGAACGCCTTATGCGTGTTGATAGACGCCTCTTTTTTCACAAAAAAGACCATTGCCGCTCCGGCAACCGTTGCCAAGAAGGTAAAGCTCGTGCCTAACAGGGCAAGAACAACGGGATGCTCCATAAAAACCCCTCCTCTAATCTCATTGGATTAGCAATATTCTTTACGATAAAAAGCATACCATACTTCCACATCAGCTGCAATCCCAATCAAAATAAAGCAGGAGCCGCTGCCAAAGCAATCGCAAAGCAGCGGCCCCTGTAAAAAGGAGTAGGATGAGAACAGAAAAAATCAAATGTTAGGAAACCTTCATACGAAGGCGGAGCTTATCGCTGATCATAGCGATAAATTCACTGTTTGTAGGCTTGCCACGCGAGTTCTGAATGGTATAGCCAAAGTAAGAGCTCAGTACATCCACATCGCCGCGATCCCATGCCACCTCAATGGCATGGCGAATTGCACGTTCCACGCGGGAAGGAGTGGTTTTAAAGGTTTTGGCAACAGTAGGATAGAGTAGCTTAGTAACAGAATTCATCATTTCACTGTCGTTAATCGAAAGGATGATCGCCTCTCGCAGGTATTGATAGCCCTTGATATGCGCAGGCACGCCAATTTGGTGCATAATTTCTGATACCACAACTTCCAAGTTTCCCTGCACATCGCTTGAAACCTTGCGTATGTTCTCCTGACCGGCTGTGTTCCAGCCGGTCAGCTGGGAAATCCGTTCTGCCAAGATGTCAAGATCAAAGGGTTTAAGAAAATAGTAATCTGCTCCGGCTGCCAAAACTTCCTGCTCAAACCGAACATTATCCACACTCGACGTTAGCATAATGAGCGGGCGTTTACTTAGCTTGAGCTCTGGCAACGCTTTCATCACGCCGAGTGCATCCACGTGAGGCATAAACATATCCATCAGCAGCACGTCCGGCGTGTGAATCGGCAGCCGTGAAATGACTTCTGAGCCATCCTTCGGCACAAGCGTTACCTCATAGCCATAGGAGCGCAGCACATTAGCGCAGGTCTGTCCATATTCGCTTCCTTCTTCTGCGAGCATTACTTTCATTGGTTTTTCCATGTTTTATCTACCTTCCTTTCAACTTCTACCATATATTAACAAGTTTGTATTCCAAAGTCAAGAGAAAACGCAAAAATAATTGGTAAAACATGGAAAACACTTATTGCCCGCATGTTTTGCGGTTTTAAAGGAGTTAGGAAGCCTGCTTTTCCTGCGTAGCCGCAACGTTTCTGCGGTATGCAGCATGCTTTCCGCAAAAATGCCATAGCCTTGCAGCGGATTGTTGACAAACACATGTGTGACTGCGCCGACGAGCATCCCATTCTGGATAATTGGGCTGCCGCTCATCCCTTGCACGATACCGCCTGTTTTTTCGATCAGCGCTGAATCGGTCACTTCTACAATCATATTCTTAACCTGTGTGTCAGGCCCGGAATAAATTTTTGTAATTTCGACATCATAATACTGAGGCGCCTTTCCATCGACAGTGGAGATGATTTGCGCCGGGCCGGTTTTCACCTCCTGACGCAGCGCAACTGGAATTGCCTTCCCGGAGAGAACATTTCCCGCATTCATCACACCATACACGCCCGTGTTGCCATTGACCGCAAGCGATCCCATCACGCGGTTGCCAAACACGCCGCATAATTCGCCGGCCGCGCCTTTTGTGCCTTTATAGCAGCCGTTAATATGCGCATCCACGATGTCACCCGCGAGCAAAGGCATTTCTTCCCCTGTATCCACATCGCAAATAGCGTGCCCAAGCCCGGCGAACACCCTACTTTCCGGCTCATAAAAGGTGAGTGTGCCAACGCCGGCAGAGCTGTCCCGAATCCAAAGCCCGGCGCGAAACTTGCCATCCGAAATGGAACAAGCCGGTTGGAACGTCACGTCTAATTCCTGTGCCCCCCGGCGGATGTGCAATTTGAGCGCATGGCCTGCGCAGCCTTTGAAAATCCGGGAAACATCTTCATTCCGGCTAACAGGCTGGCCGTCCATCGATACGATCACATCGCCTTCCTTCAACCCGGCCTCTTTTGCCGGATTAACACTGCCCTCTTTGGTTTCCACGGAATCCATTCCAACAATCACAACGCCGTTGGTGTAAAGCCGCAGGCCAAATGGCGTCCCACCCGGAATCACGTAGCTGCGCTGCGTTACCGTAACATGAGAATTCTTGACGGGAAAGAGATTCAGCAGCTTTACCTCAACATCATAGCCCTGCTCCTGAGTGGCCACATTGTTGCTCTGCAAATGCAGCTGTGCTTGAGAGGCCTCATCCTCCGCTCTGGCAACGCATAATTCCCCAACCCATGGTGAACGATCCTGTGCGACATATAATTCATCCGGCACTGTGCGCTCAGCAAAGCCAAGCATACCAAAAATCACTGCCGCACAGACAAAGCCCAGAAGGGTCAATGCTTTGAAAAATTTTCGCATTATCACCTCCATAGCGCGGCAAAATTGAAACTGCCGCCCTATTAATTTGCCTTGTTTGCCACCGTTTATTTGCGGTAATTTGATGACTTTTCGGACGGAATTGGGGTGGAAAATAGGAAAAGCGCTGTGCAGGCAACATCGCTGCTTGACCGGCGAAAAAATGGATCGAAATCGATCTCATAACGCCTTATCAGAATCATAATTTTGAAAATTACTACGTATTTCTGAATTAAATTATCGAGTTTTCGAATTTGTTGAAATTTTCCCATTATTGACACGCTCAACATGTCAAATTCAGTTGAATTATACCATATACTTGTTCCATTGGCAAGTTATAAATGTCAAAAGAAAATGAATGGAGTGAGTATGTCATGTTTAAAAACAAGCATATCGATGGAAAATGTAATCGTTGTGGGGAACAGATTGCGAAACTTCGAAAGCAATTACCCGACAAAACTTCACAGAGAATTCTGGCCGACCGGATGCAAGAAAAAGGAATTGACATGGATAAGAACGCGATTCAACGAATTGAGCATGGAGACCGCTTTGTTACAGATATTGAACTAGCGGCTTTTGCGGATTTTTTTGGCGTTTCTTCAGATGTGCTGCTCGGTAAAAAAGAAGCAGATCAATAGAAATGCTTTCGTTAAAATCGACATATGAAAAGTGTCACTAAACACCTATTTATATAATATACTTATGCTATCTCTTATAATATTGTGAAAAAATGAGGTGTTTCAGCTATGACGCAGGAAAAGTCACCTATGGAAAGCCGTAATCTCTGCGGTAAAAACGTTGCGAAATTCAGAAATTTACTCGCGGGTTCACCCTCACAGGAAAAGCTGGCCGCCAAAATGCAGCTGGAAGGCTTAACATTAATAAAAACGCCATACAGCGCATTGAATGCGGCAAGCGGATGGTCAAAGACATTGAGCTGGATGTTTTCGCAAAGATCTTTCACGTCAGCGTTGATGAATTGATGTATGGCCCAAAAGAAGATAGATAATAGCAGGCCCGGCAGCATGCTGCCGGGCCTATCTTGTTATTACATAAAAGGCGTGTGTTAATTTCAATACCGCTTTTCGTTGCAAGACCGCGGCGCATAACCCACAAGCCACGCAGCAGATAAGCAGGAACAGCATGCCAAAAGCTGGATTCGGCCCGTTTTGCAGCCCGAATACCGCTTTCAGCGCCTCCGACAGAGCTTGGGAAATCCGCCCCTGAAACAGCTCAGTATCTATGAGCGGCAGCACCAAGACAAGCAGAACCGGCACACTGACCGACACCAGCACCTTGCGCTTGGAGTCCATCCGATAATACAGCGTAGTGATCAGGTAGCCCAACAATAAGGCGAATAGATACAGGCAAAACAGCCAGCCAATTTGGAGCAGAAAGCCGGTGAAGCCGGTTTCCATCGCTCTGCCATAGATCAGGCCAAGGATTCCCTCGTAGGAGAAAAGGTGGAGAACAAGGCAGTCATCAGAGAATCCACAACCGCCATTAGAAGTGCAACCGGCAAAAACGCAATGCAAGTTGCGGAAAACTGCGTTTTCTAGATACGCCGTTTTGTAGGAAGAAACAGAAATCCTCCTTAAAAGCGTTCAGCCCGCAGACGAATAAAAAAATCACACTAGCTCCATTGACGGAGCTGACTTTCCCCTCCCCTGCCACTTGAACCTCCATCAGTGTACATACCAAAAGAGAAACCAGCAAAATAATCCCATAAAAAATAAGAAGTGGGTTGCGATAGCTATGAAGCAAATACCGCACCGCCGCTTTTCGTTTCATCTATAAAACCCTCCTTTATGCGTTCGTGAGCTGGATAAACAGCTTTTGAAGATCGAGCCGCGTGATTTCCAACCCATGCGGAAGCTGATCTGCCTGACACCCAAAAATAGGCTGTTTTTAGCCCGCCGAGCGTATCGCAGCCGATTGGATGCCGGCCCTGGAGAAATTGATCCACTACTGCCGCCGCTCCTGTTACGGTATAGCCGGATTCCAAAAGCGTTTCCACTGGCTCGTCACGCAGAATTTCACCCCGCTTGATGATGACAATGTGCTCAATCACATGGGCGATCTCCTCAATGAGATGTGTGGCAATAAGAATCGTTTTCGGCTTTTCTCCGTAGGATTCCAACAGCAACTTATAAAATAACTCCCTGTGGTTTGCATCGAGCCCCAGAACCGGCTCGTCAAAGAGCAGATAAGGCACATCGAGCGAGAGCGCAAGGATGATTTAAAAATCGATTTGTATCCAGTGGAAAGGGTGACGGCCTTCTTCCGAGTATCCAACCCGAACTGCTGTGCAAGCGCAAGGGCCTTCTCCTCCTGAAAGCTCGGATAGAAGGCTTTGCTCCAGCGGAATGCATCCCTCACCCGCATCGTCTCCGGATAGAGATTTTCTTCGCTCATCAGATAGAGCTTCGCCTGTGCCCCGTCGTTTTCCCGGGCTGGAAGCCCATCAACTGTCACCTCACCTTGATCCGAAAAAATCCGATTAGCGATGATTTTCAGCAACGTTGATTTCCCCGCCCCGTTGCGGCCAAGCAGGCCGTAAATCCGGTTTTCCCCAAAGGATACGGTAACGTCGCGCAGGGCGGTCACCTCACCGTAGGCCTTTGTCACACTTTTTACTTCGATTGCCTGCATTCTATAAACCCTCTTTCTATCATTGAACTGGTTTCATCCCGGCTAATTCCCAGCCGGACTGCCTCTTGAGCCAGCGGCAGCGCATGGGCGCGGTAAAATTGCTCCCGGCGCTTTTTCCGTAGTTGCTGGATCGCTCCTGTGCTCACAAACATCCCAACGCCGCGCCTTTTATGCAGAATGCCCGCTTCAACAAGCTGATTCACTCCCTTGAGCGCCGTTGCAGGTTAATCTGATAACGCACGGATATTTCCGTAGTGGAGGGAACCTGCTCTCCCTCCGGGAAGGCGCCGGTGAGGATCGCATCCTCCAGCATCTCGGCGATCTGCAAAAAGATCGGCCGGTCTTCCTGAAATCCACCTGGCATACACCCACTTCCCTTTCTTATGATTAGTTAACTACTCAACTAATTAACTAATCACATAATAAACAAGATTGATCAGATTGTCAAGAAAAATTTAAAAATTGATGCATCATGAAAGGGGCTGTTGCAAAATGCTTTGCATTTTGCA
>ENA-OQCX01000538-OQCX01000538.1-human-gut-metagenome-genome-assembly--contig:-NODE-538-length-19587-cov-6.958890_pt1 | contig 19587 bp, 24 predicted proteins | sample MGYA00242762_ERZ504587 | MGnify/ENA primary metagenome ERZ504587 (study PRJEB26092, sample SAMD00036337) | human gut metagenome | host: Homo sapiens | study: EMG produced TPA metagenomics assembly of... | reverse complement strand
TTGCTGTGTCTACTATATCAGCAGGGCTTGGGAAGAAGTGACTACTGAACCAGTACAACATTCCAAGAACCGTCTACTGATATCGGTTATAAAAAGAAAAAGCGTCTAGCTAAATCAGGAAAAGACACACTCACATGATAACTCCGGTTACCCCAAACGGTAACTTCATTTACACTACGAGGTAAAAGGCTTTACACTATGGTGTAACGACCGTTACAATATGGAGTAACGGCCGTTACACCCTATGGTAAACGGCTTTACATTAGAAGGTAAACAAGCGGTAAATACAATACGCTGATTTAAAGGGAAGTATTCAGTATAAGACTATGGCAGTATTTCACCTTCCGCTGTCACCTTTACGTAGATTTCCCTTTCCCCTTGCTCCATCTCTACCAAAAGTAACTGCCATCGGGAGTCTCAATAAAGTCGGCATCATCAATGACATAACCGGGATGGGCAGCCGTAACGGCGTTCTTCACTACATCCTCCAGATGTCTCTTACTGATATCCCAGATAGTATAGGCCCATGCACCCTCAGCGGTGAACATCACATCCTTGCTGATACTTCCGTGCACGATTTCGACTTCCGTCATACCGTTCTTTTCTTTTTCAATATCCACAATGCGGGCATTGGGATATTTCTCTGCTATAAAATCTTTGATGGCAGCGGAAATATCAGAAGGGAGATAATCTTCGGGAGAACCGCCGTTGTGCGCATCGGCCACTTCCTTCACCAGAATGCCGTCCTCCGAATAATAGAGGTCCATTTCCTGATTACCTTTCTCCACTTCGATGATGTAGACAACAGCCATTTCCTTACGTTCCAGCTTGTCTACATCTTCCACCTTCCATACATTATAATAGGTACTACTCTCGTAAGAGCTTCTCACCGGAGCGGGAAGGTCTGCATAACGGAGGTCGGTTTCGGTCATCTGCCATACACCGTCTTTGGTGAACCAGGCCTCCTTTTCGAAATTGTCCTCATGGAAATCAGCACATAATATGCACCTTTTGTTTCCCATTCTATACGCTGGGCATTGGGATGCTCCTTGGCCAACGCATTACTCAGTTCCGCGGGCACGGAGATTCCGTCGTTGTCGTCATCATCACAGCTTTGCAAGGCAAAGGCAAACACGCCTAACGCCAATAATAAGAAGTACTTTTCCAGTTTCATAGTCATTTCGTTTTTTTACATTATCAATACCAAGTTTGTTCATTTTGTATGGCAAAGATGAAGCCTAAATCTGGAAAGAATCTGGAAGAATACTCATATTTTGCAGAAAACAGCTATCTTTGTGCCACTAAAAGCGTTCATAACAAAAGAGATACATAATAACACAATGGAAAAGAAATTCAAACGTACACCGTGACCTCGGCATTGCCGTATGCCAACGGCCCGGTTCATATCGGACACCTGGCAGGCGTTTATGTTCCTGCCGACATTTATGTCCGCTACCTGCGACTGAAAAAGGAAAATGTAATCTTCATCGGCGGCTCCGACGAACACGGAGTGCCCATCACCATCCGCGCCAAGAAGGAAGGCATCACCCGCAAGACGTGGTGGACCGCTATCATACGCTTATAAAGAAGTCTTTCGAAGAGTTCGGCGTTTCCTTCGACGTGTACAGCCGTACAACTTCAAAGACGCATCACGACACGGCTTCCGACTTCTTCCGCAAGCTGTACGATAAGGGAGAATTCATCGAAAAGACCAGCATGCAGTATTACGACGAAGAAGCCAAGACCTTCCTTGCCGACCGCTACATCACCGGCGAGTGCCCCCACTGCCATGCCGAAGGCGCTTACGGCGACCAATGCGAGAAGTGCGGCACCAGCCTCAGCCCACGGACCTGATTAATCCGAAGAGTGCCATCAGCGGCAGCCAGCCCGTGATGCGTGAGACGAAGCACTGGTATCTGCCGCTGGACAAACACGAGGAATGGCTTCGCCAATGGATTCTGGAAGACCATAAGGAGTGGCGTCCCAATGTTTATGGCCAATGCAAGAGCTGGCTCGACATGGGCTTGCAGCCGCGTGCCGTGAGCCGCGACCTGGATTGGGGTATTCCCGTTCCCGTAGAGGGCGCCGAGGGCAAAGTGCTCTATGTATGGTTCGACGCCCCTATCGGCTACATCAGCAACACCAAAGAGTTGCTGCCCGACACATGGGAGAAATGGTGGAAAGACCCCGAAACGCGTCTGGTACACTTCATCGGAAAAGACAATATCGTGTTCCACTGCATCGTGTTCCCCGCCATGCTGAAGGCAGAGGGTAGCTACATCCTGCCGGACAACGTGCCGAGCAACGAGTTCCTGAACCTGGAGGGCGACAAGATTTCCACTTCACGCAACTGGGCGGTATGGCTGCACGAGTATCTCGTTGACTTCCCCGGCAAGCAGGATGTGCTACGCTACGTGCTGACCGCCAACGCACCGGAGACAAAAGACAACGACTTCACCTGGAAGGACTTCCAGGCACGTAATAACAACGAGCTGGTTGCCGTTTATGGCAACTTCGTGAACCGCGCCCTGCAACTCACCAAGAAGTACTTCGACAGCGTAGTGCCCGCCGCAGGCGAACTGAACGACTACGACCGCGAGACGCTGAAAGAATTTGCCGACGTCAAGGCAGAAGTGGAGAAGTTGCTGGACGTATTCAAATTCCGCGACGCACAGAAGGAAGCGATGAACCTTGCCCGCATCGGAAACAAATACCTGGCAGACACCGAGCCGTGGAAGCTTGCCAAGACAGACATGGAGCGCGTAGCACCATTCTCCACATCTCGTTGCAGTTGGTCGCCAACCTTGCCATTGCTTTCGAACCGTTCCTGCCCTTCAGCAGCGAGAAGCTTCGCAAGATGCTGAACATGGACAGCTTTGACTGGGCAGAGCTGGGACACACCGACCTGTTGCCTGCCGGACATCAGCTGGGCACCCCCGAACTGCTGTTCGAAAAGATAGAAGACGACGTCATCCAGCACAAGTAGACAAGCTGCTTGCCACCAAGAAGGCAAACGAAGCCGCCACCTACAAGGCAAACCCCATCAAGCCGACCATCGCCTTCGAAGACTTTGAAAAGCTGGATATCCGCGTAGGTACAGTGCTTGAATGCGAGGCAGTGCCCAAGATGAAGAAGCTGCTGAAGTTCAAGATTGCCGACGGGCTGGAAAACCGCACCATCGTCAGCGGCATTGCCCAGCACTACAAATCGGAAGAACTGGTAGGCAAGCAAGTGCTGTTCATCGCCAACCTCGCTCCACGCCAATTCAAGAACGGGCTGGTAAGTGAGGGAATGATTCTCTCTGCCGAGAATTATGACGGCTCGCTGGCGGTGACTTCACTGCTGAAAGAGGTGAAGCCGGGCAGCGAGGTGAAATAAAACAGTAACAAGGTAACGAGTTAACAAGGCTACAAGGAGGAAGGAAAAGCCTCGTGGCCTTGTTAACTCGTTGCCTTATCAACCAATAAACTATGTCCGATACATCACTCAAAGAAAAAACAGCCAAAGGCCTCTTCTGGGGAGGATTCAGCAACGGCATACAGCAGTTGTTAAATCTGGGATTCGGAATAGTCCTTGCCCGTCTGCTGGATGCTTCGGATTATGGTATGGTAGGGATGCTTACCATCTTCTCCGCCATTGCCGCCGCCTTGCAGGAGGGTGGGTTCATTTCGGCACTGACCAACCGGAAGGAGACTTTGCACAAGGATTACAACGCCGTGTTCTGGTTCAGCCTGATGTGCAGCACTACTATATATATATTACTCTTCTTTGCCGCACCGCTGATTGCCGACTTCTACGATACGCCCGAGCTGATACCGCTGTCCCGTCTCTCCTTCTTGGGATTCGTCATTTCCAGCATGAGCATTGCACCGAGGCATATCTATTCAAGAACCTCAGAATCAAGGACACTACCGTCATTTCTATTTCAAGTCTGATAGTCTCCGGTATTGTGGGCATCACATTGGCGGCAAACGGATTCGCCTATTGGGGGATTGCATTGCAAAGCATCTCTTTCATCACCGTAATGACGATTCTTAACTTCTACTTCTCGCATTGGAGACCCCGCTTCCGGTTCGACTTCACACCCATTAAGGAGATGATAGGGTTCAGCAGTAAGATAATCATTACGAATATCTTCACCATAATCAATAACAATTTGTTTTCCGTCTTGTTGGGTAAGTTCTATTCGGAACGGGAAGTGGGTAACTTTACGCAGGCAAACAAGTGGAACGGCATGGGACATACCACGATTACGGGCATGATAAACGGCATTGCACAACCCGTCTTTACCCGGGTTGCCGACGACAAGGCACGACAACTTGCCGTATTCAGAAAGCTGCTGCGCTTCACCGCCTTTATCTCTTTCCCCGCCATGCTGGGATTGAGCTTGGTATCGAAAGAACTGATTATAATCACTATCACGGAGAAGTGGCTGCCCAGTGCCGATATCTTGCAACTGTTATGTATTTGGGGAGCATTTATTCCCGTCATCAATCTGTTCTCCAACCTGCTCATCAGCCGGGGACATTCTTCTATCTATATGTGGAGCACCATCAGCTTGAGCCTGCTGCAAATAGTAGCTGTATGTGCCATATACATACGGGTTGGAATGGATGCTGCGTATTTTCGTCATTATCAATATCGGCTGGCTGTTTGTATGGTTCCGTTTTGTCAAGAGGGAGATAGGATTAAGACTGCGCGATATGCTGAAAGACATCTCTCCTTATCTCTCCCTATCCATTGTACTCGTAGTGTCAACTCACTATGCTACTCAGCCCATAGAAAACCTATACTTAAATATGGCAGCCAAAATCATTATGGTAGCTGGGCTTTATGCACTGGTTTTGTGGAAACTACAATCTACCATCTTCCGGGAAAGCATTGAATTCCTCTTAAAGAAAAAAAGAGCATGAGCCGCATAGCCTACATCATATCCGCCTACAAGGATGCCCCACACTTGGCACGCCTGGTTGCCGCACTGGATGACCGGGCAGACTTCTACGTGCACATCGACCTCAATGCCGATATACACCTTTTGAAGAAACCTTGGGAGACAAGGTCACTTTCGTGCCCCGCCACCGGATAAGCTGGGGAGGATGGGAACAAGTGGAATATCAGAAAGAATTGCTTGCCGCCGTATTGCACAGCGGTATCCCCTATACCCGCGTAGTATGCCTGAGCGGGCAAGACTATCCGTTATGGAACAACAACGCCATCCACCACTATTTCGAGGAGCATCAAGACACTGAATTCATCGGCGGTTTCAACCTGACACACTGCACCGTGAAACAGCAGTTGCACAAGATAACCCATTACCACCCTTTCCGTGACCTGCCTTGGAAGAGTATATGGTGGAAGAACAAACTCATCGTAGCATCGCGCAAGCTGGTACAGATACTCCCCATCCGGAAAGCCCCTTTTGCACCCTTGGAAGGCAAGCAGGCAGATGTCTATTTCGGTTCCGACTATTGGGCCATCACGTTGCCCTGCGCACGATATGTATATGAAAAGTTGTGCACGGAGGAGAAGCTGGTGAAGTATTTCAGAACCAGCTTTGTACCCAGCGAACTGTGCATACAGACCATCGTATTCAACTCCCCTTTTGCCTCAAAAGGGCTTCTTTTAGAGGGAGAATACCCCGGACTTACCCGTCTCACCCCCTTGCACTACATAGACTACGGCGCATCCATCCGCGTGATGACACTCGAGGACCTGCCGGTATTGCGGCAGTCTGGAAAGATGTTCTGCCGAAAAATAGTAAGCGGCACATCAGACAGATTAGTGGAAGCCATAGAGCAGACAAGAAGAGAATAAAAAGAGAGTTATCCCAACAGATATGCCACTTTATCCCAACCGGAATGCTGCAAAGAAGCAATTAATTCGTATTTTTGCAGCATCACATTTCTATTGATACAATGAAAAAGAATGTAGCAGTCATATTGGCAGGAGGAGTCGGTAGCCGTCTGGGATTGTCCACTCCCAAGCAATTCTTCAAGGTAGCGGGAAAAATGGTCGTGGAGCACACCATCGATACTTTCGAAAGCAATCCACATATTCACGAGATAGCTATCGTATCCAATCCTTTCTATATCTCCGATTTCGAATCTATCATCATCAAGAACGGATGGAAGAAGGTCAAGAAGATATTGAAAGGCGGACAAGAACGGTATCATTCCAGCCTATCCGCCATCAAAGCCTACGAAGACACTGACGTCAATCTGATATTCCACGATGCCGTACGTCCGTTAGTGAGCCAGCGGATTCTGAATGACGTTATTGCCGCATTGGAAACCTACAAAGCTATTGATGTGGCAATGCCCGCCACGGATACCATTATACAAGTCAATGACAGATTCATTCAGGAAATCCCAGACCGCAGCAAACTGATGCGAGGACAGACTCCGCAAGCATTCCATCTGGAAACCATCAAGCATGCCTATGACATTGCCTTGCAAGACCCGGCCTTTAAAGTGACCGACGACTGCGGCGTAGTAGTGAAATACCTTCCGGAAGTACCGGTTTATGTAGTGAACGGCGAAGAAAGCAACATGAAGCTGACCTATAAGGAAGACACCTATCTGCTGGACAAATTCTTCCAGCTGCGCAAAAGTGAACTGAACACCTTGCCCATCGACCAGGAAAACAACCTGAAGAACCGGGTTGCAGTCGTATTCGGCGGTAGTTACGGCATCGGCGCAGACGTGGCTCAGCTACTCAAAGAGAAAGGAGCCAACGTATTCTGCTATTCGCGCAGCATGAACGGAACGGATGTAGGCAACAAAGAGCAGGTGAGCAAAGCCTTGCAGGAAGTGTACCGCCAATGTGGACGGATAGACTACATTATCAATACTGCCGGACTGCTGAATAAAGAACCTCTGATGAGTTGCGACTATCAGACCATCTGCAACGCTGTGAACACCAACTATATGGGTACTGTCAACGTGGCACTTGAAGCCTTCCCCTATCTGAAGGAGAGCAAAGGTAAACTCGTATTCTTCACTTCCAGTTCCTACACTCGGGGGCGTGCCTTTTACAGCATCTATTCATCGACCAAAGCCGCCATCGTGAACTTTGTGCAAGCCATAGCACAAGAATGGGAACCGTTCGGCATCAGCGTGAACTGCATCAATCCGGAACGTACCAAGACACCGATGCGTGTCCATAACTTCGGCATCGAACCGGATAACACCTTGCTGACCTCCGAGCAAGTAGCCATTACCACCATACAGTCACTGCTTTCCGAATTCACCGGACAAGTCATCGACGTAAAAAGAGAAGAAGTATGAAGAACCAATACCTATCGGACTACGTTGCCGACAACCTACGCGCCTGCCAACTGAAGCAACTTTCCATACTGAAAGAGGTGGACCGCATCTGCCGGAAACACAAGTTAAGCTACTGGCTTGACGGAGGCACACTGTTGGGAGCCATGCGTCATGGAGGATTCATCCCCTGGGATGATGACATAGACATCGGCATGACACTGGAAGACATGCAAGCATTCATGAAGGTAGCCCCCTCCGAACTACCCGACACACTGTTCCTGCAAACCCCGGAAAGTGACCCTACCAGCAAAGAGCCCATCGTCAAGATAAGGGATTTAAACTCAATCTATATTGAAGCAGGAGATACCTTCAGCGTAGAGTATCAGAAAGGACTATACGTAGATATATTCCCTTTCATCGACTACCCCACCGTGCCCCGCCCATGGGCAAAGAAGCTGTGCAAAGGCATCTCCGTCAGTTACTCCATCCTACACGCGCAACACTACTACTCGCTGCGCTCCTTTGCAGAATTCTTCTACTTCGGCATGAAGTATGCGCTTTTCAAAGGGATATGGGCAATGCTCTGCCTGGTACGCCCCAAAGGGACCTATCTTTCGAATATACTCATCAATAACGGATACGGCATCATGCACCGTAAAGATTCCGTCTTTCCGCTCTCCACCATCACTTTCGAAGGAAAAGATTTCCCGGCACCGGGCAATGTGGACGCCTATCTGAAAGATTTATATAAAAACTACATGGACATTCCTCCCAAAGAGAAGCAGATAGTCCATGCCTGCTATATTCACCCGGAACTAAAACCATTGCCATGAAACCAGCCCTTGTAGATGTATCTGTACTGATTCTTTTCTTCAACCGCCCCAAACTGCTGGCGCAAGTATTCGAACAAGTGAAGAAAGCACGCCCCGCACGACTGTTTCTCTATCAGGACGGCCCGCGCGGCGAGCGTGACATGCCGGGCATAGAAGCTTGTCGCAAAGTAGTGGCAGACATCGACTGGGAATGCGAAGTACACCACAACTACCAAGAGAAGAACTACGGCTGCGACCCATCGGAATACATGGCACAGAAGTGGGCATTCTCCTTGTCGAACAAATGTATCGTGCTTGAGGATGACGACGTGCCTGCCGTCTCTTTCTTCGGCTTCTGCAAGGAACTGCTCGACAAGTATGAGCACGACACACGCATCAGCATGATTGCCGGATTCAACAACGAGGAGATTACACCGGACATCACTTCCGACTACTTCTTCGCCACCACCTTCTCCATCTGGGGATGGGCGAGCTGGCGGCGGGTGACGGACCAATGGGATGAATTCTACACCTTCCTGGACGACAAGGAGAACATGCGGCAACTGAAGAACCTCATCCACACACGGCGCTACCGCAAAGACTTCATCTACATGTGCCAACGCCACCGCGAACACGGGAAAGCCTATTACGAAACCATCTTCCACGCTTCCATGTTGTTCAATTCGGGTCTGAGCATCGTGCCCACCCGCAACATGATAAACAATCTGGGAGCCACTGCCGACTCCACCCACTTTGCCGGCTCCGTGCACACCATGCCGCGCGGTTACCGCCGCATCTTCACCATGAAACGCTACGAAGTGGAGTTTCCGCTGAAGCACCCTCGCCACGTCATCGAGAACACTGCCTACAAGGATAGCGTTTACCGCATCATGCATGGCGGCATCCCTGGATAAAGATTGCACGGTCGTTCGAGGAACTGGCGTTGAACCTACGGTACGGCAACTTCACCATCATATGGCAAACGCTGCAAAAGCGTATCCGGAAATGGATGAAACAAGACCGGCATCTGTAACAAGAAAAAACATTCAAAAAAGAAGAAACGAACAACAGTCATGAGAGTACTACTTATCAATACATCCGAACGCATCGGCGGCGCAGCCATCGCCGCCAGCCGTCTGATGGAATCACTCAAGAACCACGGCATCAAAGCCAAGCTGCTGGTACGCGACAAGCAGACCGACCAAATCTCCGTTGTGTCACTGGACCATAACTGGCGCATGGTGTGGAAGTTCGTCTGGGAGCGCATTGTCATCTGGAGCGCCAACCGCTTCAACAAGAAGAACATCTTTGCCGTAGACATTGCCAACACGGGGACAGACATCACCTCACTGCCCGAATTCCAGCAAGCAGACGTCATCCATCTGCACTGGATAAACCAAGGGATGCTCTCGCTGAAGAACATCGAGAAGATTCTCGCCTCGGGCAAGCCCGTCGTCTGGACCATGCACGACATGTGGCCCTGCACTGGCATCTGTCACCATGCCCGCGAGTGCACCCACTACCAGCAGGAATGCCACAACTGCCCCTTCATCCACGGAGGCAGAGGCAAACGTGACCTTTCCTACCGCATCTTCCACAAAAAGCAGGCATTGTATCGCAACCGTCACATCAACTTCGTCACCTGCAGCCGCTGGCTGGAAGAACGTGCCCGGACAAGCGCCCTCTTCTGTGGACATGCCGTGACGTGCATCCCCAACCCCATCAACACCAACCTCTTCAAGCCCCGCAACCGACAGGAAGCCCGCAGCCGTTGCCTACTGCCGCAAGACAAAAAGCTCATGTTGTTCGGCTCGGTGAAGATTACGGACAAACGGAAAGGCATTGACTACTTGATAGAATCGTGCCGACTGCTGGCCGACAAGCATCCCGAACTCCGGGAACAGTTGGGTGTCGTCGTCTTCGGCAACCAATCGCAACAACTGGAAAACCTGCTTCCATTCAAAGTCTACCCGCTGAACTTCGTCAGCAACGAACACCAACTGGTGAACATCTACAATGCCGTGGACATCTTCGTGACCCCCTCGCTGGAAGAGAACCTGCCGAACACCATCATGGAAGCCATGGCATGCGGCATTCCCTGCGTCGGATTCAACGTGGGCGGCATCCCTGAGATGATAGACCATCTGCACAACGGCTACGTGGCACAATACAAATCCTCGGAAGACTTTGCCAACGGCATCTACTGGACGCTGACCGAACCCGACTACCCCAGCCTCTCGGAACAAGCCTGCCGGAAAGCCATCTCCCACTATTCGGAGAACGTCGTCGCCAAGAAATACATTGACCTTTACAACAAAGTAACCGGAAGAAATGCATAACCACCCCACCCCGAAATTCAGCATCATCACCGTGACCTACAATGCCGAAGCGGTACTGGAGGACACGATTCAAAGCGTTATCTCGCAAACCTACCACCACGTAGAATACATCCTTGTGGACGGTGCGTCCAAAGACGGCACGCTCTCCATCATCGACCGTTACCGCGACCGCATCACCCGCATCGTGAGCGAACCGGACAAGGGACTGTACGACGCCATGAACAAAGGCATCCGCCTTGCCACCGGCGATTACCTCTGCTTCCTCAATGCCGGCGACAGCTTCCACGAGGACGACACCTTGCAGCAGATGGTGCGTTCCATCTCCGGCAACGAACTACCCGACGTGCTGTACGGCGAAACGGAACTGGTGGACAAGGAAGGTCACTTCATCCGCATGCGCCGCCTCGCCGCCCCGGAAGTGCTTACCTGGCGAAGCTTCAAGCAGGGCATGCTGGTCTGCCATCAGGCCTTCTTTGCCAAAGCTTCCCTTGTAGAACCCTACGACCTGCAATACCGCTTCTCCGCCGACTTCGACTGGTGCATCCGGGTGATGAAGAAGGCACGGACCTTGCACAATACCCATCTCACCCTCATCGACTATCTGGAAGAGGGAATGACCACCCAGAACCGGCAAGCATCCCTGCGCGAACGCTTCCGCATCATGGCGCGGCATTACGGACTGATGAGTACCGTAGCCCATCATGCCTGGTTCGTATTACGGGCCGTGATAAAGAAATAGCACAAATTTCGAGGACAAATATACTTTGTTCCCGCAAGACCTATACCTTGCGGGAATCTCCCCTATACCCAGCTCTCTACAGTATAGGAGTGAGTACCCAAAACATCCCCATGTTTTCACCTAAAACATCCGGATGTAATGGGGCAAAACATCCCCATGTTTTGGGGTAAAACATCCGGGTGTTTTGGAGAAAGACATCCGGATGTTCTGCATATTAAGTCCTATACCGTGAGGGGCTAAGTCCTAAGACGTAGGAGATTAAGTCCTAAGGCAAAGGAGGCTGGGTAACTGTAAGCAGCGCCTTCAACTCTTTTACCCCTTCCGAAGCTCCCTTTTGAATGACATGTATCGGACGCATGACGTGCGTGTCCACCGGCTTGGGGTCTATCAGATACACTTCGGCGGCACGGGGCACGTAGTTCAGCAGTCCCGCAGCGGGATAAACGTTCAGGCTGGTGCCGATGATGACGAAGATGTCCGCCTGCTCCACATACCGGATGGCAGTCTCAATCTCCGGCACCGACTCGCCAAACCACACGATGAACGGGCGGAGCTGCGTACCGTCGCCCGCCTTGTCGCCCAACTTTACTTCATATTCCTCCGGCGCCAGTTCCTTGACGAAATGCGGATTATAAGGGTCGCGGCTGGAACAAACCTTCGTCAGTTCCCCATGCAAGTGTATCACGTGCGTACTGCCGGCACGCTCGTGCAGATTATCTACGTTCTGGGTGACGACCGTTACATTGAAATCCCTCTCCAGGTCGGCAACGCCCAGATGCCCGGCATTCGGCACCACATCGAGCAACTGCTTGCGACGTTCGTTATAGAAATTAATGACCAGTTCCGGATTACGTGCATACCCCTCGGGAGTCGCCACCTGCTCCACCGGATATTTGTCCCATAATCCGCCCGCATCACGGAATGTGCTGATGCCGCTCTCGGCGCTCATACCAGCACCCGACAATATGACCAAGTTCTTCATTTTCCGCTCCTTTCCTTTATTAAAGTAAGACAAATATAAGAAGAATGTTCAAGTTGTGATATAAATAAGAAAAATTAAATACTTAAAAGCCTTATCATTCAAATAAAAGACGTACTTTTGCCATTCGTAAATTTGCAATAGACTGGAAAAGAAACCAATCCGGTCGTCAACAAAAGAATCTTATGGACAAATTCAGTTATGCTATCGGCCTTGGAATAGGTCAGAATCTTTTAAGCATGGGTGCCAAAGGCATTGCAGTAGATGACTTTGCACAAGCAATCAAAGACGTTTTGGAGGGCAACCAGACGGCAATCAGCCACACAGAAGCCCGTGACATCGTCAACAAGTACTTCGCCGAACTGGAGGAGAAGATGAACGCAGCAAACATAGAAGCCGGCAAAAAGTTCCTGGAAGAGAACAAAAAACGCGAGGGAGTTGTTACGCTTCCCAGCGGACTTCAATACGAAGTTATCACAGAAGGAAACGTCGGTCACTATGCCAAAGCAACCGACCAGGTACAATGCCACTACGAAGCACACTGATTGACGGAACGCTGTTCGACAGCTCCATCAAGCGCGGCCAGCCTGCCACATTCGGTGTAAACCAAGTGATACCCGGTTGGGTGGAAGCCCTTCAGCTTATGCCCGAAGGTGCCAAGTGGAAACTCTACATCCCCAGCGACCTGGCATACGGAGCGCAGGGTGCCGGCGAGATGATTCCTCCCCACAGCACGCTCGTATTCGAAGTCGAATTACAGAAAATTTTATCTAAATAAACAAACAAGTAAAAGCAAAATGAAAAAAGTAACATTTCTCATGGCTCTTGCAGTAGCTGCCGGCATGGCATCTTGTACTGCTCAAAGTCCGAAAGCTGATTTGAAGACGGACATCGACTCATTATCTTACGCCATCGGTATGGCGCGTACAGAAGGTTTGGACCAGTATCTTGCACAACAAGGCATTGACTCAACCCAGATGTCAGAATTCCTGAAAGGTTTCAACGAAGCGCAGCCAAAATCGATAAGAAAGACGTGGCTTACATGGCCGGTCTGCAAGTAGGCCAGATGGTCAGCAAGCAATGGGTGGAAGGCTTCAACCAACAAATCTTCGGCAACGACTCCACACAGAGCATCAGCCGCGAAAATCTGCTGGCAGGTTTCGTAGCAGGTGTCATCGGCAAGGGTGGTGCTATGGATATGATGAAAGCTCAAGAGTACATGCGTACTCAGATGGATGCCATCAAAGAAAAAGCAACTGCAGAAAAGTATGCTGACAACAAAGCTGCCGGTGAAAAGTTCCTAGCTGAGAACAAGGCTAAAGAAGGTGTAGTAACTACCCCGAGCGGTCTGCAATACAAAATCATCACCAAGGGTAACGGTGCCGTTCCTGCCGACAGCAGCAAGGTGAAAGTAAACTACAAAGGTACGCTGATTGACGGAACAGAATTCGATAGCTCTTACAAGCGCAACGAACCTGCTACTTTCCGTGCCAACCAGGTAATCAAAGGCTGGACAGAGGCCCTCACCATGATGCCCGTCGGCTCTAAGTGGGAACTCTATATCCCTACGACCTGGCATACGGTTCAAGAGAAACCGGTAGCCAAATCAAGCCGTTCTCTACTTTGATATTCGAAGTGGAACTGCTGGGTATCGAGAAGTAATGTAACAATCCGAAGGGAGGGGCAAAACCCTCTTGATACTTCTTTTAGGCGCGGATTACGAGGAATAACGCGGATTTGGTAAACTAAATCCGTGAAATCCGCGTAATCCGCGCCTTATCGTTACCCCTCACTTTTATTCATTTTTCCGTCCCTTTTTATAGATAAATTAAAATAAAGTCCTATATTTGCTTACTATTTGATAACAACAAGAACTTTACTTATTTACTATTATGGAAAAAATAGACAATCTTGACCGGCAGATTCTGGAAATCATCTCCCAAAATGCCCGTATCCCTTTCAAGGACGTAGCTGCTGAATGTGGCGTGTCACGTGCTGCCATCCATCAACGTGTACAGCGCCTGATTGACCTTGGCGTTATTGTTGGCTCAGGCTATCATGTAAATCCCAAGTCCCTTGGATACAGAACCTGCACTTACGTAGGAATCAAGCTGGAAAAGGGCTCCATGTATAAGACGGTAGTTGCTGAGCTGGGCAAGATTCCCGAAATCGTAGAATGCCACTTCACCACTGGTCCGTACACCATGCTGACCAAGGTATATGCCCGCGACAACGAGCATCTGATGGATTTGCTGAACAACAAGATGCAGGAGATTCCTGGCGTAACCGCTACCGAGACCTTGATTTCCCTGGAACAGAGCATCAAGAAGGAGATTCCTATTTGCCCCGAGAAATAACGAACAACAATGGATTTCTTGAACGAATATCATCTGTCGGGCCTTGTCATAGGTATCTGCACATTCCTCATCATCGGCTTGTTTCACCCCATAGTTGTGAAAGCCGAATATTATTGGGGCACCAAGTGCTGGTGGATTTTCCTTTTACTCGGCATCGGCGGCATCATTGCCTCCCTTTATACGGAGAACATCATGATAGCCTCCCTTTTGGGCGTCTTTGCATTTTCCTCGTTCTGGACCATCAAGGAGATATTCGAGCAGGAAGAACGAGTGAAAAAAGGCTGGTTTCCCAAGAATCCAAAACGAACTTATAAGTTCTAAGGACAAAGGTTATAAGGAATTTTATCCAAAAGTCTTGCATATTTCAATAGAAAATGCTACTTTTGTCCCCGCTATCCAAGCAAGGATGCATCGGACTTGTAGCTCAGTTGGTTAGAGCAACAGACTCATAATCTGGAGGTCATAGGTTCAAGCCCTATCTGGTCCACACAGAAAATCAAGCACTTGCAGAGTTTCTGTAGGTGCTTTTTCTTTTACTGGTGACCTTCAGGTGACCTTTTTGAAGTCAAACTCCATAAAAGTGACCTTCTGAAATTGCATGGGATTGCAGAGAATTTTTAGGGATTTTTAGCCTATTGCAGACTTTATATTGCAGAATCTGATGCACATTTTAGGTCAAATAACTCTTTCAACCATCGTTTTTCGATTTATTTTCATGCTCAAAATGAAGAAAATCGCTCAAACATAGATGATTATCAAGGGAAAATTGTTACTTTGCGAATGGATGGAGGCAACTCTTTCCAAGACATTTGAAATAAAAGGAGCGTTATGCTACTCTTGTAAGTGCGAAGCCTGAGAAACTGAAACACAAAATCAACAAGAATTGGCATGGCAGTTCCCACGTTATAGCGTGGGCTGCTTAACCATATCTGTTGATTAAGGTTTTCTCAGGGCCTGCACTTTAAGACGTGGTTATTGGCAGTGCCACGCTTCTCATTTTTAACGATTATAAAAAATACAGTTATGTGGCCATTTGATTATTTAAAAAAGAAACGAGAAAAGGAAGAGCAAGAACGTAGGCGACAGGAAGAAGATGCTCGCATACAAAAACTTGAAAAAGAACGTATAGCCAAAGAACGCGAAATGCGATTGGAAGAGAATCGAAAGAAAGAAGCTCAACGTCAAGAACGCTTAAAAGCTGAAAGAGAGCAAGTTTCTTCTTTAACTCCATTCTCATTTAAATCAAATTGCCATCAACGGTATGAAAATGGATATCCCAAGATGGGATTACAAGAATGTATTAGAACCGTGAGTGTTGAAAAAAATACAAATGGTTGTAAGGGATATAAGTTGGAACCAGGCATTGGCTATATTGTAAAAGTATTCAATGATGACTTAGGCAAGCCTAACATGTCCGACAAACCAATGAAGGTTGTTCGTAAAACAGATAATTCTGTTGAACTTCGAGGATTTCCTATTGAAGCACTGTCTCCATTTGGCTGGCAAATGGTGGATTATAGTGATTATGGCTTTATTGTTTATTATGAACATGGCAAAGTTTCGAAATGTGTGTTGCATATGTATGACCGAAATACTTTTATAGAATATAGATATACGGATAAATCCCCTTTAAAAAGTATAAGCACTAATAGTTATGTGACTGAGTGCGAACAATTAGCACAATTAGCAGAGGACTCTGCTAATCGAGGAAACACATCTAAATCACATCAGTATGGATTAAAAGTATATGACTCTATAATCCGAAATCCGACACAGATAGAAAGGATATCGGACATTCAGTCTGTGGCTATGTCATTAGGCCGATTAATGGAAGGCAACTATTTCTCAGATAATGATTCTATCAAAAAAGCCGTGGGGTTAAGTTATTACTTAATCAGTAAAGCCATTGCTAATGGCGACAAGAATCCCTACTTATACGCATACAGATTTTCTATAACATGGGAGTACAACAAAGTGTTTTATCATTTATTTGCTCATTCAGAAAACACCGACTTGGATGCTAACCCGTTTAGTATATTTGGACAATCAATGATTATGGCTTATGACCATCATTTACAAGGTATGCAAATGGCAGACATGCTAACTGAGCCCCGCATAGCACGTTTGGATCCAGCATTGGGTAATATCTTTAATGACATATTTTCACGTTATAGTTCTACACCAAAGCAACAAATAATTTCGATTGGGAACCAATATCACAAGCAGATTCTTGATTATTTAAAATCAAAAATTCAGAAAACTGATTTCGATTTTTAATTATGGGTAAGAAGCAAGAAGATAGAACGATAAAATTAGACAATGGGGAGGTAACAAAGGCAACTTTCCCTATTGTTGTCTCTGCCAGTCGTAGCACTGATATTCCAGCGTTTTATGCTGATTGGTTTTTTGAACGATTAAATAGAGGGTATTCTGCATGGTCAAACCCCTTTAATGGAAAGAAAAGTTATGTGGCATACGAGGACACAAAATTCATTGTCTTTTGGTCAAAAAATCCTCGTCCACTTCTTAATCACATTGATTATCTGAAAGAAAAGAGTATTGGTTGCTATGTTCAGTATACCCTAAATGATTATGAGGATGAAGAATTAGAACGAGGCGTACCGAAACTTGAAGAACGTATTGAGACTTTCAAACTGCTTGTTGCCAAACTCGGAGTTGGTGCGGTTGTATGGCGTTTTGACCCTCTTGTCCTTACAGACAAAATCGATATGAACAAACTTTTGAGAAAGATTGAGCATATAGGCGACCAACTTAAAGGTTATACAGAGAAACTTGTTTTTAGTTTTGCTGACATATTATCATATCGCAAAGTGAAAGCAAATCTTGAACGTAGTCATATCAACTATATTGATTGGACTAAGGAGCAAATGTTTGAATTTGCAGAGAAACTTGTTCTCCTTAACAAAACGAAAGGGTGGAACTATATTCTTGCTACTTGCGGAGAGTCTGCCGATTTGAACGGTATTGAACACAATCATTGCGTAGATGACCGACTTATGGTACGCTTAGGCTATAAGTCTAAAGGATTGATGAAATTCCTTGGTGTCGAAATTATTGATGCAACATATTCAGACAATCTCTTTGAGTCCGTTAAGATACCAACAGACGCAATCCCTATTGGGAATAATCTGTTTGCTGTAATAAATAAAAACAATAAGGATAAGGGGCAACGCACAGCTTGTGGATGTATGAAAAGCAAGGATATCGGTGAATACAACACATGCCCACACTTGTGCGAATATTGTTATGCGAATGCAAGCAAGGAAATTGCCGTGGCAAACTGGAAGCAACATCAAATTAATCCTAATAGTGAGACTATAACAGGACGATAATATGTATCAAGATAAGATTGGAAAACATATTCCTCTCACAATAGATAACATAATTCACACGGCAGAGAACGATATTCCTCAGAAATTTCGCTCTACGCATGGACATATTGTGATGCAGCGGGTAGAAATTTGGTTCATGGAAGGGCAATACTTGCAACAGAAGAGTTATGTTCTGCCTATTTAGCAGCTTATGGACGAATGCATCGGCATAAACTCTATTTCGCATTGGATAAAAAACATTTTCCTTACCATGAGTTGCGCAACGGAGTAGAAGTTTTTGATTGGGGCTGTGGACAAGGTGTCGGTTCTATGGCCGTAATTGAGAACCTCAGAAAAGAAGGATTGTTACCTTGCCTTAAAAAGATAACTTTAGAAGAACCGTCTGATATCGCACGGGCAAGGGCTGTGTTACATGTAAAACAAGCTTTAGGCTCAAATTCTGATGTAGAAATTAAGCAATATTCTGAGTTTCTTCCATCAGATTATAGTAGCGCAAATACAATCCAAAATATTGACGTTGAACAACCTTGTGCTATTCATATATTTTCCAATATACTTGATATAGAATCGGTTAGTCTTAAAGGCGTTTCAAAATTGATTACGTCTTCTGGTGTAAAACATATTGTCTTGTGTATTGGTCCAGCTAATTGTAATGAAAGCAGAATTAATGCCTTTGGAAATTATTTTAAAGGTAATGATATACAAATATTTACTGATTACCGAGAGCCAAACTTTGGTAAACATCCGAATGGAAAAGATTACGGTTGTTTTATCAAAAGTTTTATATTCTCACTGACATCCGCAGAAAGCGTTCTCCATAAATACAAATACTTTGCTCCAATACAATTGTTTGCCTATTATACAGAAGTCATATCGGAGCAAAAACAAAAAAGCATAGATAATGGAGCTTTTGAGGTTATGGCTCCATTTGATATGACTGTACGTAAAGGGTTGAACCCCATTTTTGCATTAGTCAGCAATCTTATATCAAGAGGTATCCCAACATATGCAAGTGAATACGTTACTACCGCTCTTTCGCACCAAGAAAAAAGAGAAAAGGAAAAATCATTTAAAACGATAGCCAGAATCCAAAAGACTATTGTTGAAGCAATAATAACTGGACGACTCAATCTACAGTGCGAGAAATGGGAAATTCTGATTATAGAGGATGGTACGAATGTTGCCCATTTGGCCGTCAAAGATTTTACTGAGATGTACAGCAATCTCATTGCTATGACGGAGAATTTCGACAGTATGCTGCTGCCACGAATGAATGTGGCCGATGTACGTTCTGCAAATTCTGACAATGAGTTTGACATGGTCATTGATGTGTCGATTGATAAATTTGCAGACCCAGAGCATGTGATGTTCTTAAAATACAAGGCTAAAAACGATTGTTACTTCATCGTCCGCTCATCTAAATCCGTATATGAACCACGTGTACTATATACCACAGAACGTATTAAATACAAATCGTTCGTGGAAAAGGGACCGAGTGGAAAATACATCGAAAACGAAACAATCGTATCTCGTCTCCGCTATTTTCTGAGACTGATTTTCCGAAAAGAAGATTTCCGTCCCGGACAGTTGCCCATCCTCAATAGGGCTTTGGGTCTGAAGAGCGTAATAGGTTTGTTGCCGACTGGTGGAGGAAAGTCTTTGACCTATCAGTTGGAGCGATGCTTCAACCTGGCGTAACGTTGGTTGTAGATCCATTAAAAGGTTTGATGAAAGACCAATACG
>ENA-OQCX01000537-OQCX01000537.1-human-gut-metagenome-genome-assembly--contig:-NODE-537-length-19600-cov-2.321676_pt1 | contig 19600 bp, 26 predicted proteins | sample MGYA00242762_ERZ504587 | MGnify/ENA primary metagenome ERZ504587 (study PRJEB26092, sample SAMD00036337) | human gut metagenome | host: Homo sapiens | study: EMG produced TPA metagenomics assembly of... | reverse complement strand
AATTTATCAAGAATATGATAACAAGCATCTCCTAACTTTGGGTTTCCGGCTGTTTTTGACGATAGAATCCTACTACACATAAAAATAATGAGAAAGGTTAAGAACAACATGAAAAGCAGGGATATGTACAAAGGACTGCACCTTTTTATTTGTACGGTGCAATCCTTTGTATGTATCTTTAACAAAAGGGTATGCCAAAACTAAAATTTGCTTGCTGTTTTTTGTTCTTTTTCCGTGAAATCCGTGTCTAAAAGTATTTTGAACACCCTCTATCTCAGGGAACCGGCGTCTGGAACAGGAACGTGAAAGAAGGACTGTCTTTCAAATCCTTTACGGCATCTCCCGCATAGACTTCTCCGTTGGTCAGCGAGAGTTTCTTGACCTTGGCTTGGGGGCTGAAATCCATCTTCTTCAATCGAGACCAGTAGAGGTTGGGAGTAAGTGGATTCAAAGTAATATACCTTATCTTTCTGATTGGCTACTGAGCGCCAGCGCGTGGAGGAGATGTGAGGCTTGTCGGGCGTAGTGATTCCGAACGGTACGGATACGTTACGCATCACACTTAATACGCCGGGGACTGCAATCGCCGCGTCTGCTGTCTGCGGAATGGCATGAATGTAGAATGACGCGCGTACAAAACGGTCGCTGGAGCGGTTGGTTCCGGGCAGCATCTGTAATCCGCCGACTTCCTTCCAATAGTCGTTGACGACCAATTGATACTCGTACCTGGGCGAGTTGGTCATCACCCGGTATTCCTTGCCCTCGTGGATGCTTAGTTTCCCGTCCAGATATTCCAGGATAGCGGTATTCCCCGTTTCGTCCGTAATAGCCAGATGAAGGTGGAAGCCGAGCCGTTGGGCATTCGGGGAGCGTCGATGCGGAAAGTCTCCTTCTTCAGTTCGTCCACGGCTTCGCGCACGGTGGCGAAGTTGTCGAGCACATACTGCGTCCAGATGCTGATGCCCATTACGGGGCGGGTGTCTCCGGGACGGTCGTATACGGACTCCGGCAGGAACAGCAGTCCGGCCACCAGTCCTTTCTCGTTCATGCCGTCGCACGTACCTATATCATAGCCTGTGGCAATGACACTGCCGTACTTTGAAGTCCATTTCACTGTTTCGCCTTTATTGTAGCCGGCCCGTTGCATTCCTCGCGGAAACACGTAGATGTTGCTCATGATGTCCTCTTTCCAGTCCATCGTACGGCCTGTGATAACCAGATTCTCCGGTCCGATGTAAGTAGCGCGCGTGCATGCGTCCGCTTGCTGTATGGCTACTGAAAACAGGGCAGCCAAGGCTGTCAGCGCTACCGTTCCTCTTTTTTATTCATAATCTTGTTTGTTAAGTGGGTTATATGCAAAGAGTAACAAATGCGGCGTCAAACAGTTTGATACAGGCTGGCTTTTTAGCTTCTATTCCGTTTTTTCTTTCAGCAGTTCTTCCATCTTCAGTACTTCGTCGCGGTATTGTGCGGCTTCGATGAAGTCGAGTTTCTTGGCGGCTTCCTGCATCAGTTTCCTGGTGCGCTCGATGCTCTTTTCGAGTTGGGCGCGACTCATGTACCGGACAATCGGGTCTGCGGCAACCGTGGTGCTGCTCTCTTGTTCCACATAGGGACGGGGCGCGGTTGCCGGGGATTTTTCCTTGCCGGTTCCACCTTCGGCAAATCCTTCCGTGCCGGCAAATACGTTGAGGTTCTTTGCTTCTTGATTTGCTGAGGGGTGATGCCGTGCTCCTCGTTATATTTCAACTGCTTCTCGCGGCGGCGGTTGGTTTCGTCGATGGTGAGCTGCATGCTTTCCGTTATCTTGTCGGCATACATGATAACCATGCCGTTGACGTTACGGGCGGCGCGTCCCGCCGTCTGTGTCAGCGAGCGGTGGGAGCGGAGAAATCCCTCCTTGTCGCATCCAGAATAGCCACAAGAGATACTTCCGGCAAGTCCAGTCCCTCACGTAGAAGGTTGACACCGACAAGTACATCGTACTCGCCCTCGCGCAAGTCGCTCATAATCTTTACACGTTCCAGCGTGTCTACGTCGCTGTGTATGTAGTTGCACTTTACGCTGTTGTTGAGCAGATACTCCGTCAGCTCTTCCGCCATGCGCTTGGTCAGCGTGGTGACGAGGGTGCGCTCGTTGCGTTCGATGCGCAACTGGATTTCTTCCATCAGGTCGTCTATTTGGTTGTGGCTGGGACGCACTTCGATAATGGGGTCCAGCAAACCGGTGGGACGGATTACCTGCTCCACAACGATGCCTTCGGATTGCATCAGCTCGTAGTCGGCAGGGGTGGCGCTGACGTATATCACCTGCTTTGCCATCGACTCGAATTCCTCGAACTTCAGCGGGCGGTTGTCCATTGCGGCGGGAAGCCGGAAACCGTATTCCACCAGGTTTGTCTTCCGGGCACGGTCGCCGCCGTACATGGCGCGTATCTGCGGAACGCTGACGTGACTTTCGTCAATGACGATAAGAAAATCATCGGGAAAGAAATCCAGCAGACAGTAGGGCCGCGTACCCGCCGCACGCCCGTCGAAATAGCGCGAATAGTTTTCTATGCCCGAGCAGTGGCCCAGTTCGCGCAGCATCTCCATGTCGTAGGTAACACGCTCCTGCAGACGCTTTGCCTCGAAAGGGCGGCCTTCGCTTTCGAACCACTGCACCTGCTTGTGCAAGTCGTCCTCTATCTCGTGGATGGCGCGCAGGGTGGCTTCTTTGGTAGTCATGAAGAGGTTGGCGGGGTATATCTTGTAAGCATCGAAACGGGCGATTGTAACACCGCTCACGGGGTCTACCTCTTCGATGCTGTCCACCTCGTCTCCCCAGAAAACGATGCGCAGAAGGTTGTCGGCGTATGCAAGGTAGATGTCTACAGTATCGCCCTTTACACGGAAGTTGCCGCGGTTCAGGTCGATGTCGTTGCGGACGTAGAGGCTGTCTACAAGACGGCGCAGGAATACGTTGCGGCTGTAGGTTTTTCCCTGCTGCACTTCGATTACGTTGTTATAGAAATCCGCCGGATTTCCCATACCGTAGATGCACGATACGGAAGATACCACCACCACGTCCTTGCGTCCGGAAAGCAGGGCGGAAGTGGCGGCAAGCCGCAGCTTGTCTATTTCGTCGTTGATGGCGAGGTCCTTTTTCTATATAGGTGTCCGAAGAGGGCAGGTAGGCTTCGGGCTGGTAATAGTCGTAATAGGATACGTAATATTCCACCGCGTTGTTCGGGAAGAATCCCTTGAACTCGCTGTAGAGTTGTGCCGCCAGCGTCTTGTTGTGGCTCAATATGAGCGTAGGCTTGTTGATGTTGGCTATGACGTTGGCAATGGTGAATGTCTTTCCGGAGCCGGTCACGCCCAGCAAGGTCTGTGCGGGAACTCCCTCAAGCACTCCTTCGGTGAGCTGTGCGATTGCTTCCGGCTGGTCGCCGGTGGGGCGGTAGGCGGATGTTAACTCGAATTTATTCATTTCATCAGTATTGTCGGGCAAAGATAGGAAAGGTATAAAAATAAAGCAACTTAATGGGTCTAAAAACGTCAGTCTCATTCCCGATATCATTGCAGAAGAACTCGGCAGACTGAGAAGAATGTAAATATATCGTATCTTTTTCTGCTCCTTGATGAATATTGAAGTTTTTGCGCTGAAAATTTGCAAATCAGTAAGTAAAACATAACTTTGCGGTATCAATTTAACAATAACCATTAATGTAATACAACAAAAACATGATTTGGAACGAGAGTATCGAATGCATGGACCGCGAAAGTCTTCGTAAAATCCAGGGCATTCGTCTTAAAAAGACAGTGGAGCGTGTGTATCATGACACTCCTTTCTATCGCAGGAAAATGCAGGAACTGGGCATTACTCCCGATGACATCAGCAGCATCGATGATATCGTGAAACTTCCTTTTACCACCAAATACGACCTTCGCGACAATTATCCTTTCGGGCTTTGTGCCGTTCCCATGAGTCAGATAGTCCGTATTCACGCATCTTCCGGAACAACGGGGAAACCTACCGTGGTGGGGTATACGCGTAAAGACCTGTCGGCGTGGTCGGAATGTCTCTCGCGTGCTTTTACGGCATACGGTGCGGGCAGCTCGGACATTTTCCAGATATCCTACGGATACGGACTCTTTACCGGCGGACTGGGTGCGCATGCCGGTGCCGAGAATATCGGCGCATCCGTCATTCCGATGTCCAGCGGCAATACGGAGAAACAGATTACGCTGATGCACGATTTCGGTTCGACGGTGCTTTGCTGCACGCCCTCTTATGCGCTGTATCTGGCGGATGCATTAAGGACTCCGGTTTCCCGCGCGAGGAGTTCAAGTTGAAGTTCGGTGCATTCGGTGCAGAGCCGTGGACGGAGAATATGCGCCGTGACATCGAGGCGAAGTTGGGAATAAAGGCTTATGATATTTACGGGCTGAGCGAAATAGCGGTCCCGGCGTGGGGTACGAGTGCGAATGCCAGCATGGGACGCATCTCAACGAAGACCATTATTTCCCCGAAATAGTAGACCCGGACACTCTTGAACCGGTTGCTCCGGGCGAGACGGGCGAACTGGTGTTTACCCACCTCACCAAAGAAGGCATGCCGCTGCTGCGATACCGCACCAAAGACCTTACCGCCCTGCATTACGACAAATGTCCCTGCGGCCGTACACTGGTGCGTATGGACCGTATTCTCGGACGTAGCGATGATATGCTCATCATCCGTGGCGTGAATGTATTCCCCACGCAGATTGAATCCGTCATTCTCGAAATGCCCGAATTCGAACCGCATTACCTGTTGCTCGTCGACCGTAAGAATAATACGGATACCATGGAACTGCAAGTGGAAGTCCGTCCGGAATACTACTCGGATGAATCAACAAGATGCTGGCTTTGAAGAAAAAGCTTACCGCACGCCTGCAAAGCGTACTGGGTCTGGGCGTGGATGTCCGCCTGGTAGAGCCGCGCAGCATCGAGCGCAGCGTAGGTAAAGCGAAGCGCGTAATCGACAACCGTAAATTGTAAATCGTAAAATAGTAAACTTATGGTAGCAAAACAACTTCTATTTTTTTGGAAAACAAGTCCGGTCGCCTTACGGAAGTGACGGAAGTTCTTGCCAAAGAGGGTGTCAATCTCTCTGCACTCTGTATAGCCGAGAATGCCGATTTCGGTATTCTTCGCGGCATCGTTTCCGAACCTGATAAGGCGTATAAGGCATTGAAGGATAATCATTTTGCCGTCAATGTGACCGATGTGGTGGGAATCAGTTGTCCCAACATTCCGGGTTCATTGGCAAAGGTGCTCCGTTGCCTGTCTGATGAAGGCGTGTTCATCGAATATATGTACTCCTTTGCCAACGGGCAGACTGCCAATGTCATTATCCGTCCCAACGATATGGAAAACTGTATCCGGGTATTGACGGAGAAAAAGGTGGACTTGCTGGCTGCAAGCGACTTGTATAAACTGTAAAAAAAGGACAGTATGAAGGTTATGAAAGGGAGTGTGCCAAAGTAGGGATACCCCATTCATCTGTGTTTTTGAAAAATTAAGGTGCGTATCTTTGTTTAATTCGATGCGAACCTCTATCTTTGCACATTATTTGAATAAAAGTAATGAAGAAGAACGTCCTTATAACTTTGCTTGCAGCACTGCTGCTCTCCTCATGCGGAGAATACAACAAGTTGCTGAAAAGCACAGACTACGAATACAAGTATGAAGCGGCAAAGAATTACTTCGCAAAAGGCCAGTACAGTCGTGCTGCCACGTTGCTGAACGAGTTGATTGCCATTCTTAAAGGTACTGATAAAGCGGAAGAGTCTCTTTACATGCTGGGTATGAGCTATTATAACCAGAAAGATTATCAGACTGCCGCGCAGACATTTACCCAATACTATAATGTGTACCCGCGCGGTACGTTTACCGAACTGGCGCGTTTCCATGCCGGAAAAGCATTGTTTCTGGATACGCCGGAACCCCGTTTGGACCAGTCCGGTACATACAGTGCGATTCAGCAACTGCAAATGTTCCTCGAATATTTCCCTGACAGCTCAAAGAAAGACGAGGCCCAAAGCATGATATTCGCTTTGCAGGACAAGCTGGTTATGAAAGAATATCTCTCTGCCAAGCTCTATTATAATTTGGGGAATTATTTGGGAAATAATTATGAGTCTTGCGTTATCACTGCACAGAACGCATTAAAGGATTACCCTTACACCAATATGCGTGAAGATTTGTCCATCCTTATCCTGCGCGCCAAATACGAAATGGCGGTGTATAGTGTGGAAGACAAGCGTGCGGAACGTTATCGTGAAGCGGTAGACGAATATTACGCCTTTAAGAACGAGTTTCCCGAAAGCAAATACATGAAAGATGCCGACCGCATCTTCAAGGAAGCGCAGAAGATTTTGAAGGACTGACAGAAAGTGAAACAATTGTTGTAGAATAAAATTAATTTAGATAGAAATTTATGGATTACAGAAAGACAAATGCTCCTACTACTACGGTGACTCGTGATATGATGGAGTTGTGTGAGGATACCGGTAATGTATATGAATCAGTAGCGATTATTGGTAAGCGTGCCAATCAGATCAGTGTTGAAATCAAGAATGACCTTTCCAAGAAGCTGGCCGAGTTTGCTTCTTACAACGATAATCTTGAGGAGGTATTCGAGAATCGCGAACAGATTGAGATTTCCCGTTATTATGAGAAGTTGCCGAAACCGACATTGATTGCCACTCAGGAATATCTTGAAGGTAAGGTATATTATCGTAATCCTTCCAAGGAAAAAGAGAAATTGCAGTAATGATACAGCGTATTCAATCCGTTTATTTGTTATTGGTGGCTATCCTGCTGGTTGTGGCTCTTTGCTTGCCGGTGGGACAGTTTATCGGTCCGGATGGGATAGCGGCTCATGTATTCAAGCCGTTGGGCGTGACTTTGGCCGATGAAAACTTCCAGTCTACATGGGGCTTGTTCGGCATTCTGCTGTTGAGTGCGATTATTGCGTTATGCACCATATTCCTGTTTCGTAACCGTATGTTGCAGGTTCGTATGACGGTGTTCGGCAGTCTTTTGCTGATAGGGTTATTACATTGCTTTTCTTCGCGTTTATGTTTATCCTGAAAAAACGATTTGAATGCAATGGCCTTCCAGTTGGGATGGGCTTTATGCCTGCCTGCCGTATGTATCATACTGAATTATCTGGCTTTCCGCGCTATCTATCGTGATGAGCTGATGGTGAAAGCTGCGGACAGATTGAGATAAAGAGAAAAGGTCTGTCCGGTAAGACAGACAGTCCGGTATAAAAAGCGGGCGAGTGTTACATTCAACACTCGCCCCGCTTTTTATATTTCTGTATCCGGATTATACCGTTATTTTCTTTATTTCCTTAAATCGAACAAATAAGTGATTTTAGCGGTGATGACTCCGTGTGCCGAACGGGAAAAGTAGTCCTTCTTGGTACTGTTGTAGAAGTCGGACAAGGCATAATAGTATCTGCTTCCACCAGGAAATTTCCGGCTTTGGTGCGGAGTTCCACGCCGCTCCGCCCGTAATGCCGTAGTCGAACCTGTTGTCTACGGCTTTGTCATGCTGTTCTACGGTCAGTCCCGGGTAGTTGTCCCAGTCGCCGCTTATCGTATAGCTGTCTCCTAAAAAGAAGCCTATCTGCGGACCGGCATGAACGAAGAACTGCAAACCTCTGTCCTTACCGAATGCCAGATGTGCAAGGAAGGGAATTTCCAGATAGTTCATCTTCCGCGTGTATTGCAGTTCGGGATAGTCCTCATAAAATTCGTCCCAACCGTGTTGGGAGAAGTTAAGCTCGATTTGCGCACCGCATATCATGCTGAAATACTTTTCGGAAATATAACGGGCGGTCACTCCGCCGTTGATACCCATCAGGTTGTTCTGGCGGACTCTGGGAGAGAAGCTTACGCTATTCAGGTTGATGCCGCCGTTGATGCCCACGGAAAAGTTATGGCGTTGTTCGCTATCTGTGCGCTTGCCGGCAAAGCACATGTACCTGCTAAGAGTGCTGTTCCTATAATTGTTTTTAGTTTCATTTTCTTCAATTGCGAATTACTGTAACCAAATGGCTGTAAGGCGTTTCTTTAATCAAAGTCGAGCTTTATCAGTTCGAAATTCTTGGTGAAGCGTACAAAGAACACTTTCCGGTTGATAAATCCGCCCCAGTTGTTTACACGCTGGAACTTGAAGCCGGTCTGAATGGGAACAAGGTCCATTTTGTCCAGGTTCTTTTCAAATCCCGAACCGTAGCGCGACAGTCCTTTGAGGAAGAAGTAGCCCGTGTCGAAACCCAGCATGCCGAATTTGGGATAACGTTCGTCCATCTCCTTGCCATACCATTTGCGGTAGCTCTTGGTGAAGTTAATGGCTGCCGGCAGCAGATTGTTCGTGTAGAACGAGGAGTAGAAGTATGTATCCAGTTCGAAGAAGGCTTCAAGATGGTCTTTGGTGTAAGTCTGCCATTCCGGATAGCCGAACAGATGTATGCGGCTGTCGGGCGTCTCGCGTACCAGCAGTGTCAGTTGCGGCAGTATCTTGATCAGTGTGATGTTGCTTCCGGAAGTGGGGATGAATATATTTTCACGGTCGGCACGCAATACGGCTTTCAAGGACTCCACGGTAGCATCCTCTTTCAGTGATTTTGTAGGTATGGAACGGTTGCGCAACTCCTCTTTCAATCCCTTGATGAAGTCCGCCTTCTCTCTGGTTCCCTGGCTTGCTCGATAAAGATAACGTTGGCGTTGGGGAACTGGCGTACAAAGTGGTCGTACACTTCCGAATAAAGGTAGGATTGGGGAGTATTGATTTGGTATACCGACGGATTGCGGAATACGGTATTGTCTTTAGACGTAAACGGTATCACCAGCCGTATGTCGTGCTTGTCGGCAAAATCGGCCAAAGGCTTGATGTGCTGCTGGTGCAACGGGCCGAAGATAATATCCATGTCCTTCATCTCGCTTTTGCCGAGTATGGAGTTCAGGGAGGATGTGGCAGGACCGGTACTGTAAGTATAAAGGTCTATGGAAGTGCCTGTGCGCTTCAGGCTGTCTACCGCCATAAGGAATCCTTCGTAATATTCCACCATTTTGGCAGACTCGCTTTTGCTTGCCCCGTCGGGCAGGAACGGAAGGACTACGGCAGCCTTGATGACATTGATGCGCTTGCTGCTTTTTGTGTTTTCACTGAACAGTTCGCTGTCGCTCGGTGCGGCCTGCCGGGGTGTATCCTGCTGCGTTGCAGAAGGAGAGGACGGATAGGGGATACAGAGGAACGAACCTTTCTTTATCTTGTTCTCGCCCCGCAATTCGGGATTGGCGGCTATGAGTTCGGCTTCGGTAATGCCGTATTCGCGGCTGATGCTGAATACCGTTTCCTTGCGTTTTACCTTGTGCATGTCGCGGCAGCGGGATTGTACCGGGGCCTGAATGGCAGTGTTGCCTGCGGGCATGCCCGAAGTGCCTGCGTGTCTGCGGTGGCGGCTGCCGCATCCGTGGCCGACGGAATGCGGATGACCTGCCCGATGCGGAAGTTATCCGCGCTCAGTCCGGGGTTGGCATCGCATATGGCTTTGGCGGACACATTGTATTTCACCGTAAGCCGGTAAAGGGTTTCACCGGGAGCTATGGTATGGAAAGTCTCCTTTTGCAAACCGGCATCCGTACGCGGAATGCGCAGGGTACGGCCTACGTATATCTTGTCGTCGCTTCCCGGATTCAGTTTTACTATATCCGCCTGGCTGATGTTGTACATGCTGGCAATGGAATACAGGCTCTGGCCTTTTTCTATCGTATGCAGAAGTAAGATTGGTTTTCTTGTGCGCTTGTTCCGAGGCTGCACGCGCCGGCAAGCAGCAGGGAACAAAAAATACGGTTAATCGTTTTCATTCAGTAATCGTTGGTTTATGTTTACAATTTCCCAAAGTAGCCGCAAAGTTAACAATATTGTCCCATTTTAACCAAAGGATTGCGTTAAGAAATAATATTGTGCATTTCAAAACCGAAAAATACCGCTTTTCGACTGATATTCGGTCGGAAACCGTTATTTTTGCACAAATTCATTCATTAAAATATGCAAGAAGAAACAGAATATATCAATGTATACGGAGCGCGTGTACATAACCTGAAAGACATCGATGCGGAAATTCCCCGCAACAGCCTTACGGTAATCACCGGGCTGAGCGGAAGCGGCAAGTCGTCCCTCGCATTCGATACGATATTTGCCGAGGGCCAGCGCCGCTATATCGAAACGTTTTCCGCTTATGCCCGTAACTTTCTGGGCAATCTGGAGCGTCCCGATGTAGATAAGATTACCGGTCTGAGCCCGGTGATTTCCATAGAACAGAAGACCACCAATAAAAATCCGCGTTCCACCGTGGGTACGACAACGGAGATATACGATTATCTTCGCCTGCTGTATGCCCGTGCCGGCGAGGCCTATTCGTATCTTTCCGGCGAGAAAATGGTGAAATATACCGAAGAGCAGATACTCGAGCTTATCCTGAACGATTATAAAGGGAAACGTATTTACATCCTCGCCCCGTTGGTGCGCAACCGTAAGGGACACTACAAGGAACTTTTCGAGCAGATTCGCAAGAAAGGCTACCTCTATGTTCGTGTGGACGGCGAGGTGCGCGAGGCATTGCCCGGCATGAAGCTGGACCGTTACAAGAACCATGACGTGGAAGTGGTAATCGACAAACTGGTGGTGGCGGATAAAGACGACACCGCCTGAAGAACAGCGTTGCCGTTGCCATGCGTCAGGGCGACGGGCTGCTGATGGTGCTTGACGCCCAAAGCGAGAGCGTGCGCCATTACAGCAAGCGTTTGATGTGTCCTGTCACCGGACTGTCCTATCGCGAGCCTGCCCCCCATAACTTCTCCTTCAATTCTCCGCAGGGGGCGTGTCCCAAGTGTAAAGGTTTGGGCGTGGTGAGCCAGATTGATATAGACAAGATTATCCCCGACCGCGAGCTTTCCATCAGCGGGGGAGCCATCATCCTTTGGGAAAGCCAAGAACAGCATGATATTCTGGCAGATTGCCGCATTGCTGGAGAAGTATGAAGCTACGCTGAAAACTCCTGTCAGGGAGCTGCCGGACGATGCGATAGATGAGATTCTATACGGTTCGGATGAGCGTATAAAGATAAAAAGCTCCCTTATCGGTACGTCTTCCGACTACTTTGTCACTTTTGAGGGAGTGGTGAAGTATATCCAGATGTTGCAGGAAAAGGATGCGTCTGCCACGGCACAGAAGTGGGCGGAGCAATTTGCCAGGACGGCTGTCTGTCCCGAATGTCACGGAGCGAAGTTGAACAAGGAAGCTTGTCATTCCGTATTCACGATAAAAACATCTACGAATCTCCACAATGGACATTAACGAGTTGTATGACTGGCTGATGAACGTAGACCAATATCTTAGCAGGAAACAGCAGCAGATTGCGGTAGAAATATTGAAAGAAATCCGTACCCGCCTGAAATTCCTGCTGGATGTGGGATTGGATTATCTGTCTCTGGACCGCAGCGCCGTCAGCCTCTCCGGCGGCGAAAGCCAGCGTATCCGGCTGGCTACGCAGATAGGTTCGCAGTTGGTGAACGTGCTGTATATACTGGATGAGCCGAGCATCGGATTGCACCAGCGCGATAATCTGCGGCTTATTCATTCGTTGAAGGAGTTGCGCGATATGGGTAATTCCGTGATTGTGGTGGAGCATGATAAAGACATGATGCTTGCCGCCGATTACGTTATAGATATGGGCCCCAAGGCAGGCAGGCTGGGGGGCGAGGTGGTATTTGCCGGCACTCCGCAGCAGATGTTACAGACGCATACGCTGACTTCCCGGTATCTGAACGGCGAATGTGCCATTGAAGTGCCTGCCGAACGGCGCAAGGGCAACGGTCATAGCCTGTGGCTGCGCGGTGCAAGAGGCAATAACCTGAAAAATGTGGATGTGGAGTTCCCGCTCGGCAAACTGATTTGTGTAACGGGAGTATCGGGCAGCGGAAAGTCCACACTGATTAATGAAACGCTTCAGCCATCCTTTCGCAGAAGTTTTACCGTTCGCTTCAGGACCCTTGGAGTATGGCAGTATCGAGGGACTGGAGTATATAGATAAGGTGGTGAATGTAGACCAGTCGCCGCTGGGGCGTACTCCGCGCTCCAATCCTGCCACATATACGGGAGTCTTTTCCGATATCCGCAACCTGTTTGTCGGCCTGCCCGAAGCCAAAATCCGCGGATACAAGGCGGGACGTTTCTCGTTCAATGTAAGCGGCGGACGTTGTGAAGCCTGCCAGGGCAACGGTTACAAAACCATTGAGATGAACTTCCTGCCCGATGTATATGTCCCTTGTGAGGTTTGCCATGGCAAGCGTTACAATCGCGAAACGCTGGAAGTGCGCTTCAAGGGTAAGTCCATTGCCGACGTACTGGATATGACGATAAACCGTGCTGTGGAATTCTTTGAAAACGTACCTCAGATATTGAACAAGATTAAGGTAATTCAGGAGGTCGGTCTGGGGTATATCAAGCTGGGGCAGTCTTCCACCACGCTCTCCGGTGGCGAGAGCCAGCGTGTGAAGTTGGCCACCGAACTCTCCAAGCGGGATACGGGCAAGACGCTTTATATCTTGACGAACCTACTACCGGACTGCACTTTGAGGATATCCGCGTCCTGATGAATGTATTGAATAAATTGGTCGATAAGGGCAACACGGTCATCGTTATCGAGCATAACCTCGATGTCATCAAAATGGCGGATTACATCATTGACATGGGACCCGAAGGCGGTAAGGGCGGGGGAGAGCTTCTCTCTTGCGGTACGCCCGAAGAGGTGGCGATGAGTACGAAAGGATATACCCCGAAGTTCCTGAAAGAAGAACTTCATCTTTAAAATAGTCTGAAAGAAAAATGACGGGTGAAGGGCATCGGACGGCAAACCGTCTTTCTGCAACGGGATGCTTTTCGCCTGTCTGCAATTATAGTTTGTGATGAAAGAAAATAAAATCAACAAGACAAATGCAGCCCGGCTGCTTGATAAGGCAAAGATTGCCTACGAGCTCATTCCTTATGAGGTGGATGAGAAAGATTTGAGTGCCATACACGTGCTACCAGTTGGAGAGGATATAGAGCAGGTATTTAAAACACTGATATTGCATGGCGATAAAACCGGTTATTTTGTGTGCGTCATTCCCGGAGAGCACGAAGTAGACCTGAAATTGGCCGCCAAGGTGTCCGGAAACAAGAAGTGCGACCTCATTCCGATGAAGGAACTGCTTCCGCTGACGGGGTATATCCGCGGCGGTTGTTCGCCTATCGGCATGAAAAAGCCTTTCCCTACCTATATTCACGAAACCTGCCTGCAATTCTCCTATATCTACATCAGTGCCGGACAGCGCGGGTTGCAACTCAAACTCAATCCGAAGGATTTGATAAAGGAGGTACACGCTGAGGTTTGCAGGCTTTTCGAGGCATGAGGTGTGTAGGCATGAGGGATTATGTGACTTTAATGCTTTTTCCGGCACAGATTATCATAGTGTAATTATTCACACGCTTTTTCCGGCTTTTTTCGTGAAAGGGATATTAAAAACCTGATTTCCGGCAAGAGATATTTCGTTTTCTTACCGGGAAATCTCGATGAAAAGTATATATTTGCAAAAAATATAAATAAACTAATACTAATTACTAATTTACAAAAACTTATTTTTATGTTTAGCAAGCACCCTAATGGTTTGATTGCTGCCGCTTTGGCTAATATGGGAGAGCGTTTCGGCTTCTATATTATGATGGCAATCCTTACACTGTTTATCTCGGCGAAGTTCGGGCTGTCTGAAACGACTACCGGATATATCTATTCCGCGTTCTATGCATCTATCTATATTCTGGCATTGGCAGGCGGTATCATTGCCGATAAGACTAAAAACTTCAAAGGCACTATCCTTGCCGGTCTGGTGATGATGGCGGTGGGTTATCTGATTATTGCCATTCCTACTCCTACGCCTGTTCCCAGCATGGGACTTTACCTGGGACTGACTTGTTTCGGACTTCTGGTCATTGCTTTCGGTAACGGTCTGTTCAAGGGTAATCTTCAGGCATTGGTGGGTCAGATGTACGATGATCCCAAGTACTCAAGCCTGCGCGACTCCGGTTTCCAGATATTCTACATGTTCATCAACATCGGCGGTTTCTTCGCTCCGTGGATTGCTATCGGTGTGCGCAACTGGTGGCTGAAGGTCAACAACTTCGACTATGATGCCACTTTGCCCGAACTTTGTCACCAATTCCTTAAAGAGGGCGACAAGATGGCTCCCCAGGCTATGGAGAATCTTACGGCTCTGGCAGACAAGGTTACGCTCGACGGCAGCCATGTGGCTGATATGGGTGCGTTTGTCAACAACTACCTGGATGTGTTTAACCGCGGTTTCCAATATGCTTTCATGGCTGCCATTGTTGCCATGTTGATTTCATTGGTAATCTACCTGGTCAACAAGAACCGCTTCCCCGACCCGGCAAAGAAGGTTGTAGCTGCCAAGGAACAGAATGCTACCGTAAGCAAAGAAGAAATCAAGATGAGCGCAGCCGAAATCAAACAGCGTATTTATGCCCTGTTCGCAGTGTTCGGTGTGGTAATCTTCTTCTGGCTGTCGTTCCACCAGAACGGTTATTGCTGACTTACTTTGCACGCGACTATGTAGACTTGAGCGTAATCGATATTGACCTTGGCTTTACCCGCATCAAGGGTGCTGAAATCTTCCAGTGCGTAAACCCGTTCTTTGTGGTATTCCTCACTCCGTTTATCATGTGGCTGTTCGGCGCATTGAAGAAAAAGGATAAAGAACCGTCCACTCCGATGAAGATTGCCATCGGTATGGGTATTGCGGCACTGGCATACGTGTTCCTGATGATATTCTCGTTCACTTTGCCTGCCAAAGATGCGTTGAGCACGATGAGTGCCGCCGAAATCAATGCCATCCGTGTGACTCCGTGGATTATGATAGGTTTGTACTTCATCCTTACGGTTGCCGAGTTGTTCATCTCACCGCTGGGACTGTCTTTCGTGTCCAAGGTGGCTCCCCCTCATTTGCAGGGTCTGATGCAGGGTTGCTGGCTGGCTGCAACGGCAGTAGGTAATTCGCTGCTTTTCGTTGGCGGTATCCTTTATACCACTGTTCCAATCTGGGCATGCTGGTTGGTTTTCGTGGGTGCAACAGGCGCTTCCATGATTGTGATGCTCTCAATGGTTAAATGGCTGGAGAGAGTAGCGAAATAATAGAGAAAACGTAAAGGTCAACTTTGGAATTGCAGAGTTGACCTTTACAGTTATAATGTAGCCCTTTAGAAACGTAATGTAGCTCTTTGGAAACGTAGTGTAGCCCTTTGGATTCCACAATGCGGCCCGCTGCTTATTCTTCGATTTTCAACTGCATGATGTAGTCGTTCATATAGTATCCGTTTCCTATCGGAAAATCTCCCTCTCTGGATTTCTTCATCCCCATGTGCTCGTAAAAACCTACCGCTTTGTTGTTGCGGTTTACGTTCAGCTCCATGATGCACGGGGCGGGATGCACATCCCTGATGTATTTTACAGCTTCGCGAAACAGGAAACTTCCGCAGTGTGCGCCCTGATAATAAGGAAGCACATAAATCTTTTGCAGGTGAAACAGGTCTTTTCCCTGTTGCTGTACGGATACATAACCCGCCGCTTCGCACTCCTCACAGGCAATGAGGTACACATGCCTTCTTCTTCCATCTGTTGGCGGATGCTCTCTAAGGAGTACATCCATTCCATCATATATTCGATTTGTTCTTTCGAAAGAATTTCTTTGTAAGTTTCGGGAAATATCTGCCAGGCGAGTTTATGGATTAACCCGCAATCGGCGCTTGTTGCTTTTCTGATGGTAAACATGTTTTGCTGCGTTTATATTAATATGATGCAAATATAGCATACTTTGTTTCAAACAGAAACTAAACTGTAATTATTTGTGGCATATCAACGGGAATATTGCGGGTGCGACAGGCACAGCCCGGGTTGCTCTCCGGTCATATATACTCTTAAATAATATTAATGTAAGGTACTTTGTAATACAAGGTACTAAGATAATACATATATTTGTGCCATACAAAGGATGCAGGTATGGCATTTTTTGTTGTAAACAGTCAAACCATTTAATAACATATACGAATTATGGACGTTAATAATGTAAAGTCGCAGATGCGCAAGGGCATGCTTGAATATTGTATCATGCTGTTGCTCCATAAAGAGCCGGCTTATGCTTCGGATATTATACAGAAACTGAAGGAGGCTCGGCTCATTGTGGTGGAAGGTACGCTCTATCCGCTGCTCACCCGTTTGAAGAACGATGATTTGCTGAGTTACGAATGGATAGAGTCCACGCAGGGACCGCCGCGCAAATACTATAGGCTGACCGCAAAAGGAGAAGCTTTTCTGGGTGAGCTGGAGGTGTCCTGGCGCGAACTGAGCGATACGGTCAATCATATTGCCAACAATTAGCGTGAAGCATGTTGGGCTGTTGAAGAGTAATGAAAGAATAAATAAAAAAACATATAACGATGAAAAAGACATTAACGGTAAATTTAGGAGGAACGGTTTTCCATATCGATGAAGATGCCTACCGCCTTTTGGATAATTATTTAAGCAACCTGAAGATACATTTCCGTAAGGAAGCCGGTGCAGACGAGATAATCGATGACATTGAACGCCGTATCTCCGAGCTTTTTACAGAGAAGCTTGCTGCGGGTTCGCAGGTGATTACCATTGCCTATGTGGAAGAAGTGATTGCCCGCATGGGAAAGCCGGAGGAACTGGAGCCTGACGCAGGAGATGCCGCTTCCGGAAGCGGCAGTTGGGACGGCAGCAACCATGCCGGCAATACAGGTGCAGGCGCTTCCGCAACTGCGGAGAAAGTGTCTCACCATTTCTATCGCAATCCCGACGATAAGATGTTGGGCGGTGTGGTGAGCGGATTGGCTGCCTATTGGGGTTGGGACGTGACGATGTTGCGTCTGGTGCTTGTAATAATCATGATTTTCGGATTCAAGCTCCTGATACCTGCTTACATCATTTGCTGGATAATCGTTCCGGAAGCCCGCACGGCAGCCGAGAAACTGAGTATGCGGGGCGAGGCGGTTACGGTGGATAATATAGGCAAGACAGTAACCGGCGGTTTTGAGAAGATGGCAAACGGCGTGAACGATTATATGAGGTCCGACAAGCCTCGTACTTTCCTGCAGAAACTGGGCGATGCCCTGGTTATGGTGGTGGGGCTGTTCCTTAAAATCTGCCTGGTGATATTCGCTATCATCTGCAGTCCGCTGCTGTTTGTGTTCGGAGTGGTGTTCGTAGCCCTGCTTTTTGCTGCCGTAATGGTGGCCATCGGCGGTGGGGCAGCACTTATCTCGATGTTCCCTACTTTTGATGTAGTATTGCCTGCTTCTCCGTTATCGGCCATTGTGATGTATATTGCAGGTATCCTGGTAGTGGGCATTCCGTTGGTAAGCCTCGTTTGGATGATATTCAGCCAGATATTCAAGTGGCAGCCTATGGTTTCCGGCCTGAAATGGACATTGGTCATTCTTTGGATTGTAAGTGCGTGTGTCTTTGGCATCTGCTTCGCAATGCAGGGAGCGACATTCCCGATATTGGGCGTGCTGGTCTGACAAGCGGGAGCATGATATAGAAAAAAAGGAAGCCGGCAACATCACTGCAACGATATGCCGGCTTCCTTTTTTCATATTCTTTTTTATCTGCTTTCTTTATTGTTTTGCAGGTTTCAGCCACTTATCCAGCCATTCAAAGAATGTGCGCTGCCACAGAACGCCGTTTTGCGGTTTCAGCACCCAGTGGTTCTCATCGGGATAGATAAGCAGTTCGGCAGGAACGCCGCGCATTACGGCAGCGTCAAAGGCAGCCATTGCCTGGTTGGCAAGGATGCGGAAATCCTTTTCGCCATGAATGCAGAGGATAGGGGTGTCCCATTTGTCTACGAAGAGGTGGGGGAGTTGGCAAATGTACGTTGGGCTGTAGCGTTGTCCTTTTCCCAGTATGCGCCGCCCATATCCCAGTTGGCAAACCATTTTTCCTCTGTCTCCAGGTATTGCATTTCCATATTGAATATACCGTCGTGGGCAATGAATGCTTGAAGCGTTTGTCGTGATGCCCGGCAAGCCAGTAAACGGAGAAGCTCCGAAGCTGCGCTACACAACCCAGGCGGTCTTTGTCGACAAACGGTTCTTTTGCCATTTCGTCGATGGCTGTGAAGTAGTCTTTCATGCACTGGCCGCCGTAATCGCCGCTGATGGCTTCATTCCACTCTACGCCGAAGCCCGGAAGACCGCGGCGGTTGGGAGCTACGATGATATAGTCGTTGGCAGCCATAATCTGGAAATTCCAGCGATAGCTCCAGAACTGGCTGACGGGGCTTTGAGGCCCGCCCTCGCAGAAGAGCAGGGTGGGGTACTTCTTGTTCGGGTCGAATTGGGGCGGGTAGATAACCCAGGTCAGCATTTGCTTGCCGTCGGTGGTCGTCATCCAGCGGGCCTCTACTTTACCCATCTCCAGTTGGTCGTAGATTTGCTTGTTCTCGAATGTCAGTTGCTTGGCCTTGGCAAAAGCATTGCCGTTGCGTGTATTGTTTACGGCATATATCTCATCTCCCATACTCATGGAGTGGCGCTTGGCAATGAGCTTGTCACCGCAAAGGGCGAGAGAGGCGTAGTCGTGCATGCCGTCGGTAAGCCGGTTCAGACTGTCATTGTCGGCAAGACCGATGTTGTAAATCTGCGTTTCACCGTGCCATACGCCGATGAAGTATATGCTTTGCGAGTCTTTGTTCCACAAGAAAGCATCTACGTTGGATTCGAAGGCGCGGCTTACGAAACGCTTCTCTCCGGTTGCAAGGTCCATGACGAACAGGCGGTTGAGGTCTGCCTCGTAGCCGTCGCGTTCCATGCTCTGCCAGGCTATGTACTTGCCGTCGGGCGAATATTGGGGATTGGTATCGTACCCTTTGTTCTCTTCGGTGATGTTTTCCGTTTTCCCGGTGGCAAGGTCATAGATGTAAATATCGGAATTGGTGGAGACGGCATAGGCCAGTCCCGTCTTTTTGCGGCAGGTATAGGCCACTTTGTCCGAAGCAGGGCTCCAGGCCAGTTGCTCGATACCGCCCCAGGGCTTCATCGGGCTTTCGTAGGGTTCGCCGTCCAGAATATCCTGTACGTTGCTGATGCCGTTGCCGTCGAAGTCTGCAACGAAGGGATGCGGAGCGGTTGTCACCCATTCGTCCCAATGCTTGTACATCAAGTCGGTAACGATGATACCGGTTGCCTTGGGCAGGTCGGGATGCTTGTCGGCGGTGCTCTGCACGGTTTTTACCTGGGCGATGAAAAGCAGCTTCTTGCCGTCGGGCGAGAAAGCGAATCCTTCGATGTCTCCCTCGTACCGGGTGAGCTGCTTACGTTCCGTACCGTCCGGATTCATCTCCCACACCTGGCTGCTGCCGCTTTCGTTGCAGAGGAAAGCGATTTTCTTGCTGTCTTTAATCCAGACGGGTTGGCTTTCCTGC
>ENA-OQCX01000536-OQCX01000536.1-human-gut-metagenome-genome-assembly--contig:-NODE-536-length-19620-cov-2.013389_pt1 | contig 19620 bp, 28 predicted proteins | sample MGYA00242762_ERZ504587 | MGnify/ENA primary metagenome ERZ504587 (study PRJEB26092, sample SAMD00036337) | human gut metagenome | host: Homo sapiens | study: EMG produced TPA metagenomics assembly of... | reverse complement strand
CAATGTGATCGCTATTGGGAACCGTGCATACAATATGTACGAAAAACTCCCGTGTGTGTGGAAGCAGCCAGTCCAATGCGTGACGGAACGATCGCGGACGGAGAAAATCTCGGTCTTATTCCTGACACAATTTCTTAAAAATTTTTCCGGAATATTTACGAAACGTCCGGATCTCATCATTACCGTTCCGATGGAATTATCTGAAATTGAAATGCGGGCATTTTACAAAGTGTTATCCGGACTTAAAGTCCGGAAAATCGCACTGATTGAAAAGGGTATTGCAGATGCTGTCGGTATCGGCATACCCGTTCTTACACAAACCGGTGGGATGGTCGTAAATATTGGTGCTGCTACAACCGGCATTTCTGTTATCTCAGACGGGAAAGTGATTCTTGGTCGCCAATGTACACTCGGCGGTGATGTGATGAATGAAGCAATCATTACCATGGTCCGCAGAAAGCACAATCTGGCAATTGGTCACCATAGTGCAGAAAAACTGCGTGTGGAAACCGGATACCTGATAAATGGTCCTGTGCAGACCAGAACGATTTATGGCATCCATACTGTCAGCGGGCTTCCGGCCTCTGCTGAAATCCCTTCCGAAGATATCCGGGAGGCGATCACAGAAACGGCTGGCAATATTGCAGACGTACTGCTGACCACCCTCCAGCGGACACCGCCGCAGCTTCTGGAAAATATCCGCCAGAATGGAATCTATCTTTCCGGCGGGGTGTCATTGACACCAAACATTGCCTGTTATCTGCAGGAAAAAGTGACATTTCCTGTTTATAATATACCAGATCCTGTCTTTAATACCCTAAATGGAATTGTCACCATCCTAAATGACAAAGAACTGCGGAAACTGACCTTTTCTTTAAAAGATTATATTGGAAACCTGATATAGCAAGAATGATATGATAAACGAGGAACTGCAATGAAAAAAAAGACAAACGATTCAGGAAAAAGTAAAATCGTGCTGACGGTCCTGACCGCAGTCTGTGCTGCACTTATCATTCTGTCTTTTACGACAGATATGATGTCCGGACCGCTTCAGTATATCACCGGCGTGATCACACCGATCCAAAGCGGCATGAACACCATCGGTACATGGATTTCGGAAAAAGGAGAGTACCTGTTCAATACCACAGATCTGCGTTCTGAAAATGAAACGCTCCAGAAAAAAAGTTCAGGAACTGACTGCTGAAAACAGTGAGCTTCTGCAGAACCAGGAAGAATATACTCGCCTGAAAGAACTTCTGGACCTGAAGGATGAGTACAGCGATTATCCGACCATAGCGGCCCGTATCATCGCAAAAGATTCCGGAAACTGGTTTAATGTATTTACGATCAACCGCGGATCAAGCGATGGAATCAAAGAAGATATGAATGTCATTTCTTCCGGCGGACTGGTTGGAATCGTGACCTCTGTTGGTCCAAACTGGGCAACTGTACGCTCCATTATAGATGATTACAGCAATGTCAGTGCGGAAATCAGTTCATCTTCCGATAATTGTATCATCGCCGGAAACCTGAAACTGATCGATGAAGGGAAGATCAGTCTTGTAAAGCTGACCGATACAGATAATAAAGTTACCGTCGGTGACAAAGTTGTAACTTCTGAGATCAGCAACCGTTTTCTTCCCGGTATTCTGATCGGATATGTCAGTGAAATCGGCATGGATTCCAACAATCTGACAAAATCCGGAGCCATTACACCAGTCGTAGATTTCGGCATCTGCATGAAGTTCTGGTTATCACTCAGTTGAAGAACACCGACGAAGCCCAGGCCGATATTCGTTCGCAGGCACAGAGTGAAACGGAGATGACCGTTGAAACCGATTCAGGCAAACAGACAGAAAGCAGTACACAGGCAGGAGGGGAACCGTGAAACGCAGGATCACCATGATTTTTTTAATTATTTTTTGTTTCATACTGCAGACCACATTGCTGCAGACTTTCTCTGTCGCATCAGTATCACCGAGCCTTCCGGTTATTTTAACCGTTTCTTTTGCACTGATGCGCGGAAAAAGAGAAGGTATGTTTACCGGTGCTTTTTTCGGAATCCTGATGGATATTTTTTACGGTCCGGTGCTTGGATTCCATATGCTTCTTTTTACATATATTGGATATCTGAACGGATACTGTTACCGTATTTTCTATGATGACGATATAAAAATGCCTGTACTTCTGATCGCGCTCAGCGATATCGCATACGGCATGATTATATATATTTTTCAGTTTCTGTTCCGCGGAAGAATCAGCCTTTTCTTCTATCTGCGCAGGATCATCATACCGGAAGTAATCTATACGGCACTGATCACACTGATCGTATATCGTCTTCTTCTGGCACTAAATCACAAACTTGAAAAGGCAGAACAAAGGAGTGTAGGTAGCTTTGTTTAATTATGTAAAAAATTCCCCTTCCAGAATGCTAAAGTCAAGGATCATCATCCTGATTGTTCTTTTTTCCCTGCTGTCAGGTATCCTGATCCAGCGTCTTTTTTCCATGCAGATCCTGAACGGTGAGCAGTACCTGAACGATTTTACCATGCAGATCAAAAAAGAGACCACGTTAAAAAGTACAAGGGGTAATATTTATGATCGTTCCGGGAATGTCATCGCTTACAATAAGCTTTCTTATAATGTTACATACGAAGATATAGGAAGCTATGACACAACAAAAGAACGTAACCTTTCCATGAACAGCAGCCTTTATCAGATTATGAAAGTTATTGAAAATGGCGGCGGAGAGGTTTATACCAATTATGCGATCGCTGCCGGAAACAACGGACAGTATGAATTTACGCGTGAAGGTTTTAATCTTCTTCGTTTCCGGGCGGATGTTTTTGGCCGTGCCTATACAGACGATCTGAAAACAGATGAACGTAACTGTACTGCGGAAGAACTGATGCAGACATTATCCACAAAAAATGGTATGGGATTGATCCATCCATTTATACAGCCGAAGAACTGCAGGAATACGGACTTCCATCCAGCTTTACAAAAGAAGAGCAGTTGAAGCTGACTGCACTTCGAAGCGCTGTGGCACAGAACAGCTATCAGAAATATGTCACAACCACAATTGCAAAAGATGTTTCCCAGGATATCGTTGCTGTTATCATGGAAAACAAAGATACTTATCCAGGTGTGGATGTTGAAGAAGATTCCATCCGTGTTTACGAAGACGGTCTTTATCTGGCTCCTCTGATTGGATATACCGGTCAGATTTCTGCTGAAGAGCTGGAAGAGCTGAATGGCGAAAAAGGCAATGAGTACAACAATAATGACATCGTTGGAAAATCCGGTCTGGAAAAATATTTCGAAAAACAGCTCCGTGGACAGAATGGAACAAAAACCGTTTATGTGGACAACCTGGGAAAGGTTCTGAAAGAAGATTCTGAAGTCGCACCTCAGGCAGGAAATGATATCCACCTTACCATCGACCGTGATCTTCAGATTGCTGTATACAAGATACTTGAACAGTATATTGCCGGCATCGTATACAACAAAATATTCGATGCTGAAAAATTCGACAAAGACAATATGTCCTCCGAAGACGATATCCTGATTCCGATTTATGACGTATACTACAGTCTGTTTGAAAACAATGTCCTGGATGCAGATCATCTTGCTTCCGAGGATGCAAGTGATACAGAGCAGAAAATCTACAAGGCATTTCTGGACAGAGAAGATCAGATTTTTTCTGATATTAAGGAACAGATGATTTCTTCCTCCTCAACGCCTTACAAGGATCTTTCAGAAGAAATGCAGGTCTATGAAAGTTTTATTGTAGATAATGTGCTGATCGCAGGAACTGAAGTTCTGGATCAGGATAAAATTGACACTAAAGATGAGATGTGGACAAAATGGAACAGCGAAGAGAGCATCAGCCTGAATGAATTTCTGACTTATGCCATTTCCCAGAACTGTTGATATTACGAAAGTCAACAGTGATACAACTTATCTGGACAGCAGTGAGATTACCGGCGCGCTTGCCGATTATGTGATCAGTTATCTCAGGGACAGCGACACGTTCAGCAGACAGGTATACAAATACATGATTCAGAATTACCAGATCAGTGGCAGTGATATCTGTATTCTGCTCTTTGATCAGGGAATCTTAAAAATGAATACAGAAGATTACAGCGCCCTGCAAAATGGTACCGTTTCCGCCTATGACTTTATCATGGCAAAAATTTATTCTCTTGAGATCACACCGGCAATGCTGGCGCTGGAACCATGTACCGGATCTGCTGTTATTACTGACCCGAACAATGGAGATGTCCTTGCATGCGTTACCTATCCTGGATATGATAACAATCGTCTTGCCAATAATATGGATGATGATTATTTCTATAAACTGAACAGTGATAAAGCATCCCCATTTTATAATAAAGCAACACAGGAAGTTACCGCTCCCGGATCCACTTTCAAGATTGTTGCTGCCACCGCCGGTGTTATGGAAAATGTTGTTGGCATCAATGATACGATTAACTGTACTGGTAAATTCCAGTTAATCCCACCAGATGTTAACTGCTGGATTTATTCCGAACGATATAAAGGTGGTTCCCATGGTCCGCTTACATTATCGCAGGCAATCACAGAATCCTGTAATTTCTATTTCAACACTGTTGGTTACAAACTTGGAAAAACACAGGATATTGATGATCTGACACCAGAGACCGATGAAAACGGAACGATCGTCCAGTCCTCTGCTTATGACGACAAACAGGCAATCGATACGTTGACCAAATATGCTGCAATGTATGGTTTTGATGCCAATACTGGTATTGAAATAGATGAGACTGCACCACATGTTTCTACAACAGACGGTGCACGTATGCAATGGGACAGGGTGGTAATACATTCACAACCAGCCAGCTTTCCCGTTACGCGGCAACCATTGCAAACAGCGGAACCTGCTATGACCTTACGCTGCTCGACCGCATTACAGACAGCAGCGACCACACTTTAGAAGAACCGGATCGGTTGTACACAGTACCGTAGATCTTCCTTCTGATCTGTGGGATGCTATCCACACTGGTATGAATGGTGTATACCAGAATAATTCTGCTTTTACCGAGATCAAAAATTCCTTTAATATGGCAGGAAAAACCGGTACTGCACAGGAAAATCAAGAAAAACCAAACCATGCGCTGTTTATCGGTTACGCACCATATGATACACCGGAAATTGCAATGGCAGTCCGTATCACCAACGGATATTCTTCCACAAATGCTGCGTCTGTAGCAAAAGATATTGTAAATTACTATTTCAAGCTGAAAAAGGAAAGCGAGATTATTACAAACACCGCAGCAAATGTAAATGTAAGCAACGGATTTGCTGACTAAGCTTGAGGAGGGCAGAGATATGAAACGCAATTCGGTAATTATCAAAAGCAATAAATATGGCCTGATGGTTATTCTGGATGATAAAATGCCTTTTCAGGAACTTCTTCTTGATATTGCAGATAAATTTCAGGAATCTGCCAACTTTTTTAAGAATGCAAAGATGGCAATAACCTTCCGCGGACGTACGTTAAATTACGAACAGGAGAAACAGGTCATAGAAACCATTGTAAATCATTGCGGGATTCATATTCTCTGCATCGTAGACGAAGATGCAGTTTCCCGGGAACATTACCGACGGATTTTAAATTCTGCATTGGAGGAAAAAACAAAAGATGACGGCTTTTTTTACCGGGGAACTCTGTCAAACGGTGAAATTCTGGAAACGGACAGCAGTGTCGTAGTGCTTGGAGATATCTGTTCCGGTGCGAAAGTGATCTCAAAGGGAAATATTATTGTACTTGGATCATGCCGCGGCAGTATTTATGCCGGTGCAACCGGCGATCGGAACTGTTTCGCTGCCGCACTTGTCATGAAACCAGTACAGGTACGTATTGCAGATAAAACTGCCCGCAGTGCAATCACAAAATATTCTGATCACACTGAATATAAAGCAGAACCCAAAGTTGCATACATAAAAGCAGAACACATTTATGTAGAAACGATTAAACAGGAAACACTACAGGAGCTTTCATTTACACAGGAGAAATGACAGAATCGTCAAAATCATCAGATTTATGGAGGATATGTGTAATGAGTGAAATCATTGTTGTGACATCCGGAAAAGGCGGTGTTGGAAAAACAACCGTTACTGCAAACATCGGCGCTGGTCTGGCCGGACTTGGTGCAAAGACCGTATTGGTCGATACAGATATTGGCCTGCGAAACCTGGACGTTGTGATGGGATTGGAAAATCGTATTGTTTATAATCTTGTTGACGTAATCGAAGGAAATTGTCGTTTAAAGCAGGCATTGATCCGTGATAAAACCCATTCCAATCTGTTTTTACTCCCCGCTGCACAGACACGGGACAAATCTGCAGTCACACCACAGCAGATGCAAAAACTGACCGAAAATCTGCAGGAAAAATTTGATTATATTGTCCTGGACTGTCCTGCAGGAATCGAGCAGGGATTTTTCAATGCCATTGCCGGTGCCAGAAGAGCTATCGTAGTAACGACACCGGAAGTTTCCGCTATCCGCGATGCAGACCGGATCATAGGTCTTCTTGAGGCAAATGCTCTGACACAGATCGATCTGATCATCAACCGCCTGCGTATGAATATGATCCGCCGGGGCGATATGATGTCCGTAGAAGATGTAGTTGAGATTCTTTCTGTCAATCTTCTTGGTGCCATACCGGATGATGATCATATTGTGATCGCCACAAATCAGGGTGAAACACTTATCGGAAGTGAAACACCATCCGGCGAGGCGTTTTTAAATATCTGCAGAAGGATTCTTGGAGAAGCCGTCCCTCTTATGGATTTTAATCATAAAGAAGGATTTTTGCATCAGATCAGTTCCCTGGTTAAAAAGGAAGAAGGGAGAGGTCACTTTGAAAAGATTTCTTTTATGGTTTCCGCAAAAATCTGCTGTACTTGCACGGGAACGAACAGCCGCTGTTTTATATATGGATCGGCTGGATTGTCCGGCGGATACTATGAAATATCTGAAACGTGACATGAAAAGAGTAATAGAAAAGTACCTGAACATTGAAAATGCGGATGTGTTTATCCGCATGGACATCAAAAGAGAAGTAAAGCAAGGGGTTAAAGATGTTAAGACAATACAAATTGAAAGATTATAAATTCCGGCTGGTTCTTTGGGTACTGATCCTGTCAGTGATCGGTATTATGGTGATCGGAAGTGCAGATAAAAACTATCAGTTAAAACAGATCATTGGTATGGGACTCGGAATTATTTTTATGACAGTGGTGTCTTTGATGGACTATTCATGGATCAGCAATTTTTACTGGATCTACTATGTTTGCGGCCTGCTTCTTTTGATTGCAGTACGTTTTTTGGGAACAGAAGTAAACGGTGCAAAACGCTGGATTGATTTTGGCGGATTCAGTTTTCAGCCGTCCGATATTATGAAAATTGTGGTGATCATCTTTTTTACTCGCTTTTTTATCAACCATGAAGAAGACATCAACAAACCACAGACTATTTTGAAAGCAGTCGGACTGGTTGCCATACCATGGTTTTTTATTTACAAACAGCCCGACTTGTCTACCAGCATTGTAGTTCTGTTGATTTTCTGCACAATATATTTTATTGCAGGCTTGAGTTCTAAAATAATCGGTGGTATGATATTGATATGTGTACCGCTCGTCGTCATCGGTGCGATGCTTATAACACAACCAGATCAGAAAATCCTTCAGGGTTATCAGTACAATCGAATTATGGGTTGGCTTCAACCGGAGAAATATCCTGATGTTTCTTATCAACAGACAAACTCCAAAATTGCAATTGGTTCCGGACAGCTTTATGGAAAGGGGCTCAATAACAGCAATGTCAATTCTGTTAAAAACGGAAACTTTATTGCCGAACCACAGACAGATTTATTTTTGCCGTTGCCGGTGAAGAACTTGGCTTTCTTGGATGCTGCCTGATCGTTGCTCTTGAATTTCTGATCGCTCTGGAATGTATCCTGATTGGAAGGAATGCGAGAGATATTTCCGGAACACTGATATGCTGCGGTATGGCCGCATTGATTGTTTTTCAGAGTTTTATCAACATCTGCGTTGCCACAGGTCTGATGCCAAATACCGGTCTGCCTCTTCCGTTTGTAAGCTATGGTCTTACTTCACTGATCAGTCTTTATATCGGGATCGGTATAGTACTGAATATCGGACTGCAGGTACGAAAATACTAAATATCGCACATTGTAATGAAATACACAGGAAGGAGGTCTGATTTTTATGAATATAGGACTTATTGCACATGATTCCAAAAAGAAGCTGATGCAGAATTTCTGCATTGCCTACCGTGGAATTTTGTGTAAACACGAATTGTATGCAACAGGAACAACAGGAAGACTTGTGGAGGAGGTTACAAACCTGAATATTCACAAATTCCTCGCCGGACATCTGGGCGGTGAACATCAAATGGGAGCACAGATTGAGAATAATCAGATTGACCTTATGATCTTTCTTCGGAATCCACTTGGTGCAAAACCACATGAACCGGATACCAAAAATATTTTTTTACTTTGTGATATGCACAATATTCCACTTGCAACCAATCTTGCAACAGCAGAATTACTGATCAAGTCTTTAGACCGGGGAGATCTTGAATGGCGGGAGATGTACAAGTAATGGAAACAAGAGAAAACAGACAGAGACGTGAACGCAATCACCGGACACCGGTAAAACCACCAAAGAAGAATCGCAGATCACAGGGAAGAAAGGTTTTGATCTTTCTGCTTACTGCAGCTGTTCTGGTACTTGGCGGACTTTCTATCGTTACGGTCACAAAAAACAAAGAAATCCATCTGACCAAACTTTACGATAAAAGTGATGCAGTATTTGGTATTGAAAAAATACAGTTTAATGCCAGCCGTGCATCTTCTTTTTCGGAAATCTCTGTGTTGCCACGGGAAATGAAGATGATTCTTCTTTAAATCTCACTTCCAAAGCTGCCGGCTCTTTTAATCTTGCATCCGGAAATGTAGATTACGCACAGAATATTTTTGATAAAATGTACCCGGCAAGTATTACCAAAGTCATGACAGCTCTTGTTGCACTGAAAAACTGTGATTTGGATGAAACCGTTACCATAGGAGAAGAATGTCAGGATATTGAAAGTGGTTCTTCTATCTGCATGATCGAACCTGGCGATCAGCTTACCGTAGAACAGCTCCTTTATGGATTATTGCTGAATTCCGGAAATGATGCCGCCATGTCCCTTGCTGTCCATGTAGGTGGAAGTGTGGAGCATTTTGTGGAAATGATGAATGAAGAAGCGGCCAAACTTGGTGCAACCGATACACATTTTATGAATCCACATGGACTTCAGGATGAAAACCATTATACAACTGCATATGATATTTATCTGATTTTTCAGGAAGCTCTTAAATACGATGCTTTTCAGGAAATCATAGCTTCTTCCGAATATTATTGTGTATTTATTCGTGACAATGATAAATATGGAATTATGTGGCAGTCTACCAATTATTATCATATTGGTGAAGCAACACCTCCACAGGATGTAGAAGTGATCGGCGGAAAAACAGGTACTACCGATGAAGCCGGATGCTGTCTGTGTTTACTTGCCAAAGACAAATATGGCGATTCACATGTTTCTGTGATTTTAAATGCTGCAGATAAAGATACTCTGTATGCAGAAATGAACCGACTTCTAACTCTGATCAATCAATAACTTATTTCTGCGTTAGTAAATTGTTACAAAATTTGACAATTAGTAGTTGTAATTTCTTTAAATATGCACTATAATCTACCTATAGTTATTTATGTCATCGGACTAAAGGAGGAGATTAGCATGATACAAATCATTGCAGGAAAAAAGGGAAAAGGCAAAACAAAGCAACTGTTAGACAAAGTAAATTCAGAGGTTAAGACTGTACATGGCAATATTGTCTATCTGGATAAAAGTTCCAAACATATGTATGAATTAAATAACAGAGTACGTTTGATCGACACTTCTGAATTTGCTCTGTCAAGCAGTGATGCTTTTATCGGTTTTGTTTCCGGTATTATTTCACAGGATCATGATCTTGAGCAGATGTATCTTGACAGTTTTCTGAAAATTGCAAAGCTGGAAGACCATGATATTTCAGATACTATCAGCTGTCTTGAGAAACTTGGTGAAAAATATCACATTACTTTTGTTCTCAGCATATCTTTAGACGAAGCAGACCTTCCTGAGAATGCAAAATCAAAAGTTATTGTCTCTTTATAAACCTGGAATAAAATACAGTAGTCGAAGTAAAACAGGACGAACTTTTTTATCGTCCTGTTTTTTTGCTTTAAAACTGTTTTCTTTTTCAGTGTCCATCTTCAATCTGACGGATTCTTCCGTAAGTACTGATCAAATATAAACCTGACAGTCCAACCAGCGTATAAATGATTCTGGAAAGCCAGTTCATATCACCAAAAAGAAATGCAACCAGATCAAATCGAAAAATTCCGATCAATCCCCAATTGATTGCTCCGATGATGGATAACGTAAGACAGGTATAATCCAGGCTCTTTACATTCATAACCTTCTGACTCCTTTCCTGTTTTTTTGCTGTATCTGGCAGATAGATTCTTCCATCACACCATCACAGCTTCTTCCTTTATTTTTTCCGCAAATTTAAAATTTATTCCATTGTTTCTGCCCCGGGAACGTGGTAGAATGATATTCGATGCAAAATAGAACTATGAACTGGGAGGAATCCATTTGGCTGAAAAAAATAACAAAAAAAAGATTGTAAAATATCGGAAATATCTGGGATTAAATATTGGAACCGTATTATTTGGTATTGTATTTGTTTATATGCTGGTCTGTATGTTCCTTTATCTTACTTCTTCGCATATTGCTCCTTATGAAGTTACTAAGGGAACTTTATCCGGTAATTATAAATATACCGCACTGGCACTTAAATCAGAATCCATCGTAGCCGCACCGGAATCTGGAGCCGTTACTTATTATGCAAGAGAAGGAACCGAAATTGCCATGAACGGTGTGATATGCTCTGTCAATGAGACTGGCACTGTGAAATCCACAGAACGAACAGAAGCAACCGAATCGGATTCTTCTGATGAATACACAGAAGCTGCTTCATCCGGAAAACTCTCTTCTGATGATGCAAAGAAACTGCGTTCTGCGGCTGCAAGCTATTCCATAAATTTTTCCGGGCAGGATTTTCAGAAAGCATATGAAATGAAAGCGGATGTAGAAAGTGCAGTCCTTGATCTGTATGCAGAGGATGCTTATGGAAACGCAAGCGAAAACAGTCTTTTTAATCTGTGCAGAACTTCCGAACCCGGCATTGTAGTCTATTCCGTAGATGGATTTGAATATATTACACCGGAAGATGTAACCACAGATATGTTCAACACAAAATCATACGATAAAGAAAATCTCCGTCTGAAAAGCAGTGCAAAAAGCGGAGATGCTCTTTATAAACTGATCACGGATGAAAACTGGTCACTCATGATCCCTATTGACAATAACATAGCATCGGAACTGACAGATCAAAGTTCTGTTAGCATTCGTTTTCTGAAAGATGGCACCACAACAACCTCTTCTGTATCTGTCATTCAGAATGGATCCACCTATTTTGCACAGTTAAATCTGGAGGATTCTGTTATTCGTTTTGCTTCTGACCGTTTTCTTGAAATTGAATTGCTGCTAAATAAAAAAACTGGTCTTAAAATTCCGAAATCTGCGATCGAACAGCGTAATTTTTATGTTATTCCGGAAGAATATGCCATATCAAATGAAGACAATGATGATGAAATTACGCTTCTGCTGGAAACTTATAACAACAGTGGAAAATCCGAGCAGCGATACGTTACTACCACAGTGTACGAAAAGGTCGATGATAAATACTATGTAGATATCAATAAATTTTCAGAAGGAGATTATATTGTAAAAAAAAGGCTCCACAAACAAATATCGAATTGAAGAAACCGCATCTCTTCAGGGCGTCTATAATATTAATAAAGGATATGCCATTTTCCGCGAAGTAAAAGTAATCGCTGACAACGAAGAATATTGTATTGTAGAGGATGGAAGTACTTTTGGCTGGCACAGTACGATCATATCGCACTGGATGCAAATACGGTTTCCGATGATCAGATTTTATAAATGAGGTGAATGACATGGTTACAGAAAATTTAAAAGAAGTGGAAAAGAATATTATGGAGGCATGCAAAAAAAGCGGTCGTGACCGAAATGAGGTTACTCTGATCGCAGTCAGCAAAACCAAGCCAATTTCCATGATTGAAGAAGCTTATGAAACAGGAATTCGCGAATTTGGCGAAAACAAACCGCAGGAATTGCGTGACAAATATCAGGAACTGCCAAAAGATATCCACTGGCATATGATTGGACATCTTCAGCGAAATAAAGTCAAATATGTAGTAGGGAATGCTTCCCTGATTCACTCTGTAGAATCTATCCGGCTTGCCGAGGCTATCAATCAGGAAGCTGAAAAAAAAGACATTGTGATGCCTGTTCTTGTGGAAGTCAATGTGGCAGAAGAGGAGAGCAATTTGGAATAACGGTTTCCGATTGCGAAACATTCATCCGTGAGATTGCAAAATTAGAGCATATTTCCGTCCAGGGATTGATGACCATTGCTCCTTTTGTAGAAAATGCTGAGGATAACCGCAAATATTTGCAAAATTGAGAGAATTATCAGTTGACATAGCAGCTAAAAACATAGATAATGTTAGTATGTGTAATCTCAGTATGGGTATGACTGGAGATTATCAGGTTGCGATTGAAGAAGGTGCTACCATGGTACGTGTAGGAACCGGAATTTTCGGACATCGTAATTACAATTTGTGATAAACCAGATAGGAGAACAAAATGGGAGTATTGGATAAAATCTTAAATGTCATGAAAGTAAGTGAAGATGACGGATTTGATGATGATGAATTTTTCGATGATGAGGTCGATGATTTTGATGAGAGCACTCCGAAAAAGAGATTTTTCAAAAAGCAGGAAGATGATTTAGATGATTATGATCTGGATGAAAAACCTACTTCCAGAAACAGCAAATCTTTTTCAAAGCAGACTTCTTCCACTTCTCGTCCACGCAGCACTTCTTCTGCAAAGACGACAAATTCCAGTAAAATCTCGCCAATGCGTACAAAAAAATCTGCTTCCGGCATGGAGGTCTGTGTGATCAAACCACGTTCTATGGAAGATGCACGTGAAATTACAGACACACTTCTGGCAGATTGTACGGTCGTGCTGAATATGGAAGGTTTAGATCTTGACGTTGCACAGCGCATTATTGATTTTGCTTCCGGTTCCTGTTATGCAATTAGCGGAAACCTGCAGAAAGTCAGCAATTTCATTTTTGTCATTACACCATCTGATGTAGATGTTTCCGGAGATTATCAGGAAATCTTAAATGGTGCATTTGATGTGCCTTCTCTTGGAAATAAATTTTAGGAGTGAAACAATGGATAAATCAGAGGAACGCACACAGCAGCGTATCCTGGATCTTGCCAATATGGCTGATCGAAGAGGAATCATTACTTATACAGATTTTATGAATCTAAACGAATTAAATATTTTTCATAATAAAGTCGAAAAAGTTTCCTGTGTAAGATGGAAGCTTTTCGGCGGTTATGCAAAAGCAGAGCGTCAGTTGGCAGCGTTTATCCCTGATGCTCTTTATTTTCGTTATGATCATAAAGAAAAACAAAAAGATGACTTTTTTGATTTTCCGATTACCTGCCTGCAGATATCCCCGCTGAATATTCGATTTGCTGAAAAACTGTCACATCGCGATTATCTTGGAGCCATTTTAAATCTTGGAATCGACCGCTCTGTTATCGGTGATATCCTGATCGATCAGAATCAGGCTTATGTATTCTGCATGAATAAAATTTCAGATTTTTTATGTGATAATCTTATACGCATCAAACATACTGTCGTTTTGTGCCAGCGATTTAGTGGTGCCATACAGGATATACCGATAAAATTCGAAAAAATAGATGGAACTGTGGCATCTATCCGGCTGGATACCTCCTTGCCCTGGCATGGAACGCTTCCAGAAGCAGTCTGGTTAGCCTGATTGAAGAAGGACGCGTATTTGTAAATGGAAAATGTATTACTTCCAATGGATATCATATAAAAGAGCAGGATCTGATATCTGCAAGAGGTTTGGGGCGTTTTGTTTACAAAGGTGTTTTAACACAAACAAAAAAAGGACGTTTTCTTGTAAGAATAGAAAAGTATATATAAAATCATATATGAAGGAGCTACGATATGAACAAAAAAGATTATCGAACCAGCATCCCCGTAACAAAAGACGGTAACTTCGCATACGAGATTTTTCTGGAGAAGGATTTTACAATGCTTGCCGGGCGTCTTACCGCCTGTGATACAAAAAACCGAAGACTATGTCTCGTTACAGATTCTACTGTGAATCAATATTATGGCGATGAAGTAGAAAAGATTCTTGACGGATGTGCAAAAGAAGTAACACGTTTTGTATTTCCTGCAGGTGAAGCCCATAAGAATTTAAATGTCGTACAAGATTTATATGAACACCTGATTCTGAACCACTTTGAGCGAAAAGATATGCTGGTTGCTCTTGGCGGCGGTGTCGTTGGAGATCTGACAGGATTTGCCGCTGCTACTTACCTGCGCGGTATAGATTTTATTCAGGTTCCGACCACATTACTGGCACAGGTAGACAGCAGCATCGGAGGAAAAACCGGTGTAGATTTTAATTGTTATAAAAATATGGTCGGTGCATTCCATCAGCCTAAGCTTGTTTATATGAATCTTTCAACCCTGAAAACCTTAACGGATGAACAGTTTGCATGCGGAATGGGTGAAATTCTGAAGCATGGTCTGATTCGTGATCGTTCCTATTACGAATGGACTCTTCAGCATATAACAGAAATCAAAGACAGGAATCTTGAAACACTGGAACAGATGATTTCCGGAAGCTGTGAAATTAAACGCGATGTAGTTGAAAAAGATCCAACGGAAAAAGGAGAGCGTGCACTCCTGAATTTTGGTCACACACTCGGTCATGCTATCGAAAAATTAAAAAACTTTACGCTGATGCATGGACAGTGTGTTGCCCTCGGCAGCCTGGCTGCTGCTTATATTTCCTGGAAACGCGGTATGATAACTATTAAAGATTTTCAGACGATCCCAGAATGCCAATCTTGATTTTGGACTTCCAACTATTCTCGATGGACTGAATGTCGAGGAAATCATCCAGACAACGCGTTCTGATAAAAAAATGGAATCCGGAAAAGTAAAATTTATTCTTCTAAATGCTATCGGCAATGCCTGCATTGACCCAAGTGTTACCGATAAAGAAATGAAAGACTCCTTACAGTATCTTGAAATCCGTTCATTTTAAAATGAGAAAGGGCAGAAACATGCAAAAAAAAGTATCGAATGATTCTCGCTTCCGTTACTGTATTTTTTCTTGTGCTGCTGGATCAGATCATAAAACTGGCCGCCTCTGAACACCTGAAAGGAAAACCTGCTGTTTCATTGATTCCAGGCATTTTTGAACTGCAGTACCTCGAGAACAGAGGTGCTGCCTTTGGCACACTTCAGAATCAGCGCTGGTTTTTCATCCTGGTTGTTTTTATCGTTCTGGCTGCACTTATATGGTGTTTTTGGCACCTTCCGGATGAAGTACATTACCGTCGCTTCGCGTTTTATCGGTTCTGATCGCGGCAGGTGCAATTGGAAATATGATTGACCGCATTATAAACGGATATGTCATTGATTTTTTCTATTTTTCACTGATTGATTTTCCGGTTTTTAATGTTGCAGATATTTATGTTACGGTATCTATGCCGATACTGTTTGTACTCATTCTCACATTTTACAAAGATGAGGATTTTTCATTCCTCAAACCTGGAAAACAATAATTTATGTCCTGCAGATGGGAGACAATTCATGCAAAAACTAATGATCCTACCGGAAGAAGCTTCCTTTGGAGAACGTGCAGATAAATATCTGGCTGCACAGTTTCCACAATATTCCAGAAGTTTTCTGCAAAAAACTTTTCAAAGAAGAACAGATCAAAATCCAGGAGACTCCGATAAAGGCAAGTTACCGTGTAGATGCAGAAGAGATCAGCCTGACAATCCCGGATGCACAGACACCGGATATCGTACCGGAAAATATACCTCTTGATATTTTGTACGAGGATGACTCACTTCTCATCGTGAATAAACCAAAAGGAATGGTCGTTCATCCGGCACACGGCACTACAATGGAACACTGGTCAATGCACTGATGTATCACTGCAAAGACAGCCTGTCTGGCATCAACGGAGTTCTGCGTCCCGGAATTGTTCACAGAATTGATATGGATACCACCGGTTCCCTGATCGTATGCAAAACTGATGCCGCACATAAATCCATTGCTGCACAGTTAAAAGAACATTCCATACACCGCTGTTACCGTGCGATCGTACATGGTGTCATCCATGAGGAGAGTGGGACGGTAGATGCCCCGATCGGCAGACATCCGGTTGATCGAAAAAAAATGGCCATCAATGAGCAAAATGGAAAAAGAGCGGTCACACATTTCCGTGTATTGAAACGTTTTCGGCAGTTCACTTATATTGAATGTGAACTGGAAACAGGCCGCACCCATCAGATTCGTGTGCATATGGCGTCCCTGCATCATCCTCTACTTGGTGACAATGTCTATGGTCCTGCAAAATCCCCCTGCAAATTGCAGGGTCAGACACTTCATGCCATGACAATCGGATTTGTCCATCCGGTTACCGGAAATTATATGGAATTTTCAGCCCCATTGCCATCCTATTTTCAGGAGCTTTTGCATAAACTTCCCTGAAAGAACCTGTTTTACTTTTCGGAAAAAGCTTGTAAATTGTCTGTATAATATTGTATAATTACTCCTATAACAAGGAGAAAGGGTGTGTTATATATGGCTTGTAAATCAATTATTACGATTGGGCGACAGTACGGAAGCGGCGGTCATGAGATTGGGGAAAAACTGGCAAAAGAACTTGGCATAAAATTTTACGATAAAGAGCTGCTTGACCGTGCAGCCAAAGAAAGCGGAATCTGTCAGGAATTGTTTGAACATCACGATGAAAAACCAACCAACAGTTTTCTGTATTCTCTTGTCATGGATACTTATTCTTTAAACGGTGCTTCCTCCGGCTATTCGGAAATGCCGCTGAACTACAAGGTTTTCCTCGCACAGTTCAATGCAATCAAACAAATTGCCAAAGAAGGTCCGTGTATTATGATCGGACGCTGTGCAGATTATGCACTTGCAGATTACGAAAACTGCATCAGCATATTTGTGCATGCCGATATGGATGTCCGTATCCGACGAATCGCCAGAAAATATGCTTTGACAGATGCCAAGGCAAAAGACCGTATCATCAAAACGGATAAAAAACGCGCCAGCTATTACAATTATTATTCAGACAAAAAATGGGGTGATGGATCCAGCTATAACATGTGCATAGACAGCGGTATCTGCGGCATTGACGGAACGGTCGAACTGATTAAAGATTTTATTGCATTAAAAGAAAAAATACAAGGAAAATAGAATTCTTATGAAATTTGTAATTCAACGTGTTTCACATGCAAGTGTTACTGTAGACAATAATATGATCGGCAAAATCAACAGGGGATTTCTGGTGCTGATTGGAATCGGAAGCGAGGATACCAGAAAGGAAGCGGATCTTCTGATACGCAAAATGTGTGGTTTACGTATCTTTGAAGATATGGATGGAAAAACCAATCTGGCATTAAAGGATGTAAACGGAGAAGTGCTTCTGATTTCTCAGTTTACACTCTATGCGAACTGCAGGAAAGGCAATCGTCCCAGCTTTATTGAGGCCGGAAATCCTCAAAAAGCCAATGAACTGTATGAATATATCATTGCCGAATGCAAAAAACAGCTCCCCGTGGTAGAGACCGGCAGTTTTGGGGCAGATATGAAAGTCGAACTTCTGAATGACGGTCCATTTACCATCATTCTGGACTCCAGCGAACTTATGCGATAACTGCTCATGAACATACAAAAGAAGATTCCAAATACAGTACGCTGTATCAAGAATCTTCTTTTTCCTTCGCTTCTGAAATAGATTGGATATAAAACCGCATCAGACGATATAAACTTTCTCTGTATGCATCTGGACATTCTTCCATCAGTGCATGAAAAATCGTATAATCATATACTTCCGGATCCATAGGTTTTAAATCCAGAAGATGATCTGCCGATAAATTTAACGCTTCACAAATATTTTTGAACGTATCAATTGATACACCTTTCTTTCCAGCTTCAATATCATAGCAAAAACGCGGTGTAATATTTGCCCGCTCGGAAAACTGTTCTCTGGTATATCCAAGATCTTCTCTGGCTTTTCGGATACGTTCTCCCATAATATACAGATCTAACATAACCCTTCCTCGCTTCATGTTAAAATACCTTTTTATCATAAAATGACAGGCAAACTGTCTCTTTACATTTTATCAATTTCTGAAATCTTTATACATGAGCTTTTAGAAGTTATCTTTTGAACTGACTGTTCTTTTTAATTGACTCTTGACAATCTGGTGTAAAAAGTGGTACGGTTGTAGCGAAATATTTCTACAAACAAAAATTATGATTAAGAAGTGGTGAGGTATTGTATTATGCAGGAAATGAAACCGATCAAAGAAGGTAAAGTACGCGAGATTTACGACAACGGAAACAGTCTGATCATGGTAGCTACGGATCGTATCAGTTGCTTTGATGTTATCCTTAACAATGTTGTATCAAAAAAGGGTACCGTACTCACACAGATGTCAAAGTTCTGGTTTGAAATGACAGAAGATATTTTGCCAAATCATATGATATCTACCGATGTAAAAGATATGCCGGAATATTTCCAGCAGGAGAAATTCGATGGAAACAGTATGATGTGCCGAAAACTTAATATGCTTCCGCTGGAATGTATCGTACGCGGTTACATTACCGGAAGCGGATGGGAAAGTTACAAAAAAACCGGAAAAGTATGTGGCATTGAATTGCCAGAAGGATTAGAAGAATCTGACAAACTGCCGGAACCGATTTATACACCATCCACAAAGCCGAGATCGCGATCACGATGAAAACATCTCCTTCGAACAGAGTATTGAACATCTGGAAAAATATTATCCTGGAAAAGGAAAAGAATATGCTGAAAAGCTTCGCGATTATACTATTGCATTATATAAGAAATGTGCAGAATATGCATTGGAAAAGGGTATCATCATTGCAGATACCAAGTTTGAGTTTGGACTGGATGAAAATGGAATCATTACCATTGGCGATGAAATGCTGACTCCGGACAGTTCCCGTTTCTGGCCTGCAGACGGATATGAGGCAGGACATGGACAGCCATCCTTTGACAAACAGTTTGCCCGTGACTGGTTAAAGCAGAATCCGGATAACGACTGGACACTTCCTCAGGAGATCGTAGATAAAACCATTGAAAAATATCTGCAGGGCTACGAAATGCTGACTGGAAAGAAACTTGTATAAAATTCCGCATAAATGCATAGAAGATAAAGTACAAAACTCTGCAGGG
>ENA-OQCX01000535-OQCX01000535.1-human-gut-metagenome-genome-assembly--contig:-NODE-535-length-19632-cov-4.503871_pt1 | contig 19632 bp, 22 predicted proteins | sample MGYA00242762_ERZ504587 | MGnify/ENA primary metagenome ERZ504587 (study PRJEB26092, sample SAMD00036337) | human gut metagenome | host: Homo sapiens | study: EMG produced TPA metagenomics assembly of... | reverse complement strand
CGATGCAGATGAGGATTAAGAAACTGGGTGCGCTGCTGGTATCGGCGGCACTGTGCGCTGGCATGGCGGCTCCCGCTTTCGCCTTTGAGGCGAAGCTGCCCCCGTGGAGCAGCCGGTTCTGCCGGAAGTGGTGGAGGAAGATGTTGTCACCGTCACGGACGAAACCTCTGGTGCCCTGACCCCGGAGGCAATCTGACGCTGGTAGACGACTATCACACCGACTATTCCGATGGCAGCGGACAGCAGTTCATTACGCTGGTGTCGAAGTCGGGTGCGACTTTCTATCTGGTGATTGACCGCAACGCCAAAGGGCAGCAGACCGTCCACTTTATGAACCTTGTGGACGAAGCTGATCTTCTGGCTTTGATGGAGGAAGATGCTGCCGATGCTTATACCGCTGAAAAGGAAGCGGCGGCGCAGGCTGAACAGGATAAGCTGAAAGCCGAGGAGGAAGCGAAAAAAGCCGCCGAAGAAGCGGCGGCATCCGGCGAGGAACAGCCCAAGGAAAACAAGGTCACAAAGATCGCATCCGGCTTTCTGGGCGTAGTCGTGCTGATTGCGCTGGCGGCAGGCGGCGGCTTCTATGCTTTCACAAAGCAGAAGCAGAAAAAGCAGGCAGAAAAAGAAGCCCTTGACCCCGATGCAAACTACACCGAGGACAAGGGCGACTTTGAAATTCCTGTGGAGGATGAACCGGAGGAAACCAGTGAGGAGAACAACACAGAAGTATAATTTTATTGGCGGCGTTTGCCGCCTTACATATACATCCGACAGGCTGTTTAGTTGTTTTCGTTACTCACACAACGGTATACGGCAATGATGTTGGGCTTTTCTCCGACTATTTTCACATCATACTTTTCAGGGAAGTTCTTGAGGAAAAGGCTCAACTTTTGGAAACCATAAGTTCGGCTATCAAAATCTGGCTTTGCTCTTCTTAAGAACAGTCCTACCTTTGCTACATTGACCCACCCATCCTCGTCTTGGAAGGTATCATAGGCTTTTTCCAGTAAAGCATGAATTTCGTTTAGATCATTTTTCTTTTCGGAGTTTTCTTCAGCGGGAGCAGAACTAGCAATTGGAGTTGAATCAGTTTTCTGTACATCTTCCTTGAGCTGCTTTGTAGATTCTTCTTTTTCGTTGTTGGGCGATATAGACACTTCTGCTTTTTCTTTTTGGGGAGAACTAACAGTATCTTGTGCATCGCTTTGGGAAGAACTAGCAGCATCTTGTGCATCACTTTGGAAAGAACTAACAGCATCGTGTGCATCGTTCCCTTCAACCGAAGAAGAGCAGTTTTCCAAGAAGAGAAATTCATCGCAGGCATTCCGGAAAGCAACAGGGGTTTTTTGCTCACCAACGCCCATAACATAAACCCCTGCTTCGCGCAATTTTATTGCCAACGGAGTATAGTCACTGTCGCTTGAAACAATAACAAACGCATCATAAAGGTTTGTATACAAAAGTTCTATGGTATCAATTACCAGTGCCATGTCTGTTGCGTTTTTGCCCGAAACATAGTCGAATTGCTGCTCAGCTTTAATCGCCAACCGCTTGATGATTTCACCCCAGTTTTTTAACGTTGGTTTATGCCAGTTGCCATAAGCACGCTTTACCACAATTCTGCCGCGTGTTGAGATTTCATGAAACACATCTTCCAATTTTGAAATCTGGGTATTATCGGCATCAATCACCACGGCGATTTTTTGAAGTTCCTGCATTGAAATTCACCCCTCCTGTTACCTTTTATAATCATTATATCGCGCACTATATGAAAATTCAACTCAAATATTCATTATAAAAAAGATTGGAGGAATGTTAATTGTCCTATGCTTAGTAATTGCGGAAAAGCCTTCAGTCGCACAGGCTTACGCAAAGGTTCTCGGTGCGACAAACAGAAATGACGGTTATCTGGAGGGCAACGGCTATCTGGTGAGCTGGTGCATTGGTCATCTGGTGGAACTTGCCCCGCCCAATGTCTACGATGAAAAGTACGTCAAGTGGAGCATCGCAGATTTGCCTATATTACCGCAGAAGTGGCAGTATCTGGTGTCTTCCAGCACCAAAAAGCAGTTTGGCATCCTGCAAAAACTGCTGCACCGCCCGGATGTGGACAGCGTGATCTGTGCTACGGATTCCGGCCGGGAGGGAGAACTGATTTTCCGCTTGGTGTACCAGCAAGCAGGCTGCAAAAAGCCCTTTTCACGCCTGTGGCTGTCCAGCATGGAAGAAAACGCTATCCGCGAGGCTTTCAGAAACTCAAACCGTCAACTGAATACGATGCGCTGTACAATGCAGCACTCTGCCGGGAACGTGCCGACTGGATGGTCGGTATCAATGCGTCTCGGCTTTTTTCATGTCTGTACAACCAACCCTTGGCGGTGGGGCGTGTTATGACACCCGTGCTGGCTATGACGGTAATGCGGGAAGCCGCCATTGCTGCCTTTACCCCGGAAAAATTCTACACGGTGGCTCTGACCCTTGCAGACGGCAGCACCGCATGCAGCAAACGATTTGCACAGAAAGCGGATGCCGAACTGCTGCTTTCCAAATGCCGAAAGGAGGGGCGTGTCACGGTACAGAAGATGGAATGCAAGGAGAAATCCGAAAAACCACCGCTGCTCTATGGCCTTACTGCATTGCAGCGGGATGCAAACCGTCTGCTGGGATTTACGGCGCAGCAGACCTTGGATTATGCCCAAAGTCTTTACGAAAAACGGCTCATCACTTATCCCCGCACGGACAGCCGATTTTTGACGGAGGATATGGCGGCATCCCTTCCGGGGCTGGTGACGGACACGGGCAGGGCGTTTGCCGTGGAGGAGCCGATTCCCATCCATGTGCAACAGGTCATCAACGGCAGCAAAGTCACCGACCACCATGCGCTGCTGCCCACGAAAAGCATGGCAAAAGCAGACCTTGCCGCCTCCCTGTCGGGGAGCGGAATATCCTGCGGCTGATTGCCGCACAGCTGCTCTGCGCCGTGGGTGAACCTTACTGCTATGCAGAAACCACCTTGACTACCATCTGCGCAGGCGAAAAATTTACCGCAAAAGGCAAAGTTGTGCTGTCCGAGGGATGGAAAGCCATGGAGCGGAAAATGCTGGGCGAGCAGAAAGAGACCTCTGTTCTGCCGGATGTGCAGGAGCAGAGCCAGTGCAGCGTTGTCGGTGCCGAACTGAAGGAAGGCCAAACGTCCCCGCCGAAGCATTTCACCGAGGACCTTCTACTTCATGCAATGGAAAACGCCAGTGCAGACAGTCTGCCGCAGGGCGTGGAGCGTCAGGGCATCGGCACTCCGGCTACCAGAGCGGCTACTATCGAAAAGCTGGTGCAGAAGGGCTTTCTGGAACGGAAAGGCACCAAGAAAACCAAGGTGCTGCTGCCCACCGACAAGGGCAAAGCCCTCATCACCGTGATGCCCGAAGAAATCCAATCCCCGGAAATGACCGCCGATTGGGAAACAAAACTGCTGCAAATCGAGCGCAGCGAAATGGAGCCGGAAACTTTTATGACTGAAATCAAAGAGATGATTTCCTCGCTGGTAACGACCACCGAGGCTGCGAAAGGAGCGAATGCGCTTATGAAAAACAAAATCATTGGTGTCTGTCCGAACTGTGGGAAGCCTGTCGTGGAGCGTGAAAAGGGCTGGTTCTGCGAGAACCGGGAGTGCCGTTTCGTGCTGTGGAAGGACAATGCGTTCTTTAAGCGTCTGGGCAAGCGGCTGGACGCTCATGTGGCGGACAAGCTGCTGCGGGATGGTCGGGTCCGCCTGAAGGACTGCAAGAGTGCCAAGGGCAAGACCTACAATGCTACCGTGCTGCTGTCCTGTGAAGCGGATGGCCGCAGCAAGTTTTCGCTGGAATTTGAGGGTGGGTGCTGATGAAAGATGATGCCGTAATAAAGGACAACGAGGCGGTCTACCTCCTCAACGAGCAGACGTATCTGCATCTGCGGGAGAATCTCGCAGGTGTCGGGTACGAGGTCTTTGACAAAAACAGCCCGCTACCGGTGGAGGAAGCAGATTCCACGGGAAGCTCTGGGCAACACCCAGCGGCGCATCGAGACCGCCCGTGCGTACTATCTGGCAGAGCATCAGGACGAACCTGTGGGGAAGATCCAGAACGTTGCCGTTACCACATTGGAGAAGTTTCGCTCCGGGGTTCGCAAGCGCCGGAATCTGGCTCCACGTTCTTTGCCGGACAATGATGTGCGGTTCATCGACCCGATGTACAACGAGCTGTTCCGGGTGCCGGACGGCGGTGTTGTGCAGATGACCTACCGGATGGGCACCAGCGTTCCGAGGTGGTCGAGTATCTCGATGACTACCACATGAAGATCGGGTCCTCGGTGCGGCACATCTGCGAATTTGCAGAGCGCATGGCGCGCAGTCATGCCATCGTGGAGCCGGAGCCGCTGACGCAGCAGAACTGCCGAGCATGGAATCTGGAATACGATTATTATCTCACCGTGCAGGCGAACGGCGGCGCATGGGAGTATGCACTCTATCAGGGCGACTGCTGCCTGTTGGAGCGTGGGAAAATTGATGCGCCTGACTGATGATCGAAGAAGTGCGGGACGAAATTCTGTACACCCACAACCTACGGAACAAGGACTGCATCCCGCTCACGCAAGAGGAGTTTGCACAAAAGCTCGCAGACCGAAGCGAGATTCAGTCATACCGCATGAAGCAATTCCAGCAAAGCGGCCACGACTGTTATCTGGTCATGCAGCTGCAACAGGATGCAGACCCGGCGCTCCGCTTCGCGTCTATGCGCTATCTGAATAAGCAAAACACAGCTCCGTCCGTTGAGAATTACGAGATCCTGTACCGGGGCAATCTCCCGGATGGAAAGCGCAGCGTTCCGCAAGCGGAGCTGCTGGAACAACTGTACCAGAAATTCAACTTCGCCCGCTCGATGGATTACCATGGGCACAGCCTGTCGGTCAGCGATGTGATCATGCTGAATCAGGATGGGAAAATCTCGGCGCACTATGTGGACAGCATCGGCTTCAAGGAACTGCCGGGGTTTCTGGATAAAAAGCCGGAACGTCCTTCGGTGCTGATGAATCTCAAGGAAAAGTGCGATGCCCCGGAGTGCAACCCAACTGGATGCCGGAAAGTGAGGGATGTGCATGAACTTTAATCACGAGGAACTCATGCTGATGATGCTCTACAACACCGGCACCGGCTGGGGCTTATCCATGAACTGCGGCTCATGCAGTGCTACCTGATGCCCGACGAAACTGCTGCGGGAGTTGTCGGAGGGTGTTATCGAAAAGCTGAAACTGCTGACCGATGCGGAGTTTGTCGAACTGGAATTTCCCCCGGACTGATCTTTGCCGCCTGCGGGCGGCGTACATAAAGTATTTTGTTCTTCCAAAAGATATGCTATAATCAAATTAGACAAAATTCCTCTCTTCAAGCGATTTCTCCGCAATTTTCCTGTAGCTCTGCTCGTATCAAAAATAAGGGACCGACTTTTAATTGTCAGAACGGAGGAACCATTATGGCAATCTTTGAAAAGACCATCCGAAACAAAAACTTTGACAAGCTGCTTCGGAAGCTGGAAAATGAAATCCCGGACAGCAGTTGGTCGGCAGATTTAGAGGCAGGCAGTGATTTCAAAGAGGCGATGCCCGGTGCAGTGTCCGTGTATTTGAACGGTACAGCATGATGGGCGGCAACCGCCTGAGTCTGACACTGACCCTGTTTCAGAATGCGGACAGTCCGATTCGGCTGTCTGCCATCACCGCAGGAGGCAGTCAAGCGGTGTTCTTCAAGGTGAACACCCTCGGAGAAGAATCTTTTCTGGATGATGTAAAGGACCTGCTGGAAGAAATTTTGGAGGAGTGAAATGTTTTACGCTGGATTTGATATGCTGTTCAGCATTCTGTTTCCCATCCTGTTCCTTGTGGTTTTGGGTATGATCCTATACACCATCATCGGAAATATCAGCACATGGAATAAAAACAACCATTCGCCGCGGCTGACTGTTCCGGCAACGGTTGTGGCAAAGCGAACGGAAGTTTCTCGCCACCATACAGACGATACGATGGCGCATACGTTCACGACCTATTATGTGACCTTTCAGGTAGAGAGCGGCGACCGCATGGAGCTTACCGTAAGTGGTTCGGACTACGGAATGCTTGTGGAGGGCGACATTGGAAAGCTGAGTTTTCAGGTACCCGCTATCTTGGGTTCGAGCGGAACTAAGCGTTCTCCTACATTATATAGTAAGGAGTACTGTACGGACAGCTACGTTATCACCAAAACATTTGTAAATAATCGGCAGCATTTTTTGAACCAGCTTCTGAACGAAGAAACGTAATGCCGGGAAAGGACATTCCATATGAATGATTCTACGTTGAAAGAGCTTTGGCAGCAGGTCGCTGAAAAGAAAAGCTGCGAAGCAAAGCAGAAAGAACTGACCGCCCAGAGAGATACGCTTGCTGACCGCCTGAAAAAGCTGGAAAAATCCAAGCTGGCAGAGCAGGCTGATGTGGACCGTCTGGAGGGACACAGCCTTGCCGCATTTTTCTATCAGGTCATCGGAAAGATGGATGAAAAGCTGGACAAAGAACGGCAGGAAGCCTATGCAGCCCGTGTCAAGTACGATGCGGCTCTCCATGACCTTTCTTCCGTTGATGCTGATTTAGCACAAATTCAAAATAGGTTGGCACGGCTGTCCGATTGCGAAAGGCAGTATCAAGCTGCTCTTTCCGAAAAAATCAAAAGCATCAAAGCATCTGCCCACCCTGCCGCACAGCTGGTTGCGGAAAGTGAAAGCCGCATTGCCGCACTGAAAGTCCAAAAACGGGAGCTGCTGGAGGCCATCAACGCCGGAAAGACTGCCTTGCACACGGTCAATGAAGTTCTGGAAACGCTGGATAATGCCGAGGGCTGGAGTACATGGGACGTAATGGGCGGCGGTTTGATGGCTGATCTTGCCAAGTATGAGGAACTGGACAATGCACAGGAGCAGGTGGAACAGCTTCAAGTGGAACTGCGGCGGTTCAAAACTGAGCTTGCCGATGTTGAGATCACCGCAGACCTTCAGGTTGCGGTAGACAGTTTTTTGAAATTCGCAGATTTCTTCTTTGATGGCCTCTTTGCAGACTGGGCAGTTCTGGATCACATCAATCAGGCGCAGAGCAGAGTGGAAAACACCAAGAGCCAAATCAAGCGAGTCCTTGCACTTCTGAAAAAGATGCGCGAAGATGTTGATGTCCAAATCGCTGATGAAAAAGAGAAGCAGGAGCAGCTTGCAGTGGAAACTGAGCTGTAGGGTTGGAGTGTTCGCTTATGTAATATGCTCAATTCGACAACTCGGAATTTGACAAAGGAACGTGACCATATGAAAAACAACAGCCCGCAAAAGCACGCTTTCATTTCTTGTCTCATCTTGGTAACAGGAATATTGCTCGTGGTAATAGGCGCAATGACAACAAAGGAGTACAAAATCAACCTGTGCCTGTTAATCGGTGCAATAGTTGTTATTGGCGGCATTGTATATCATCTCATTATGATGAAATGTCCTTATTGTGGCTGCTCGCTTGTTGGTTATAGACCAATCCCTAAAGAGTGCCCAAAGTGTCATAAAAAGTTTGAATAATAATCGATCTTTATTACATCCCTTGCGGGCAACCCCAAAACGGTTGCCCGCTATTTTTATACCCTAAAATCTGAAGAAGGAGCCAAAATGCCAAGCAAAACCGAAGAATACCTCGCCCTTGCCCAGCGCACGGCGAACGGCTTGACCCGGTATTGGGAAAGCTGGACGGACTACCTGACCACCGCATCCCGGCTGTACAAGTACCCATTTCCGGACCAGCTGATGATCTACGCCCAGCGCCCGGATGCCACTGCCTGCGCCGACTTTGACATCTGGAACAACAGGATGAACCGTTATGTGCGCCGGGGTGCCAAGGGCATCGCTCTGCTGGACGAATCCAGCGGATTTCCCCGACTACACTACGTCTTTGACGTAAGCGACACCGGGGTGCGCCGCAATTCCCGTGACCCGGAGGTGTGGCAGCTCGGTCCCGATTTGGTGCAGCCGGTTTCGGAAATGTTGAGCAAGACCTACGGCATCAGCGGAGAGCGTGTCAGCCAGCAGCTTGCGGATGTTGCCGGGAAACTGGTGGCAGATTACTGGGACAACAACGGCGGGGACATCCGCGCCATCGTTGACGGTTCGCTGTTGATGGATTATGATGAAGCCGGGGTGGAGATGCAGTTCAAGTCCGCCGCCGCCATCAGCGTCACCTACACGCTGCTGGAACGCTGTGGATTCGAGCCTGCCGGGTGGTTCGACAAGGACGATTTTCAGGAGATCTACAATTTTTCCACCCCGGATAGTGTCTACGCCCTCGGCGCAGCCGTCAGCGACATGAGCCGGGAGGTGCTGCGTAACATCGAGCGCACCGTAAAAACAACCATTCGCCGCCGCAATGCAGAAAGGAGCCAATATGAATACGAACAGCAGGAACGTGACTTACTCGACCGTCGGGGACTACCAGCTCCCGAACCTAACCCTGAACCAGCCCCGGAAGCCGCTGGGCAAGTACGGCAGCTGCGCCGGACGTACCTGATGCAGTATCGCCCGGTACTGTACAATTCGATGCTCCTGAACGGGACGCTGTACCCGCATCTGATGGAACTGGAGCAGACGGCAGAGAGCCGGATGCAGCAGACCATGGAGCAGCTTCTGAAGCAGGACCCAGCCCCGGACAAAGCGCAGAACCAACTGATGTGGGTGCAGCACATGAACAGTCTGAAAGCGCAGGCAGAGGAACTGGTGATGACGGAGCTGATCTACAGCTAAGTTTTCTGGATGCGAACATCCCCACCGAAGCCCAGCAAATTGAGAAGATCGACCAAGCGGAGAGCGAAAAAACGCCCTCCGCTTTTGTTTTGTCGCAGGCTGAAATTGAGAACGAGCTGCGGCGGCATGGTTCAGGGTTTACAGGCGGCAAACAGCGCATTATTGCGCTGTACCAGACCCAGCCTGACCGCAAACTCTGTGCCAAAGCACTGGCAAAGGAGTACGGCATCGGTGGGCACTCCCACGATTATCTGGATGGCAGTCGAGGCTTCGTCAACCACGACTGGAAGGGTCTGGAATTTGTTCATTATCCCGACCACCAGAAAATCACCCTGAAATGGGCGCAGGTGGAAAAGTATATCGACCTTATGATTCAGTCCGACCGCTATCTGACAGATGAGGAAAAGGAACAGCGTGCTACCAGACAGGAAGCATCCAACTACAATGTCGGGGATGAAGTTGTGGTAGACCTGCCCACCAGAACGATTGAAGGTACCATCGGCTATGTTGGCGAAACCGATGTGCGCATCGACACCAGTGCGCACGGGCAGTCTTGGGACAATGAGGTTATTAACAAGCAGCAGTTTGAGCAGGGGCTGCGACAGAGTGCGACTGCTCAGCGTGTGGATAAAATGCTGGCGCAGGCAGAAGCCATCGCCAAGGAATCCGAAGTGCCTGAATACGAACGTTTCTCTGTCCGAAAAGTCGTTGACGGTAAAATGCCGCTTTTTGCTATCTGGGATGATCTTTATGATGACTACTATGAAACCAATCACGCCGTTCCACAGTTTTCTAACGAGAAGCAGGCAGAATCTTATCTGGAAAATCTGAAAAAAGAAGTTGCAGACAGAGAAGCCGCCGAGTGGCTCAAAGTCGAACACGCAAAATTTTTAGCAGACAAGGACGAGCCGGAGCCGTCTGACGAAGAACTGGACGAACTGCCCATCTCTGCTGTAATGGACGGAGAGGTGCAGACCTTCCCGGATGCCGCTGCCTTGGATGAAGCCTTGAACGCTGCGCCTGCCGGGAACTTCCGCATCACAGACGACCATTTGGGCGAGGGCGGTGCAAAGCAGAAATATGCCCGGAACATCGAAGCCATCCGAACTCTGTTTCGTTTGGAGGAGGAGCACCGGGGTGCCACCGCCGAGGAACAGCAGGTGCTTTCACAGTATGTGGGCTGGGGCGGTCTGGCAGACGCTTTTGACCCCGGCAAAGATAGTTGGGCAAAGGAATACGCCGAACTGAAAGGGCTGCTCTCCGAGGACGAGTATGCCGCCGCCCGTTCCAGCACCCTGAACGCCCACTACACCAGCCCCACCGTGATCCGTGGTATCTACGATGCGGTGGAGCGCATGGGTTTCCGCAGCGGTAACATTCTGGAACCTAGTATGGGCGTGGGCAACTTCTTCGGTATGCTGCCGGACACCATGCAGGACAGCCGTCTGTACGGCGTAGAGCTGGATTCCATCACCGGGCGCATCGCCAAAAAGCTGTACCCGCAGGCCGACATTACCGTGGCGGGCTTTGAGACCACAGACCGCCGTGATTTCTACGATCTGGCGGTGGGCAACGTGCCCTTCGGCAACTACAAGGTCAACGACAAGGCGTACAACAAGTTGGGATTCAGCATCCACAACTACTTTTTCGCCAAGGCCATTGACCAAGTGCGTCCGGGCGGCGTGGTGGCGTTCGTCACCAGCCGCTACACCATGGATAGCAAGGACAGCACCGCCCGCAAGCACATGGCAGAGCGTGCTGACCTGTTGGGAGCTATCCGTCTGCCGAATAATGCGTTCAAGGCAAACGCAGGCACGGATGTTGTGAGTGACATTATCTTTTTGCAGAAGCGTGACCGCCCTGCGGACATCGAACCTGCATGGGTGCAGCTTGGCAAGACCGAGGACGCTTTGCCATCAACCAGTATTTCGTGGACCACCCGGAGATGATTCTGGGCGAACTGACCACCGAAAGCACCCAATACGGACGGGAGGAACTGACGGTTGCCCCCATCGAGGGCGCAGTGCTGGCCGACCAGCTTGCCGAAGCGGTACAGCATATTGAGGGCCAGTATGTTGAAGTCGAGGTGGAAACACCAGATGTTGCGGATGCAGAAGTCGAGCGCAAGACGCTCCCCGCTGACCCAGATGTAAAGAATTTCTCCTATGCCGTGGTGGACGGTGAGGTGTACTACCGAGAAAATTCGATTATGACGCAGGTGGAGTTGTCCGATAATGCCAAAGGCCGTGTAGCTGGTATGGTGGAGTTGCGGCAAATCGTCAACGAACTGATTGACCAGCAGTTGGACTTCCCGGACGAGGATATTAAGGCATCGCAAGCAAAATTGAACGCCGCCTACGATGCCTTTACCGCAAAATACGGGCTGATCAACGACAAGAAAAATGCCCGCCTGTTCGATGATGACAGTTCCTACTATCTGCTCTGCTCTTTGGAAAATCTCGATGAGAATAAACAGCTCAAAAGCAAGGCGGATATGTTCACCAAGCGAACGATTCGCCCGGAGCGCACCGTCACCAGCGTGGACACCCCCAGCGAAGCACTGGCAGTGTCCATTGGAGAACATGGCCGTGTTGATCTGCCTATATGGCGGAACTTCTCGGCTCTCCCGGCGATTATGAGCGTATTACCACAGAGCTGCAAGGCGTGATTTTCAAAGACCCTTCTGCGGATGCAGATGAGCCGGAAGCAGGCTGGCAGACTGCGGACGAGTATCTTTCCGGCAATGTGCGGAATAAACTGCGCATGGCTCAGCTTGCCGCTGAAAGCCACCCGGAGTTCAAGATCAATGTGGAGGCTTTGACCAAAGCGCAGCCGAAGGACCTTGAAGCATCAGAAATCGACATCCGACTGGGTGCCACATGGCTGAATCCCGCCATTGTGCAGCAGTTTATGATGGAGACTTTTCAGCCGCCCTACCGCATCCGCTATAACAACCTGATCCAAGTCCGCTACTCTCCATTTACGTCCGAATGGCGCATCGGCAACAAATCTGCCGCCGGAATGTATGATATCATGTCCACCGAAACCTACGGCACCCACCGGGCCAACGCCTACAAGATTTTGGAGGACACCTTGAATTTGCGGGACTGCCGCATTTATGATACCATTGAGGAGGATGGTAAAGAGCGGCGTGTCCTGAACCAGAAGGAGACGATGCTTGCCCAGCAGAAGCAGCAGGCCATCAAGGATACCTTTGCAGGCTGGGTTTGGCAAGACCCGCAGCGGCGGAATCTGCTGGTGAAGCAGTATAACGAGTTGTTCAATAGTACCCGGCCCCGCGAGTATGACGGAAGCCATATCCATTTTGTCGGTATGAACCCGGAGATCAATCTGCAGGAACATCAGCGCAATGCAGTTGCTCATGTGCTTTATGGTGGGAACACCCTGCTCGCCCACGAGGTGGGTGCCGGCAAAAGTTTTGAGATGGCAGCTTCGGCAATGGAATCTAAGCGTTTGGGCCTGTGTCAGAAAAGCCTGTTCGTGGTACCCAACCATCTGACCGAGCAGTGGGCCAGCGAGTTCCTGCGGCTATACCCCAATGCAAAGCTGCTCGTTACCAGCAAGAAAGACTTTGAACCCGCCAATCGAAAGCGTTTTTGCGCCCGCATCGCAACCGGCGACTACGATGCCGTCATTATCGGCCACTCGCAGTTTGAGAAAATCCCTCTTTCTGCGGAACGGCAGGCACGGATCATCGAAGATCAGATCGAGGAAATCGAAAAAGCCATTGCAGAGGCCAAAGAACAGTCCGGTGAGCATTTTACCGTGAAACAGATGGAAAAGACACGGAAAACACTGGAGGTGAAACTGAAAAAGCTACAGTCCACCGACCGCAAGGATGATGTGGTCACATTTGAACAATTAGGCGTAGATAGGTTATTTGTGGACGAGAGCCAGAACTACAAGAACCTATATCTTTACACCAAGATGCGCAATGTTGCTGGCCTTTCTACCTCCGAAGCACAGAAGTCCAGCGATATGTTCGGCAAGTGTCGTTATCTGGATGAAGTGACTGGCGGGCGCGGCGTGATTTTCGCAACGGGAACGCCCATCAGCAACTCCATGACGGAAATGTACACACTGATGCGCTATTTGCAGTACAGCACTCTCCAGCAGAAACAACTGACCCACTTTGATGCATGGCTTCTACGTTTGGCGAGACCACCACGGCCATTGAGCTTGCGCCGGAAGGAACCGGCTACCGTGCGCGCACACGTTTTGCCAAGTTCTTTAATCTGCCGGAGCTGATGAATATGTTCAAGGAGGCAGCGGACATCAAGACTTCCGACCAGTTGCATCTGCCTGTTCCGGAAGCCAAGTTTGAAACTGTCGTGGTCAAACCCTCGGAAATCCAGCAGGACATGGTGAAATCCCTGAGCGAACGTGCTGCTGAGGTGCATAGCGGTGCGGTTGACCCCTCGGTGGACAATATGCTGAAGATCACCTCGGACGGACGTAAAACCGGCCTTGACCAGCGGCTGATGAATCCGCTCACCCCGGATGACCCGGACAGCAAGCTGAATGCCTGCGTCGACAATGTTCTGCGTATCTGGAACGAAACCAAAGAGGATAATCTGACGCAGCTGATTTTCTGCGATATGTCCACGCCCAAGGGAGACGGCTCGTTCAATGTCTACGATGATATTCGCACAAAGCTGCTTGCCGCCGGGGTGCCGGAATCGGAGGTCGAGTTCATCCACAACGCTGATACTGAAGGTAAGAAAGCGGATTTGTTCTCCAAAGTCCGCAGCGGCAAGGTGCGTGTCCTGCTGGGCAGCACTGCAAAGATGGGCGCAGGCACCAATGTCCAGACCCTGCTGGTGGCCGTGCATCATCTGGATGTAGGCTGGCGACCGTCCGATATGACCCAACGCAACGGCCGAATCATCCGTCAGGGCAACAAAAACAAACAAGTTTACGTCTATAATTACGTCACGGAGGGGACATTCGACGCCTACCTCTGGCAAACGCTGGAAAACAAGCAGAAGTTTATTTCGCAGATCATGACGAGCAAATCTCCGATGCGCTCCTGTGATGATGTGGATGAGCAGGCTCTTTCGTATGCCGAGGTCAAGGCCCTATGCGCAGGCGACCCGCGCATCCGGGAAAAGATGGATCTGGATGTGCAGGTAGCAAAGCTCAAGGTGCTGCGCTCGGATTACCAGAACCAGAAATATCGTCTGGAAGATAAGCTGCTCAAGCATTACCCGGAGGAAATTCAGAAAGCGAAGAACCGTATTGCGGCTCTGAAAAACGATGCCCAAATCGCAGACGCACACCCGCAGGATAAGGAGAACTTCTGCGGCATGACGATCAAGGGCATGGTGTTCGATGAGAAAAAAGCCGCTGGTGAGCGGCTGATGCTCGCCTGCAAGGAGATGCCGAATGCGGATATGATGCTGCTGGGCACCTATCGCGGCTTTGAGCTGAACATTCGCTTTGACAGTTTCAAGAATGAGCATCAAATCGTTCTCCGCGGCGAGCTGAGTTATCCGGTACCGCTGGGCGATGACCCTCGCGGCAACATCGTCCGTCTGGACAATGCCATCGGCAATTTTGCCGACCGCATTGCCGATGCTGATGCCGCACTGGATTCTCTGGAACAGCAGAAGCAGGCCGCAGAGGTTGAAATCGCCAAGCCGTTTGCGCAGGAGGAAGAACTGCAAACCAAATCTGCCCGCCTTGCAGAATTGGATGCGCTGTTGAACATGGAGCATCAGCCAGCCGGACAGAACCCGAAGCGGAAGAAAAGCCGGATGCCCGCCCCTCTGTGCTGGCAGCTCTGGAAGAAAAGGCTGATAAAGTGGAGCCTGTCCGACCATTCAAATCTTACTTGGATAAGGATGGTGATGCCCGGTGACGGAGCACCGTGACCAGCAGATCCATTTTCGTGTCAGCAAAGTCGAACTGGAACGCATTCGTCAGAAGATGGAAAGTTGCGGTATTTTGAGCATTGGCTCTTATCTGCGAAAAATGGCTCTGGATGGTTACTGCCTGAATCTTGATTTACCACAGCTGCGTCGGATGGCGTACCTTCTTCAGAATTGCAGCAACAACCTGAATCAGGTGGCGAAACGGGCCAGTGAAAGCGGGCAGCTCTATGCCGCCGATTTAGAGGACTTGCGTAGTCGGTTGGATGAGCTGATAGCTATTGGCAAGCAACTTCTCGCCAAACTCACCGAACTCTAAAAAATTTCCCGCAGTAGGAGGCTGCGGGTTTACATAACGGTTGACACCCTTGCAAGGCAAGGGGCGATACCTTTATAATAGGGGCGAAAAAGAAAGGCTGGTGTTTGATATGAGGTTTTTATTCAAGATGATGCTTGCCCCGATCTCTCTGTTCGTGGCTTTTCTGGCTCTGATGGCAAAGTGGCTGCTTACTCTGTCCAGCTATGTTGTCGCGCCGTTGATGCTGTATATCTTTGGCTGCGGCATCTACACCGTCTACCGCCAGACTTGGGATCAATTTCTGATTCTGCTGGTTGCCGAATTTCTCTGCTTTGTCCTTTTTGTCGGCGCAACTGCAATGGTGGAGGGCGTTGAGAAATTCAGCGGTTGGCTCCGGGACCTGATTTGATTTTGAATCTTCTTGCCGCCTTCGGGCGGCTTTTTCATTTAGGAGGTGATCTGCTCTGGCTGCTACTCGTCTGATCGCACTGCATCAGCACAAAGGAAAATCTATCGCCGCCTGCCTGAAAGACCGCACTGATTATGCGCAGAATCCCGACAAGACTGAAAAAGGCGAACTTGTCAGCAGCTATCAATGCAGCCCGCTTACTGTGGACGAGGAGTTCATGCTCACAAAAAAGCTGTACGAGCAGGCCACCGGGCGCAGCCAAAAAAGTAACATTATCGCCTATCAGATACGGCAATCTTTCCGACCTGGTGAAATTACGGCTGAAGAAGCAAACCGCATCGGTTATGAGTTGGCCTCCCGGTTTCTGAAAGGCAAACACGCTTTTATCGTTGCAACGCATACCGATCGGGAACACATTCACAATCACATTATCTATAACTCGACCACTCTGGACGGCACAAGAAAATTCCGGGATTTTTTCTTTTCCGGTCTGGCAGTGCAGCGGTTGAGCGACCTGATTTGTCTGGAGCATCAGCTGTCAGTCATTGAAAAGAAGCCTTACCGGGAACGGCAGAAGCGCATCACTTACCCACCAAAGGAGAGCAACCGCGACCGGCTGTGCAGTGTAATCGACGAGATTTTGCAGCAGAAGCCCACCGACTACGAAGATTTTCTGCAAAAGCTGGAACAGCAGGGCTATGAAATCAAACGCGGCAAATACACTTCCGTTAAAGGCGCACGGCAGAAACGCTTTATCCGGTTAAAGACACTGGGTGCCGGGTACAGCGAGGATGAAATCAAAGCAGTCATTGCCGGAAAAGCCGAACACCGCCCACATCAGAAGCAACCTCCCAAAGAGCAGCCGTTCCAGTTGCTGGTTGACATTCAAGCAAAACTTGCCGAGGGCAAAGGTGGCGGCTACGAACGCTGGGCGAAGAAGTACAACTTGAAAGAGATGTCCAAAACGCTGATTTTTTTGCAGGAGCAGAAAATCGGCAGTGCGGATGACCTGAAAGAGCGTGCTGATGCTGCACTTTCTCGCTATCACAAACTGGGCGATTCCATCAAGGCCGCCGAGAAGCGTATGGCAGAAATCGCCGTCCTCCGGGCGCACATCGTCAACTATGCCAAGACCCGGCCTGTATACGATGCTTACCGCAAATCCGGGTACAGCTCCAAATTTTTGGAAGCGCACCGGGAAGAAGTCACGCTGCATAAGACGGCGAAAGCCGCTTTCAATGAATCCGGCCTGAAAAAGCTGCCCAAAGTGAAAGACCTGAATGCAGAGTATTCGGCTTTGCTCACCAAGAAAAAAGCACTCTACCCAGAGTACCGAAAGACACGGGATGAGATGCAGGAAATCGTAAAAGCACAGAAGAATGTGGAACTGTTCTTTGCGGAGGAAAAGGACTCCAAGCAAGTCGAGCAGATCCGATAAAACAGTCCCTGAGAACTTTGCCGCTTATCCGGCAGGGTTCTCAGGGTCTTTTTTGCTTATTGCTCAGTCTGTACTTGGAACGGCTTTTCCGGCAGTTTCAATTTGTTTGGCAACCATATTTTCCAATTCCCCCGTAATCGTTGCACAATTTGCAACACGATAATTCCAGAAGTAAGAAACGCCTTCACACTCCTCAACGGACAAATCGCTGTTGACCAAAAGCAGTCGGTCGGAGGTTACTTTCAGCTTTTCGCACAGAGCAGCATATTTTCCATAATCAATGCTTCGGCTGGACGATTTGGCTTCCACCCAGAAGAATTTTCCGTTGATGGAAAACGCAACATCCAGTTCATGCGTGCTCCCTGCGGATGCCGCTTCTGAAAGAATCACATTGGAGCAAAGCGAAACTTCTGCGCCCTGCTCCTCCTGATAGCGATTCAAAATCTGCTGAACCTGATGCTCCACAAAAAGTTCCAGCCACTTCCCGCTCAGGAAATGCCGGACAGTCTCATTTTGCGCAAGCTCATAGACGATATTCTGCGGATAGATCACAATGGATGCAAAAAGTCCCATTTTATCCCACGTCTGAGCGATTTCCGAAAGTGTGGCAAACGAATTCTTGGAAGTACCCTTTGGGATACGAAACGAAAAAGAGCCGTCACTCTGCATATGTGTCCGAATAAACTGCAAGAAATCCACCACTACCGGGTCGCAAAGAGCTTCGCCTGTTTTCCATGCCATCCGCTGAACGGCAATCGGCGGAAGTTTTTTCGGTACGACCTGCTGAACGATTCTATACCCACAGCGTTCCAGATGCTCCAATGCGGTCAAAGGCTTCGGAGGGATTTTTTCTTTAACTTCGGACTTTTCTGCACCGGATGTATTCTCAGTCAGATAGTTAAACTTCCATCCGTATTCCCAAGCAGGCGAACGGGTCAACACACCAACTGCATGAAATCCGCTGTCCGGTTCCTCCATCGGAAATGTGATTTTGTTCTTTTGGATATTGATTTGGAGCGTTTTATTTTTCAGCGCTATCTGATAAGCGTCAAGAAGGAATTCCTTTCCCTTATATGTCAGCTCACTGGAACTATTTGCAGAAAGGCCAGCATTTTTTGCCAAAGAGAGAAGCAGACAGGTCGCTTTGGGCAGCTCAAGGATATGCTCCATCTGCGCAGTGTCCGGAATCACTTCCGCATTTGCGTTATCGGGCTGCGGCAATTCGTCTGCCGGAGTCTCCTTTGCTGGTGCAGAAACTTCGGGTGTCATTTTTGAAGCAGCCTCAGATTTTCCAGACTTGGGCAAAGGTTTCGGCTCCGTATAGACCTCAGCAATAAATAATTCATAGGAATCGATGCACGAAAGTTTTCCTGCCGCTGCAAGTCCCACATAAATCGCAGCCGCCCGTGAGGAATCGCCATAATACTTTTTAGAATCCGCTGCGGCAGCAATATCAGAAAAAGCATTATATCTGCTCAGCGGCTCCGCCTTTTCCGGGAACTGCTTCAACGCACGGCAGTAGAGCCACTCAAAGAACGAATCCATGTACGGCTCTGTCGGATACTCGTTTCCTTCCAGAGAGTAACGTAGCAGCTCTCCACTGGTTCGCAGCCGAGTGTCCTTATGGACTTTGGGTGGCTCACAGGTCAGAAGGTCAGCGAATGGCCCACCATGTTCAAACACTTTGGTGGCTTCAAAAACCGTGCTGATGGGTACATCCTGCGCAACAGAATCCAGATGCAGCAAAAGCCGCAGAGAAGAAACAGCTTCACCCTCCGGCTGAACGGATGCAGAGCTGACTTCCAGAATCGAAACATCAGGGTCTGTTGTATGGACGGCATCATGGACGGCACGGATATTCTGCCGCTTGCTGCCTTTTATCCATGTGAATGTCACCGGCTGTTCTCTGCAATAGGGATAGCCGGATATGGGAAAACAAATGGTTCGTGTTGCCATGAACACCTCCAACTTTTTAGGACAAACAAGTTTATGTAAATCAAGTATAGCACAATCCCGGATGTGCTGCATAGCACTATTTTCTGCTTCCGGGAATCCATCTGTGCAAAAAGTGCCGATACCACAGGCATCGGCACTCAGATTAAAAAGCATTTTTCAAAAATGTGCAGCCTGCATCCACTGGATGCAGAACACAAGGGGTTTGGGCACAGCCCAACAAGCATTTGAATTTGATTTTTAGAAATCGGATTCAAAAATTGCAAGTTGGTACCAGCTTGCACTGCTTGCCACAACAATGCGTCCTTTTTGTCCGCAATTTGTAATTTTCAGATTGGAGAAAAACGCCATGGCAAAGACGAAGGCTGAAGAAAAAGCTCTCAACCTTGATTAGATTTTGTTTAACTGCCGGGATTATCTGCGCGCTGCGCGCAACTCCGGCTCGTTCTTTGAAAAGCGTGATATCCCCCGCAGTACAGCCCCGAAGTTCTCAAAAAGGTCATGGAACAGGTAGAGAACTTTGAGGAGAACAATTAAGCATTTTCTCGTTTTAACGTGGGATTAGATTGCTGTAGACCTTAATACAAAAAGATAGATAATGAAAATCTGGTGTCTGCTGGTACCAAAAAGCAGTTTGGCATCCTGAAAGACTGATGAACCGCTCCGACGTGGATATCATCGTCAATGCCTGTGAAGCCCACCTCCACATTCCCATGGCCGATTTCGTAGTCTATGTAGTTGTAGCGGCTCCGGTCAAACCAGATCTGATAGGTCAGCCCGTTTTTCATTTTCTTTTTGAAGTCGCCCTTTTTCAGACG
>ENA-OQCX01000534-OQCX01000534.1-human-gut-metagenome-genome-assembly--contig:-NODE-534-length-19647-cov-2.645236_pt1 | contig 19647 bp, 21 predicted proteins | sample MGYA00242762_ERZ504587 | MGnify/ENA primary metagenome ERZ504587 (study PRJEB26092, sample SAMD00036337) | human gut metagenome | host: Homo sapiens | study: EMG produced TPA metagenomics assembly of... | reverse complement strand
ATAAAAATCGTACTTTTGCAGTCAAGAGCTGTGGTTGCTTATGGATGCTTATTTTCGGATTTGCGATATAATTGCAACACGTGTACGCAAGTTGCTCATACAGAGATGCTGTTGATTTTGAGGAAGTCAAATGATTCCGATAAGGATACAGATAATAAACAATAAGCAAAAGCGTGCAGCTCAATGAGTTGCACGCTTTTCTTATTATCCGCATGGTTTTCCTTATTTGTTTGGATTGAGGATTATGTATCTTAGGTTATAATGAAAGTAGTAAGTCTGCTAATAAGACGGCTGTTTCCGGTTCATCTTTTGGGGAGTCTTTAGATTTCCATGCTACAATAAATCGGACATACGCAGCTCTCACTTTATAACCCTTTTTTCCCCACTCACACATTGTGGCTTGCATATTCTGTGATAATTTTGCTACCGCTTTATTGGTTGAGGCTGTATATAAAACAGAGTCCTTGTAAATCAGAGAATCTCCGCTTCTTAATGCTAATATCTCTTGTTTGCGTCCTTTAAAAAATTTCAGAAAGACATCTTTGTGGGAGAGTTGCAGAACTATTTCTTCGGGCATCGCATATTCTTTTCGGTCGATACAATGTCTGTCAGCGCTTATATGATTGAAGCAGTTGCCATTCGTATGTATAAACAGTTGATTTTTAGCACGGGTCATTCCTACATAGTATCGACGCATAAGATGGTCGTCTTTTGAGTAATTATCGGATATGAGCATATACACATTATCGAATTCTCTTCCTTTGGCTTTATGGATGGTTGATACTACAACATCTGTCCCCGAAATGTCACAGAAATCTTCTACTGATGACTCAAATACAAATTCTTTGAAGTCACTATGGTATTTTACTTTATTGGTTTGCTCAAATAGTTCTATGCAACGCTTTACATATGTCAAGCTTTTACTTTTTTCATAAGTGGTGTAGGTTACATGCTTCGCTTTTTCCCATAACTCTTCCGGAATTAAAGGAGTTTTTATCCGTTTCTCTATATATCTCAAAAAATATCTCATCTCGGCCATATTCCAGAAAAGGAAGCCATCCATGGATTGTATCAATTTGCTGTTTATGGCATGCTTTCGCAAAAGAGCCGTTAAAATGACTGCTTCTTCGTTTGTTTGGGTAAGCACACATGAGGTCCCGCTTCCTCGTTGATGAAGCAGTTCTTCAACCAGTGCTGATACATATACTTTGATTGATGATATGTTACTCCAACCCATCCGTTCTCTTTTCGCATTGAAATGATTGGGGTGCTTTTCATTCTTTTGCCTATATTCTTAGCGAATTCATTGGCAAATTTACCAAATGATGTGTGCTGCGATAATTTTCAGTCATCTCAATGAACTTACTTTCAGGATTTTGTGTCAGTCGATACATATATTGGGAATTCGAACCGCGGAATTCATAAATGTTTTGGTCATCGTCGCCCACTGCTATAACACGCATCTCTTCATTATTGGCTATCAAGGCATTCACAAGGTCGTATTCTTCTTTTCCCATGTCCTGAGCCTCGTCTATGACAAGTACTGTCTTACCGATCTTGGTTGGTTCCACTTCCCCTTGATTAATCATTTTGGCAGCTTTCGAGACGATGTCTTTGGCATCCTCAAGGTTTCCTATTCTTCCCAAAAGGTCAAAACAATAGGAATGAAATGTTTTTATCTCAATAAAATGGGCAGCATTTCCTATCAGCTCCATAAGCCTCTGTTTGAATTCCGTGGCAGCCGCTCTTGAAAATGTCAGCATTAGGAGCTGTTCATGCTTTACATCTTCAAGTAATAGGAGTGATGCAAGTTTATGGACCAGTACGCGTGTTTTTCCACTGCCGGGACCTGCTGCAACAACGATGCAGCGCGATTCCTTGTCGGAAATAATTTCCATTTGACGTTTGGATAGTTGACCGAACAATTGCTTGTATTTCTGAGGAGTCAGGTTGCGCTGTATTTCACTTACTCTTTCTCCTTTAAAATATTTTGCGACAAACTTTTTGTAGTCCATCTGGAAGTAGTCTTGGACATATTGCAATGCTGCATTATAATCCTTTACCATCAAATTGGCGTATTCCCCTACAATATGTACTTGCTGGATTTTTTGCTTGTAGAATTCGTTAAGCATCCGGTAGTCGTCTTGTTTATATCTTGATTTGTTATCCTTTATTCTTTGAATATTCATAGCATTATAAAGAATAAGGAAACCGCCTTCAAGCTTTAATGCTCCGATTTTTGATAGATAAAGAAGGGCTTCTTCCATCATCTTCCAACTGTAGTTTGTCGGGTTCGCTGAAAAGAGATTGGGGATTTGACTTTATTTGATTTAGAAGTTCTACTACGGAAAATTGGACCGTTTTGTTTTGTGAGCATTCTTTTTCCGTATCGGCAACTAACTTGTATAGCCATTCTATGGTGAAACGGCTTATTTCCAGTCGTTTTTCAAACTGTTTGATGGTTGAATCGAAATCTGTCTGGCGACTGATTGTTATATTATGGGAAGCGTCTTCTTCTTTTTTGACGTATCCTTTGACACATAGGAAATAGAGCAATGTCCGAATATCCTTTTCTTTGGATGTATTGATTCCGCTGTTTGTGGCATTATCATTTAGTTGCTTATATGATGTTTGTAAAGATTCGTCGGGAATGTGGTTAAGAATATATCGTTCGAGTTTTGCAAAGCGTTCGAGGAGAGCCTGCGATTTTCGTTCCGAGTCTCCGGTATCCTGTAGATAAGCGGATATGTCTTTGCTATCTGCCAATATGCCTTCTTGACGCATGCGCTCTACAACAGATATTATTTCTTTTTTACTGATTCCTAATATATCTGCCAGATAATCAATTCGTGATTCAGCCTCTGAGTCTTGAGCTTTGGTAATATATTTCTGTGAAATCAGTGATTTGATGATTCGAACGGCCTTTTCTATTTCATCACTGCCAAATAACAATGATGCCGATATGCGCATTCTTGCTTCATCTATATTTTTTACAGTGATACCCGTAGCATACACATGGGGTACGTTATTTCCTCTTATCAGGTATCCGCTTTGTTCCAAAGTAGCCAATGCCGTCCGAACACGGGTTTCAATATCGGATACGGAGTCGTCCCAACCTGCCTGCCGTGCTATTTCCAATGCAGAACAATTGACTTTCATACGTTGTCTGGTAAGGTCCTTTATGGCCTTCCATACTTGTTGTATTTCGCTGATACTTAATTTGGTTTGATTCAACAGTATAAAATGCTTGTCCAAGTCATTGTCGCTGTAAAGTACATAACAACGTGCACTGAGTTTAGGATCGCGACCGGCTCTTCCTGCTTCCTGGACATAGTTTTCCAGTGAATCGGATATGTCATAATGTACTACAAGTCCGACATCTTTTTTATCGACTCCCATACCGAAGGCTGATGTTGCTATAATGATGCGTACTTGGTCGTTCATAAATGCATCTTGGTTGGCAATCTTTTCTTCTGATTCCATCTTACCATTGAAAGGTAATGCTTTATAACCGTCACGAGTCAGTTTTACAGCAAGTTCTTTAGTACGTTTAGTGCGCGATACGTAAACAATGATAGGGCTGTCGGACTCAGCTATAAGTCTTCTTAATTTTAAATATTTATCATCATCAGTTTCAGCGTGTATGACAGAATAGCGAAGGTTTGTTCTTGAGGCTGTTGATGCATACAATTCCAGATTTAAATTTAATGTCTGTTTGAAATAATCGCGAATGTCTTGCACAACTTTCTGTTTTGCCGTGGCAGTGAAACAAGACACAGGTATTGGTTCTTTGCATCCTTTTTTCTGTTGATATTTTCTGATGAATTTCCCTATATAAAGGTAGTCGACTCTAAAATCCTGTCCCCATGAAGAGAAACAATGCGCTTCATCTATCACAAATCTTACTACATGGCGCGCCATCAGAATTTTCTCAATGGTTTTTGAACGAAGCATTTCGGGGGCTATATATAAGAGGGAAGCTCCCCATTTTGTACTCTTTGTATTGATAGTGCCCGTGTAATAGGTCTAATAGGCCATTAATGGTTACAGCATCAGTAATTCCCCGGTCGGCAAGATTATCTACCTGTCTTTCATCAGTGACTGCAATGGTGAGATAACGACCGTAAGACCATGTACCGAATGACCGGACATGAGTGCCGGTAGCTGAAAAGTCAGCGATTTTCCACCGCCGGTAGGGAATATTGCCAGTAACGATTTGCCTTTTACCGCTGCTTGAACGGCTTGTTCTTGAAGAGCCTCACCCTCATAGGTGCGGAATTGTTCGTATCCAAAAAATATTTTTAAGTTATGTAGTACATCCAGTTGGGTGTTGCAGTAAACACAACCTTCGTTGCATCTGTTGTGTCGTAGAAGTTTTATAACAAATTCCACTCTGGGATAATTGTAAAGTACCCATCCCGGAGTAATGGAATGATGGTCGATTGTGTCAATCAGGCTAATGCGTATGCCAGTTCGCACGGATATTGTTTGATAAGCATGTCAAGCTCTGCATGCTGGCATATTTTATTCACATAGAGGTTGCTGATCAGTTCGGATATTCCTTTGTTGGCATACACAGCACCTACCATGCTGAGAAAACCTTCGAACTCTTTCCTATCCTTTAATAAAGATGCAAATAACCGGCGCTTTGCATCCGGTAACGAATGCCAGCGTGCTATCTCGTCCAATAGCAGTGCTTTTGCTTTTTCGCAATCATTTACCGGATTATTCATCTGATCACTTATCAGTTTGTCATCTTTCAAAAGCTTATGGTAAGGACGTTCCGGAAACAGCAAAGGAGATAAATAAAGCGTGTCGACCAAAATCCATTGGCATGTTTTGTCTGTGAATAGATATTTGGCATCATGGTGAATGATGTTATGTCCGCATATATAATCCGTGCCGCTGAGAAATTCAAATAACTCCTTTTTTGAAGCTTTGTGGTATGTTGCACCATCATGGCGGAGTGCTCCGATATCATGGATTTTATGATTTTTCAAGCCGACTTCGACATCTACTATGGCATATCTGATGTTTATGAGTCTACTCCATATTGGCATATCTCAACTTATCTTTTCTTCAAAACACTGTTAACAACTCTGACAGAAGAAACCAGCTTATTGGTAGAAGTAAATACATCTACATTCCACACATGAGATGAGCGTCCTTTATGCACGATAGTCGCTACCGCACGTACGGTATCTCCTTCGTGTGCGGACGAAATATGGTTTCCGCTGACTTGCATGCCTACCACAATTTCATCGGGCTGGCAGGTTATCATAGAGCCGAGTCCGGCAACGGTTTCGGCAAGCGCAAGAGTTGCACCGCCGTGTAGAATGCCAAAGGGCTGGCGGTACGGTGGTCTACGGCATGGTTGCTTCTATGCGTTCTTCCGAGGCATAGGTGTATTGGATACCCAAGTTGCCCATTAATGCATGGCGTGCCCGCTCGTTTAGCAGGTCAAGAGGTATTTCAGCAGCATGCACTTCAGCCAGAATCAATTTTTCTACAGATTGGGCAACACCGTCTTCTTCATTGGAAGCTGTTACATAGTCGGCACAAACTTTTACGGAGTCTTGCGCATGCCCCATGGCTATGCCCAGACCGGCAACTTGGAGCATATTGACATCGCATACGCCGTCTCCAATGGCGATTACTTCCTCACGGGCGATGTTCAAATATGACAATAGGACGCCTAAGGTGTTTGCTTTATCAATTCCGCAGGGCACAACTTCCAGAAAGTAAGGCTCCGAGCAAAAAACATCCAGCGTTCCGTCCAAGCGTTTTTTCCAATGTTCTTCCAAATCTTTCAATGCTTCTTCATCATTACTGACTAATATGCATTTGCATGGTGCAAAATCTATTGCTGTGGAAAATTCTTCTTCCTGAATGATTTTCAGATTATTCAAATTGGCTTCGGCACGGACATGTTCATTATCGGAACTATCTGTCAGTATGGTATCATCATGGTAAGTAAATATGGCAAAATTATTTTTGCGTGCTTTTTTCTCCAAATAAGGTAGCATTTCCGGATTGATTCGCCGTTCAAACAGGATTTCCCCATTTTGCGCATTGATTATCTGGCCACCGTTATAGGAGATGATGAAGCCCCCATAGTTGCCTAATTCAAGAGTTTTGGCTAATGGCATAAGGCCGTATGTAGGTCTTCCGGAAGCCAATGCGACACGTATGCCCATTTGCTGCACTTTAAGTAAGGAAGCAAGAGTCCGTTTACTGATTTCCTTGGCATCGTTGAGAAGTGTCCCGTCTACGTCAAGAACTAATAATTTGTATTTCATGGCAGCTTGGTTTTGGTTATGCTAACAAAGTTAATAAAATGGCGGTTAAAACAACCGATTTTAAATTATTTTGACGAAACTGGTTATAATAGCTTTTGTAACCTGAATTCTTTAGGAGATATGCCGGTGTTCTTTTTGAAAAAACGGCTCAGGTAAGATTGGTCGGCAAAGTTCAGCAGTTCGGCAATTTCGGTAACAGATAAGCACGGTTCGTTTAAAAGAACTTTGGCTTCCGCTATCAGTTGCTCATCTATCAGTTGCTTAGGTGTTTTTCCATTCATGTATTGAGTGGTGATTTCGTATAGGTAACGAGGAGTAATGCAGAGCTGTTCCGTATAAAACGGAACTTGATGTTCGCAAGTACTGTGTTCGCGTATCAGTTGCATAAACTGGTGGCAGAGCATCTGTTTTCTGCTATATTGCTTATTGGCAGCCAGTTTTCCGGAATAGTATTGAAAAGCCACATTAATATGCTTTGAAGGAAATTAAGTTCTTGTTGTTTTCTGAACAGGAGTGTGTTGTTGTTCTTGAAAAGCATTTGGGCAACGTCCATCCATAATACAATTTCCCGCCACGTATTCTGACTCCTTTCATCTGCCGTGTGATGATAATGCGGGTGTCATGTACGTAATTGAAGTAGGGGTATCAATCGGTAGTATTGCTTTTAGGAAAACGTCTTTGGGAAATAGAAGTATCCGTACTTTAAAATCGGCAGAGGCCTGTATTATCTGGATGAGGCTGCCTGTAAGGAAAATTAATTCGGTTTGTTCATCAAAAGCATATTGTTGCACTCCTGTCGAAATAATGCTTTTACCCTGTATGCAGATTAAGTATATGCCACATTTAAAACGGTATGGACGTAGTTTCAGATACGACAAGTCGGTTTCTTCATATCTGATATGGGAAGTGTCTGGAGATATTTGTTCGTACATGTGAATAAAGTTCTGTTTTACGCAACAAATATAGATATATTCAATGATAATACTGTATATTGTTCCGAAAATGAAATGTTTTGTACAAGATAAGCCATAGGCTGTTTGGAAAATATGGGATAATTTTGCCGCCGATTTTAAAAGAGGGAAAGATAATGACAGGTAAACAAAATTCAAAAGGTTTCATATTGGTGTTTTTGGGGATGTTGAGCGCTTTTGGTCCATTTGTTATGGACATGTATCTTCCTACTTTACCGGCAATGTCGGATTTCTTCCAGACTACATCTTCAAAAGTGCAGTTTAGGGCTTACTACGAGTATGGTGGGGCTGGCGATAGGACAATTGGTTTTTGGTCCGTTAAGTGATAAGTACGGTCGCCGTTCTCCCTTGTTGGTAGCTATGGGTCTATTTCTGATTTCTACTGTAGGCTGTATCTTCTCCCGGGACATATCACAGTTTGTGTTGTGGCGTTTTGTGCAGGGAGTTGCCGGAGCGGGAGGAGTTGTGATATCCCGTTCTATTGCTGCCGATAAATATTCTGCTCATGAGCTTGCTGGCATGTTGGCTACTATTGGCGCTGTCAATGGAATAGCTACGGTAGTTGCTCCGATAGGCGGTGGGGCATTGGCTGACTTTGGAGGTTGGCATGGCATTTTCTGGTTTTTGTTTGCATTGGGCGTTCTTCTGGTTATCGGAAGTGTACGTTTTAAGGAGTCTCTGCCAATTGGACAAAGGCAAAATATAAGATGTGTAGATATGTATCACCGTTTCGGTGCCGTATTACGTAACCGCCAATATGTGCGTTACATTTTACAATACGGTTTTACAATGGGTGTTCTGTTCACCAATATTGCTTCCGCTCCTTTTATTATGCAACAACATTATGGTCTTTCACCCATGCTGTTCAGTGTTTGCTTCGGGGTTAATGCGGTTGCAATGGTAATATCTTCAGCATTGTCTGTGCGTTGTTCTACCATGGAACATGCCTTACATATAGGAAATCATGGGATGTTGTTTATTTCCGTACTACTTTCCGTTGCATTCTTTCTGAATTGCAATTTCTGGGTTTATGAAGTGTTGGTCTTTTGTTTGCTTTCAATGGTAGGAATGGCTTTTACTGCTTCCAACACTTTGGCTATGGACTGTGAACGTAGGAATGCCGGAGTAGCTTCGGCTCTTTTAGGGGCAATAGGTTTTGCATTTGGAGGTATCGTGTCACCTTTGGTCGGGATGGGAGATATCAGAAGTTCTGCCGGATTTCTGTTCTTTATGGGAGCATTATGCTCTTGTATATGTGCCCGTTTTTCCTTTCATCGGTTACCTTCTCGCAGAAAGGGGTTAAGTTATGCTTCTTATAAAATAATGAATGTTTTTTTGAAGAAACTGTTGTAAGATTTATAGACTTATTATATATATTCCTATCTTTGCCGGCGTTTTGTTTCGCGTTCTCTATCCGGAGAAGCGGATGAAAAGGGAATCGGGTGAAAGTCCCGAACAGTCCCGCTGCTGTAAGTTCCGTAAAAGATGTATTAATACTTATGCCACTGTTCTTGAAGAATGGGAAGGTGATACATCAGGAATAAGTCAGAAGACCTGCAAAACGAAGTCAAAAAATTGTCCGTTCGAGGAAAGCGGACAGTGTGTAAGTGGTTTTAAGATAATCTTTGCTTACTTTGTATGGCGAGAAGAACTAAAGTACGGATAGTCTGTGCTATCGTTTTTTTGTGTGCAGTTTCCCTTTCTGCACAAGAAGTGGTCAGGGATACAATTACAGGAAAAGTGCACCAAATAGAGAAGGTGACAGTGACAGCCCGTAGATTACCCAATAAAGTAACTTCATCAGTCCCCATCCAAACTTTGTCGCAACAGGATATTAGCCAATTGGGCATACAGAATATGGCAGATGCCGTACGTCGTTTTGCCGGTGCTAATGTAAAGGACTATGGAGGAATAGGTGGGTTGAAAACCGTTTCCGTCCGTAATATGGGAGCGGCACATACGGCTGTCAGTTATGATGGGGTTGTTGTGAGCAACTGCCAGGCGGGACAAATAGATATTGGTCGTTTTTCGTTGGATAATGTCTCTGTGCTTTCCCTGAATATCGGGCAACCGGAAGACTTGTTGCAATCGGCACGTATGTATGCATCGGCAGGGGTGTTGAGTATTGAAACGGAAAAACCGCATTTTGAAAATGAACGCAATTCCGCATTTCGGGTGCAGATGAGAGGCGGTTCTTTTGGCTACGTCAGTCCTTCAATCCGGTGGTGGCAGAAAGCAGGTAGCCGTACTTCCTTTTCGTTGAATGGAAATTATATGCGGGCTGATGGTAATTATCCATTCACGTTAGTGAACGGAAAATATGTGACGGAAGAAAAGCGTAATAATTCGGCAATCTATACTTATCAGATAGAGCCTACCTTATTTCATACTTTCAAAGATAGTAGTAATTTGGAATTGAAGGCCTATTACTTTTATTCAAAACGGGGGTTGCCCGGTTCGGTGACACTTTATAATCCTATTTCAGATGAAACTCTTTGGGATGAGAATGTTTTTATACAACTCGTTACAAGAAGGATTTTTCACAGAATGGTCTTTACAGGCACAAGCCAAATATAATCATGGATGGAATAAATACGAAGATAAAGGCAATGAGTATGCAGACGGGTTGTACCGGGCTGTGCATCGGCAGGATGAATATTATTTGTCGGCAACTGCATTATATCGTCCATGGAATGTTTTGTCTTTATCTTTGGCGCAAGACGGAATTATCAATAAATTGCGCAGTAATTTACCGGACTGTCCTTTTCCTATAAGATATACTTCTTTGACAGCTTTTAACGCTCGTTATCGGCAGGGTAGGATAACAGCTACCGGTTCGTTGGTCTATACCAATGTAACCGAACATGTGAAAATAGGTGATGCACCTGCTGACTTTCAACGTCTGGCTCCTTCTTTTACGGTTAGTTTACAGCCCTGGCAAGAACAATTGCTCTTTTTGCGGTTAATGTATAAAAGTACTTTCCGTATGCCTACATTCAATGACCTGTATTATTATCGGCTGGGCAACAGAAGTCTGCGTCCGGAAAAGGCTAATGAATATAATATGGGCATAACATGGAGCAGGTCCTTTTCTTCTTTTTTAAATTATCTATCAGTCACTGTTGACGGTTATTATAATGATGTGACTGATAAGATCGTTGCATTCCCTACCACTTATGCCTGGAAGATGGCTAATTATGGAAAAGTTCATGTTACGGGAATGGATGCTACATTGGCGGCGGCGGCTTCATTAGGTAAAAATATGGTGCTTGTTGTGTCGGGTGGGTATACTTGGCAGAAAGCTATAGACTTGACCGATGCTACTTCCAAAAGTTATAAAGATCAGCTGCCTTACACCCCTAAGCATAGCGGGAATGTATCTGCAGTTTTGGAAATGCCGTGGGTTAATGTGGGATATTCCATTGTAGGGGTAAGCGAGCGGTATAGTATGTCACAGAATATACCTGAGAATAGAATTGACGGATACATGGAGCATACGGCCAGTCTTTCCAGAAACTTCTCTTTTCGGCATTGTAAATTGCGTTTGCAGGCCGAAATCATTAATATGACAGATACACAGTATGATGTGATAAAATATTATCCTATGCCGGGACGCTCTTGGCGACTGACGGGAACAATTGAATTTTAACCAATTAAATAAGTAAGAATTATGAAAGTAAGAAGTTTATTAGTCAGCATGCTTTGTATGCTCGCATTAAGTGTTTCATTTGCGTCTTGTAGTGATGATGACGATTTGTTAGATGATTCAGGCTCAACAGTTGCTTTGCCGCAAGTGCGTGCCTTTTTCCTGAATGCAGGTACGCAAGGTGCTAACAACGCAAATATTGCTTTTTATGCTCCTAATGGAGGTGCTGATTTTATCGGTGATATTTTTCAGAAACAAAATAAGGCTAAGTTGGGAGACCTTGGTCAGACGATGATTGAATACAATGAATGTATGTATGTAGCAGTATATGGCTCCAACTATCTGGTAAAACTGAATGCAGCCGGTGTGGAGCAGACTCGTGCATCATTTGTGGATGATCCGGATTTGGCGGCTGGTATCCGCGCAATAGCAGCCGAAGACGGTTATATTTATGCTTCTTTCTATGGTGGTGTCGTGGCAAAGATTAATGCTAATACGTTAAAAGTGGAAAAGAAGTTAGCTATTGAGAATGGCTATAATCTGGAAGGTGTAGCAATTAGTAATAACATGCTTTATGTGGCTAATTCTTATAAGCAGGTTGACGGGAAGTGGGTTTATCTGAATGATGTATTTGTTGTGGATTTGGCTACATTTACTTTAAAAGAAAAGTTAGCTGTGGCAACAAATCCTAATGTTTTGATGGAAGAAGATGATAAGATATTTCTCATAGCATGGGACTATTCTTTTGTAGAGGAGGGTTATGTTTTACAAATAATAGATCCGGCCAATAGTAACGAGGTGACTAACATTGGTCACGCTACTTATATGGCTGCAGATGATGATGTAGTGTATCTGATTAATTCATTGACAAACTGGAATGTAAATCCTGCTGTTACAACCAATCATTTCAGTACTTATAATATTAAAACCAAAACATTGAACCAGTCTTCTTTCTTGAAAGATGATGCTCCTAAAGAACTGGCAACAACAAGTACGTCTATGTTGCAGGTGAATGATGATAATGGTGATATTTATATTGGTACAACCTATTTTGCTGCCGGTAATGGAAATATCTACCGTTTCAAGAAAGATGGAACTTTCATAGAAAAGTTCGATTGTGGTGGTCAGAATCCCAATTCTGCTGTATTCTTTAATTAAAAATGAGAAAAGTTACATTATTGTTTCTTATGCTGACACTGGTCTTGTTCCTTTCCGCTTGTAGTGGGAAGGACAAGACTGTCTCTGTTTTTATATCCGGTGATACTATCCCTCTGCGTTATGCCGATAACCTCACGTTAGTGAGTTATCCCGACTACACTATTGCGACTTTACGTAACCCTTGGGATACCCTGAAAACATTGCACACCTATATCTTGGTTCCGGCATCCCAACCTTTACCGGCGCATATGCCCGAGGGGACAATTGTCCGTACTCCGCTTCGCAAATCGGTCATTTATTCCTCGGTTCATTGCAGTCTTATGGATAAGTTGGGAGCTGCAGGCAGTATAGGCGGTGTGTGTGACTTGAAGTACATTAAACTCCCGGTTATACAGGATGGATACCGTAACGGAACGGTTACCGACTGTGGTGACGGTATGAATCCTGATATGGAAAAGATTATCGACCTGCATCCCGATGCTATTTTGCTTTCTCCGTTTGAGAACAGCGGTGGTTACGGACGCGTTGAAAAACTGAATATTCCTATTATCGAGTGTGCCGACTATATGGAGACTTCCGCTTTGGGGCGTGCCGAATGGATGCGTTTCTACGGGTTGCTTTTTGGTGTTGTTTCAAAAGCCGACAGCCTTTTTGCCGAGGTGGATAGTTGTTATAACCAGCTTAGAAAACGTGCTTCACTTTCGTCTTCGTCTTTGTCTATTGTCAGTGAACTGAAAAGCGGTTCTGCCTGGTATGTACCGGGTGGTTGCAGTACAATCGGGCGTTTGTTTAATGATGCCTGCGGGCGTTATGCTTTTGCGGAAGATAAACACAGCGGTTCCATTCCTTTGGCTTTTGAAACAGTTTTTGACAAGGCTGGTGATGCAGATGTATGGACTATTAAGTACAATCGAGACCGTGATATGACCTATTCTGATTTGAAAGCCGATTATATAGGTTATACTGGCTTCAAAGCATTTAAAACACGGAATATTTACGGATGTAACACGGCAAAAGTTCCTTTTTATGAAGAAACTCCTTTCCGTCCGGACTATTTGTTGGCGGATTTGATACAGATTTTACATCCCGAAATAGGAGATTTAGGCGGTTTGCGCTATTTTTGCAAATTGAATGAATAAAGGATGGAAATATGGCATCGGATTAGGAATGGTAATTGTATTACTGTTTATGGCTAATCTGCTGATAGGGTCGGTTCCGATTCCCGCATCCGATGTTTTCAGCATACTCATGGAGCATGAAGGCGAGAAGGCAAGCTGGAGTTTTATTGTATGGGAGTCCCGCCTGCCTCAAGCTTTGACAGCATTGCTTTGCGGAGGTGCGCTGGCAGTCTGCGGACTGATGTTGCAGACCGCTTTTAAGAATCCGCTGGCAGGTCCGTCTATTCTGGGCATTAATTCCGGGGCGAGTCTGGGAGTGGCGTTTGTGATGCTGTTTTTTGGTGGAAGCATATCTGCCGGAACATTCAGTTTGTCCGGTTTCTTTTCCGTACTGGCTGGGGCGTTTGTAGGTGCTATGCTGATAATGGGACTTATCCTTTTCTTTTCTACGTTGTTAAAAAGCAATGTCATGTTGCTGATAACGGGTATCATGATAGGTTATATCGCTTCGTCCGCCATTGCCCTGCTGAATTTCTTTGCTACGGCGGAGGGAGTGCAATCTTATATGGTATGGGGATTGGGTAATTTTGGCGGTGTCTCTCTCCAGCAAATGCCTGCTTTCGCATTGGTGACCGTTGCCGGATTATTCGGCTCTTTATTACTGATAAAACCTCTGAACGCATTATTGCTGGGAGAGCGGTATGCGGAGAATTTGGGAATCAATATACGATATGTGCGCAACTGGCTTTTGGTCATCACCGGTTTGCTGACTGCCATAACCACCGCTTTTTGCGGACCGGTTGCATTTATCGGACTTGCCGTTCCTCATATAGCCCGTATGGTATTGCGGACAGCCAATCACAACTCCTTGTTGCCTGTGACTATCTTGAGCGGTGGAGCGGTAGCATTGCTTTGCAACCTGATTTGCGTTCTGCCCGGTGAGGCAGGTATTATACCTTTGAATGCAGTTACACCGATTATCGGAGCGCCGGTCATTATCTATGTAATCGTTAGCCAGAGGGGACCGCAACGTTTTAATTGACGTGCCATTTCAATCGTTTGCATGGATAACTTGCAGATTTCAAGGGATAATACTCTTTCGTATGATATTTTATTGTATTTTTGCGCCCGGTATTAGTGTTTAATTTAAACAAAGATTGTGACTATGAAATTGCCTGAAGATCCGATGATGCTGTACAGCTTCATCAATATGAAATTGCGTGATTTCTATCCTTCACTGGATGCACTTTGTGAGGATATGAACGTTGAGAAAGAAGTAATTGTCCGGACACTGAAAAGAGTGGGATTTGAGTATAATCCTGAGCGAAACAGATTCTGGTAATTGCCGTAAACTTATAAACAGATGGGTCGGGGCTGTGTCTTGTAAAGATGCAGCCCGACTTTTTTTGTTAATAAACGACAAATACGCTCCGTCTCATTTAACTTCTTCCCATTTCTCCTTTCTAACCAGTAAAACCCGGATGACTGATGATAAACGAAAACAAGATTCGACAAATATATAAATCCAACCGTGAACAGGCTTTCAACTGTTGGTGGAATGTTTTCAGGAACCGATATATTATTATATACGGCGTTTGGTAGTGCTGCACGAAGATGCAGAGGATGTATTGCAGGAAGTCTTTATTCAGGTGTACAGGCATTGGGAGCAATTCCGTTGCGAGAGTTCACTGAGCACATGGATTTACCGGATTGCAACGAATGAAAGTCTCCGCTTGTTGAATAGCCGTAAAAGGCGGGAAACCGTTTCGACCGAAGACATTCAGGAGAGCCTGATTTCCCGTTTGAAGGCTTCCGACTATGTGGATTATGAAAATGAGCTGGCCGTCAAGTTTCAGGAAGCCATATTGAGATTGCCGGAGAAGCAACGGTTGATATTCAATCTCCGCTACTATGATGAACTTGATTACGAGGAAATCGCCCGCATTCTCGACGGTAAGGCAGATACGCTTAAGGTGAATTATCATTATGCGAAGGAAAAGATTAAAGAGTACATACTAAATAATTGAGATTATGAAAAAAGAGTTTGATTTTGATGATATAGGAAAAAAGACTCCCTATCGTGTGCCCGAAGGTTTCTTTGACGAAATGCAGCGTAATGTGCGGAAACATACGTATGGTGGCAAGCCGGCGGGGCATCGTCTGTGGATAACTGTTTCTGCGGGTATTGCCATAGCTGCGGCATTGGTCGGCTTTTTGTTTATGCCGTCTCTTTTCAGGGAAGGTGATAGAGGAGGCAGATGCTGGATACCGGGAATTGTACGGCGGCGGCCCCTGCTGATAAATGGATTCGTGAAATGTCGGACGAGGAGCTGGAAGAGCTCGTCAGCTTCTCCGAAAGCGATATATTTTTAAATTAATAGTATTGTCTTAAAAAAAAGAAGAATTATGAAAGCAAAATTCATTTACGTATTTTTGACGTGCCTTATGATAGGCGGTCAGTTCAGTCTCTCTGCTCAAAACCAGGTGAATAAAGATAAAAGGCAACGTCACACACCGGAGCAGTTCATGGAACGCCAGACCAATCAGATGGTGAACACACTGATGTTGGATGATGCCGCGGCTGCCAGATTTGTACCGGTTTATCAGAACTATTTGAAGGAATTGCGCGAATGCAGAATGATGACCGTAGGCAACCTTCCTCCGGGCAGGGGGCGGAACAGAAAGGCATGAAGCCGCAACCTAAACCGGTGCTGACGGATGCGAGGTGGAGCAGCAGATAAAAGGACGTTTTGCCCAAAGTCGTAAGATACTGGATGTGCGTGAGAAGTACTATGATGAATTCAGAAAAATACTTTCTCCCAAACAGATTATGAAGATTTACCGGACGGAACAGAACAATGCCAACAAGTTGAAAAAAGAATTTGACCGCAGAAAAAAGCAGGCTGTTGCGCAAGGAAAACATAAACACCCGGTACGTTCTGCACAGAAGTCTTAAGCTGCCGGAAAAACTGTGGTTTAATATAATAAGTGTGTCATAATATAAAAAGCTCCGTTCTTTTGAATGTAGCGAAGAATCTCCTCTCTGTGTATGGCTTGACGAGGAGATTCTTTTTTATTATCAGCAATGCTGAGAGGGTAAAATAAATATAATCGGGTAGCCGGTTCAGAACTTCGCAGGAGAGAAATTGTTGTAGGGGAATGCAGATAACAAAGAATACTCCATGCGTTTTTTTCAGAAAATAAAGAATTGGAAAACGGTTCGCGGCTGGCATATCTGGAAGTTGAAGTTGGTAGATGCGCGGCTTTATTTTGTCAGCATGATTGTGGGATTGCTGACAGGGCTTATTGCGGTCTGTTATCATTATCTGCTTTATTTCCTGTTACATATCCGCAGCGACTTTTTCGCATCCCGTCCTGCCTGGTATTGGCATATACTCCTGTTTTTGCTGTTTTGGGGGATTCTGATGTTTGTGTCCTTTCTGGTAGGCAGGATGCCTCTTATCAGTGGCGGCGGCATTCCGCAGACACGCGGGGCAATCAACGGACGCATAACCTATAAACACCCGTTTGTGGAGCTGGTTTCCAAATTCGCTGGTGGAATTCTTTCTGTGGCAGCCGGATTGTCATTGGGGCGTGAGGGGCCTTCTGTGCAGATAGGCTCTTATATCGCAGTCTCGTGTCCCGATGGACACATATTCTGCAGGGCGAGCGGAAGCAGTTGCTGGCGGCAGGAGCAGGGGCGGGGCTTGCGGCTGCTTTTGCTGCTCCATTGGCCTCTTCATTGATTGTTATCGAATCCATCGAACGTTTCGATGCACCTAAGACAGCCATTACTACGTTGTTGGCGGGTGTAGTGGCAGGAGCGGTTGCCGGTTTGGTTTTTCCCGTGAACCCTTATCATCTGATTGAGGTGTCGGAACCTGTTTTGACTTTTCTTGTCCGGATGAAGTATTTCCTTTTGTTGGCTGTTATCATTTCCATTGCCGGCAAGATATACTCTGTGCTTATGATTTCGTTCAAGCGGGTATATTCTAAGGTCAAGTCTCCGGTATATATCAAGATGTTTTATTTGGTACTGGTTGCCTACATTATCTCGTTGATGCAGGTAAACCTGACCGGTGGCGGCGAGCAGTTCTTGCTGCAACAGGCACAGAACGGCAGTACGGAAATAATGTGGGTGCTTGCCGTCATGCTGTTGCATTTCGGGTTCTCGGTGTGCTCCGTGTCTTCAGGCTTGCCGGGTGGTAACTTTATTCCCACTTTGGTAACGGGCGGACTGTTGGGGCAGCTTGTAGGACTGGTCGCTGTAAAGTACGGCATTATCGAACCCCAGAATATCACTTATGTCATGCTGATATCCATGTCGCATTTTTGGTGGCCATTGAGCGTACACGCTTACGGCGATTGTGCTGATAACGGAGATAACCGGACATTTCGAAGTCTTTTATCCCTCGGTGGTGGTAGGCGGTTTGACGTATTATTTTACGGAGTTGCTCCAGATGAAGTCTTTCAATGTGATTTTATACGAGGATATGATTAACTCTCCCGATTTCCGTGAAGAAAAACGGTATACGCTGTCTGTGGAAGTCATGACCGGTTCTTACCTCGACGGCAAGGCAGTAAGCGAGCTTTCCTTGCCCGAACACTGTGTTATCATCAATGTGCATAGGGATGGAAAAAACCTGGTCCCTGCGGAAACAAGTCTGATTCCGGGAGACCAGGTGCAGATTGAAATGGATTCGCAGGACATAGAGAAACTCTATGAACCGCTCGTCAGTATGGCAAATATCTATTAGACCAGATTGCCTATTTCATCCAGATTTCTCCGGATATCGTTGTCGGTCAGTTCATAGTTTTGCAAATCGCCGGCAAGGTACTTGTCGTACGATGCCATATCGATGAGGCCATGGCCGGACAGGTTGAACAGGATGACTTTCTCTTCGCCCGTTTCCTTGCATTTATTTGCTTCGCGTACAGTGGCTGCAATGGCGTGGCAGGACTCCGGTGCAGGGATGATTCCTTCTGCCTGTGCGAAAAGGCAGCCGGCTTCGAACGATTCGAGTTGTTTGATGTCCGTTGCTTCCATATAGCCGTCTTTCAGCAGTTGCGATACGATGACGCCTGCACCGTGATAGCGCAGACCGCCGGCATGGATGTTGGCGGGAGCGAAATTATGTCCCAGGGTAAACATCGGCAGCAGCGGGGTATATCCGGCTTCATCGCCGAAGTCGTATTGGAATTTGCCGCGTGTCAGTTTCGGGCAGGAGGCCGGTTCGGCGGCAATGAACCGTGTCTTTTTGCCTTCGAGGATGGTGTGGCGCATGAATGGGAATGCGATGCCTCCGAAGTTGGAACCGCCTCCGAAGCAGGCAATGACCATATCGGGATATTCGCCGGCCATTTGCATTTGTTTTTCGGCTTCCAGGCCGATTACAGTCTGGTGCAGAGTGACGTGGCTCAATACGGAACCGAGCGTATACTTACAGTTGGGTGTGGTTCGTGCCAGCTCGATGGCTTCGGAAATGGCCGTACCCAGCGAACCCTGGTGGTTGGGGTGAGCGGTCAGAATGTCTTTTCCGGCACGGGTGGACATGGAGGGCGAAGGAGTTACCTGCGCACCGAAGGTCTGCATGATACTGCGGCGGTAAGGCTTTTGCTCATAGCTGATTTTTACCTGGTATACGGCGGCTTCCAACCCGAAGAGGCGGGCGGCATAAGCCAGCGAAGCTCCCCATTGTCCGGCTCCGGTTTCGGTGGTGACGTTTGTCACACCCTCCTGCTTGCAATAGTAGGCCTGCGGTATGGCGGAGTTCAGTTTATGAGACCCCATCGGGCTCACACTCTCGTTTTTGAAATAGATATGTGCCGGTGTACCCAGCGCTTTTTCCAGTCCGTAGGCACGCACCAGCGGAGTGCTTCGGTAGTATTTGTACATTTCGCGCACCTGTTCGGGTATTTCAATCCAGGCATCGGTCTGATTGAGTTCCTGGCGGCAGAGCTCTTCTGCAAAAACGGGATACAAATCTTCCGCTTTCAGCGGTTGCTTGGTGGCGGGATTGAGCGGCGGCATGGGCTTGTTCACCATGTCGGCCTGTATATTATACCAGTAATGTGGAATTTCTTCTTCCGGAAGGATGAATCTTTTTGTTTTGTTGCTCATAGTGGTTCTAATTTAAAAGTGATTCTGTGTCCAAATGTAGCTATTATTTTTAAACCAATTTCTTTTTTCCATTGTTTTTTGTTTATAAGGCAGATTTGTCTAAGTTTGCCATGTCTCATTAACCGATATATTTATGAAGCTCTATCATAAGTTCTTTTTGTACCAGAATAAATGGATTCATCTATATAGCGTGGCGTTGGGAGTTAAGTGAACATGCCTTGACCGTTACCTGGCGTTCCATTCGTGCCTTGATTGTTCGGTCGTGGTATACGGAACAACGGAATTTACCCAGTTTCGGTCCAGCTGGAGGCCGTCGACCCTAAACATTTGCAAG